>Ga0335081_10002291_pt1 | contig 30163 bp, 26 predicted proteins | sample Lox_Sample_35_FD_206713 | JGI IMG/M metagenome (GOLD analysis project Ga0335081, IMG submission 206713) | Soil microbial communities from Loxahatchee National Wildlife Refuge, Florida, United States - Lox_Sample_3.5 | ecosystem: Environmental > Terrestrial > Soil > Wetlands | place: USA...
CCGATCGCATCGACTATCTCTGCCCCATGACCAACAATCTCGCCTACTGTCTTGCCGTCGAGAAGCTTTTGGGGCTGGAGATTCCGCCGCGGGCACAGTGGATTCGCGTGCTGCTCAACGAGCTCACCCGCATCAACTCGCATCTCGTATGGCTGGGCACGCACGCCATGGACATCGGCGCCATGACCGTCTTCCTCTACTGCTTCCGCGAGCGCGAAGACGTGCTGCGCCTGTTCGAAGCGGTCTCCGGCCAGCGCATGATGACCTCGTACTTCCGCATCGGGGGGCTGGCCCTGGAGCCGCCGCTGGGCTGGTTCGATCGCGCGAAGAAGTTCCTCGCGCGCTTCCCCGGCAATGTCGACGAATACGAGAACCTGCTGACCAACAATCCGATCTTTGTGAACCGCCTCAAGGACGTCGCCTATATCTCGGCGGAAGACGCGATCGCGCTGTGCGCGACCGGTCCGACGCTGCGCGCTAGCGGCGTGGATGTCGACCTTCGCCGCGACCTGCCCTACACCGGCTACGAGAATTTCAAGTTCAAGGTGCCGATCTCGACCGACGGCGATGTGTACGCGCGATACATGGTGCGCGTCCTCGAATTGCGCGAGTCGCAGAAGATTGCCACCCAGGCGCTGGAAGGCATGCCGGAAGGCCCGGTGAAGGCCGACGCGCCCAAGGTCGTGCTGCCCGATCGCGAGAAGATGAAGACGCAGATGGAAGCGCTCATCTATCACTTCAAGATCGTGACCGAAGGATTTGCCGTCCCGGAAGGCGAAGTCTATATGCCGATCGAGTCGCCGCGCGGCGAGATGGGCTATTACGTGGTGAGCGATGGCACGGCCAAGCCGTATCGCGTGCACATGCGCTCGCCGTCGTTCGCGAATCTGCAGTCGCTGCGCAAGATGTGCGAAGGCCGCCTGATCGCCGACGTCGTCGCCGCCATCGGCAGCATCGACATCGTGCTAGGCGATTGCGACAGGTGAAGCAGCAACTGGCAGTTAGCAACCAGTTACGAACGAGCAGGATTGACGGATTTTGCGATTGTAGTGAGAAGCAGCAACAACGGGCGCCATAGGCGCGGAAGAGGATAGCCCAGCGCGGAAGCGCTGGGTGGGAGCGGTCTGTAAAGAAGGATGTCAGTCCCTTCAGGGACGGCAGATATGATCCGCTCTTCCGAGCGACGACCGTAATGGCAACAACGGCACAAAACGTGATTGTGGATCAGAAGCGCGAACTTCTGCGACACACGTTGGCGACCGTCGCTTACCGCGCCGGTAAGGCCATTCGCGGCGCATCGCCAGAGTTCGCCGACTTCAGCGTTGCCGAAGGTACGCGCACGCCGGTCAAAATTCTGGCCCACATGGGCGACCTGATGGACTGGGCGCTGTTGATGGCGCGCGGCAAGGAGGTGTGGACTGACTCCACTCCACTACCCTGGACCCAGGAGACCTCCAGGTTTTTCGCGGCTGTTCAGGCTTTGGATGACTATCTCGGCTCCTCCGAACCGCTGGCTGTCGCACCGGAGCGTCTGTTTCAGGGAGCGATTGCCGACGCGTTAACCCACATCGGGCAGATCGCGATGCTGCGCCGCATCGCAGGAGCACCGATAACGGGAGAGAATTTCTCCCGCGCCGAGATCGTCGCCGGGCGGGTTGGCCCGGAGCAAACGCCGCCGAGGCGGGAGTTCTGATTGAAGAAACTTGGCATTTAGGGCTTAGCCAAGCGCTTGTTGAGGGATTTTGGCTGAATGCTAAGTGCCAATGGCTAACGACCGATTTTCATGAAATTCTCCGACCAACTCGAACAGCGCTTCTCCACCATGGTCACGCACTATCCGACCCGGCGTTCGGTGCTTGTGCCCATGCTGCTCTACATCCAGGATGAGCTGGGTGCGCTGACCGACGAGGCCATCCACGAGATCGCACATCGTGTCGAGTTGTCGGAGTTGGAGGTGCGCAACGTCATCAGCTACTACTCGATGCTGCGTACGCACAAGGTCGGCAAGTACAACTTCCAGGTCTGCACCAACGTCAGTTGCCTGTTGCGCGGCGGAGAAGACATCTTTGAGCACTGCAAGAAGAAGCTGGGCGTGGGCAACAAGGAAACGACGCCTGACGGGCTGTTCACCGTTGAAGAAGTCGAGTGCATCGGCGCCTGCTCCTGGGCGCCGGCCATGATGCTGAACTACGACTTCCAGGAGAACCTGACGCCGGCGAAGATCGACGAGCTGATTGAGGGGATTAAGAAGAAGGAACAGCAGTAGGGATCGCCATTCGCTTTTCGCTATTCGCTCTTCGCCAGAAACAGCGACGCGAACGGCTCTGGCGAAAGGCGAAAAGCGAATGGCGTATTTAGTCTCCCATCCCGACGAAGTGAAGGTCGTCTCCAAGCGATTCGGGCTTGGCGCGACGGACCTCGACCGCTACCTCGAGCTTGATGGCTACAAGGCGGTGCAGAAGGCGCTCACCATGCAGCCCGACGCCATCATCAACGAGGTGAAGGCGTCGAACCTGCGCGGCCGTGGTGGCGCGGGATTTCCCACCGGCATGAAGTGGTCGTTCGTGCCCAAGCAGTCGCCCAAGCCGAAATATGTCCTCTGCAACGGTGACGAGAGCGAGCCCGGCACCTGCAAGGACCGCCTCATCTTCGAGCACGATCCTCACGCTGTCATCGAGGGCGTGATGATCGCGGCGCTCGCCGTCGCCTCCAAGACCGGCTACATCTACCTGCGCGGCGAATATCGCTACCTCATCCAGATCATGGAGAAGGCGGTGGCCGACGCCTACGCCCGCGGCTTCATCGGCAAGAACATCTTTGGCTCGGGCGTCGATCTCGACATCTTCGTACATTCCGGCGCGGGCGCGTACGAAGTCGGCGAAGAGTCGGCGCTGATGGAATCGCTGGAAGGCAAGCGTGGCGTGCCGCGCATCCGCCCGCCGTTCCCTGCCGTTGTGGGACTCTGGGGCGGGCCGACGGTCATCAATAACGCCGAGACCCTGGCCAGCGTGCCGCACATTATTCTTGGCGGCGGCGAGTGGTTCGCCAATCTCGGCACTCCGCGCAATGGTGGCACTCGCCTCTTCTGCATGAGCGGCGAGCTTGAGCGCCCGGGCGTCTACGAACTGCCCATGGGTTACAACCTGAAGAAGATGATCTACGACGTCTCCGGCGGCATGGTGAAGGGCAAGAAGCTGAAGGGTGTGGTTCCCGGAGGCTCGTCGGTGCAGATCCTCACGCCGGATGAGATTGACGTCGCGATGGATTTCGACTCCGTGCTGAAGGCCGGCTCGATGCTCGGTTCCGGCGGCGTCATCGTCATCGACGACCAGATGTGCCTGGTGAAGTTCGCGCTGCGCGTCACGCAGTTCTACCAGCACGAGAGCTGCGGCTGGTGCATTCCCTGCCGCGAGGGTACCGACTGGATGAAGAAGACGCTGGTGCGCATGCACAGCGGCGGCGGCGTGGCCAAGGACATCGACAATTTGAAATACCTGGCGGAGAACATGCTGGGCCGGACCTTCTGTCCATTGGGCGATGCGGCGGCAATGCCGATCATCTCCTACGTGCAGAAGTTCCGAGGTGAGTTCGAAGACCACCTGAACGGCAAGCCGTGTCCGTACGAAAAAATCGCGGAGCCGGCGTTGACTTGACGGACGCCTTTCGCCGTTCACTATTCGCCCTTCGCCGGAAAACGTTGTCGAGCTTGGATCTGGCGAAAAGCGAATGGCGAGAGGCGAATCGCGACAACCGAATGACGGTTTGTAATGGCTGATATCAATCTCACTGTCGACGGCAAGAAACTCACGGTTCCTGCGGGGACGCTCCTCATTGAGGCCTGCAAGAGCACAGGCATCGAGGTGCCGTCTTTCTGCTATTACCCCAATCTGTCTCTGCAGGGCGCGTGCCGCATGTGCCTGGTTGAGATTGAGAAGATGCCCAAGCTGCAGACCGCCTGCACCACGCCGGTCGCCGAAGGCATGGTGGTAACCACCGAAAGCGACAAGATCAAGCAAGCGCGCAAGTCGATGCTCGAACTGCTGCTCGCCAATCACCCGCTCGATTGCCCGGTCTGCGATGCTGGCGGCGAATGCGAACTGCAGGACATGACCTTCAAGTACGGCGCTGCCGAGTCGAAGTTCGTGGACCTGAAGAACCATCGCGACGAGCAGCAGTGGTCGCCGGTAGTCTACTTCGACCGTCCGCGCTGCATCCTCTGCTACCGCTGCGTTCGCGCCTGCGGCGAAGGCATGGACGTGTGGGCGCTCGGTGTGCAGAACCGCGGCTCCGGCTCCATCATCGCGCCCAACCACGACGATCATCTGGAGTGCGAAGAGTGCGGCATGTGCATCGACATCTGCCCGGTGGGCGCGCTCACCTCCGGCGCCTACCGCTACAAAACGCGCCCCTGGGAGATGAAGCACGTCGGCACCATCTGCACCCATTGCGGCGACGGCTGCAAGACCACGTTGGGCGTGCGCCGCGCCGACACCGGCATGGAGATCGTGCGCGGCGACAATCGCGACAAGAGCGGCATCAACGGCGACTTCCTCTGCGTGAAGGGCCGCTACGCCTTTGACTTTGCCAATCATCCTGACCGTCTGCAGCAGCCGCAGATCAAGCGTGATGGCAAGTTCGTCAGCGCCACGTGGGAACAGGCCTTCGATCTCATCGCTAAGAAGTTACAGGAAGTGCTGACCGATGCCGGCCCGCAGGCCATCGGCGTGATCGGCTCCAACCGCACCAGCAACGAAGAAAATTACCTGCTGCAGAAGTTCGCTCGGCTGGCGCTGGGCACCAACAACATCGACCATCACCGCACTGCCGACTTCCCGGCTTTCGCCTCGGCGCTGGCCGGCAAGCAGAACGCGACAGCCTCGATGCGCGACGTCTTCAGCGCGCCGGCGATTCTGCTGATCGGCAACGATCCAACGAACCAGCACCCGCTGCTGGCCTGGCAGATTCGCAGCAATGTTCGCCTGCATCGCGCCAAGCTGTATATCGCGAACTCCTCGCCCATCAAGCTGCACCGCCAGGCGACGGCGTTTGCGCAGGTCGCACCCGGTTCCGAGGGCAGCTTGGTACAGTTCCTGGGCGGTAATGACGGCGCTGCCGATGCGATCGTCTCTGATCGGCTCACTCGCGACAACCTCAGCAAATTCCGCGACGCCGTCAAGGGCGAGAGCGGTCTGGTCATCGTCTTCGGCTCCGAGCTGCGTGGTAATGACGTTAAGGCGCTGGTCGACTTCGGCCTGGCGCAGGGCGCGAAGTTCATCTGCCTCGGCGATTATGCCAATTCGCGCGGCGCAGCCGACATGGGCCTTTATCCCGACATGCTGCCCGGCTATGCGCCGGTCGGGAGCGCCACCCGTTTCCATGAAGACTGGCTGGACGAAATTCCTGCGGCTCCCGGCCTGAACCTGTTGCAGATAGTCGACGCCGCCAAGAACGGTGCGTTGAAAGTGCTCTATGTCGTCGGCTCGAATCCCGTCGCGCGCTACAACATCGACCCCTTCGCGCTCTCGAAGAGCTTCGTCATCGTGCAGGACATGTTCCTCACCGAGACGGCCGCCATCGCTGATGTCATCTTGCCGGTCGCCAATGCGTACGAAAAGTCCGGCAGCTACACCAACACCTGCGGCGATGTGCAGATGCTGAAGAAGGCGGGCGAGTTCGCGGGCGTGCGCACCGACTTCGAGTGCATCGTGCGCATCGCGGGCCGCATGGGATACGACGTTCACAAGCTGGTGCCCTTCGGCGGCGGCGGCACCCGCGCCGACATGGGGCAGACCCGCGGTGCGCAGTCGGGCGAAGCTGATCGCCACGCGGTGTGGCTCGCCGAGCGCAACCTCGAACCGAAGTTGAGTCCCTTCGATCCAACGGCCATGCTCGACGAGATCCAGCGACTGGTGCCGGCGTATGACATCTCGCGGCTGGGACTGCTGGCCGGACAGGACGTGCACACGCAGCTGGTGCAGATCACGGGCGCAACCGCGACGGGCGATCCCGCGCTGGTGATGCCGGCGAACGAATCACTGTTCACCTCGGGCACGCTGGGCCGCTTCTCCGCGACGTTGAACACAGTGTACGAGCGCTACAACGCTCCGAGCGATGAGGAGCTTGCCGCCGGCTACGATCCGATGATTCGCGCGGAAGGACTGTAGGCAGTAACCGGTAGTCAGGGGCCAGGGATCGGAGGTTAGGAGCGAGAAGCTTTTGTATTCAGAGCCCGTTTTGCGGGCGACGAGTTGAGAACTAATTGTTAATTGTTAATTGCTAGTGACCGACTTTCCATGTCCATCGGCATCTTCATCATCGTTTCGATCGTCAAGATTCTGCTGGCGGTCTTCATTCTGCTAACAGCGGTCGCCTATACGGTTTGGCTGGAACGCAAAGTCGTCGGTCACATGCAGAATCGCTGGGGACCCACTCGCGTGGGACCCTTCGGCTTGCTGCAACCGCTCGCCGACGGACTGAAGTTCATCTTCAAGGAAGACCTGTCACCGCCCTACGTCAACAGACCTCTGTATTTGCTCGCGCCGATCATCGCAGTCACTACTGCCCTGACCTCGATCGCGGTTATCCCGATCGGCCCGTGGATCAAGCTGGGCAGCATCTCCACGCCGCTGCAGATCACCGATGTCAACATCGGGCTGCTGGTGATTCTCGGCGTCACTTCCGTCGGCGTGTACGGAGTCGCTCTCGCGGGCTGGTCGTCCAACAGCAAGTATTCAATGCTGGGCGGGCTGCGCGCCTCGGCGCAGATGATCAGCTACGAGGTCGCGCTCGGCCTCTCGCTGATCGGCGTCCTTATTTATACGGGCAGCTTCAGCCTCAGCGACATCGTCAACCAGCAGAACGGCACCTGGCTCGGCTTCATTCCCAAGTGGAACATCTTCAAGGGACAGATCGTCGCCTTCTTCATTTACATCATGGCGGCGTATGCGGAGACGAACCGCATCCCCTTCGATCTGCCCGAAGCCGAGACCGAGCTGGTCGCGGGCTATCACACCGAATACAGCTCGATGAAGTTTGCCATGTTCTTTATGGCCGAGTACGCCAACATGGTGACGGTCGCCTGCCTGGCGTCAGTACTGTTTCTGGGCGGATGGACCGGGCCGACGTTCGGCCCGCCGATCATGCAGTCGCTGCTACCGGTGTTGTGGTTCGCGCTGCGCGTCTTTGTTTTCATATTCATTTACATCTGGGTGCGTGGCACGCTGCCGCGCTTTCGATACGACCAGCTGATGGCCTTCGGCTGGAAGTTTCTGCTGCCGCTGGCGATCGCGAATATCGTCGTGACCGCGTTGGTAGTGGCAGTGAAGTAAGGTAGAGCGGCGCTTCAGCGCCGCGTTCGCCGCGCCAGGAGTTTCGGTGGTAGGGAATGACCATGAAATGGCCCAGTCCCTGCCACAAGAGTCACGAAAAAATGCTGTTGACGCCGGCCTGAAGGCCGGCACTACCCGACATGCTTGCCCTGATTCTGTTTTTCATCTTCGCGGCGCTGTGCGTGGGAGGCGCAATCAACCTCCTGGTGCAGAAGCACCCCATCAACAGCGCGCTCTCGCTCATCGTGGTGATGGGCTCGCTGGCGCTCATCTATCTCCTGCTGGGCGCGGAGTTCGTCGCCGCCGTACAGGTCATCGTCTATGCCGGCGCGGTCATGGTGCTCTTCGTCTTCGTCATCATGCTGCTGAATGCGGGTGAAGAGGAGCGCCTGCCGCACGGCAGCCGCGTCGCCATCATGCTGGGCGTGCCGGCGCTGATCATCGGGCTCGGCATCGCCGCCGCCGTCATCAGCCACCTCACCGGCCTGGATCGGATCGCCATCGGCGGACCCACGGTCATGAATGGCGAGAACGTCTTCGGCAATCCGCAGGCCGTCGGCCATCTGCTGTTCCGCGACTACCTGCTGCCCTTCGAAGTCACGTCAGTGCTGATCCTGGTGGCGATCATGGGCGCCGTCGTGCTGGCGCGGAGGGAGGAATAGATGGCTAACGTTTCTGAGTGCTACTCGTGGTGTCCGCCATTCGCTTTTCGCCATTCGCTTTTCGCCAGAGGCGACAGCGTGGCGATTTCCGGCGAAAGGCGAATGGCGCATGGCGAATGGCGGAAAGGGGCCGAATAGATGGTCCCTCTTTCGTACTACCTGGTCCTGAGCGCGGTGCTGTTTGCCTGCGGCGTCGCCGGCTTTCTGATCAAGCGCAACATCATCACCATATTTCTTTCCATTGAGCTGATGCTGAACGGTGTGAATCTGACGTTCGTCGCCTTCGCCGCCCAGCTCAAGTCGCTCGACGGCCACATCTTCGTTTTCTTCGTGATGGTGGTGGCCGCGGCGGAAGCGGCCGTGGGCTTGGCGATCATCATTGCGGTTTTCCGTACGCGCGAGACGTTGAACGTCGACCGCGTGAATTTGTTGAAGTTGTAGGAGACGCCTTTCGCTTTGCGCTATTCGCTTTTCGCCAGAGAGATTGGCTTGCCGATCAGATTCAAGAACTGGTCAAGAATGGCCGGTCAGAAGCGCGGGGAGACACGAGGAATTGGCGCGGTAGCGAGATTCGCCGGGCAGGGTAGAAACCGGTTATAGGGGTCCTTCGACTCCGGTGACCAAAAAACGGTCGCCTCCGCTCAGGATGACACGCGTGACATGTATGCATGCGTCCTCTGGCGAAGAGCGAATGGCGAATAGCAAATAGCGAATGGCGAATAGCGAATAGCGACAAACAGTACAGTACGACACCTTATGCACTTATTCATCATTCCACTGCTGCCGCTGGCCGGAGCCGCCATCAACGGGCTGCTGGGCAAACGCTTTCCCAAGGCGCTGGTCAACACCATTGCGCTGGGATCGACGGCAGCGGCCTTTGCCATGGCACTGTGGGTCGCCGCACAGTTCGCGGCACTTCCGCCGGAACAGATTCCACACGTCGAGCACTACCTCACCTGGCTCAGCGCCGGCTCCTTCTCGGCGGAGTACGGCATCTATCTCGACCAACTCTCGCTGGTCATGCTGCTCGTCGTCACCGGTGTCGGCTTCATCATCCACGTCTATTCCGTCGGCTACATGGAGCATGAAGGCGGCTACTACCGCTATTTTGCTTACTTAAACATCTTCATGTTTTTCATGCTGACGCTGGTACTGGCGAACAATTATCTGCTGATGTTCGTCGGTTGGGAGGGCGTGGGCCTGGCGTCGTATCTGCTCATCGGCTTCTGGTTCCTGAAGAAGTCTGCGGCCGATGCCGGCAAGAAAGCTTTCATCGCCAACCGCGTCGGCGACTTCGGTTTCCTGATCGCGCTCTTCCTGCTCATCAAGCACTTCGGCACGCTGCAGTACGACAGCCTGTGGAAGCTGGTCAGCCAGTATCCGGTCGAATCCGCGGGCGCGGGGCTGCTCACTGCGATCAGTCTGCTGCTGCTGGTCGGCGCCTGTGGCAAGTCGGCGCAGATTCCGCTCTACGTCTGGCTGCCCGACGCGATGGAAGGCCCCACGCCGGTCTCCGCTCTGATCCACGCAGCGACCATGGTCACGGCCGGCGTTTACATGGTGGCCCGCTCCAATCCCATCTTCGGTCACGCTCCCGACGCGCGCATGGCCGTCGCCGTCATCGGCACGCTGACCGCGATTTTCGCCGCCTCCATTGGCATCGTGCAGACCGACATCAAGAAGGTGCTGGCCTACTCCACCATCTCGCAACTCGGCTACATGTTCATGGCCTGCGGCGTGGCCGATTACATTGGCGGCATCTTCCACCTGATGACCCACTCCTTCTTCAAAGCGCTGCTGTTCCTCGGCGCCGGTTCGGTCATTCACGGCCTCGGCGGCGAGCAGGACATGCGGCATATGGGCGGACTGCGCAAATATCTGCCCTACACCTTCTGGTGCATGACCATCGCCACCTTCGCCATCGCCGGCCTGCCGCCGTTTGCCGGCTTCTTCTCCAAAGACCGCATCCTCTGGTCCACGTGGAGCAGCGGCGCTCACCTGCTATGGCTCATCGGCGTCATCACCGCCGGCATGACTTCGTTCTACATGTTCCGGCTGTGGTTCCTGACGTTCTTCGGCGAGTATCGCGGGCCGAATCCCGAGGCTGCAGGTCACGGCCACGATACCGATGCGCACGCCCACGGTGGCAGCCACGGCCACGGCGCACCGCATGAAAGCCCGTGGGTGATGGTCGTGCCGCTGATGATTCTGGCTCTGCTCTCCTTTGTCGGCGGATGGGCCGGCATCCCTCATTCGCTGCACGGCTCCGATCAGTTCGGCAACTTCCTGGCGCCGGTGTTCCACTCGGCTCCAGAGGCTCAGGCTGTAGCGGCGGCGCCTTCCGGGACAGCATCTGAACCCGAAACCGGCAGCGACGAACTGATGTTCACCGCGATCTCCGTCGGTATTGCGCTCGTCGGATTGCTGCTCGCCTGGTTCATGTATCACAAGCGGCCGGAGCTTCCCGATCGCCTGGCCAAAGGGGCCGGCGGCCTGTACCGCCTGGTGCTCGACAAGTACCGTATCGATGAACTCTATGGCGCGGTCATCATTCAGCCCATCATCGCGGTCTCAAGCAACGTCTTCTGGAAGGGCATCGACCGCGGCTTGATTGATGGCGCGGTCGACGGTGGCGCGGCCGGCGCGCAGGAAACTTCCGACGCGCTGCGCCACATGCAATCGGGCAACATTCGCTCCTATGCCGGATGGGTCGCGGTCGGCGCCACCGCGGTCATCGCGTTCATGGTGTGGAGGGGGTTGCGATGAACTTCATCAACGACAACATCCTCACCATCGTGGTCTTCCTCCCGCTGGCGGGCGCGATTCTGCTGGCCTTCTTTCCGCGCCGCGATCGCGATATCCGCTATTTCGCGCTCGCGGTCTCGCTCATCACCCTGCTGGCGTCGCTGCATCTGCCCTGGTACTTCGTGCGCGGCCAGAGCGGCTTCCAGTTCGACCAGAACGTGCCGTGGATCCCGCATCCCAACATCCACTATCACCTCGGCGTTGATGGCATCTCCTTGTGGCTGGTCGTCCTGACGACCTTCCTGATGCCGCTGTGCGTGCTGATATCGTGGAAGGCAATCGGCGACCGGGTGAAGGAGTTCTTCATCCTTATGCTGATCCTCGAGACCGCGATGATCGGCGTCTTCGTCGCGCTCGATCTCTTCCTCTTCTACTTCTTCTGGGAAGCCACGCTGATCCCGATGGCGCTGCTCATCGGCATGTACGGCCACGGACGCAAGATCTACGCCGCCGTGAAGTTCTTCCTGTACACGATGATCGCTTCGATGTTCTTGCTGGCCTCGATCATCTGGCTGTACGCGCGCACCGGCAGCTTCGACTTCGTCACGATTCAGGCCGCAATCCAAAACGGCCAGGTCGCCGGCTTCGCCCAGGCCGCGCTCTGGCTCTTCCTCGGCTTCTTCGTTGCCTTCGCCGTGAAGGTGCCGCTGTTCCCGGTCCATACCTGGCTGCCCGATGCGCACGTGGAAGCGCCAACCGCGGGCTCCGTGCTGCTGGCCGGCGTGCTGCTGAAGATGGGCACCTACGGCCTGCTGCGCTTCAATCTCGGGCTCTTTCCCGAACAGGCGCGGCGCAACGCGCCCTGGATCATCACATTGGCGATCATCGGCATCATTTACGGAGCGCTGGTGGCGATGGTGCAGCCCAACATCAAGCGCCTGGTCGCCTACACCTCGGTCAGTCACCTCGGCTTTGTCGTGCTCGGCATCTTCAGCTTCACACAGCTGGGCGTCGACGGCGCGGTCTACCAGATGCTGAACCACGGCGTCTCCACCGGCGCGCTGTTCATGTTGCTGGGAATGATCTACGAGCGCCGCCACACCTACGACATCACCGAATACGGCGGTCTCGCCACGCCGATGCCCGTCTACGCGACGTTCTTCGCGTTCATCATGCTGTCGTCGGTGGGACTGCCACTGCTCAACGGCTTCATCGGCGAGTTCCTCGTGCTGAGCGGTGCATTCCAGGCGCGGCAGGTTTACGGGATCCTGGCCGCCACCGGTGTAATCTGGAGCGCCTGCTACCTGCTTTGGATGTACCAGCGCGTCTTCTACGGCGAGGTGACGAACCCAGCGAACAAGGTGCTGCGCGATATCGACGCACGCGAACGCGTCTCCCTGTGGCCGACGGCGATTGCCGCTCTGGTGATGGGCGTCGCCCCCATGCTGTGGCTTCACTCCATTGATCCTGCGGTCAGCGCCGCGTTGCAACAATTCTCGGCAGGAAGTCAGACAGCGTCGGGGAGGGCGTCGCCGCAGCAGTTTTTGGCGGCGGGCCAGGCGGCAATGTCGGGTAGTGCGGCGCTTCAGCGCCGCGTTTCGCCGAGAGAAAACACTCGGCCTTTAAGCCCTGGGGCGCACAGTCCGATTGCGGCCCACAAGCCGGCCCGGCAGCGGCTGAAGCCGCCACTTGACGTCAGCGCCGTGCGCGGAACTGAAGGCCCGCACGACCGGAACACCGTCGTCTCCGCGGAGGTGATCGGCCAATGATCCCCTCCGTCGATTACATCCGCATCCTGCCTGAAATCGTGCTCAGCGTCTTCGGCATCATCGTCATGATGCTCGATCCGCTGCTGCCCGAGAACAGCCCCAAGAAGCCGCTGGGCGTCATCGCGATTATTGGCACGCTCGCCGGTCTCGCCGCAACCGCCTATCAGACCGGCTTCTACGGCAGCGCCTTTTACAACACCATCAGTGTTGACACCTTCAGCGTCTTCTTCCACGTCGTCGTGCTGCTGATTGCTCTGGTCGTCATCCTGACCTCGTTCGAATATCTCGAGGTGCAGCGCATTCGCTGTGGCGAGTATTACGGCCTGATCCTCTTCGGCACTGTCGGCATGATGCTGATGTCCTCGGCCGTCGAGCTGGTGCTGATCTTCATCGCGCTGGAGATTTCCTCGATCTCGACCTACATTCTTGCCGGCATGCGGCGCCGCGCGGCGGAGAGCGCGGAATCCTCACTGAAGTATTTCCTCCTCGGCTCTTTCGCCACCGCCTTCTTCCTCTACGGCGTGGCGCTGGTCTTCGGTGCGACCGGCACCACCAATGTCTACGGCATCGCTCGCTATCTCCAGGGACAAGCTTCGGTGCTGGCGTACCTGGCCGTTGGACTGATGTTCGTCGGCCTCGGCTTCAAAGTTGCCTCCGCGCCATTCCATGTCTGGACGCCCGATGTCTACGAAGGCTCGCCGGCTCCGGTCGTCGCGCTGATGTCCACCGGACCGAAGGCCGCAGCCTTCGCTGTTTTGTTGCGCGTGCTCTTCGCAACCGGCGCCCCTGGCTGGTTCTGGATGGTCTGGGTCTCCGCCGTGCTCTCTATGACGTTGGGCAACATCGGTGCATTGGTGCAGCAGAACGTGAAGCGCCTGCTCGCCTACTCGTCCATCGCGCACGCCGGGTATATCCTGGTCGCCTTCGCCGCCGCCAAACAAGTTGGCATCTCCGCCGCGATTTTCTACGCCGCCTCCTACGCCGCGATGAACGTCGGCGCCTTCGCCGTCGTCAGCCACTTCGCTTCCGCCAGCGAGAAATATGTCACCCTCGACGACTACGCCGGACTGGGCCGCCGCTCGCCGCTGCTGGCTGCCATCCTTACCATTTTCCTGCTGTCGCTAATCGGTATTCCCGTCACCGGCGGCTTCTTCGCCAAGTTCTATGTCTTCTCCGCGGCGCTGCAGTCGAACCTCGTCGGCCTCACCATCATTGGTGTGATCAACAGCGCAATCGCTGCTTACTATTACCTGCGCGTCATCGTCTATATGTATATGCGGGACGAGCGCGCGGAAGCGCCGGTGGCTCGCATTCCGGCTAGTCTGGGGATCAGCTTGGCAATCAGTTTGATCGCCACCATCTATCTCGGCGTACTGCCGGGCCGCGTCCTCGACTATGCGATGCACAGCGCGCAGGATTTGATCAAATAGGCAGCTTATCGCCGTCGATTGCAAACGGGTTTGAAGTTGTGCGGCCAACAACCGCTGCCCGGTATTTTGTCGCTATCGTTTTCCAACCTTCAATCTGATATCCGCGCCCACTTCTCTCGCTTTCGGAACCGGACCTCCTTTTCCACGGAAGGAATGTAGTGATGCACTTCGATGAGGGAAGACTTTTGAAGCAGCCGCAGTACAGAGAACCGGAATCTCGCAAACCCGTCAACGCCGCCGCACAACAACCGAACCGCTGCCGCTCCGCCGAGAATAGTCGCCCTCCGCTTAACCTGCATGCACAGGTGGCGCCGGAAGACTGGAAAGCAGCTACTGTCCTCGATTCGGCGAACAACAAGCTGCAGGAACTTATGCAGTTGCTCTATCTGCTCAGCCGGGACCCGTCGATACCGAACGACGCCCGCTATCACGTGACCGTAGCGCAGTCCGAAATTGCTTTGCTGGCTCGCCAGATGCAGAACACCGCGGAGGCGCAGGCCTGCAAAACTGATCTGGGTTGAAAAACTCGAGAGGCGGCAGCTATTCGACCGGGACCGCGATATCTCTCCGCTCGAAGACCGCTGCCGCCAGCACCCAAAACAACACTGACTGTACCAGCGCGATCGCAATCGCCGTGCCCCTCATGTGCCACTCGGCGCGAAAGCTGAAGTCCACTACCTGTCGCAGGATCGGTAATCCCGGGAGCCACACCGACCAGCGATGCCGCTGCGCGTGCAGAAATGCAGGAGCGGAGAAAAATCCCAGCGTCAGCGCCGTGGCTACGTACGGATTGAGAAACGTCGAGAAGAACATGGCCACCGTCGCGGCAACAATCGAGCCCGCGACGATGAGCGCCGTCATGGGCCACAGGTTGGCGCTGGGCAGCACCGCCCGCGCCGTCAGCCACTCGCCGCACAGCGCGAACATCACGGCATACGCAGCCGCCATCGCTCCCGTACCCAGGATCACGGCCAGCAGGTATTCGGCGCGGCTCACCGCCTTCGACAGCAGAAGCAGAATGCGGCGCGAGCGGCGCTCGTTATGGATGGCGTCGGCGGCCAGAAACGCGCTGAACACGCAGATGTACAGCGCCTGCTGCTGCACGTAGAACACCACGTCGTCGGGCGCGACACGGCCTCGGCCAAAATCCGCCGCAGCCAAGGCGGTCAGCGCGATCCACGCAAACAGGATCAGCACCGGCCAGCGATGCTCGCGCAGAAAATTGCCCGCGATGAGCAGCACCGGCTTCACCCGCCGTCCTCTCGGTTGGTCAATTCGACGAAGACTTCTTCCAGCGTACGGCGCGCCGGGTTGACGCTCAGCACCTCGCCGCCCATCGCCCAGACGCGCTGTAGCGCGTCGCGCTGGGAATCGGCGGACACGATCAGCTCGATCCGCCCGTCCTTTAACATCCGTGATCGGGTGAAGCCGTCCTGCGCCACGCCGCGAGCGATGATCTCGTAGCGGTCGCGCGAGACCAGCAGATCGTCGGTCTTACCGATCTTGATCAGGCGACCTTTATTCAGAATGGCGACGCGATGGCAGATCAGTTCGATCTCCGATAGCAGGTGCGAGCTGAGAAAGATAGTCTTGCCGGCGCGATTCACCTCCAGCAGCAGTTCCCGCATGGCAACTCGCGCCAGCGGGTCAAGAGCGGAAGTGGGCTCGTCGAGAATGAGCAGTTCGGGATCGTTGATCAGCGCCTGCGCCAGACCGATGCGCTGCTGCATGCCGCGCGAAAATCTGGCGACGTTGCGGTCGGCCTCCATTTCCAGCTCAACCTGGCGGAGCACTTCGCGACAGCGCAGCCGTAGCCGATGCGGACGCATGCCGTTCAATGCACCGTAAAACTTCAGCAGCTCTTGCGCAGAACGGTGGTACAGCGCGACATTTTCCGCGAGGAATCCTACGCGCCGGCGTGTAGGCGCATCACCAAAGGGCTTGCCCAGCAGGCGTCCGCTTCCCAAGGATGGCCGCATGAAACCAAGTGCCAGATGGATCGCCGTGGTCTTCCCTGCTCCGTTGGGCCCGAGGAATCCAAAGATCTCGCCGTGCTCCAGCGACAGGGTGAAGCCGTCGAGTGCGCGGACGCGGCGCCGCGACCAGATGCCGCTGCCGTAATCTTTGCTGACGCTCTCATAGACCAGCACACCGGGCATATTGTCGATTGTAGACGTGCGGGCGGGAAAGAGCTGTTCACCACAGAGGCACAGAGGAGGATCCTACTTGCCACGGAGAGCACGGAGGATTGATTTCGTTATTTCCTCCGTGAGTTCAGTGATCTCCGTGGTAAACCATCACTCAGCGATCACAAACGCGCTGGGGGAACAGCCCACCCCCAAGAAAACGAAGCTGCGGCGATCATGAACCATGATCACCTCAGCTCCATGATTTCGCGACCTGTAACGCGGCGCTAAAGCGCCGCTCTACCTCTAGACGACCTTCACGAAGATGATCACCAGCGTGAAGAGCACCAGGGACTCGATGAAGGCGAGGCCGAGAATCAGCGCCAGCTGAACCGCGGGCCGGGCAGCAGGGTTCCGCGCCATGGCTTCGCAGGCGGCGGCGCCCACACGTCCCTGTCCCAGTCCGGCGAGGCCCGCCGCAATGGCGATACCAAATCCGGAGGCGATGGCAACCCAGTTGGTGCCTGTAGCAGCGGCGGGTCCGCCCTGCGCGTACGCCGGCATGGCCATCAGCATGAGGGCCATCAGCGCAAAGATGATCATGGTTACTTTCCGCATCGTGTTTCTCCTTATGAATCGCTGCCAGGAGGTGGTTGACGTTCACCGAACTGACGCCCTCACGCTGACAGCAGGCTAGCAACTAGCAACTAGCAACTAGCAACTAGCAACTAGCAACTAGCAACTAGCAACTAGCAACTAGCAAGATTACGCATTTCCCTATTACCAGTTCCGCTTTCTCACTAATTGCTAGCTGCTATTTGCTAGCTGCTAATGTTCATGCGCTACTGCTTCGCCGATATAGACGGTTGCCAGCAGCACGAAAATATAGGTCTGAATGATTGCCACGGCGATGTGCAGCATGATGAACGGCACCGGCAAAGCAAACGGGAACAGCGAGAAAAATACCAGCGTCACCATTTCGCTGGCAAACATGTTGGCGTAAAGACGAATTGTCAGCGACAGGATTCGCGCCAGGTGACTGAACACCTCGATCGGGAACAGCAGGACCGCCAATGCTGGTGCAGGCCCAATGAAGTTCTTGATATAGCGGAAACCGTTCTCGCGAACACCCTGAAAGTGATAATAGAACCACGTCACCAGCGCACAGCCCAGCGGTACCGACGGCACCGCGGCCGGCGACTCCAGGCTCGGAATCACGCCGATGATGCAGTTGATCAGGATGTACATGCCCAGCGCAGACAAATATCCGATGTACCGCTGATACCCATGGCCAATGACTTCATGAGCCTGATTGGTGACAAACGAGTTGATGCTCTCCACCAGGTGCTGCGAAACACCCGGATCGTCGACCGAGAGCCGCATCCGCACGTACACAAAGTACAGAATCAGCAGCGCGAAAACAAACAGCTGCATTGCCACGAAATTCGGGATAGGCGCCTGTGGATGGTCGGAATGAAGATGAAAAACCGCCAGCAGCGAGTTGACGAATCCGCCGAGATACTTGTTCAGAAACGCGGTAATCCACAATTGGTGAGGCATGAATGCAAGCTCGCAGGAATCTTGTTCAACGCCGGACACACGCCGGGCGCGCGTCGTACTGAGTGTCCAAGAAGATGAACAGGAAAATCAGCTTTCCGGGCGCAGTGAGACAAACACTTCCGCCGCAACTTCGCAGGCCACGGCCGCTATGGGAAGGCAGATGCCTCCGAGGAAGCCGTACAGTCCAGCGAGGGAAACATTAAATATAACATAGGCGCCGCCGGCAATCAGGACGTAGCGCAGTGCGGCACGGACCACGATGCCTCCCCCGCGCTCCTGGCTGTGCTTCGCCGTAATCCTCTCGCCTAGGGCGTCCACGGCCCGTTCCAACCAGCGCTGATTCACGTAGGAGATGCCGGCCCCGGCCGCAAAGCCCAGCGTCACCGGCCAACGAAAGAAGATCGCACATACCGCCAGACCCGCAGCCGCCAGCACGAGGAGAAACCTGCGAATGCGCGGCAGCGCTCGATCAAGGAAGGCTTCCGCGGCCGCCGACGAAGTCTCGGGCGTGGTCATAGGCTTCCGTCAGCTCTTCTGCCTGGTAATCATCCGGATCATGTCGAAGAAGCCGATGATGCAGCCGAGGATGACGCCGACAATGAACAGCCAATGAGTGTGCAGCCAGTAATCGAGCAGTTTGCCGAGGAGGTAGCCTACGACTACCGAGGCTGGGATGATGAAGGCGATCCCGGAATAGCGTGCCCACACCACGGCGGCGCTTTCCTTGTGACCGGCGGGATCTTGTTCAGCCATAGCGACAGCCTATCATCCCTCGCGACATTGCAAAATCCGCAAATCAACTACGAATCGGCACAAATCTGGGTGTTCGTCCGACCGCTTTAGTGCTAACATGCCCGGCGCTTACTTACCGCAGCAAGGGCCATTCCAGTCAACAGCAGTCGCAACGCGCCACGTGCGCGCTGTCCCGCATTGGAGGCAAACATGTTGTCCACTACAAGTGTCGTTACTTACAGTCGTCGGCAATCCACGAGTTGCGCAACTGTCTTTTTCCTGCTTTGCCTGCTGATCGTGTTTGTCTCTGCGCTGTCGTCTCCCGCCTTAGCGGCTACGGACTTCTGCAGCGGCGGAGTTCTGGACCAGGGCGCGCCCCTGGGACAAACCGGGCCGGACTTGGTCATCACCAACATGAGCTGCCTGGTCGATGGCACCAAGAGCCCATACAACTTTCATAACGTTTACATCTTCTGCAGCGGCAACCAGACCGGGACGCTGACATTCAGCGACGTAACCATGCATTTTTATGCCGCCAACATTCTGGTGCAGAACCAGGGCGCGCTGATCGCGACCGGCATCGGCGCCAATAACGACGGCAACGTGCTGACCATCCATCTTTACGGCGACGGCTCGGAGGACGGCATCACCTGCAAGAAGATGGACGGCGGCTGGGTCAGTCGACCGGACAGCGCAGCACCCTCACCGTCAACCACGGCAAGTACTACATTGACGACCAGCCGAGTTTGCAGACGCAGTTGATGAGCTCCACCGAACTGAATGTCTACGAGCCCAACGAAACCTATTACACCTATCTCGTCTATGCCAAGCCAAGCCTGGACCAGACCTATCAGATGTTCGTAGGCTACGGGCTGAACAAGCAGGATGTGATCGACTCAGTCAAGCAGTAGCGCGCCAACATCGCCACCCAGGACTACAAGTTCACCGAGGCGACCGGCGACCCGAAGTTCATCTCCGTCGATTACGACGATCGCCCGCAAGGGATGGGTACTGGGCTGGTGACCATCCGGATCAGCCTCAGCCTGACGGCCGCTGCGAAAGCGACCTTCGAGCAGGAGTTCAAGACCGACACCCCGAAGTTCTGTCAGCCGCGCTCCTATTGCGCGCCCGACGAGGACGACGACACCAAGTGCGTCTGCGCCCCGGATACAGACTGTAAGGATCCCAACGTCTGCCGCTGGGCGGTCAAGGACATCGATTGCCCCATCGACGGCTGCTTCGCCTTCGGCATCACCATGCCGGGCAGGTTCTCGACGGGAATCGCCAACACGCCGCCCGTGCCCAGCGAATTCAGCAAGGACATGAGCTACAACTGGTCCTTGCCGTTCTTTGAGGTAAACAAGAACGTTTCCGGTGCGCAATGCAACTACCAGGGAGAGCGATAACCGCTGCTGCGCTTCACCCTGGCAAAATCATCGGCGCTGGTCCGCCAGGATCAGCGCCCTTTTGTTATTTGGAAGTTCAATCTTGAGAGGGGCCAGGGGGCTCATCTGATCGATCTCGGGCGTCCGTGTCGATGTAGTCGATGAGCTCGACGTGCTTGGGCCGCCAGCGTCGCAGCGCCTCGATGCAAGTGTCTTCCTCCGCCTCGACCGTTGAGCGGTACGGACCAGCGTGATGCCGCCTGTGGACGAGAACCGACTTCGCCAGACCGCGCCATAACATCAACAGCATCACGGCTAGCAGGATTCCTAACGCCGGCAGCAGCACATAAGCAAACACCAACGCAGTGTACAACTGCTCAACGCCACTGGGATGTGCCCGCGAGCGGTAGACATTAGGATTCTGGAAAGCTGATCAATATTGTGGAATCAGGCTGGTGCCGTCGGACTATCGGCAGGAATCGGCGGCTGATTTCTGGTGGGCCCGGAGGGATTCGAACCCCCGACCAAGGGATTATGAGTCCCCTGCTCTAACCGCTGAGCTACAGGCCCTCGCTGAAGCGCCTGATCCCTTCCCACTTTAGCAGAAGCTACGATGTGCCGCGCAGTTGGGAAGTTGCAACTTAACCACGGTAAGGCGTCCCGAGCTTTGCGTTCCCTTCTTCAGCACTCCCCAGAGCCCAAGGAATAAGCGGCGATCCGCTCGGCGCCGGCCGCCGCTACTTCGCGCTGCTCGCAACAAACGGCTGTTGGCAAGGTTTGCCAGCCAAAGACCTGTTCGCGCAAAACCTCGGCAAATTCCTTTGGCGGTAGCGGCCTGTAAAAGTAGAACCCTTGCATGACATCGCAATGGCACGCGCGGAGAAAGGAAATCTGCTCCGCTGTCTCGACCGCCTCAGCCACGGACTGCAGGTTCAAAGCCTTTGCCATGGCCACGATCGCTTCGGTGATCGCCGCATCCTCACGGTCATGGGCCAGGTCGCGCACGAACGAATGGGCGATCTTCAATTTGTGAATGGGAAACAGCTTCAGATAGCTAAGGTTGGAGTAGCCCGTTCCAAAGTCATCGATCGACAGCTTTACTCCCAAATCCGTCAGCCCGCGTAGCAGACGGAGGCCATCCTCGCCGTTCGAAACCAGCACGCTTTCTGTGAGTTCCAACTCCAGTAGTTCCGGTGCCAGTTGGATCTCGACAAGTATCGACTTGACCAGGTCCAGAAACCCTCTCTCGCCAAGCTGCACACCCGAAACATTTACCGCTACGGGTAAACGAAGTCCCTCTGCCTCCCACTGCTTCGCCTGCAGACAAGCGGTCCGCAGAACCCATTCTCCGATCGGGATAATCAGACCGGTATTTTCCGCAACCGAAATAAATCTGTCGGGTGGCACGGGCCCCAACTCCGGATGGTTCCAGCGCAGAAGCGCTTCGCATCCCACGATCCGTTCGGTGTCCGCTTTGACCTGCGCCTGATAGACCAGCGACATTTCCTTCCGGTCGAGCGCGCCGTGGAGCTCGTTTTCCAAAGTGATCTGTTCAATCAGCTTCGTATTCATCTGCTGGTCGAACATCCTGACCACATTCCGTCCGCGCTCCTTGGCACAATACATCGCGATGTCCGCGTTCTTAATGAGTGCCTCGGTGTCGGTCGCGTGATCGGGGTAGATGCTGATACCCACGCTGCAGCTGATACTAAGAGCGTGTCCCTGAATGACAAAGCCTTGGCAAAGGCTGCTGCGAACGCGATCGGCAACCGCCATCGCTGCCGTGCCTGTGCTCACCGGATTTAACAAGACGAGATACTCGTCGCCGCCTACTCTGGCCACCGTGTCTTCCTCTCGTACACACGATTTAAGGCGCTCCGCGACTTCACGCAGCAGGAGATCGCCAATTTTATGGCCAAGGGAATCATTGATGTTCTTGAAACGATCCAGATCCAAGAACAATAAGGCGATCTTGCCTCGACTGCGGCGGGCGCTCGCCAAGGCGATTCCAGCTCGATCCAGGAACAGCGAACGGTTGGGCAGCCGGGTCAGCGAATCATAGAAGGCCAGAAACTGCACCTCCTCCTCGGCCCGCTTGCGATCGGTAATGTCTTGCACGACGCCTTCGTACACTTGCACTTGACCGGCGCTGTTCCGTACTGCCCGGCTGGTCACACTGATCCACTTCTTCGCGCCGCTCTTGCAGTAAACTTCCAGCTCTACCGTGACCGGCCCGACTTCGTCGTTGGTGCGCATAATTTCTTCCACCAGCCCGGGCTGCCTGTTCACCAACTGACCGTCGATATTCGGATGAGCGGCGAGCATCTCCTCGGGCGAGTCGTAGCCGTGCAGCCTGGCGAGAGCGAGATTGACGCGCAGCGTCGAGCCGTCGGGAGCGCACTGGTAGATGCCGACGGCTGCGTCCTCGAACATGCTGCGGTACTTGGCCTCGGCTTCGCGCAAGGCCGATTCGGCACGCTTACGCTCCGAGACGTCTTGCTTGATGGCGATGAAATTCGTAATTTCGCCTTCGTGGGAGCGTACCGGAGTGATAGTCATCTCCTCGGCGTAAAGACTGCCGTCTTTGCGCCGGTTGATCAGTTCTCCGCGCCAGATCTGGCCGGAGGTGATGGTCTGCCACATCTCGGCATAGAACGCCTGGTTGTGTTGCCCGCTCTTCAAGACGCGGGGGTTGAGGCCGACCGCCTCGTCGCAGGAATATCCGGTAAGTTCGGAGAAGGCGTGATTGGCCCACAAGATCGCGCCCTGCGAATCGGTGATGACGATGCCGTTGGCCGCTGCTTGCAAGGCGGCCGCTCTGAGTTCCAGACTCGCTTCGGCACGCTTCAGCTCGTCCAGGTCGACGGCAATCCCGGTCATCCGCGTGGGCCGGCCCGCACTATCGTAGAAGGCCCGCCCGCTGGCCAGGCGCCAATGCACGCTGCCGTCGGGCCACTGCACGCGAAACTCCAGCCGATACTGCGACTTGTTTTGCACGGCGTCTTCGATCGCGTGCTGCATCAATTGCCGGTCATGGGAATGAACGGCATTCATAAGCACATCGAGGGTCGCCGGCGAATTCTCCGCAAGACCCGCTTGCGCCTTGGCAATCGGTGACCAGACCATCTCTCCCGTGATCAGGTTCCAATCCCAATAGCCGATTTTGCTGGCTTCGAAGGCCAGTCGCAGGCGCTCTTCGCTTTGCCGGAGCCGCTCTTCCGTCCTCTCTTGCCTGGCTTGGGAGGCGCTCAACTTGCGTTCATTCTCTTTCTGCAGCGTGATGTCTTGCAGAATGGCGGTCGTGCCGGTGATTACGCCTTCGTCGTTCCGAATAGGCGCTGCCCAGAGACAAACCTCGACGCGACGACCGTCTTTGTGACAGCGCATTGCTTCCTTGCCATTGATCGTGGCACCCGAAAACAGCGCCTCAAGGTCGTGTTGATAGCCCGCCTGCGCCTCTGCTGGAACGATGGGATTGAGGTGACCCAGCACTTCTGCTGCCTGCCACCCGAACAAGCGCTCGGCCGCAGGATTCCACACGCTCACTCTGCCTTCCCGCGTGACGGAGATGATAGCGAGCGGAGAGAAGTCAATCAGCGCTCTCAGCGAATCTTGCGGGCTCATAAACATGCAAGGCACCGTGGGACTACGCCCCAAGCTCCTGAACCTACGGTTCTGGAGAGTACTTCGGCACGCTTGCGGATTTGCTTTGGCGAAAGCAGCGGAATGAGGGCACACGAGGGCGGCACTTTCCCATCGCGGGAATATGGCTGTCAATTGGTGGGATTGAGTGAAACCTTCAGTGCCAGGGACGGCGGACGCCAACCGTTGTGGGCCACCAGGTCAGCTGGACTGAGCTGGTGAAGTCGGCCTGACGCGTGGGCGCCAGCACCGGCACCCACCAGGTTTCGTATTGCAGGAAGGATTTCAGTTCGAGGTCTTTGCGCACCCACAGGTCGGCCGACATGTTCCAGTCCCACTGCGTGCTGCCGCCGGGAATGAAATCATTGGCGATCTTTCCGTTGCGCACGGCGAACTGAATACTGCTCTGCGGGCTCAGATGGTAGGTGGTCCACGCCTGATAGCCCTTGCCTTCGCGGCCAATCCAGTTGCCCATCAGATACCGGTCGTTCAGGTACACGTCGTGGTAGACAACTTCCCAGTAGATAAAATGTCCGCCCACGCTGGCCACGGTGGGAGGATCGGTGTAGACGGCTTCGGCGCGAAAGTCGAGCTTTGGCAGGCCGGGCACATGCGTGAGGTAGATACCAGGATTAACCGCCGAACGGCGGGGCGCGCTCACCGGATTGACGTCATCATGCACCAGCGAGTCGGTGTAGAGAGTCAGCCAGCGCCGGACAAAGGGCAGACGGTAAGAGAAATCGAAGCTGGCATGACGCGCGCCGGGATCGTTGCGCGAAAACTTTACCGCTGGGGTCACGTCGGTGAAGCTGGTAAACGAGTTCCAGAACGAGCCGAAGGTGATGGGCACATGGCCCTGTCCACCAAAGACATCATCGCGGGTAAATCCGAATTCCAGATTCTCCGTAGGCTTGAAGCTGACCTTCTGCCCGAAGAAATACGGACCGGGAGGAAATTGATGGCCTGCTAGCGCGCCAAAGAAGTTGTCGGCCTCGAATGGTCCCAGGAACCGCGACAATCCCGGGATGTTGGTCGGCGAGGTGCGGTTGATGTGAATCATCCAGAACGGCGCAGCATTGTCGCTCATCAGCAGCGCGCCGCTCTCGCCGGGACCCCACCACATGCTCTGCTTGCCGGCGGAAAAATCCAGTCCGGCATATTTCATGGATGCATACGTATCGAGCAGGCGAAACTGATTCGCAGGAACCGGCGTTGGCGGTTGCAATGGGTTCTCGTCGACGTTGGCGATCACCTCGCGCACCGACAAGGGGTACGCTGGAATGGTTGGGGCATATTGGTACTCGCCGTCGACGTAGAACGCGAATCGCCCGTCGTTGGCGCTGGCGCTGAAGCCGGTGATGTTATTCACGCCCTGCCAGTAAGGACGCCCATAGTCGTTGATGATGGTCTGCCCGAAGTGATAGCTGTCGTTCACCGGCGTTCCGGCGATATCCATCACGCGTGTGTATACCGAGTCCAACTGGATCGACTCCGTGGGGTGACCTTCCCAGGTCGCGATCTCGGGAGCGAACTCCTCGTCGAGCGCTTTCTTCAGCTGCCAGATCTCCGCGGGAACATCGGTGTGGTACTCGACCTTGGAGTTCATCTCGATCAGCATTTGCGCACAGGACATGCGGGTCCACGGCCGCAGGCCGAGAAAGGCGCTATCGATGTAGGCTCCGCCGATCAGCCGCTCCATTGCGGAATAGATCCAGCTGTCGAGCGGAACATAGACACTGGCGAAATTCGTGGGTCGCGGAGCGGAGGTTTGTTCCGCAACGATTTTCAGATCGTCGACGAGTTCCGGATTGTGCCTGACCTTGTAGACGTGGCGGCCGATCTCGTAGCCCATCAATCCGCCAATGAAGACATCGGAGAGAAAGTGCTGGTCCGAGGCAGCGCGCGCCAGGCTTACGCCGAGAGCCAATCCGTAGGCGCCGAATTCAGCAGCCGGATGCGGATACTCCTCGGCTACGACCGAAGCGAAGGCCCAGGTGACCGCCGCGTGATCCGAAGGGAACGACGCGCCGCCGTGGAAGAAGATGTTCTGGAAATTCGAGGGAAAGGGACGTTCCCGACCCATGATTCCTTTCAGCGCGAAATCAACGCCGATCGCGTTGGCGATGGCCTCGGTCGCCAGCACGCCGGTCTCGCGCGCTTTCTCATTGTGCGCCCAGCGTCCCCAAAGGTAAGCGGCGCCGGTCATTCCGGCGGCGGCGCCCACTCCGGCATCGGAAAAGAGATTCAGCACATGCTGATTATTCAATCGCATCGCGTATGAGCTTCGCGGGTCAGTGACGAACAGACCCGTCGCGATGCCGCCCATCGGCAGCAGCCATTTCGCATCGGCCGGCTGCAGATGAAACGGGCTGGTCCAGATGACCTTCTGGTCCTCGGCCAGATGGATGAAGAACTTGCTCTCGTTGGGATGGGAAATCGTAGTGTCTGCCGCAGAGGATGCGGTTGGGCTCGTACTGGAAGGAGCGGGCGATGCGGGCTGTTGCGAAAACGCGGTCGGGCTGGCGCAGAGGAGAACGATGAGGAGGGCACGCCTCATCACACGGCTAGCGGGGAGCGTGAACAACGGATTGAAGATGCTTCGCCGCCCATTCATCCCGAAGTTCTGTAGTAACGGATGATCCGAGTCAGAGCGCTGGCGACGTCCTCAACGTCCTGCTCCGACAGCGCGGGCGATAGCGGCAGCGAGATCGTACGCTCGCCGACATAGGTGGCATTGGGAAAATCCGCGTCGGCAAAGCCAAATTGCTGACGGTAGTAGGGCTGCTGATGCACCGGCACGTAGTGAATGCCGACACCGATGTTCTCGGCATCAAGAGCGGCAATGATGTGCTCGCGCTTTACGCCGATCTTCTCCAGCAACAACAGTGGCGTGTACAAATGGCACGCGTGGCGCGTCTCCGGCTCGCCGGGTGGCGGGAGTTGGAGAGGCAGTCCACGGAGCCGGTCATTGTATGCCTCCCAAGTCTGTTGACGCCGTTTCCAGTGTTCTTCCACATGGTCCAGTTGCGGCAACGCGAGCGCAGCGGCCACATCTGTCATGTTGTACTTGAAACCGGCATCGACCACTTCGTACCCGCTGGGACCGCCAACGAAGCGGCTCCACGCGTCGGCGGTCATACCATGCAGCGAGAGGACCTTCACACGCTGCTGCAGCGCCTGGTCGCGCGTAATCACCATCCCACCGTCGCAAGTGGCGATATTCTTCGTTGGATAGAAGCTGAAACATCCGGCATCGCCCATGAGCCCGGCAGGCCGGCCATGGTAGCTGGCTTCGATGGCGTGAGCGCAGTCCTCGATGATGCGCAGCCCGTGACGCCGGGCGATGTCGAGAATCGCCTCCATCTCACAACAACGGCCGCACATGTGGACGACCACAATCGCCCTGGTGCGCGCCGTAATGCGCTTCTCCACGAGTTCGGGATCAAGATTGAAACTCGTGCGACGGCAATCCACCAGCACCGGCCGTGCGCCGGTGTGGACAATCGAGTGGATCGTCGAGCAGAACGTCATCGCCGGTGCGATGACTTCGTCGCCTTTACCGATTCCCAGGGCGAGCAGAGCGAGGTGGATCGCTGCCGTTCCGCTGCTCACGGCGGCAGCATAGGGCGCGCCTTTATAGCGGGCGAAGGCCTGCTCGAACTGCTCGACACGCGGACCTAGACCGATCCAGTTGCTGCGCAGGCACGCGACGACCGACGCGATCTCCGCCTCACTGATGTTGGGAGCGCCAAACACCAGCCGTTCTTCTCGCGAACGGACGGGCGCTCCACCTGCCATGGCAGGCAGATCATCTTCTTGCAATGGAGTGGACTGTCCGCCGACCAGTGGCGCGCGTTTCATAGGTTCCCGGGAGCTTGAATGTCTGTTGATTGTACTTGATCTCCTGTCTATTGCGGTTTGGCGTTGGCCATCGTCAGTCAGCTATACTGCCATTAGGGTACGGGTTGCGCCGCCGGTCGCAGCAGGAGAGCAACTCGCGCGCTAAAACGTGCTGAAGCTCGTTCCCTATAGTTCAGACGTACCATCCGGATGCCCTTCACGGTCTCGCATGCTGCTGCGGTTCTGCTTTTCCGAAGACTGAAGCTGATTTGGTCGGCCTTCATTATCGGAAGCATGGCCCCTGATTTTCCCTACATTATCGGCAGCACGCGGTATCGTTTCATAGGTCACACGCTGCCCGGGGTTCTGATTTTCACTTTGCCGGCCTCGCTGGTCGCGCTGTGGCTGTACCACAATCTCATCAAGCAGCCGATGGTCGGCCTTCTTCCCGGCGGAGTGCAAGAACGGCTGCGGGCCCAGACCGCCAACTTCCAATTCGGCGGAGCCTCGCGATTCGTCGCGATCCTGGCCTCGATCCTACTGGGTGTCGTCACTCACGTGGTGTGGGACTCGTTCACCCACGCCTACACCTGGCCCTGGAAGCATTTCGCCTGGTTGCGAATTCGCGTATATCTTCCGCTCGTCGGTCCGAAGCCGATGTACGGAATCCTTCAGTACAGCAGCACGGCAATCGGAATTCTTGCGTTGGCCATTTGGATATTGCTCTGGTATCGGCAATCGGCGCCGGCTCACCCCTCTGTCCGCAAATCACCTCCCAAGTCGCGCTTCGGGCTGGCGCTGGCCATGTTTGCCGTCGCTGCTTTCATAGGAATCGTTCGCGCTGCGCTTCTGGTCGGTAGTCCCCTAACCTTGGCTCATGCCGATTTTTTCATGCTGATCTTCGGAGTAACGACTCTGGCATTGGCGTTCTGGCAGCTGGTGTTTTATTGTGTGCTGGTTTCCTCGTATCAGATCTGGATCGTCAACTGATCCTATCCGGATCGAGTATGCCTCTTGTCAGCATCATCATGAATGTTCGCAACGGGGCGGAGACCCTGCGCGACGCCATCGACAGCGCGTTGGCGCAAACCTTTTCGGACTGGGAACTCATCATCTGGGACGACCGCTCCACCGATGCCAGCGCAGCGGTGATTTCCGCGTACCGGAACGCGCGAATTCGCTACTTCCTTTCGCCTGAAGACGTCTCCCTGGGGCAAGCGCGGGCTGACGCCATTCGGCACGCCACTGGAGAATGGATCGCTTTTCTCGACCAGGACGATGTTTGGCTGCCCCGCAAACTTGAGAAGCAGATCGCGCGGATCGACGACGGCGTCGGGCTCATCTATGGCCGCACCGTCAGGTTTTATCCTACTGGGCTGGAGCGCGATTACGACCAGGCCCATGAATATCAATTGCTGCCGGAAGGCGATGTCTTCGCCAAGCTGTTCACCGACTCCTGCTTCATCGCCATGAGCTCGGCAATGTTCCGGCGCTCGGCCATCGAAGCTATCGGCGGCATTCCCGGCGAGGTGCGAATCATCCCCGACTACTACCTTTACATCGCCGTCGCACGCCGCTATCGCATGCGCGCCGTGCAGGAGGTGGTGTGCCGCTATCGCATGCACGCCGGCAACATGTCCCACGCTGTGGCAATCGACATGCACCGCGAAGCCCTCTGGCTCATCGACAGATGGGCTGACCAGCTCGATCCCCGCACCGTCGCATTGTGCCGCAAGCGTCATCTGACGGCGATTGCCTTGGAAGAGATGCGCAGCCGGAACGAATTGCGCCGTGGACTGATCCGCTTGTGTACCGAAGGATCGATCGGCTCACAGCTGGTGCGTCCGTTCGCCTTTGTCTTTCATGTAGTGCGCCGAAATCTCAGGCGGCCTTATTGGCGCCTGCTCGGCGACAACGCCAGAGTGTAGGATCAACCAGCCAGTTTCTTCCTTATGCCACAGGTCAGCATCATTCTGAACGTTCGCAACGGCGCTGCCTACCTGCGCGACGCTCTCAACAGTGTGATGGCGCAGACCTTCGCTGATTGGGAGCTCATCGTCTGGGATGATTGTTCGACCGACGAGAGCGCCAGTATCGCGAACGCCTATCGCGATCCGAGAATTCGATACTTTCTCTCACCCGAAGAGACTCCGTTAGGCCAGGCGCGGCAAAATGCGATTGAGCGCGCGACCGGAGAGTGGCTGGCCTTCCTGGATCAGGATGATATCTGGCTGCCGCACAAGCTCGAACAACAGATCGCGCTAGCCGACGGCGATGTCGGCATCATCTACGGTCGCACCGTTCTCTTCGACGCCAAAAGCAAGCTGCGCGACTACGATTACGCCCACGAATTCAGCAAGCTGCCGGAAGGAGATATCTTCTCCACGCTATTTCGGGACGGCTGTTTCATCGCGATGAGCTCTGCAGTGCTGCGCCGTGCCGCCGTCATGGAGGCGGGACGTATACCGGACACGATCCAGGTCGTTCCCGACTACCATCTCTATCTGGCAATGGCCCACCGGTATCGCGCGCGCGCCGTGCAGGAGGTCGTCTGCTATTACCGTATTCATCCGGACAGCATGTCAGCCTCTTTGCGCCATCGTTTGCGCCTACATGAGGAGCCGCTGTCGATCGTCAATCAGTGGGCTGCTTGTCTGGAGCCGCGGCTCGCGGCACACCGCCGCATGACGTACTCCACTCTTCTGGCTCTCGAAGAGATACGGCAGCGACGCACGGCTGCAGGCCTGAGACGGCTGCTACGCGATGGTTCGCTGCTGTGGCTAGCGACGCGTCCCGTGGTGCGGGGCTGGAGAGTCGTCCGAAGAAGGTTTCGGCAGCCGTACTGGCGAAAAGACTCCAGTTCTGGGGAAATGTCCCGCGCCGCCAATCTCCGCCTCTAGTCCGTCTGGGAACTACCTGGTTCAATGATCTTCTCGATGGGAGC
>Ga0335081_10002292_pt1 | contig 30118 bp, 34 predicted proteins | sample Lox_Sample_35_FD_206713 | JGI IMG/M metagenome (GOLD analysis project Ga0335081, IMG submission 206713) | Soil microbial communities from Loxahatchee National Wildlife Refuge, Florida, United States - Lox_Sample_3.5 | ecosystem: Environmental > Terrestrial > Soil > Wetlands | place: USA...
ATGAGTTTCATCGCCTGTCCCCGCAAGAGCCCCGCCGCCATGGCCCGAACGAATGCCGGCCGTCCTGCTATTCGCGCGTACACCAGATGATTCGACTCGTCCCACGCCGCCTCGTTAACAAAGCCCGTGGCGTAAGAATCGCCCAAATGCATGGAAGCCTCGATGAGCGCCGGGCTGTTTTCTTCTTTCGCCGTCTGCATTTTCACCTGATCTCCTGAATGTTCCCTTTGCTGTCCATCTTGAGAATGGACACCACGTCCCTCGTGATCTCCCTGCGCTTGTCCTCGTCCTCGGTCACGTCTGTTTCCCGGTTGACCGAGCCCTTGATGAGGTAGCGCTCTCCCGTGGCCGGATCTTCGATAACGCCGTCCGTGAGGCCCGAGGCGAGGACCTGGGCGATGTGTCCTTTCCGGAGGGGGAGGATGGGACGCTTGACGTTTACCGCCTCGGGTATATTCGAAAGCAGCCGCTCCCAGTCGGCCCTGAACATCTCGATTTTCGCCTTTAGCCTCGCCGGATCGATCCCTTTGAAGGTGATTTTGACGTCTTCGAACTTCTTCGTTTTTGGAATTACGTACCGGGAATTACTCGACTTGCTCTTTTCCGATATCAAGCGGGAGATCCCGCGCCTCCAGAACGAGGCGTCGACGTTCTCGTACTCGCTGATCACCGGCGCCTCGTTCGTTGCGGAAGCCAGGTCCTTCCCAAAGGCCTCTACAAAGCCGGACCTTCTGACCCCGAAAAAAATCACCTGCTTGAAGACAGCGTCCGTGGACCTGAACACCCGCCAGTCCCTGTAGCATGATTCCAGAAACGCCGCGGTCTTTCCGGAGAGCTCATAGTCCGGAATCATCAGGACGAGCACGCCTTCTTCGCACAGTACGTCCGTCGCGTGCTCGACGAACTGCTGATGGGTCTGTTCCATCGTGTCATAGGGAGGGTTCAGGAAAACGGCACCCACGGACCCCCGCTCGATGGAAAGTCCGAGGAAATCCTCGTTGATGACAACGCCGATGTCGAGCTTTCTCGCTTCTTCGGCCCTCCCCTCCTCAATCTCGACGCCGAATGCTTCCCCGTCTCCGAGGGTCGCGTCCCTGATGACCCTGAGCGCCTTCCCGCTTCCGCAGCAGGGATCGAGCATGAGGTAGTCCTCCCCTTCCAGCCACGACCCGATAAGGCGTGCATCCTGGTCGGTCGTCGGGTAGTAGCCCATCTTCTTCAGGTTGTTGGCCACGCGGGCAAACCCGGAGATGCCCCTGTTTGATCGCGCCATGATTTCTCCTTCCGCAGTTGATAATGCAGCAAAAACAAAAAAAGCCGGGAGGCTCCCCTGATATGAGGGAACTTCACGGGCTTTTTTACGCTACTACGGCTTATTTGCGGCTCATGCCGCTTTTGCGAACGCTACGATATACTTGCCGTCCTCCTCCAACAGTTTCCCCTTAGCCAGTCAAGGACGCTGAATCAGCCCGTTGTCTCTGAAGCTAAAATGTCTCCCGTCGCCGATGATGATGTGGTCCAGGACCTGGATGCCGAGCACCTCACCGGCTTGGACCAGACGGCGAGTCAGGAGAATATCCTCCTGACTTGGCTTGATGTCTCCGCTCGGATGATTGTGAATAAAGATGACCGCGGCCGCCGATTCGCGGACCGCAGCTTTGTAGGTATCGCGGGGATGGACAATGGAGGCGGTAAGGCTGCCGATGGAGACGACCTCGTCTTTGATGATCTTGTTCTTCGTATCGAGCAGCGCGCACCGAAACGTCTCTTTCTTGAGGTCCTTCATCCGTGGTTGATAATACGAGGCGACGTCCCCGCTCGAGCAAAACGTCGCGCCGGCCAGACTCGGCTTCTGGTGCCGCCTCCCCAGCTCGATCGCGGCCTTGATCTCCGCGATCTTGGCCGGGCCGATTCCCTTGACGCCGTTCTTGCCGCGAATTTCGCTGATGCCCGCCTGTGCGATGCCATACAGGCCCCCAAACTTCTCAAGCAGTTCGATGCCCAAGTCCACCGCGGAACGGCCCCCTCCGCCGTTTCGAATAAGGATCGCGAGAAGCTGCGAGTCGGATAGTCCCTCGGCTCCGTACTTCAGGAGCCTCTCCCGAGGCCGCTCGTCTTCAGGCCATTCCTTGACGCTTCTTTTTCGATCTTCAGTCACTGATTTACTCCCTTGAGCGACAGCGCAGGCTACGCCGTTTTTGCGAGCATTACGCTATTCGCGACATTCTTCTCTTCGATCAGTTTCGCGGCCCTGGTCAAGCGCAGTCTCGTCCTCCGAACTATTCGTTTGTACTCTTTCTGCTTCGTCTCTTCGCTCATCCGAACCCACATCTCCGGGTCGACGGGGAAAGGACGCATAGAGGACGTCCTCAAGTTCATGACTTTTCCGTGATAGGAAAGATACCCGTGTCTGAGCGCGTCCCATAAAATGTCACAGGCCATCATCGCTACCCACTGGTTGACGAACAGGTCCTGCTTCCTGAGCGCGTCCGCCACGGAGCATGACGGCCCCTGGTACTGCTTCCCGCCCTCGTCCGCAATGTTGGCGTAGAGGTCGAAAACGGTCGGCAGAACCTCAATCGCGTCGGCAAACGTGTCCTTCCCGTTTTTCCCAACCGGCTGAGGAACTTTGCAGAGCGTCCCAAGGACGGCCTGACCGGAGTCCTTCGTATTTCCTGTGTCCATCCAGTAAGTCCCGTGAAAGGACTGGGCGACCTCCGTTCGGGCCTTCACGCTGTCCACGGCGGTAATCAGGACATCGACCCCGCACAGGCCTCTATTGTTCGTGAACCACTCTCTCATTCCGGTCAGCGGCCCGTTCCCGTCGTCCCTGATCTTCTTCGCCGTTTCCCTCGTCACCATCATCGGAACGGCACGCCAGGACAACCCGTAGAACATGTTGATCCGGGTGCACAGGACCTCTGCCTTGTACCTTCCGATATCCGCGGGCGAAAAAAGCTGCCGCCCGACGTTTGCCTCCGAGACCCGGTCGGCGTCGAAGACCGCGACCATGAGACCCGGGTGGCCCAGAGCCCTGAGTGAGAAATCGATCTGCGCGAGACCTGGGAGGATGCGGCTCCCGGTCCCGCCGCATCCGGCAAGAAGCACGCTGATCTTCCTACTCATGAACGATGAAGGCAGAAAATGCCTTAGCATCATGGCGCTACCTCCTGGGTGTCCCGTGTGCCCATAGGTAGGAAAAACCCCTGTACGCAGTACCTGACGGCGTAATCGAACTTCCATTCACCCTTCTCTTCCCGAAAGCTCCCGAGGACCACCGAGATCCGCACGCCTCCGGCGTCGTCATGGTCGTCTATGGGAGAGAATCCAGCCTCGATCCTCCCGTGGCTGTGAATATCAACGGCCACCGAAGCTCCACCGAGTTTGCCCTTCCGGTAGTCTACGGACGTCCGCGTGGAATCGAAGTCGAGCGGGCGGTAGAAAAACTTTCCGCTCTCGTGGTCGTAGAGCACCCATCCGATCCACTCCCTGCCCCGCTCGGCGCATCGCGCCGCCTCTTCGACAATCGTGTCCATGATCTCCGAGCGGAAAACGGCCTGGAGCGCGTCCTTGAACGTGTCGATCTCCTCCACCTCAGCATACGGAAGCGGCCGTGGAGCGCTCCATAACCTTCTGACGAGCCTCCCCCAGTGCTGGACCGCTTCGATATAGAGCCCGTCTCTCGCCATAAGCAGACGAGTTTTGCCGACGCGCAAAGGGCTGATCTCTTCATGCTTCGGAACCATCATCGTCGGGAACTCTGCCTGAATGATCTCATCAAGCCTGTTCACCTATTCCTCCTTGTTCGACTCGAATATCTTTTTGAGTTTCCCGAACCGGATGAGATGCTGCACCGGAAAGCTCTCATGCTTCCCGTTGCTGATTTCAGCCCAGAGCTTCTTCCACGAGATCCCGCAGACGCGCGTCTCTGAAATGTCCCCGCCGGTAAAGTAGCTCCTAAAGAAGACTTTCTCCCACGCTGCCGTTTGGGATAGGGACACCGCGCCCGGCGTCTTGTTGTTCCCCAAGCAGACGACATACCCCGGGTGAAGCATGTTTGGAAAGGGCGGGTAGTAGAGCTCCGTCTCGGGCGTAGGCCGCTTGCTTTCTTTGAGCGCCCATACATCGAGGCTGCTGTCCCTGGCCCGGAACAAAAGCGTGGGAACCGGCATGGCGCCGCTCTTGATTCCCGACGCCTTCTTGAAAAAGAGGTATCTCACTTTTTGCGGGACCCACCAGACCACTTCAAAGCCCGGCGTGTACGCGATCACGCTTTCCGGAATGAAAACGGGCCGGACCGCCTGGGGAATGAACCGGTGGCAGAGCTCAATGATCGCGTCCCGCTTGAGCGGCCTGCCCTCGCATAGTTCTCCGCTCACGATGGGGTGGATGCTGGCGTAGCTACCCGGTTTCTCCGGCTCGAAGCTCTTCTTGATGTCGAAAGGGTCTCTCGCTGGCCACTGGTGGTCTCCGGCCGCATAGCGGAGCGAATAAAAGATGATCGCCGCTGTCGCCTCATACGCCGCTTCTTCGTTCTGACTCTTCTTTTCCACGCTGTTCGTTCACCCCCTCGGAATTTCTCTTTTCTTTCCTGAAATAGACGCTTCCGAAAATTGTCTCCGCCGTATAAAAGAGCTCTTGGAAGAGCCTGTAGAACGAGAGCACTCTTTCGGCCAGGCGAAGGTCTTTCCTCGACTGAACGTGAAGAAACATCACGGGAGGACCGTACTCCCCGGCCATGATGTTCACGTCCTCCGTAAGGGCGTGTTCGGCCGCCTCTCCGGGCCTTGAGACTATCAGGAAAAACCGCTCGGGAGTCAGCCGGTCCATGAAGTCCTCGGGAACGCCCTCGTGGAGCCACGGCGTCTCCTTCGTAAACGCCCGGTTCAGCTCCTTCATCGTCCGGATCGCGAGCCTCACCCATTGCCGCTGCCTCCGGCTCAGATGTTTCTCGACGCTCCTGAACTTCCTCTCGATGGCGAGAGCGGAGTGCGTCTTCCGGCAGTACGTGTTCTGGATGGCCTTGATCCCGTTGTATTCTTCCGTCATGGATTCGCCGAACTCCGCGTCGAGGCTTTCCGGGTCGTAATTATCGATGACCGTCTCGAAGTAGTCGGCCACCGAGTACTTCGGAAACTCTTGAAGGATCTTGGCGAGGATCGTCTCGAAGAGCTCGTAGACCTTCTCGCCCTTTTTCTTGAGATGATCGTACCACGCCGTGCACAGGACGTAATAGTAGGGAAGCTCGATCGTCACGAGAAGCCGCGGCCCCGTGTCAGACCATGCGACGAAGGGCATAAAACCGAGCGTGACGGATTTTTTGCTCTTGCCGCCTGCTTTGAGTCGGCTTTTCGCCTTCCCTTCCACTTCGGATTCGAGCTTTTGCGAAATGCGGGCGATGGGCGTGTCATCGGCCCAGCGAAGACTCCTCTGTCCGCCGATGGAAAGGTAGAGCTTCGCCAAAGACTGCGCCCGCACAAGCGAAAAAAGGCCCAGCCCCTCTCGGAGCAGGGATTCGGGGATGACGAGAGCCACCTTTTTTCCCCTCAATGCCGGAAGTTTCATGTTTGCTCCGCAGGTCAGATCATTTCGAGCGCTTCGGACGGAGGAAGGATCGCGTCGGCTTCTTCATAGTCCGATCTTCCGCGATCCTTCCCGATAATCGCCGCAACGTCTGCAATGTCCCTGAAGTCTCGCTCGGTCAGCACCGGACCTTGTATCCCGTGCAAATGCTTTCCCTTTGCGATCTCCTCCACGGATATTCCCTTCGTCCCCACGGCCTTGTCGAACTCATATTCCACGGTTGCGCTGTCGCCGCCCTGTTCCGGGCCCTCGATGCCGGCCTGGGTAAGTTCCGGGTATATCTCCGCGTAGAATTCCTTGACCTCTTCGGGCGTCATCTTCGGGTCAGGATCGTCAAGGACCATATTGTCGTACTTGAAAACCCGCCTTGTTTCCACTCGCTTGAGAGGCATCTGTTTCCTCCTGTTTTGAAGAAATGGATCCCATAGCGCCAAGCCCGCGCAAATAGGATAAAGAAGACCTATGCCACGGCCTCCTTGGGTACCGCGGCTCCTTGTTGAGTGGGGGAGTCCTCTACGTCGCTCTCTCCCTCGCCGCTCCCAGGTCCATCGCCCGGCTCTTGCCCGTCTCCCTTTCTGTCCTTATCTTCCGCGCTTCCCTCGATCTTCTCCCCTTCCTTCGTATTCTTTCCGGATCCGAACAGGGACAGTGACCCGTCTTTGCTCCCCGTGTTCTCAGCAGCCTTGCTCGCTCCGCCCTTCTTCTCGATAGCTTTTCTGAGCTCTTCCTTCTTCTTCGCTCCGGAGACGGCAATGGACCGGTTCGTCTCCGCCGACAGGGCCAGGAGTTCGGCCTTCTGCCCCAGAATCCCGGTGATGGTCTGCTCGTACTGGGCGTTGAAGTTCTCGACCGTGTCCTCGTAGGTGACGGGGCTCACAGCCAGGGCGACGTTCTCCTGTTCGCCCTTTGCAGGATGATTCGGCACTTTCTTCCCGGCGAAAATCGGCGCGCACGAAACCTGGAGCAGCCCCTTGTCCGTCTTCCTGAACCTTAGGACCAGCGTGCCCTTCTCCGGGATCAATTTTTCAATCTTGAAAAAATCAATAAGCATGTCCTGCCCTCCTCGATATGGATTTCCCCCGTAAGGGGAACGCTCACCGCGCAGGCGCCGAAACGGCCTGCCCCACTCCCACAGGCAATAGCCCCTCGTTCCTCTCCTCCCTGAGCCGATCCTCGCAGTATTCGATGAAGGCTGCGATGGCGAGATCGACTGTCTTGTTGAAGTCCCAGACAAGGTCGACCCGATCCTTGAGATCGGCATAGCTCCAGTCGCTAAAATCGGTGTCGTCGTCGACCCCTTCGTACTTTACGTACGGACGCTTCGGGATCTCTTTATAGTTCGTACGGCGGCCGTGGCCGCAGCGTCCGCACTTTGCGTCCTCGCTGGTCGGCCTGGACCTGCCCGAAGAGATGTTGTCTTTTTCGTCCCTGATTATATCCAAAGGATCTGTGGTCGCCAGGACAGCGAGATCGAATCTCCTGACCAGCCGCCTCACCTCTTCGGACATGCGTATGCTCTCGTCCCGCAAGTCGCCGTGGGCCCGGACAATCTGCCGGAGGCGTTCCACCGGGTCCTTCGACGGTGGATCAGGAGCATAGGTGAAGTTCCTCTGGCCGCATTTGGGACAGAAGCTCTTGTAATTCGTACTCTCCAGCCCTCCATGGAACAGGACCACGTACCCGCCGCTCCTGCCGGCTGTTCCGATCTGCCAATGCCAACCATGACGTTCAGAGAACTCGTCAAAAATCATCCGGACCCCATGATACGCTTCATCTTCCTCAAGAGCCTGCCACGCCCTCTCTTCCACTTCGCGGTCCGGGAACTTAATGTCCCACATCTTGATCCTGCGAGCGTAACTCCTGTTAGAACCATGTCCGTCCGTGCAGTAGCGGAAATGATTCGCCAGATACGATATCATCACCCGCTTTTTCCGGGGTTTTCCCATAATCTCCTTCCATGGGCCAATGGACTCCGACGCTAAAGCGGTCCAAGGGCGAAAGCCCAAAAAAAGCCCTCCAAGTATCGGAGGGCTTTTGCGCGCTACTGATTCTGTTTTCCCCGTCTTAATTCAGTCGCATGGGCATGACAACGCACGTGTGGCTCAGGTCGCCTTCGGGCAGGATGAGGCAGGGGGTCAGGGGGTCGTTTAGTTTAAACACGACGTTCGTCGTGTCCATGTTCGAGACGGCTTCGAGCAGAAACCGCGCATTGAACCCGATCGTGACGCCTCCGCCCTTGGTCTTTGCCTCTATGATTTCCTCGGCCTCCCCTGTGTCCTGATTCACGGCGAAGAACCTCAGCTTGCCCTCCGCAACCTCGAGCCCCACCTGGTTTGTCCGCGAGTTCGTCAGGATCGACACGCGCCTGAGAGCTCCTAGGAAGGTATCCCTCGAAACGATCACCTCCTTGTTGTTCGCGGTCGGAACGACATTCAGGTAGTTGGGAAAGGACCCGTCGATCAGCTTGCACAGAAAAAGTGCGTCTCCCTTCCTCACGATCATTTGGTTGCCGGTAAACCCTACTCCCGCCTCGATCTGCGTCAGGCCGCTCTCGATGAACTTCCTCAGTTCGTTCACGGCTTTTTTCGGCACCACAGCCTGCATCATTTCCTCGCGCTTGCCGCTTATAACGCGGTCCAAGAGCGCAAGCCGGTGGCCGTCGGTGGCAACCAGTCTCGTCTTGATACCGGCGCCGTTCTGCTCCAGCGATACCAGCATCCCGGTCAGTACTGCGCGGCTGTCGTTGTCCGATGCCGCGAAGACCACCTTTTTGATCATTTCAACGAGCGCCGCTACTTCGATGTTCATCATGCCGGCCTTTGCCGGATCGATTTCCGGGAACGCTGGAAACTCCGCCTTGGCCAGACCGGAGAGCCTGAAAACCGCCTTGCCGCCGACAACCTTCACCCGGTTCTCCCCGTTCGACTCTACTCGGACGCTATCTTCCGGCAATTCGCGGACGATCTCGTAGAGTTTTTTCGCGCTTACCGCCACCCCGCCGGTCTCTTCGACGGTCGCGTCGAAAAGGCCGCGGATGCTCATATCGAGGCTGGTGCCGGAAATCCTGATCTTGCCGTCCGCCGCCTCAAGCAGGACGCAACCGAGAATAGGCATGGCGGGACCGCTCCCGGCGATTCCCTGCACTTTCTGAAGGCCGCCGGAAAAAACGGTCTTATTGATTGTGAACTTCATGCGCTGACCTCCCGTGGAATTGACTCACATGAACGCAAAAAACCAGCCCGTATAAACAAGGCTGGCTTTAAAAGATATCGGCATCCGCCGTAAGACCGTCAGTGCAACTGTTATTTTTTTATTCTATTTCGAAGGATTTCTCGTCTCCGTTCTGCGTTTCCAGTATTCCGGGTCCCTATGCAGGTGCATAACGGCCACGATAAATATGCCGTCTTTCTCCTCGGAATATAAGACTCCGTATGGAAACCTTCTTACCAAACACCTGCGAATATCACCTTCTAATACAGGCCATGCCTTTGGGAAGGACATTGTCCTCTCAATCGACGAGTAAACCTCAACCGCAAAGTCATAACCCAATCCGATTTCTACTTCTTCAAAATAATCGATTGCCCCTATAAATTCTTCTTCTGCTTCCGGATGAAACGAATATTTCATTTCGAGAACCTATTCCATATTCTCTGAAATACTTCCTCTCCCGGAACCGCTTTGACCTCCCCAGAACGTAATTGTTCAAGGCGCCTTTTTGCCACGGCGGCCCACCGCTTATCCATCTCGGCTTCCGGTGGATTCAAACTCCTTAAGAGCGAATCCACAACCATCGCCCGTTCTTCCACGGGTAACGAAACCGCTTCAGCTATCAGATCCTTGGTTTTCATACTTCTTTTACCTCCGGCAAGCGTTTCTGAGCCAAACATCTACAGTGTTTATTATACGACTGTACCAAGTATAAAGATAGCTCCTGTTGTTGTCAAGAAGGTGTCAATGAAAAAGGCAAGGGGGACAGGGACGCCGCCTACCTTTTTTGGTCTTTTCTCAGCCACTTTATTAGAAACTTCATTTCCTCCTATTGGAGTGTTTTCAGGTCGTTCTCAGCGTCTTCGGCAGAGCTGGGCGGTGCGCCAACAAGCGGTCACGCATGCAGACTGGGGCGAAGCGCGACTCATTCTGCTTCTGCGCTCGCAAGGTCAACCCCTTTTCGAGAGGCATCAGATTCCCCGTAATCAGCTTTTTTTACTTCAGACCCCTTTAGCCCCTTGAGCTAACAACTTACTCACCAATTCCACGGCTTGCTGTACCGTTGTGATTTTGGGCACGTCTTCATCCCGAACCGATATTTTGAACTTTTTTTCTATCGCAACGGTGATCTCGATGGCCTTTATGGAATCTATCTCGAGGTCCTTGAAAAAATTCCTATCAGGCGTTATCTCCTCTTCATCAAATCCCGAGACGTCCGAGATTATCGATACAATTGCTTTTCCTACGTCGTCTGCCATATTACCGCCTCCTCGCAAAAGATATATTTCGGCTCAAAACCCGAGCGGCATCATTACAATAACGAATAACTGTTATCACGAAATCCAGTTCGGCTTCTCTTCCCCTTGCTGAAAATCCGAAGGCTTACCATTACTCCATGCCACTTCGTGTACTCTTTTGATTGACTCTGCAATCGACAGTGATTCTTTTTTACTGAACCTCAGGAAGAGAGTTTCTTTTGATGCCCCGTTATTTATCAGGATCTCTAGGCCGACACCCCTATAGCCGGGAGCAAAAACGCACTTAACAAGTTGATCCTCGTAAATACTTCCATCCCCTAAAATCATCATTGCCCTCCAGATTCTTCATCCTGCTCCTGACCTTTGCAGGGTTTTATATTCTCGGCCTTCTACCCGACAAGTGGTAACAAGACTTCATCTCCGCAAGATATGTCACTTTCGTAAAGCTCTCCTAAACGCATTCTGTTCGATGAACAGAAAGGTGCAGACAAGCGCCGACGGCCCAAACAACACCTCGTGAGCTTATACGTCTGCCTCCGAAGCGCCATTATAGTAGCGGTGCAACCTCTTGTCAATTACGCATCGATGTATACGTATTCTCCCCACGGCGGTTTATGGTGCTCCTTTGTGAGACACCACAGCACGGGATAGGGCGGCTTCTTCCCGGGGTAAGAACTTGCGCCATCGGTAAGGCCTATGAAAAGATCGGGCGACAATCCAAACTCCTCGATCTTCCGGAATACGGGTCTGTGGTCCGTGCCGCCCCTGCCCTTGAAGTGGATGTTCTTGAGGAACGCCGGAATGTCCTTCGGCTTGATCACCTGCTGCACCACTGCGTCGTGAACCAAGACCGTGCATTCCTCCACAAGATTTGCTACCCTTACCATTTCGGGTGCAAAGGCTTCAAGCTGCCGCTCTGAAATCGACCCGGACGCGTCCACGCAGAAAACGACTCTACCGGCTTCCAACGAGCGGAGAGTCGGCATGTAAATGTCATAGGGAAGATAACGCCTGTTCGGGGACAGCCAGGTGTAGTCGTTCTTTGCCAAGGCCTGACCTGCGAAGCGGTGGAGTTTTCTCTGCCAGGGAACCTGCGGCTTCAGGAGCTTCCGAACGTACTCGATGACACCCGCCGGGAGGGTTCCTCGGTGCTTTCCCTCCGGAATGGATGACCAGACCGCGTGCGCGATTGCGACCGTGTCACGGACCTCGTCCTCCTTGCCGGACGGGAACGGAAGATGCGTGTCCATGCGCCCGATCAAGCCGCCTTTCCCGTACAGCGAGAGCACGCGCTCCCGTTCCCGATGATCCTGCATGAGGAGACTGTAAATATCCTCCGCGGACATTCCCCGGTATTTGGGATCGTAGCAGCCGCCGTCCGGAAGGTCGTACCCGAATTCCTCCTTGATCATCGGGTTGACCGCAAAATCGCAGGCGACATTCCACAGCTCGTGGTCCCTGCTTCCCCTCCTGGCCTCATGCATGAACACGATGTGGCAGATCTCGTGAATGATGAGGCCCAAGAGCTTCTTCTTCGTAAGGGGCCCGCAAAGCCTCGGGTTCAGGATGATGGTCTTATGGCAGTCCGTGGCTCCGTAGGTTGGATATGTCTCGTCCAGGATGTAACGGGAGTTGAGGGAGATGACCGACCAGAACGGATGGCTCATGGTTATGGTCGTTTTAGCGAGGGCTAAGATATCTTCGAACGGCATAGATCACCTCAAAGCGAAAAACCGCCTTTTTTGTAGAGAAGAGAGTCCGGTCACGGCAGGTCAACCAGCCGGCTCGGTCGCCGCAGCCATCAAGTCGGCGATCTTCGGCGCAATCTCTTTGAACTCCGGCACCCCCCGAAGGGCATCGAGCATCTTGGCTTTCCTGCTCACCAGGAGCTTGATGAAGGTCGTCTGGTATTCTGGGTGGACCTTGTAGGTACTGAGCAGTCTTACCGCGGTTTCGGCGACATTACCCTTTACTTTTGCCGGTGTCAGGCCTGAAAGATAATTGACCGAGGCGTACATCAGCGCATAGAGGAAAGACGGCTCGGACCTGACCGTGATCTGGGGGATCTCCCCCTTCTCGAATATGGTCCTGGTGTTGATGTCCTTGTAGACCTCGATGAAGGCCATGTACTTGGCCGCGTACGCGTCGCCGATGCAGCCTGCCACGAGCCGCCGCTTCTTCGTCGCGTCCGGCACGCCGTTAATCCTGGCAGCCATCTCGTTGCTCCGTGGTGTCGGGAAGGCGTCCTCTCCCGTATTCTTGTAGAGGGCTTCATCCCTCATGAAGGCGATGTAGCCGCGGTAATCGGATGGAAGTCCCTGCTCCTCGGCCCACTCCAGCCAGCCGTCCACGTCCGGCCGCAAGGTGAAGTGCACGAAACGGTTGTTGAGGGGCGCCGCGATCGGGCTTACGATGATGTTGTCCTCTTCCGGGTTCCCGAGGGCGAGAACGACTGAGCCTTCCGGCAGCGGATGGGGTCCGATGCGCTTGTCCCAGACGAGTTGGAACATCACCGCCTGGTGGAGCTTCGTGACCGCGGCGTTGAACTCCTCGATGCAGATGAAGGCCGCCTCCGAGGGGAACCAGGCCGGAAGGAACTGGATCACGCGGCCCGTGTCCTTGTCGGGATAGGGAAGGCCGGCGAGCTCCGAAGGCTCCATCTGGGAAGGCCGCAAGTCTATGTACGGGAAATTGACCTCCCTGCCCCGCTCCTTGCTGCGGATATTCCTGATCTCAGCGGCAAGTTCCCTAGCCATAGTGGACTTACCGCAGCCGGGCTTTCCTTTTATGAAAACCGAATAGCCCTTGAGCAGCGCATGGAGGGCAAGGGGGAACAGTTCCTTGTAAGTGAGTCCTTCATTTAATACAGCAGACGCCATGGGTTTAACACCTCCGTTCGGATGTTTTCACATCGCTAACTTTTCGCAGACATACAGCGGAAGATGGGTATTCCAGCTCAAGCCTCAAGTAATATTTCGGATCTCCTTCCCGTTTCGCGCGAGTTCGAGTCTTCTCCGCGCCTCGAGGCCGGATAGATAGAGCGATCTCTCTCCTTTAACGAGCATCTCGATGGTTCTTACCTTATAAACGTCCTCTGTTGGAACCGCCTCGACGAGGCTCACATCCTTAACGTGCTTATCGAGGAAGGAGAGCAGAACACTCAGCATCCTGCCGTTCAGATTTTCAGGCACCGCAAAGGGTCTGCCGAGCCGAATGCCGGTCGGTTTCGTGAAAGAGACTGAATCCGGTCCACGCGCCAATGACATCATGGCATTCAACCGGTATGCGTCATCACCCGCTCTCGACCTGAGAAGGAGCCGATAATACGCGCTCTGCGAGGAGGATGCGGAAGACGAAAGCTCAGCGGCAATATTTTTTTCGAGCTTTTTAAGATGGCAAGATGGGATGACCTCGAGCCATGTGCACACCGCCTGCTCGAACTCTGCCTGCTTCATCTTCGACCTGATCATCCGGAGGCTGATCTTGTGGTCTGCTATGTCTTCCCCGACGCTCTTGGTTATTTCGATGAGGTTGTCGATGTCGAACGGGGCAAGGACATCCAATTTTCCAGCAAACTCCGGCCTTGCGTTAAACCACCGGAGGCTCTCCAGGCTGATCCCTACTTTCCCCCAGGTTATGTAGGTAACTGCCTCTTTCCATGCCTCCGGGAAAATAATTGCGAAATTGTGCGCGCGGCGCCGTTCGGGATCGAAAAGAACTATTCCGTTATTCGGGAGGGTCCTCACCATCTGATATGCCAGAAGCGCAGTTTCATCGTTGTTGACCGCCATGTCGTGGTCCAAGTTAACCCACACGTCCCAGAGGCTCATCCCGGAATACTGCCGGTCTTGGGAGGAGAGAAACGTTACGATGGTCCCCTCATCTTCCCAAGGCACACCGTAGAGCGCGCCCGTAATCAGTTCCCGATAATATTGCCACTTGCGCCCATCGCTGCATGCAGCGAACTCGTGGGCGAGTTGTCGAAGGTCATAGCCTGCGTTGGTCGGTCCCGACATGAGCATCTCGTCTCCTTCAAATTCCCGGTCTTGCGCAATGGAACCTCCGGACAAACAAAAAGCCCCGCCGGGATTACACCCTGACGGAGCATTTTGAATGTCGATATACGGCCTACCAAATTCAGTCGGCAGACTTCCCGCCTTAATCAGGTGGTTTCAATGCTATAGTCTGTTCCTCTTTAAAAACTCTTTGGCAGTTTCCGTTGCCGGGGGATACTTCTCGGTATCAATCGTCATAACGGTCATATCGTCAATAGCGATATCATGTTCTTCCATGAATCTCAACTTATCGGCGATGCTGGCAGGATCCTCATTGGTGTAAAGCGAGGAACCACTCGCATCTTTTAAAACATATTTTTTCATGGCGACCTCTTCTCGCATTTAGCGTTTAGGTGGTTTATTTCGATTGGAAGCATATTTCCAGATTCCCGATTTCCCACGATCAAGTCGCTGTCGCAGCCGCCAGCCAGATACCATTCAAGAAGCAAACATGCGTCTGCTTCGTTGTGATCCTGTTTCCCCGCGATAAGCCGCGTAAATTCTTTGCCGGCGATTCCCTTCCATGTTGCGAGGACCGCATCGGTCAGACACCCGAAGCCAGCGCACGTTTCGAGAACGATGCCTGTTGCGAGCGCGAGTTTAATGAGGTCCTCGATATTGAGCGCCTTTCCCGAAAAGGCGTCCGTCGAACGACTATAGGTGATCCTCGGAGGATATTCGACGGCAGCCTGTGCCGGCATATACTTCTCCAGAATGACCTGGAGCTGCCGGCGCAGGGAATGAAGCCTTGCGGTTATGCCGTCGCCCGCCGTTTTGATGGTCCCGGATATCGTGCGCCCCTTTCCGAGCCGAATCGCATATCCGGTAACATTTATCGACGGGTCCAGTGCAATGGTCGAAAACCTTTTCCTGTATCCGCTGACGAGAGACAGCTTTACGTCCCTTCTCCAAGATTCCGGCCATGAGGTCTCCGCAACCGGCTGCAACTCTTCCGTTCTCAACCGATTTATCTTCAATGCCTTCCATCTCATCTAAGACCTTCTTCAGGATTCCGTTAACGAGAATAGTCATCCTCGTCTTATTCTCTTTCGCAATCCGGTAAATTCTGGGTATCAGTTCTTCTCTTATCTTCGGACTGTACACAGTCTCCTCCCGTTGGATTTTCTGAGGCTGTCGCTCTTTTAAAGTCAGTCTTATTTGCAGCTACTGGACTCAAAAGGAATGAAAAGAGATGTGTCGTGAATCTGGCAGGACAGAGTGGGCCCGAAGCCCGCTCTCCATCAAGACGCGTTCACCAGTTGAAACAAGCCTTCGAGGATTTCAGCGTCGCATTCGCTCAAGGCGCCTTTACATCCTTCGTTCGTGCACCGGTATTCGAGAACGGAGGTGGCTGCGTTCTCCGTGATGTAGAGGTCCGCAAAATCATCATTTTTCACGCACTCTCTGAGGGTGTCCGCTGAAACCTCCTGATTTTCCGTCAGGACTCTGAACATCAGCGGATTGCCGCAGACAGCGCACATACCCTGCACATTGCTTCCCATGGTCTGACCCCTCCTCCTGAGCTGGTACCTCGGATGCGTAACGTGTAACTGCAGCGTATGCGCACCCGAGGTCATTCCGCTAAAACATCCCCTCCTCAGCAAGCTCGATCTCGTTCGTACTATGGCTCCTGTCGCTCCTGGCGCCTTCACATTGCCGCCCATCGGGCGCATGATACCTATCTGCGTGTTGGTCTATCTGGAGAACACGGGATGTCCCCGTATGAGTCCCCCGCCCATGTTCAAGGTACAGGACCGATTGTTCCAGGACAACCTTTTCGCCCTCTTTGATGTATCTCAGGACCTGTTTTGCGGCATCCGCCCTTGCCGTCTGGAGGGTACGCCCTACGCCCAGCTTCCTCAGTTTCCGGTCCCTGAGTGTAAACAGCACGAGCACCATGAGGCACCACCTCCTTTAAGATCCGCGTATACCTTCCTGAGCCTGAAACCGGGCGCTTAAACAGAGGGACTCCCGGTTTTCCAGGAGTCCCTAATCGCCGTACTTGGGTTCGGCAACCCCCGATCCCTCAAGACGCGGTATTCAGCGATCTACTCTTGACGGCAGCAAACGACTTCCCCCAAATAAGAAAATGAGAAGTGAGTGCGTCACGGAGATCATAAATTGCGGCGGTATCCGCTTTATGTCTAATGCCGCACTACTCCCATTTCGAGATGGAGCGACCCTCGGTACAAAGTTTTTTATCAACGGGGATTTGCTGCCGGTGTTTCGGGGTAAGGGGTGCATCGTAGAAAGTTAAACGCAGGACTGAAGTTACGCGATACAGACAGTCCCGTAAGGTGTGAATGACGGTCAACGTAGGGTTGTCTCCCTGCCGTATATTTACGGGCAGCGATCACTCTTTTGGTTAGTTCACCACTGAAGCGTCGACTTCGGCAATCAAAGTGGCAAGCATGAAGGGATCGTCCTTGATCCGGTTCAGTTCCGTCATGCAGCTTTTGACCGTCTTGATATGGTTGATATACCCTCTCTTTTCGCTAAACAGGCGCTCCATCTCGCGTAAGAGCTTCCTTCTTTCCCTCAGCGTGCGCCATTTCGAGGCATCGAGGCCCTTTACGATGAACCGGTTATTATCCGCCCCTCTCTGCTCCTCGATCCGGGCGAGCGCACCTTCGAGGAGCTTCTTCCGTTCCAGCGCAATATGGATCTGGACCTCGGCGCACCTGATCTCGAAATCCAGGTCCTTGAGATCGCGGGCAAGGCCCCGGATCATGTCCACGACCTCCGCCCTCTTCTCTTCCAGCGGCGTCGGATAGAAAGGATCGGGGGCGTTTCTGAGCCAGTCCAGCGCCCCTTTCGTTATGGCGATTACCTCGGAACCGGGTATTGCACTTGGTGCTGTTGTCATAGCGGTATTCATGGCTACTCCTCCTTTTTTTTTTGTTTGCTTTCGAGATTACTCCGCGATATGATTGATTCATGGCGATCACCGCGGAGGAAAAGCTTCTTAGATTACTGATCAAGGACCAGAGCGAGGATCCGAATTTTCCCGTCCGGCAGGAAACGCCAGTCTGTCCCCTCTGTCGCAAGGCCGCCGACATCGCGGATTTCTCCGTCAAGGTCGATTTCAGAGATATCGACATAGGCGGCAAGACCGTTACCATTGCCGAGCCGTATTGCCCTCGCTGTGGCGTAAAAATCGCTGCTACGCCCTACCTGAGCCACTGAGGTATCTTCGGGCCATCCTGGCCAGCCATCCCAGCGTCTCTCTGTCCTCCTCCGGCAATCGTTCGAGGTTCCGGAGAATTCTTTCCGGGTCCTCCTTGGCGATCTCGATAAGCCTCGCCTTCATTCTCCTCGTGCTGCGGATCTCTTCGGCGAACATCCGCAGCGCCTCCAGTTCCAGTCTGCTCATCCGTATCTCACCTCCTTTCCTTTCGATAAAATCAGTGATAAATCGCGGGGCCTTCCCGTTCCGAGATCTGGATTTCCTGTCTCATCCAGGCCAGGTTGTCGGCGAGTTCTTTTTCTTCACTCGGCTGCCAGAGGGGGTTCCTGCTTTTATTCAGACGGTCGTATGCCCGCCAAAAGGCGGATCGCAGGGATGTCTCCTTGTCGAAAATCCTGCGCTCCTGAATCAAAACGGCCGCCGTTATGATCAGAGCGGCCAAAGCGATAAATAGAGTTTTCATATCAGAATCTCCTGTCGCTTGTGTGACCTATGCATTGTGATTGCTAAGGCGAGGGTCACTGCCGTAGAGGGGAACTGTCTTGCTCGGCTTGACGAGTTTTCCTCAGACGACAGCGAGAGCTGCTTACCTGATAAGAGAAAATGCTTTTCAGGGTAAAGTTAGCGGGAGAAGCGGCCATCGGTCGGGCTCCAAATGTCAGGCGGTCTTCGGCGGGAGCTCAGCTAAACCCATGGCCAGCGTACCAAGTTCATGAATGCTCTCGCAGGCATAGCAGCTCTTCAAGTGCGTACGGACTTCCTCTGAATACTCCGGGGCGAGCCTGCCCTCTATGAGTCGGGCGATGTCGCCTCGAGGAGGACAGCTGGAATTTTTCATTGCGGATCACCTCCTTCGTTCGAAATTGACCGGGATGAAGCCCGGCCCCCGGATGGGCGGCACGGGCTTCACGACGCGGTCAGGCCAGGTGAAGCACTATGCCTGCCTGTGCCAGCCGATTGACCTCGCTGGCTTTTACCCATGTCACGCGGCCGTCACGAAGAACGACTTTTTCCATCGTAGGCGCCTGCTTGGGAAAAACTTTCGTTACTACGATCTCCACTGTCTTCATGGTGAAACCTCCATTGCCCTGCCTCCGAGGACGGCCGGCTGACGCCTACCCTTCCTTGTGAGGTCTTACGGGATCGGTTTGAAAACAAAAAAGGCCCGGCTGTCCTGTTAAGGGAGCAGGGCTTTCTTTTGGTTGGGTTCGGAACGGAGCGCTAAGGTCTCGGCCAAGCGTTTCATGCGATGCCTTGACCGGGGAAATGCGGGCGGGTGTTACTTTATTACGGGTTCTGCTGATCGGCTGGCGTTTTGCGGATTCCCGATTACAGGGTTAAATGAAAGGCTATAGAAACAGAAAAAGCTCGGGCAGCGGCTCCCTGGGGCTGGAGAAGCAGGACCGAGCTTGTGTTGAGATAAAACGGTGGGTAGCGGATATTATGGGAACGATGAAGAAACAAGGGTCTTTGTTGCCATCTCCATTTATCAAAAGGGAAGTGTGTTTTTACGGCGCATAAAAGAGAAAAGCCCACAGGAAGAGCTTCCCATGGGCTTTAACCTGAAATAGTCGGGCTAAATTGAAGACCAGACTTTAGGGGTCATTAAAATCAGCCGTTTTTTCTATGGCAGCTGAAAATAATTTGATGGTACAAGTGCGCTATTCAATTAGTGAAAAGGCGTAAGCCTATTAAAGATAAATAAATAATATCATGAAAAGTGCTCTGATATCAAGTAAAGATCACGGGCGGACAATAACTCCCCCGGGAAAAAGATATTAAGACTTCCGCAGAACGTTAAGAAAAAAAAGAAAAAAGGAAATCCGTCAGGCACGCCGTCAGCAACGTCGTCAGTAACCTTGTCAGGTGCCTCGTAAGTTATAAGCAAAAAAGACTTCATATCCGACGATTATACAGGTTGATCAAATGCCACTTGTAAGTTAGTTATAAGCAATCTCAAATTCAGGAGGTGCAGATATGGCGGTCAGAGCGAATCCCGATGCAATAGAGGTCCGATTGAGATTTGAAAAAGGGAAAGACGGAGAGGACGCTGTCTACGATTGGCTAAAGGGGATGCATAGGTTCGCGAGAAACGAAATGCTGAAGGACATGGTTAAACGATTATTTCCTTATCGGAGCAAGCTGTATCTTGACAGCCTGGTTGAGCATGACAGTTAGACATTAACCCGACCGGTGTGGTGTGGGTCATTCCATACCACACCACTTCCCAAGCCCATTACTATAACCTGCATTAGTCCCGTAAGTGGACTTCAGGACTCTGTCAGGCCCCACGATATGGCACTGTGGAAGAACGGGCCACTCTACCACTGGCATTTGCGTTAATCAGAAGGCCCATGACCGCTGTCTGCTCCAATATCCTGTGAGATGTGGGGCTTATTGTTTCTTCTGTAGGTCCTACCACCACTTCGGCAATAGGTAATTGATCGTCCTTGGGCGCTATTTCCATGGCCACATAGGGGATTAAAAGAGATCTGCCGTTACGGTACTGTACCGATGGTTGACCGAAACCGTGCTTCGCAATCGAAATTAGCCGCCATTCCTTCTCCTCTTTGAATGCGGGGGCCTTCAGCACAGGCGCTAAAATAAGAAATAATAATACGAAGTAAGCACTTGCTTGGTTAATAGCATCATTCACTGATGATTGTATCCTTTTTTGAAAGTCATCATTAACATCCTCTAAGAGGAGCGAAATAAGCGCGTCCTGAGCCTCGTGGTCATATACGCATGGAGCCATATAGAAGAACTGAGAATTAGCGTGTTGGCTGAGTTTTTGTGTGTCGAAACCAATAGCGTAACCGTCGTTAGAATTGCAGTAGGCTCTCCACTGACTAAGTGAATCGCCATCCTGAGACATTGAAAAGACAAAGACTTGATTTTGAAATTTTAGAGACTCAACCCACTGCTTAACTTGCTCGTAAAGTTGTTTCTGGTCACCAGTCGCGACAGCAAGACGCACTTTCAATATCGTCTGTATTAAGTCCATTGCATGGGCCATTTCATGGGCATCGTTAAGATATCGTATGTGCGAAGCATAAACGGACCGCTTCTCTAAAATACCGAGGAGCCCCTCCCGTCTGGTATAGTGATAAAGTACGTCTGGCGGTGAACAGTCAAATACTGTTTTTATGCATGACGCCTGAAATGGATCAGTAAGATAAAACTGCATGTTGCACCTACCTTATTTGTTTCGACTCAAAGAAAACAACACACATCATGGTTTGGCGTCAGAATAGTCGCATGCTTAATTGCCCGCGTGACGGCAACACGTAACGCCAACCGTGCTTGTGCGAGATCCTTCTCTGAAGCAGAGGCGTGAACTATTCGTCCCACGTGGCAGCCCTCATAAACAATTACCTCATCAAATTCCTTCCCCTTTGCTTTGTGGATAGTCATAACATGAACGCCGCGCCATTTTTTCGTGGACGAGGAGAAGTGCTCTTGTAATAAAGCATCTCTCACAGCATCTGCGGCACCGGTATAAGTGCCGGTTGCCCGCCACAGTTCATTAAGCCTGGATCGCAAAACAGCCCCTTTATGTAGCAGCCGTAAGTATTTAGCGTCTTCTGCTACTTTCCGTATCGGATCAGCAACCGAGTCTTCAAGGAGTTTGCGAATCATCAACCAGTCTTCCCAAGGATCACCGGTAAGGCTCAGTTCATGCCTTTTCTCAGCAATTCGTCTGCATTCCTCAACGACGAGCTTGCGCTTTGATCCTTTAATGATACCCGTATCGAGGTAGCTTCCGAGTGCGCCCGAAAGCTTCAATTCACCTTGACTTGGTGGTTCTTCTCCTCTACGTCCACGCATGTGGGCGCACAATTCACGAATCATCAGTTGTGCTGTATCGATTGTCGTTGGTGAACCCTCTATAACCCTAGCAATCAAAACGGCTGCGAGAGCAGGCCCGGTCGTCTCAAGTGCGACTTCATGTAAAGTCGAAGGTAGTCGGGCACCTCCCGTGAATTTTTGCTCAGCCGCTAAGTAATCAGAAACATCAATCATCAATCGCTTTGATGGAACAAGTACAGCTAACGACCATTCACTGTCACATGTTTTTCTAAGACGCTCGCAGGCCTTCAGGACGGCGATCTTTAAATCAAAATGAATTCCGTTACCCCTACGAACTTGATAGCAAATCGTTGAAACATCCTTATAGCTCTTGGCTTTGTTCGTTCCTGTAAGCAGGTCGTTCCCATAAACAACAATATCGGTACCATTACTGCGGTTATTCTCCAATCCGAAGTCAAACTGCGCTGGTGAAAACACAGTGGCAAACTCTGCGATGCGTTTGGGATCGGCCCCACGGAATTCATAAATACGCTGATCTGCATCGGCAAGTGCTATCAATTTGCTTCGATTCCCAAGCACTTGAATCATCCGCCACTCGTCCGCATTCGTATCCTGGAACTCGTCGAGAATGATGATCGGATACGCGTCGCAGATGATGCGGGCTAGCGCTTGACTTCTCAAAAGAAGTTCTGCACAGACTGTTGCAAAGAGATCAAAGTGCAACAAACCTTCTTCTGTGAACAAGCGCCTCTTCTCCGCCGGCCGCAAGGCCGTGTCTACATCGGCGAGATGAGACGCTGCCTCAGGCGGGGGGAGCAGACGAATCGGTTTAGTGGCATTTAAGAGATAGCCATGGCTCCGCAATAAATTCCATGCGAACCCGTGGTATGTGTTGATCTCCAGAGCTCTTCTTTCCGGGCCCGAAACTAACTTTCCGGCTTGCTGTGCGACTCGTGCGATGGTTGCCCGTGCAAAGCTCAAAAAAAGAATTTGCTGGCCTCGCAGGAGTTTCTTTGATCGAATTTCGCAATCTGCCTTGAGTAGCGCGATGTACGTCTTGCCTGAACCCGGACCGCCCAAGGCTAGAATATGACCCTCTGAATCAAGGAGCTTTTTCTTCTCTTTGGTCAACTCAGACATGATGAAGATATCTCCCTACTGCGCTTGATTCTCAATGGTCACCACCGGAACCTCGACCGCTTCGCCATCCGGCGTAACAGTTTGAGCTGGCTCGACGACTGCCTGAATCGCAATGAGAGTATCCACGATGAACTTGGGCATCTCGTTGCGAGTACATTCGCCGAGCAGGTCCGCCGCACCTCCCGCTCCCTTCGACCATAAGAGATAATCGCGGAGGGCATCTCGCAGATCATCAATATTCATAGTCAGCGTCGGTGTCTTTGCTGTCAAATGCGTCGGCCACTCTCCATTTACAACCAAGCCCATCGCATAACGCCTCAACGCAGGCTCTGCTGTACCCTTCAAAAGAACGTTTTCAAATCCTTTTTCAGGTGCTTCGAAGGCGTGTGGGATCGCAGCCTCGATTGTGGTCTTTTTTTCAGGGGTCTGCTTATCAAATACCGCAATCACGATTTTCCCAATCTTTGTGAGGTGCTCACCAAGGGGCGCGATTTGTGTGTCGGATTCTGCATTTATAACAGCGATACCAAGCGCCTCCAGCGTTTTGAACTCGTCGGAGTGTAGTTCATGTAGCCGTCGTGCGGCGGCAGGAAAAGCATCGTACTCCGTCCGTCCTTCTGCGATCAATACACGTCGTGCCAATAGCGCCTCGCAAAATCTTGAACGAAACTGCGTACGATACGTTTTCGGCTTAACGGCCGGTGGATATTCAGCCGGGGTACCAGACATCTCTCCATCTTCGCGACGGATAACTATCACCTGCGACGGTTTGAATTCCTCCAGAACGTAAGGAGAGTGTGACGTGAAAATGGCCTGTGCCGATTTATTTCGTACGCTGTTTATGATACGTTTTTGAGTATGTGGTGGAATCGCAATCTCTGGTTCCTCCATTGCGAAAATAACATTTTGCTTGAGGTCAGCTATAAGCGACAGTAGGGCGAGAACGAGAGTGTTGATCGTTCCTGTACCTTGATGCTGAAACGGAGCCGCGTAATCTGAACCATCAGCTTGCTTGGCTCCCGTGCCCATAAACACTGTCAGGATACGACGCAGATTCTCGCGAGTTAGGTCCGAAACCCTCATGTGAGGGCTTTCGGCCCAGTCTGCTGGAACAAACGACCTTACCGCCTCTTGTACACTCGTAAGGATATCGCTGATTCCAAGCTCTTTCTTCTCTGCAACTGGAAGCTTCCGGAGCTGGCCCAATACCTCTTCCCACATCTGGAGTCTTTTTTCTTGTAATCGGAGAATGATGTCGAGCAGGGAGCCCCGCTCAAGGCTAAGTGCCCGAGAGCCTGTGCGTAGTGTCCTCAAGAACAAAAAACCGCACAGCCGTTTATCTGAGGTCCGAAATGCATCTCGGCCGCCATCATCACGCACCGGTGAAAGATAATAGGTAGCGCCAGTGAAGTCGTCTTCTTCCCCGTTATAAACGCCCGTGAATCCAACACGGAGAGCGGGAAGCACCGCCGCTTGGTCAGTTCCTTCAGGCGGTGGGCCCTCAAGAAGTGTGCTCGTCTCTCCATTCCACCACTCGAGGTGATCCTTAAAATGTCGCGTTTGCTCGTCAGTCAGATTGGTGATAATGATTTCAATTTTTATTTCTACTTGCTTTTTCTCGGCATCGATGTACTGGCCCGCATAGAAATCATGTTCATCAATTACCGAACGTTTGGATAACCGCTCAGGGCCGAGGCAGAGATCAATGGCTTCAAGCACGGTTGACTTTCCGCAGTTATTATCGCCAACAAGGGCTGCATGATCGGGAAATAGGAGTTCGCCGTTCTTGATTCCCCGAAAGTTCTCGATTTTTATATACGCGATTCTCATCAATAACTCCTTTTACACGATGATTGGCCGATATCAGAACTTACGGGGTGTGGGGATGTGGAAACATTGGTTCACAGAATGCCTTCTCCTTACCTGTCCCACTGAATTACGATTAATCGGTTTCATCAACTGCGGGAGGTAATTTATGACAATCCATGTATTCCTTTGCTCCACCGTACAGTAAGACCTCTCGCCAAATAACTATAGCATAAAGTCACAGGTTTTTAAACGCAATTGCTAACCATGTCTCTTCCCTATCGCAGAAAATATCCCTTCCTTGCCCTATTTAGGACATTTCTTCAGTTTATCCGTTGTGCCATAATTTGCCCTCAGAGTGTGGTCTATACCACACCACGTCTTTTTATCGTGAGGAGGAAACCGCGATGGCTGTGTTGGGAATTGACATGGGCAAGTCAAGTATCAAGTACTGTACTGCAAACGGCGTCGGCGAAATACCGAATTTGATCGCAAAGGGCAAACTCATCAAGGTAATATCCGGTCCCGATCTGACAACCTTCTTTGTCAATTTTGAAGGAGAGGACTACGTTGTCGGTGACGAGGCGCCCCTGTGCAAGACTTTCAAGCCGGATGTAACGGAAAAAAAGGCGACCAAGGAAAACCTGGTCTTGATCCTGTCCGTACTTGCAAAACTCGGTGTAACGCACGCCGAAATGGTAGTAGGTCTGCCTGTGGCCACCTTGGAGCATGAGAGGGATGCCGTAAAAAAGCTGTTCTCAGGCCACAAGGAAGCGGTCATAAACGGCAATAAAGCTGCCTTCGAAATCAAGACGAATGTTGTGAGCGAGCCTGTCGGTACCTTCTTCTCCCTGAGCCTGGACGACAATCTCCGGCGTATCTATGCCAGCAATTACTTTAACGACCGGGACACCACGGCGATCATCGATATCGGCTTCAGAACGGTCGACACTATCATTCTTCAGAGGGGAGCGCTCGCTGAGTCCCGGGACTCTTCTCTTTCCGGGGCGCTAACGCTTTTTCAGAAGGCATACAAGCTTTTCTCGGCCCAGTTCGGGATGCTGACAGAAAACGAGAAGATAAAAATCAGGAACGCGATAACCCATAACTTCGGGTCGCCGGCCTTGACCGTGGGAGGCAAGTTCGTAAACTCTGCGCTATGGAATGAGATCAGGGCCTATAAGAAAGACCTGGCTAAAGAAATCATACGCGATACAAAAAACATCCTGGTGAGCATACGACCGGACCGGGTAATCATGACGGGAGGAGGGGCATTGTTGCTCAGGGACGAGCTGGTAGAAGAAGATGCCTCGCTCGTCTTTCTGCCTAATCCGCGTTTTGCAAACGCCATTGGGTTTTACCGGGCGTCGATGATTCAAAATGCAGCAGCCAAGTCTTCCGCGCCCGCCGACGGGACGACAGTCAATTCATAGAGGCTTTCCGGAGAATAAGTATCGCTCTTCCGGCTGCATCAGAGCGCTGTGCCGATAGCGGACACATTATGAAAGGGAATTAGATGCCTCGCATAGAGGTCATGAATATCAAGTTTAATCTTGATAGCAATGCAATAGACGCGGCTGTGTATGCGGCTCTGTGCGATATACCGAGGGGTAAAAGATCCGGCGTCGTGAAGGAACTGCTTCATGCCGCCCTCTGCGTGGGCGAGGCGGCGTCATTCCAAACCCGTAAAAAAATAGTTTCGCTGCCAAAAAGGCGCGACATACTGGATCATAAGGTTCTGCATGGGAGCCACGACAGCCGTCCCCTCTCCTATTCCGCTTCCCACACATCAATCAGGAAGGCACAGTCTGAGCAAATGGAAGAGAAACAAAACACGTCGGCTGATGTGGATGACAGAGACGCGAGAATGAGAGGAGAGGCAGAGGAGTTGGACGAATTCAGATCTCTCATCTATTAGGTTGGGTGGAACGCGTTCCACCCAACCTCCATTGAATTTAAACAAGCACTTACAGGAGTTCTACCGCTTGAATTCTCGGATGATCTGCATCGCCCGGGAACGCAATTTCAAAATTGTGAGGTAAAAGATGCTTGAAAATTTCGACATCCGCAAGCGGTACGGCCTTCCTCATGCGGAGCCAAAAGATCTACTGGAGATTCAGACAAAGTCGTTTCGAGACTTTCTCCAAAAAGAGGTGCCTCCCGCAGAGAGGGAGAACAAGGGCCTTCAGCGTCTATTCAAATCCTTCTTCCCCGTGAGATGTATAAGCGGCAGGAATGCCGTCGAGTTCGTTTCATATTCCGTCGAGGAGCCCGAGCATTCTCCGGACAAATGTCGCATCAAGAAACTTACTTATCACGCGAAGGTTTCAGTCAATCTAAGGATCGTTATTTATGATGGTGATAGAGTTTCAGAGATCAAGGAACAGAACATATCTCTTTTCGATCTTCCCATGATGACTTCGGATGGAGCGTTTATCATTAACGGCATCGAGAAAACGGTTCTTAGCCAGATCGTACGGGCACCCGGAGCCATGCTTACCAGGAACAAGGAAAAGCAATATTCGGCCAAGATATTGCCCGATTGCGGCCCCTGGATTTCGTACGAGTTCAACAAGAAAGGCGGTATTTTTTCGAGGATAGATCTGAGCCCGCCCATAAGCCTGCTAACCTTATTCCGGGCTTTCGGCGCAATGGATGACGAAATAAATCAGTATTTCCCGGATATCCTCTCTGAAATCCGTGAATTCTCACCCGAATTCGAAAAGCAGCACGATAAATATCGAGCGGATTTTTCAGACCATACTCCTGCTCCCATTTTAGCCGCTCGCTTAGAGCTCCTAAGAAAAATAAACAAGGACATAGTTCCCACTGTTTTGATGGCGAATTTTTTCTTTTCCCGTTTCTTCCGAAGCCCGCGCAGATATGATCTGTCGCCAATTGGACGTTTCAATATGAATAAGAAGACGGGCCTCGAGTTACCGGAAAATGTGACACTCTTGGATAGATGTGAGGTAATGATTATTCCAAAAAAGCTGCAGGACCTGAAAAAAGAAGAGGGCGACGCGGACAACATCGACAGCCTCGAAAATAAAATCATAAAGCCGGTCGGCCGTCAACTCGCCGAGTACATCCGGAAGGGGCTCCTGGCTATGGAAAGAGACATGTACGAGACCTTATTGCAGGCCGATCCCGGAACCCTGATGCCCGAGCAAGTGATCAGACCCAACTATATACGCAGCGCGATCTCCATGTTTTTCACTCAAAATCCGCTTTGCCAGTTTGCGCATCAGACCAATATCTTGGCGGATATTTCTCAAAAGCGCCGCATTACCGCCATCGGCCCCGGGGGAATTGATCGTGACAGTGCAACCCTCGAGGCACGGGACATCCAGCCCACACAATACGGCAGGATATGCCCCATCGAATCTCCCGAAGGGAAAAACATCGGTATCGTCTCTTCCCTTGCGACCCATGCAAAGGTGAACAGCATGGGTATGCTGGTCACACCCTACTGCGTTATAAAAAATGGTGAGGTGACTGACAGGATCAAGTATCTCCTTCCGGATGACGAGAAAAAGCATGTGATCGCGGATTTTAACGCCTTGGACGAACGGGTCGGAACTAGGCTCAAAGAAGGCGAAGTGCTGGCGCGAAGACTTTTGACTCGAGGGAAAGACGGGCCTTCCACCATTGAAGTTCTTCCGACCCCGAGAGAAGACGTTGACTTGATCGACATTTCACCCACGCAGCTCATAAGCCCAGCCACGTCGCTGATCCCCTTTGTTCAACACTGCGATGCCCATAGGGCGCTTATGGGCGCAAGCATGCAGAAACAAGCCGTTCCCTTGGTCCGCGGGGAAGCGCCGCTGATCGGGACCGGCATGGAGCGAATCATCGCCATGAGCAGCACCTCTGTAATCATCTCGAAACATGACGGTCTGGTCGAAGCGGTGGATACTTCGAGGATACTCGTTAGGAGGCTGAAGGAGCCGACAATCGTTGATTCCTACAGGCTCAAAAAGTTCAGACCGAGCAATCAAGGAACATGCATTAATCAAAGGCCGACCGTGAGGACCGGAGAAAGGGTCAAGAAAGGTGGTCTCCTGGCTGATTGCGATGGGGTGTCAAACGGCGAACTCGCCTTGGGGAAAAACGTTCTCGTCGCCTACATGAGCTGGAATGGATTTGGCTATGAAGATTCCATTATTATAAGCGAACGACTCCTGAGGGAAGACACTTTTTCCTCCATCCATATACATTCTTTTGAGATAGATGAGTTGGAGACGCGCCTTGGAAACGAGATGTTTACCCGGGATGTTCCCGAAGCTAGTCACCGGGCGCTTGCCAACCTCGATGAGGGCGGCGTTGTGAAAGTCGGTGCCCTTGTGAAGGCCGGAGATATATTGATCGGGAAGGTCACTCCCAAGGGGGAAGACATAGCTTCCGAAGAAGCTCTGTTGCGTGCTGTCTTTGGCAATAAGATCAGCCAGGTTAAGGACGCATCCCTTCTGGTTCCGCCGGGTGCGGGCGGCGTGGTCATCGATGTCCAGATACTCGACCGGCAGCGGCGGGGAAAAGATGAAACGCTCACAAAAGATCAGAATCTTGCCATGAATGATCGAGATGAGGAACTAGATATTGCCAGAAGAACCTTCCATAAGGCTTTGCAGAAGCTTATAATAAAATATCCCGATCTCATTATTTCATCCGATAAAACGGTCTTTAACGGAAATCTGGAAAAGCTGACGTCAAAGGGACTGGCAGACCTTTCAGTTTCGTCCAAGCCAATAGCGCCTACGAAGATAAAAGAGAAGGCCCTGCAAATGCTCCTCGATTATCGGGCACAGGTGGGGGCAATCGGCGCCGTATATAAAGAGCGTAAAGCGGAAATCAGCGGAGGTGATGAACTGCCAGATGGGGTAGTAAGACGTGTCATAGTTACTATAGCTCAGAAAAGGAAAATTGAGGTAGGGGACAAGATGGCGGGCAGGTACGGCAACAAGGGAATTGTGTCGAAGATCTTGCCGATAGAAGACATGCCGTATATGGAGGACGGGACCCCGATCGATATAATATTAAACCCGCTCGGTGTCCCCTCCCGCATGAACATCGGCCAGCTTTTAGAGACGCAGGTCGGCATGGCATCCTGGAAACTGGGGCAGAAGGTTTCTCGCATGGCTGAAGACGGTACAACGACCGAGGAATTGCGCTCTATCCTGAAGGAGATATATGATTCCAAGAAACAACAGAAGGACATCGACGCAATTCCGGAAAAAGAACTAAAAAGCCTCGCTAAGAAGCTGGATCATGGGTTCCCGATTGCAACACCCGTGTTTGCTGGCGCTAAAGAGCAGGATATCGTCGATATGATGCAAAAGGCGGGACTGTCTACGGGAAAGTATAGACTTTATGACGGAAGAACCGGGGAACCTTTTGACAGAGAGATTCTTGTCGGGAAACAGTATATCATGAAACTTCACCATCTGGTCGAAGACAAGATCCACGCCCGTTCCATCGGGCCATATTCCGTTGTCACACAGCAGCCGCTCAAAAGTCGTGCAAATTTCGGCGGCCAGCGTATCGGAGAGATGGAGGTGTGGGCTTTGGAAGGATATGGAGCAGCATATAGCCTTCTCGAAATGATGACCATTAAGTCCGACGATGTGGAAGGCCGGGCTGAGGTTTTTGACGAGATCGCAAGGAATGGATATTATCGTTTAGGTGGGGGCAAGACGGAAGCGCTTAACGTCCTCCTGAAAGAACTTCAGGGACTTTGCCTTGACGCGGAGTTTGTTAATAAAAACAAGAAATCCGCAGATATGCTGTCGAATGCACAGAAGCAACAATAAACATGAGAAATAGCAACAGATAAGAATCCAAACTTTGACTTATTAGTCTGCGTTAACGTGCGTTTCTATCGGAGCACCTAATTCCTGAAGTTTTGCCTCTTCATGTTTGAAGAAATCATTAGGCGCCTTCCAGAAAACATTCCATGCATTATTAAGAATATTTGCAATGGAACTTTCAGGCATCTTTTCTGATAGTGTTTTTCCTATCACTAAAAATCCATCTGCCTCCAACCCTTCTTGTATTTGAGTAGCTATGATATC
>Ga0335081_10002293_pt1 | contig 30103 bp, 19 predicted proteins | sample Lox_Sample_35_FD_206713 | JGI IMG/M metagenome (GOLD analysis project Ga0335081, IMG submission 206713) | Soil microbial communities from Loxahatchee National Wildlife Refuge, Florida, United States - Lox_Sample_3.5 | ecosystem: Environmental > Terrestrial > Soil > Wetlands | place: USA...
TGCCGGATGAGCTGGCCTTTGTGCGCAAGAGAGGTGGCGCTGCAGTGATCGGCGTGCAGGACGTGGCGCAGATCCGCGGAATCTACGGCCAGGAGGTCGCACAGACGATGCTTCAGAACCTGAAGACCAAGGTGATGCTCGCATGCGCCGACCCGGACACGGCGAGGTATTTTTCGGACGTGATCGGTGAGCAGAGAATTCTGCGACGGAAGAGGACCACGACGCCGGCGCGCGACCTCAAAGAAACCCGGCGGGTATCCACGTCGTGGGAGCCGGAGATGCATCGGCTGGTGACTTACTCAGAGATCATGTGTCTGCCGGTGCGAAGAGCGTATCTGCGGCTTCCGGACGGTTACGTGCACCCCATCAAGGTTGCACTCACGCACCTCAAGCCCGCCATCCCTGCGTTCGAGGACCGGTGAAACGTGGCTCTCGCTCGCAACATCAGCGCGCGGCACGCCGCAACCTATTACGAGAAGGACGACTATTACACACGCGACCGCAGCCCCAGCGAATGGCACGGGGAGGGCGCTCAGGCGCTCGGGCTTTCGGGGCCCGTAGACCGGGAAACCTTCGCCAGTCTTGTTGAAGGTCGAATGCCCGGTGGGGCCACGCTTCACCGCGGAGGCGGCGCGCGTCGCGGTGGGACCGACTTCGAGTTCTCGGCTCCCAAGTCCTTCAGCATTCAGGCGCTGGTGAGCGGTGATAGGCGGCTGATCGACGTGCACCGTTCTGCGGTGGCCATCGCGCGACAACGGATCGAAGCAACCATCGCGACGCGCGTGACCAAGGATGGGGTGACGCGACTTGAGTTCACCAGGTCCGCCGCCATCGCCCAGTTCGAGCACGCGACGAGCCGTGCGGGCGATCCGGACCTCCACAGCCACGTCGTCGTCTTGAACCTCACGCGTCGCGCAGATGGTCAATGGCGATCGGTCGAAAACGCCGAAATGTTCAAAGAACAACGGCTCATGTACGAGACCTACTTGTCCGAGCTGGCGAAAGGCGCGAAGGACTTGGGGTACGGCATCACGATCGGCAAGCACGGCAACCCGGAGCTGGCGCATATCTCGCGTGAGCAGATCGAGCATTTCAGCCGACGATCCCGCGAGGTGGAAGCAGGCCTTGAATCCGAAGGCCTGACGCGCGAGACCTCGGCGCCGGAAGCAAAGCGCAGGGTTGCACTCTTGACGCGCAAGGCAAAGCAAGACTATGACCAGGCCACGCTAAGAGCGGATTGGATAGAGCGGGGCCAGGACATCGGGTTACGGCAATACCTGCCGGAGGAAGGGCCGCATCTGCCCGTCGCATCGGAAAGGGAACTCGCTGATGAAGCCGTCGACTTTGCGATTGAACACTTGAGCGAGCGCGAAGCTGCTTTCAGCCGGCGCGACGCGCTCGTGGAGTCCCTGCGGGCCGCGCGCGGAACGGCAACGAGTCAGGCGATCAGAGCAGAGCTAGATCGGCGGATCGGTGCGGGCGACCTTGTGTCGGACGCCACGAATCAGTGGCTGACGACACGTGCAGCGCTTGAGGCGGAACGCCGACTCTTGACGATCGAGCTGCAAGGACGTAGCTCTGTGCCGGCGATCTCGATTACGTTACCTCGCGCCGCGAAAGCCTCCGCTTTTTCAAGTCTGAACGCCGGCCAGCGTTCGCTCGTCGAGCTCCTTTTGACAACACGCAATCGGGTCGTCGGTGTGAACGGGCTCGCTGGCACAGGAAAGACGACGGCGCTGAGAGTCGCCAGGGACCTCGCCGAGCGTAAGGGTTTCGAGTTCGTCGGACTTGCCCCGTCGCACAGCGCTGTGCGTGCATTGGAGAAATCCGGCATCGAATCGCAGACCGTGCAGCGTTGGCTTCTGGACCAGAATGCCGAATCAGAGCTCACGCCTCGTTCGGTGGTGGTGCTGGATGAGGCGGGGCTTGCTGGCACCGCGACCCTTCGCGCTGTGCTAGAGCGGGTTGTGCGGGCTGGCGGTCGAGCTGTGCTCGTCGGTGACGTCCATCAATACGAGTCAGTGGAAGCGGGCCGGGGTTTCGCCCAATTGCAAGAGCAAGGGATGCAGACTGTAGAGCTGTCTGAGATGGTCCGACAGCGTGAGCCAACCTTGGCCAAGGCAGCACGGATGTCGGTACGCGAGCCGACACAGGCGCTGCAGCTGCTGCCAATCATTGAGGAAAAGGACTCCGACACGCGCCACGCGCGGCTGGCGCGCGACTTCGGCGCACTCGCGCCGTCAGAGCAGGCGCAGACGCTCCTGCTAACAGGCTCGCACGAAGCCCGCCGCGGCATCAACGAGCGGGTACGATCTGAGCTTCGGCTTGCGGGCTCCGGTGAACGCGTTCGAGTCTTCCGTGCCTTGGATTTGACCGCGGCGCAAAAGAAGCAGCTCGAGACGTATCAACCGGGCCTCGCTGTCCGGTTCGAGAAGGACTATCGAAGTCTAGGGGTCCGCCGCGGTGAAACGGCGCGGCTTGAGCGCGTCTTCGCAGACACGATGATTGTGTCACTGGCGGACGGCACACATCGCACGATGTCGCCACAGAGGCTAAACGGGAAGGGCTGGTCCGTTGGCGTAGTGGAAGACCTCGAAATTGCGACCAGCGAACGGGTTCGATTCACAGGCACGAATTCCAATATAGGTCATCGGAACAGGGAGCACGGCGTCGTCGAGGAGATCAGCGCCGACACGCTGGCTATACGGCGATCGGATGGCAGCGTAGTGCGGCTTGCCCGGGATAGTGTGTTATCGCTCGACTACGGCTACGCGGTGACAGGGCACAGTGCACAAGGCCTCGATGCGTCGCGCGTCGTCATGGAGAAGGACACGCATTCCCGCACGACACACCGTCGTTCTTTCTACACGGACCTTACCAGAGCGCGGGATGCGGCGGTCGTGGTGACGGACTCGGCGGCTCGGCTCGCGCAGCGTATGTCTGCGGACCGCCGGAGGGTAGCTGCTCTGGAGGTAGCCGGATCGCAGGAACTCGACGTCGTCAGAGATCGTGGGTTCGGCGTTCAATGAGCCGGTGAGCGGGCAACTCAGACATCCTGCCGTCGCCAGCGTTGACGACCAATGCTCTTGAACTTGGCAACGCCAAGCGCGCCGCGTTCGTTACGTGCCCTCGACCCAGGGGCCTTGAGGGCGGCAATGACAACGTCCCTGTCGGCCTCGAATATCTCGGTGGCCTCGAAGTCTGCATCCAGAAGAACCATCAAGACCGCATCGAAATCCTTACTGATATCGATTGACCCGAGGCGTTGTCCAGGCTTGCACCCCGGAAGCAGGCAGCGACCCTTAATTTGATAGCGACGTCCCGTACCTCGCTCCACGGCGTCATAACCGGACTGGCGCGCGGGTGTGAGTTCCACCCCTAGAATGCGGGCCGCTTCGTACTCGGCCACCTCGCCAGTGATGCCGAGCGGCTTGCCAGTCAGCGCACGGTATTCCTGCGCGAGCTTTTTCCCCTCTGAGAGGATCGCTAGAACTCGCCGCTCTTCTGTTTTACTGCCCATGAGCCTTTACTCCCAGTCGGGTGTTTTCAGACCCAGGCTCCGAGCGTTCTCGGAAACCGCTCGCTTAACGGTCTCGGAGACCCCTTCCGGAAATTCTGCGGAAATCTCCACAACCAGCGTTACGGTTGCATTCGGATCGGAACGGAGAACCGAGACAATCTCATCAGCAAGTTGCACGAGCCGCATCTTAGCGGTCGCCGTCGGAATTTCTGCTGTCGCGTGAAATGATTTTGCCCCCGAGGCTTTAGGGGGACTGCCGGGCGTGCGTGCAGGAGGTTCCGCCACCTCGGTGGAAGTGACATCAGGTTGTTCTCGCGTTGTCATCGGCCCAGGCGCTGGGCGGGTCGCCTCCTCGTACCTTTTCGCCGCTTCTGGTTCGATTAGAAGTAACGTGTCATCGAACAGAATGTTGCTGCTTCCTAACTGGAAGCCTTCAAATCTATCGCCGCTCTGGCCGTAAGCCGTCCCGAAAAAATCGCGACTATCCGCCCCGCTGCGGATCGTCTGAGCTAAGACATCACGGTTCCTTAGCCTCGGCATATAAAGGTAGCGCAGTGTGTCTTCGAAGAATGCGGCTGCCCCTACGCTGTTCTTATCCACCTTCCAGTAGAGTTCTTTGAGCTTCGTGCGCAAATGGATTGGCGACCAGGTTGCGATGACCAGTTCGTTCTCAACGCAAACGCGTTCAATCTCTCCGCCAACCACACCACCGGTCGTGTTTAGGGCGAAGGCTTCCACGTTTGGTCTCGGATCAGTCGCCGTCTCCTGCATCGGGCAAAGCAGCCACTTGTAACACTCGCGAGCGGCGCGCGGCAGCACCTCGTCGGCGGTTCTCATTTCCTTCTCGGCCTGATTTTTCTGTAGAAGATCGATATTCAGTCGTCCTTCTTTGACATCGTCTACGATCGATCCCCAAGCGAGCGCCACGCGAGCTGCGTCCGTCAGACGCGAGAGTGTGCTGTGATCGGCCGCAACAAAGAGCAGCCGGTTGCTCCTGTACCTCGGTTTCGTTCCATTGTTCCGCACGTAGCTCAGAACTGCATCGAAGGCTTGCCGGGTCTCTTCACGGGAATACCAACTCTCGGGTGGTAGAACAACCAGGCGTAGCGCGGTGTCATCCGGGACGTCAGCGTGTGGCGTGAAGATATGCACCCCGTCGACAAATGTGGCGTTACCGACTACCCTTTTGAGGGCATCCGCGATCTTTGCGCGCACTTCCGTCTTATCATCGAAGCGACGCTTACGGTCTTCCATTTCCCGGCGCAGGTTGGCACGGGTGTCGAACCAGAAGCGGGTGGCGTCCTGGCTCTTATCGCCGGACGTATTCAGATAGTGAAGACGATCGACCAGACGACTCAAAGCGTCTGAATAAAGCGATACGGCTTGACCCGGCTGGAGACACCCGAGCAAGACGCGCGCCCGGTCGATCCCGCGAGTGCTCACTTTCGTCGCGATAGACGAAGGAGCGCTACCCAAAAAAATTGTGCGTGCCACCCGTCGGGCAGCACCGACTTGGCCAAAGCGCGGCTCCTTATTTTCCAACTCTGTAGTCTCCGCCCGCTCGCCGTCGATGTCGCTCTCGATCACGGCGTCCCAACCTGCTGGTAGGTAGTACGTGAGCTCATTGCGAGTACTACCGTCGTGCAGCGGAAGGCTGCCTGGCAGAATCATCAAGTCCTTGTTGTCGTCCTTCCACAGCCGATTGATGACCTTTGCCATAAGCTTCAACACGCCGCGTGTGCGTTGAAACCCATCGATCGTTGTCCAGTCCTCGTAGAGTCGGTCGAAGACTTCCGGATGGATCGGATATGCTTGGAGAAGTCTGTCGTAATAGCGGCCCTCTTGGGTGTCGGCAGGGAGTTTAGCCCCCTCGCCTACGTAGGACTCCGCGAACGCGCGACACACCCCCTCGCGCGCCTCTGTATCGCGCACCGGCTCAAAGAGTCTCCTGCGAACGATCTCGAAAGCCTCCTCTGTCGCAACGGGCTTCCATAGCGCTTGCACGCGTCCAAACGTTTTCTCGAGTGCGCGAAGAGCGGCCACTCCTCTTTGGCTGCCCGCCTCGACATCTGACTCGGGCAGCGACGCCAGAACGATCGCCTTAGGCACAAGTTTCGCAGCCTCAGTAAGGGCCTGAACGAATGAGAGATTGCTGTCGTAGGTTCCCCCGGTCAGCGTCTGTCCTTCAGGGAACTGTCTGACGTACGCCACAAGCTCATCGATCAGGACTACGCAGGGCGCACAGCGTCGAAGCAGCTCGCTCAGCACGTCCTTCCCCGGCGAAGTGCCAGCAGCATCAGATTCCTTGACGAGCGCGAATGCGTCAGCTCCGCCCAGTTGCCAAGCAAGCTCGCCCCAGAGTGTCCTGATGACCTGTTTCCCGCGCTTCCATGATTGCCCCGCTGAGTGGGCCATGCCATCGAGCACCGCAACGCGCGCCTGCGGCACGTCCGTTAAGCCGGCGCGATCGATGACGGCGGGAATGCCGAGCAGATCTGAGAGCGCGCATTTGCGCGTCGCCAGGTGATAGACGGCAAGCATCGTGTGTGTCTTGCCGCCACCGAAAGCCGTCTGGAGCTGCACCACAGGTTCGCCGCCCTTTCCAGCCAATCGTTGCGCTACTTGGACGAGCAACAAACCCATTCCTTCCGTGATAAAGGTACGCTCGTAAAAGGCGACCGCATCCTGATATTCGCGGCTCGCTCGCCCAGTACTCACCGCCGTTATGTCGGCAGCGAATTCGGACTGTTGGAAGGTCCCTTCCAGCACGTCTCGGTGGGGTACAGCGACTTCTCTCCAGGGTTTCATGCGCTCTTCCCTGTTTAGCCGAACAAAGTTGCTTGCTTGGGTAATGGTTTGGCTGCCGCCGCCGACTCAATGGCGCCCCAGCTCGTTATAATTTCGTTGTAAACGCGGGCATCATCGGCCCAACCTGCTCGCTCGCAGAGGGTATACAGCCGATAAGCGAGCTGCCTCGTGGCTTCGAGCTTTGTCTGAACCGGCGCGAGCATCGCACCGGCACCGCTCTCGCCCTCCGTCTTGAAGACTCGGATTAGCTGGTGCAGCACTTCCCAGACTGGCAGGCGTTGATCACTTGGCGGATCCCAATTCTCTGGGTACTCCGGCCACTTAAGCAAGCGCACGATGCCTCCTGTGGCTGATAAGACACCAGAGTGCTTTACGCCATCCACGCTTGTGCCTTTGGCACGCGCTAGCGTGTCTGCCGAGCCGAATTTCCCTTCTTTCCATCTATTTTCTTCAAACCAACGCAAGCAAAATTGTGTGTCGTGGTCGAAGTCATCCTGAGCGAGGAAGCGATTGATGAGTTGAAGCGCCGTGTGAACGCTCATCGGAGTGCCGTCGGCTTCGAGCACACCCGCATACTTCGAGAACACCGCCATGCCAGGACCAATAATGGCCTGTGAAAGATCCACTGGTGCGACAGGCGAGCGATCCTCTCCAGACCCCTTCGTCATCTCGTCCAATGCCTCAGGGAGCACCTGGTTTAGTTCTCGTTGGAATACGCGGCGTGAGATAGTTTCGGCGTCCGCGTTACGACGGCGACATACCAAGAGAATGCTGGAGGCGAGGGCGTTGGTTCCGATTCCTATGGATCGCGCACTACGCTCTGTGCGCATCGGCCACGTTCCGGTCACTGCGAAGCCAGCGCGGATTACCGCTTCAAGGAAGGTATCCCACCCTGTGCTGACGGTACCGCCATCCTCGCCCTCATTTGTTTCGGCTTGCTTGAAGGCGTAATAAATGGTTACCGGAAATGATGGGTGAGCTTGCTCTGTTAGGCGACGCATGGCCTGCGTCATGCCGTCTAAGAAGAAGACCTCTGCCTTATCTCTGCCTCCATGTCTAAACGGCGTAGCGACCAGTTCTTCTGCCTTCGGAACCTCAACTGTTGCAAATAGGTTCGGAAACGCTGGTTTCAGCGCGCGCCTCAGCCAAATGTAAAAGAAATCCGACAGGTCGGCGTAGGCAATATTGTTGTAGTAGGGCGGGTCCGTTGACACGATCTTGTCGCGAGAAATCAACTGCGTTTGAGCGTCCGACACACATGCATGCCCTGCGATATGGGGCAGAAGGTGTTCCAGAGCTCTCGCAATCCCTTCAGTACTTACTGCGATATCGCCTGCGGCGCCAGCGAATATATTGATCTCCGCAAAATCCCACGCCATCGGTAGCCCCTGCCGTGAAAACGTAGTCTTTGCCTGATCCCGCGTTGGACTCCACAAAACTAGAGCACTGTTGTAGTCGGCAACCTTGTCGAGCGCGAGCCCCAAATAGACACCCACTGCCTGCGCATAAGCTTTCGCGCCGAATCCTTCAGTGTCTAAGTCAACTTCACTATCCGGCATTCCCGCCGAGACGGCATCTCTACGAATTACTTCACTCACTTCCGCAACCAAATCGCTGAGTGTCGTCAAACCTACAAGCTGCCGGGGAGTGAAAATGTCACCCCAGGAAGTGAGACCATAGGGCGTACAGTTTCCTCCGGTCATTCGAGCAGCAATTTCGCCCGCAGGCGTCCAAGTTGGTTTGGCTCTTCGCGCCGCGTCCTGATGCTCTTGTGTCGGCGCGAGATAGATTCTTCCTCGCTGACCTTCGGCCACGATTGCCATTAATCGCGTGCCCATGCGCCCGGCTTTGCCTTCCGCTTTGACGTACTCGGCCGAGATAGGTGTGCCCGACAACAAGCATTTGAAATTCGCCCGTGCTAGTTTTGTTCCATCTTTCGCTTCCGCCGGTGATTTGCCCACATGCACGGTGAACCGATAATCATCGCCGTCTACGAGCGGCTGAACGTAAGCTTCCTTGCCATCTTTGTTTGATAAAACGAAGCTAGAAACCAGAGGAACGTCAACATGGCGAAAGGCAGGGTTTGGGCTTCTTACAGTGCGCGCCCACAGCCAGGCGATCACCGTGAGCCTCTGACCGAGGAGGGACTTCAGGTCGGAGCGGCCCTTCGCGATTTCGCCAGTGATTTCGACCGACGGGTACAAGTGTCCAATGCGCCTGACCGCCGCTGCGCGCATCCACCGGCCGTAGTAGCAAACATCCTCTGCTAAACCCTGAGCGCCCTTCCACTGGCGACCAATAAGGTCCTTGTTGGCCCTTGACTCCGCGTTCACCGCTGGCTTGCCCGTGAATCTCTGAGGAATTTCGATCATTGCCTTGTTGATTAGTACAGCTACAGGGTTCAGATCACTGGCGTGGACTTCTAGGCCCAGGCACTGCGCTTCAAGCGGGAGTGCTCCGCCGCCGGCGAACGGATCGTGAAAAGCTGGCAGTCTGTCTGGATCAAAGAGCGTGGCGGCCCGCGGATGATTCTTATTAAGATCACACGTCTCGCGCCAAGACTTCCGAATCTCCGCCTGTGCCTTTGCGAGCATCTCTTCGTTCGTTATATTTTCCCACTTCACCAAGTCTTTGATGATCGCGAAGAGTCGGTTTCGACTCGCCGCCCAGCTAGCCTTCAAATTGTTGGGCGGAATATCCTCGCCGTGTTCGAGCTCCCACTTCCAGGAAGGGTCGTTAACCATTTGCCCAAAGATAACGGCGCGGGCGGCGGCTAGCGGGCGTCTGGCCCACCATAAATGCAGAGTACTGGGATGACCATGGCGGATGGATTTTTCCCGCGCTGCGGCTACGTTGATTGCATCGAGCGGTAATGCGACCTCGATAAGTTTCTTCGGCATCTTGACCGGCTGTTCCATGGTCAGGTGCTCTCGGCACGGGCCAATAGATCGCTAAGGTTGTAATTCACAGATGCGACGCCCCAGCCAGGCTCCCGATCGAAGGGATTGCGAACGTAGTGCAAACCCTCGATCCCATCCCTTTCATCCACGAGAGCGATTGCCAGGACGAACTTGTCGCCCTGGTTAAATGCGTAGAGTATTTCGTTCCGGGTCACGGTGATGGTGCCTGCCCCTTTGACGCGGCCCTTCACTTCGATATGAAGCGGCTCGGCTTGTTTACCATCGACTGTAGGCGGGTATGAAGTCAGGTCCCAGCCGCACTTCGCTGCTGAGACGTCCACGACCTTGCACCCGCGCCCCTCTTCGCTGCGGCGGACAGCGTCCATCGCAAGGCGTTCAATTCGTGCGCGGGCCGCTGCGTCCGCGGCAAATGTGACCGCAACTTGGTCGACTGGTTCGTCGCCTCGTAATCTAGTCATTAAGCCTGCCGGGATAACGAGAGCGCTACCCAGCACCACCGGAGTCCCATTCACGACATGGCGCATTGCTTGTAGTTCGCGTTTTCTGTTCTCCAATCGGCCTTCAAGGTCCGCGACGGCACGGCGGGCGTTTTCGAGATTGAGCCGAACGTCCTTACCTGCGTCCTGGTCCTCTTTCAGCTTCATCCAGCGGTCAGTCCAGAAGCCAATTTCCGTGCTCAATCGCTCGTTGACAGCGACAAGTGTCTTGTCGACATGAGAAATTCTGCGCTCGGCTACTTCCTTGAAGTGCTCGGGCACAAGAGTTGCGGCGGCGAGACTTATGGCGCGACGTTCTTGCTCGCCATTCAGCCACGACGCCGCCAGCTCGCCCTTTAGTAGCGCCCGCTCGCGTTCTGCCAGAGGCTCCAGGTCAAGATGCGGCGCCCAGCCAGCAAAGGACGCTTCGCCATCTGGAGTTACCCTGACAAATTGCAACCGCTTCGAGAGAACGACCCCTTCGCCGTCCTTCACTTCGTGGGTCAGCAGAAACATCAGCCACGGCGTCTGTCCTTCATCCGACGGGTCCACAAGAATCGCGCCCTGTCGCAGCAGATTAGTGTTCTGTTCCAGCACCATATCGCTCAAGGCAAGCATCAGCGGGTGACCTGGGTGCATAAGCACAGCTCGCGACACACCGACCTTGTCGAGCGGCTGAATAAATTCACGTTCAAAACAGATTCGGTCGTAACGCTTGAGTACCGGGTCCCGCTCGCGCTTATTGCGGCCGGTTATTCGCCGGTCACGTTCCCGTATCGCCGTGGGAACATGGGTAACTTCGTACCGGCCGGCCTCGCGGGCGTGGATTGTGCCGCCCAACGCCTCGAAAGCCTTAAAGAAGAAAGCCCGTACAAAGTAGGGTTGAAGTCGTCGCGCCTCGGCCTTCTCCATTTCCTCCTTTACCGCGAACAGCCTGTCCGCACTCATCGTTGTTTGATCTAAGGCGTTTCGGCTGAGCAGAGACTTTAGGTGATCGTGGTCGAGCGCTTGATCGATTTTCCTAGACAGACGTGCTCGCACATCGGCTCGATCTCCATAGCGAATCGCCTCCATGAGCAGGTCCTTGAGGCTCATTTCCTCGAAAACTTCGCCCAGGATGTCGAAAACCCGGCCCTTGAGGGCGGAACCCTCGACTTCGAGCTTCTTCAGCAATCGGTGATAGACCTCGCCCTCGCGGGTCTCCTTCGCAACCAAGTTCCACAGATGGCAGACTTCGGTTTGTCCGATGCGATGAATGCGCCCGAACCGCTGCTCCAGCCGGTTTGGGTTCCATGGCAGGTCGTAGTTCACCATCAGATTCGCGCTTTGGAGATTTACGCCCTCACCGGCGGCATCCGTAGCAACCAGCACGCGAACGTCTGGTTCGGACCAAAACAGCGCCTGAAGTCGGCGACGTTCGTCGCGATGCGTCCCGCCGTGAATAGTGACAATCGCCTCGGCGTTTCCGATAACGCCCGCGATTCGTTGGTGAAGGTAGTTCAAGGTGTCCCGGTGTTCCGAAAAGACGATGAGCTTGCGTTGGCGTCCCGAGGCGTCACGCATTTCAGGATTGTTCTGGAGAATCTTGGACAGCTCTTCCCACTTACGGTCCTGGCCGGATGCCACGACGGCTTTCGCTTGTCTTACCAGGCCTTCGAGGATGTGAATCTCACCTTCAAGTTCAGTGATCGTCTTAGCGGCCGTCGCCTCGTCTACGAGACTCTCCTCGAGGACCTCCTGCTCGCCTGCGTCCAGATCGTCGTCGTCTTCTGGCACTTCACTCAAGGTTTCCGCGATGATGCGTTTACCGCGCCCCCCGAGCCTTTCCTCGCGCAGCCGATTTTCGAGACGTTCCTTGCGGCGCCTGAGGGATTGGTAGATCGCCTCTGGGCTTGACGCCAGCCGTCGCTGGAGTGCCGTCAGCGCGAAGCCAATGGAGCCTCTGCGCGGGCCTTCGAGTTCGTCCGCTTTGCCCATCTCGGTCTTGACGTATTCCGTGACGGACTCATAGAGGGCAGCCTCGATGTCAGAAAGGGTGTAGTTGACTGTGTAGGCGCGTCTCTCCGGGAACAATGGCGTTCCGTCGAATTTCAGCAGCTCTTCTTTCACCATGCGACGCATCAGGTCCGAGGCATCGACCTTATGCACACCATCCCGAAACTTGCCGTAGAAGCGGTCGGAGTCGAGCAAGGATAGGAATAACTGGTAATCCTCTTCCTTGCCGTTGTGCGGGGTCGCCGTCATCAACAGCAGATGGCGTGTGTGAGAGCCAAGCTTTTCGGCGAACCGAAAACGACCCGTCTTCTCTAGCTTCGCACCGAAATAATGAGCTGCAAGCTTGTGAGCTTCATCGAACACCACCAGATCCCAGCCTGCTGCGCAGAGCTTCTCTTGCAGATCCTCATTGCGGGAGAGCTGGTCCAATCGGACGATGAGCTGGTTATGGTCTTCAAACGGGTTGCCGCTCGGTGATGCTTGTTCTAACAGCGGCGAATACACGAAAAATTCTAGGCCGAACTTCTCCAGCATTTCATCGCGCCATTGCTCAACCAGGCTGCCCGGGGCGACGACCAGGATTCGGCGCGCATCGGCCCGCATTATGAGCTCGCGCATATATAGCCCCGCCATGATCGTTTTCCCTGCACCGGGGTCGTCGGCAAGGACAAAGCGGAGGGGTTGTCGCGGCAACATTGCCTCGTAGACCGCCGTTATCTGGTGTGGAAGCGGGTCTACGTTTGATGTGTGAACCGCCATCATTGGGTCGAAGAGAAACGCGAGATCGATGCGTTTAGCCTCGCACGTCAGCTGGAAATTGGCGGCGTTGCCGTCGAAGGAAAATGGGCGCCCGGTCACAGCCAAGCCGATCATCGTTTCATCGGCACTGTTCAGCAGCCGTTCTTTAATCGCGCCTTCAGGCGTGCGATAAATCAGCTGGAACGCGCCGTTACCCAAGGGCACGCAAGCCACAACGCTCACGATCTCGGTTTGCTCAACGCCGACGAGGCTTTGCCCCGCGCTGATCTCGCTCAAATTCATTGGTTACACCCACCCCGAGTAGTGGTCGAGCCAATCGACAGCAGCTCCAAACGTTTTCGACGCATCACGTTCAAATCGAGTCTTGCGGCGGTGGTCCTGTGTTGCCGACCAGCCTCGCGAGAAATTGAGCAAATGGCTTGATGTCTCCGCCTACGCTCGCAGACTCGAGAGCAGCCATGTAGTCGTCGCGTCTCTGCAGTGGAATGACGGTCCAGGGATAGCCACCCGACGCGAGCATGAGGTTCATGAGGAAGCGGCCCATTCGCCCATTCCCGTCATAGTACGGGTGGATATAGACGAATATGAAATGCCCTAAAACCACGCGAACGGCGGGCTCTTGTTCCCGCTCGAGCAGTTCAAAGAATGTCGGCATGAGTTCGCGAACCGCTTCTTGATTCGGAGGTACGTGCATCGAGCGTCGGATGTAGACAGGTCCACCTCGATACCCGGCCAGGTCGGCAGGCTTCAGAATGCCGGCCGTCACGCTCGGTCCAAACAGCCCTCGATACCAGGCGCTGTGATCCTTGTCTGCTACGACGCCGGGGTTCTGGCCAGCCAGAACTTTTTCTATGCTTTGCTTGACGAGCTGAAAAGCTTGCCAATAGCCGCGCGCCGCCATGGCGTTACTCTGATCTCGATCGGCTTTAATGCTATCGGGGTTCCAGGTCCCGGCGCGAACGCGCTCGATCAGCTCTGCACTGACGCGGTAGCCTTCTATCGACAGGGAGTGATAGGCGTCGGTGATGTAGACCGCATCCACTTGCTTGAGGTAGGAGGGCGCATCGGTCTTAGGGGCTGGCGTGGCAGGAAATATCTGCACGATGGGCTCGCGCATCTTTTCCCACATCATTCGTAAACGGTTAACGTAGGGGGAGGCTCCTCGGGCTGGGAGTGAAATGGCTGGTTTGTCCTTGAACGGATCGGTCTCGCTAACGGCGAAACCTGCCGCGCGCATGCTTGCGATGATGTTGTCGGTAATCTGGTCGCGGCCGATGTTGCGGAAGGCGCCCGCCAGGCGCCCTGCCACAGTGCTGTGGGCACCGGCGAGCAAGCGACTCAATACCTCGGAAGCATCCGTGATGGCGGCAAGGGCTGCGCGCATTTCGATGGGCCGCGCTGCAAAATGGCTCGGAGCGCAGGCTATGAGTGCGGCTGGGAGGCGCATGAGGCGCATGCCGCCTTTTGTCTCGATGTCCTCGGGCCCAGGAAGCTCAAGACGTACATCGAAAATGGATACACCGTGGAGCAAGGCGGTCGGTTTGTTACCCCCTTTCGGTGATCTCACGAGCAGTTGTTTAGGTACCGTCCAGTCCCCGGTATGGAGGCTGATTGACTGTTCCGCGCTTAGGCACCATTCGGTTCCAAAGCGCTCGTTGAGGTAGCCGGCGGCGAATGCCCAAAACGAGGCGTACCAAGTGGTGCTTTCACCTACGGGCTCATCTGGTGGGGAGGGGATGTACCAGCCCTTGATGACCTCGCGAATGAAGCCGTTCTTTAGCAGGCGCTCCCGGTGGGTGCGGCTCAGTTGCTCGGAGCGGATGGCAATAACATGCTGATCCTGAAGGTTTTTTAGTGCGGCTAGGGAGTCGGCTAGTTTTTCGGATGGGGTCGCCATATTTCGGTCTCTAGGTAAGCATGCTCCACGTTTTCTAGGTTTTTATGTTTTAGTATTTATAGGGTATCGAGTCAATCTATATCTAGGTTATTGCGTCGTGCAATCTCTAGGTTATTCTGTGAGGCGCTGTCCGTCCCCGCCATGTCGTAGCCCAACGCCTCGCGGGGGCTCAGTGCAGGCCCATCCAAAGAGAGCGATCCGATAAGGCATGACCGCGATCACCGACCCAATGATCCTTACCGACCACGAGACGAAGGTCGACCTCCTCAACAACGAGGCGATCGCCACCACGATCATCGCTCTGTTGCGCGCGCGGCCCGATCACCCCGTGACGATCGGCGTGCACGGCGACTGGGGCGCGGGGAAGTCCAGTGTTCTGGAAATGATCGAGGCCGGCTACTCCGGGAAGGAAGACGTTCTCTGTCTGAAGTTCAACGGTTGGCGTTTTCAGGGTTTCGAGGACGCGAAAATCGCCCTCATCGAGGGAATCGTCGCTGGTCTTCTCGAAAAACGCCCGATGCTTACGAAGGCGACAGGTGCCGTCAAGGACCTGTTCAAGCGGATCGACTGGTTGAAAGTGGCCAAGAGGGCTGGTGGCTTGGCGTTGACCGCCTATTCGGGCATTCCCACGCCGGATCAGATCGGATCGATCGCCAGCATGCTGGAAGGGATGCTCGCAAATCCGGGTCAGCTCGCGACTAAGGAAAATCTGACGACCGCGATCAATGGGGTGAAATCAATCTTAAAGCCATCGGAGGGCAAGAACGTACCGGAAGAGGTGGAGGCTTTTCGCAAGGCCTTCGACAAACTCCTCAAGGACGCGGGTATCGCGCAACTCGTCGTACTGGTCGATGACCTCGATCGTTGCCTGCCCGACATCGCCATCGAGACACTCGAAGCGATCCGTTTGTTCGTGTTCACGGCACGCACCGCGTTTGTAATCGCCGCGGATGAGGCGATGATCGAATACGCGGTGCGCAAGCACTTCCCAGATCTCCCGGAGACCACGGGACCCCGCGACTATGCAAGGAACTACCTCGAGAAGCTCATCCAGGTGCCATTCCGAATCCCAGCGCTCGGGGAGACCGAGACGCACACGTATGTCACGCTGTTGCTTGCCGGTGCTGCGCTCGGTGAGGACAACGCAGGGTATCGCGGGCTCATTGGTGTCGCGCGGGAGCGGCTTAAGCGACCGTGGACCAGCGCGCCCCTAGACATGGCATCCGTGAAGGCTGCACTTGGCGCTGACGCGGGCAAGCTCCAGAACGCACTGATGCTCAGCGACCAGATCGGCCCCATCTTGGCAGCCGGCGCGAAGGGCAACCCGCGCCAAATCAAGCGCTTTCTCAACACTCTGTTGCTGAGGCACGCCACGGCGCAGGCTCGCGGTTTCGGGGACGACATCAAGCTCCCGGCGCTGGCGAAGCTGATGCTCGCTGAGCGCTTCTTGCCTCGGCTTTTCGAGCAGATCGCAGCCGTTGCCGTCACACATCCACAGGGGCGTTGCGAGGATCTCGGTCCCCTTGAAACGCTGGCACGAACTGATGGCGCCGCTACTCGACCGTCGAACGATGCAGCAGAGGTCAAATCAGGTAGGGCAGCGGAACCGGTCGCCGTTGCGGAAAGCGCTCTGCTGACCGAGTGGAGGTCGTCTCCGGCGATCGAGATGTGGGCGCGAGTTCAACCCGCGCTTGCGGACGTCGACTTGCGCCCCTACCTCTTTGCGACCAAGGATAAGAAGGACTACTTTGGCCCGACGTCAGCTCTGGGCCACTTGTCTGTGGTCGCGGAGAAACTGCTCGGTCCCAAGCTCGCAGTTCAGGGCCTTGACCCCGAGTTGCGAGCGCTCACACCCCCAGAGGCATCGAGGCTTTTCGAGGCTGTCCGTGGAAAAATCGTTAGCGGCGATGCGTTTGAGACACAGCCTCCAGGCGTGGACGGTCTGGTCGTGCTCGTACGAGCTCACCCGAGTTTGCAGGGTCAACTGCTCGACTTCCTCGAGGCGCTACCTCGCGGGCGGTGTGGTCCCTGGGTTGTGGGCGGCTGGCAGGCGGTCCTCAAGGATGCAGATGCGATCGCACGCTTTAGCCGTCTGCTCGATGACTTCTCTAAGGTTGCGGGCAATCCAGCATTGAAGGCCGCGGCCGAGGCTACACGAAGGACTCGAGGCGCTCGTTAGTGGGGACTTCGACTCCCTATGGCGGACCTAGTGGGCGCACGCCGTTAGTTCCGTCGTGGCTCGGAGCCGGCGGGACCGGTTCGGGCGCGCCAGGCGGTCCCGTGACCGGTCCCGGTCCGTCGGGAGCATCTCCCTCTGCACCCGGAAGCAGCCGGACGGGTCCCAATCCGCCAGGAGCTCCTCCGCGCGCTCCTAAATTTCCACCAATTCCGGCTTCGGCTGACCCCAATCGGTTCACCAGCCCTCGCGGGAATTTCAGCCGATTCGCTCACTCAGGCGGAAGCGATCGGGCGAGTCTCGGTCGCTCTGTCTCAGGCTATGTTTCGCGGTCATCTGGCGGAGCGCGAGGAGCCGCGGCGCGCATGGGCGCATCCCGCGGCGCAGGTGCTCGACTGCTTGGCTTCCTCACCGACGCGCAAACCCGCGGCTCGCATGAGGCGCTTGCTGCACTAAATCTCGAAGGTCTGGCCGGGCATCCCATCGACGAGGTATTCCTGGGACTTGCTGATTACGTCTGCCCCGATGCAGGCACGGTTGACGAAGGGATCGCTCGTGAAGCGTTCGTTGAAACCATCGTTGATCTCGCCGCGCTGGGCGTGGGTGATCTGGACGCCCTCACCCCGGAGCAAATGCAGACCGTCTTCGAGTTGTATGTGACCCATGCGATCGAAGCCCGGCTATGCAATGATATCGGCACCAAGGCGGTGACAGCGCCAGCCGATGCTCACGCCGCTCTGATGGCCCAAGAGCAGTTGCGCGATTTCATCCGCAACGGTGTCAGTGATGCGCTGACAGCGGCGCGGGCAGAAACGCCACTCTTGACGCAAGACATCGTTCAGAAGTTTGTGGACGGCGTCTACGAGCGTGCCTTCGAAGTGCTGCGATCGATGGGTGAGGCGGAGGCGCGTAGATGAAGCGGCACCTGATCGCTGGTCGGTTAGGCCCTGGCGATCGAAGCACGATTGATACTGGAACCGACGAGCAGGAAACGCGCTTGGATCTCGTATCCGGCGCAAGATCGCTCGCCCACGGAATTGGGGACGCCCTCACGGCTCTCGCGGAGCTGAACGTGTTCCCCACAGAAGTAGGTCTTGATCTTCTGGTTCTCGCTGCTCACGTCCACGCGGCTGATACTCGCATTAGCCGGGCGCAGCAGGCACAGGACTCCTGGACGCGCGAGATCAGGTTGGTAGTGCCCGTAAGCGATCCTTCTCGTTGGACTGCGGCGGCGCCGACGCTGATACGTATGCTCGACTTCCTGACTGGCGATCGCTGGGCTGTCGGATTCAGGAGTCGACCGCGGGGGTTCGCGAACATCGTCCCCAAGCGGACTACTCAACCGGCTCCGCCATTCGACGCATTGAGCCTGTTCTCCGGTGGACTGGATAGTCTTATCGGGGCTATCGATCTACTCGAAACAGAGCGCATCCCTCTTCTTGTCAGTCACGCGGGGGAAGGCGCGACAAGCGATGCGCAGACCAAGCTTTATGACCGGTTGAAGGATCATTACAAACCATCCGCGTTCGAACGGCTGCGAGTGTGGATGGCATTCGATGATGGGCTCGTGAAGGGCGTCGCTTCAGAGAGCACCATGCGCGGCCGGTCGTTTCTATTCTTCGCTTTAGGCGTGTTCGCCGGCACCGGTCTTGGCGCTGGTTTCACGCTTCGAGTGCCAGAAAACGGGTTGATAGCGCTCAACGTACCGCTCGACCCGTTGCGGCTCGGCTCAAACAGCACCCGGACGACACATCCGTTCTATATGGCGAGGTGGAACGATCTTCTGTCCGGACTTGACATCGACGGTCGCATCGAGAATCCGTATTGGAACAAGACCAAGGGGGAGATGGTCAGCGCCTGTGCTCAAGTGCAACTGCTTGCCAGCTTGGTACCGCAATCTCTTTCGTGTTCGTCACCATCTAAGGGACGCTGGACCGGACACGGTATTGAGCACTGCGGCTACTGTCTCCCATGCTTGATCCGCCGGGCCGCGCTGCATGCAGCTTGGGGCCCCGGCGGAGATAAGACGACTTACACCCTACGCAATTTGAGAGCACGTGCACTTGACACGCGCGAACGCGTCGGACAGGAAGTGCGCTCGTTTCAGTTCGCGATTGAGCGACTGCGAGCCCGCCCGCAACTCGCACGACTCCTAATTCACAAGCCTGGATCTCTCGCAGACGAGCCGACCAACCTCGGCGAACTCGCCAGCGTATACTCGCGCGGTCTCGAGGAAGTCGCACAGATACTCGGCGGCGTAGTCACGAGACCCGGATAATGGGGCTGCGGCGGTGATTAAGTCCCACGGGCTCGTAGACTTTCACTGTCACCTAGACCTGTATCCTGACCTCAGTGATGCGATTCACCAGGCTGAAAACGCCAAAGTGTTCACGCTCGCTGTGACAACGACACCTAGGGCCTGGGCCCGCAATCACGCTCTGACCCGGGAGACCACGTACATCCGCGCTGCCCTTGGGCTCCATCCACAGCTGGTTGACGAACGTGCGAGCGAGCTCGCGCTATGGGAAACGCTTCTGCCCGAGACAGGTTATGTGGGCGAGGTTGGGTTAGACGCAAGTCCTCGCTTCTACCGATCCCTCGATCAGCAGAAGGAGATCTTCGCGTACATCTTGCGGCGATGCGCGCAGGCGGGAGGGAAGATTGTCACGGTCCACAGTGTGCGCGCGATCAAGGCTGTGCTTGATCACATCGAGAGGCATCTGCCGCCGGATCGAGGACAGATCGTGCTGCACTGGTTTACGGGGAGCAAGTCGGAGGCAAAGCGTGCGACGGAACTGGGTTGCTACTTTTCCGTCAATAAGGCGATGCTGGACAACGCTCGTCACCGAGCCGTTGTCGCTTCGGTTCCACTGGAGAGGCTCCTGACAGAGACCGATGGTCCCTTCACAAGTACGGCTGGTTGTCCATCGACGCCGGCCGATGTGAGGCTGGTTATTGAAGGACTCAGCGAATTGTTTCGAATCGAGGCGTCTGCCGCAGCGGCAACAGTGAGGACGAATCTGCGCCGGCTGCTCGAATCTGCCGAGCATGCCGCATCAAGTTGACATCCTTCAAGGAATCAAGCCAGTTGCGCCAACTGGAGTGGGCGCCTCTGTCGGACGGCGCACGGGGGGCTCATGAGTATTAAGTACGACTCAAAGCGAGAGGCCGTATCTGAGGTCATCAAGCGAGCTACCGTTAATGCCACTTATGTCGTTCCCGATTTGCAGCGGCCGTACGTTTGGACTCCACGGCAAGTGACTCTGCTTATCGACTCGCTCTTTCGGGGTTGGCCCTTTGGGTCATTGCTAATCTGGGAAGTTAAACCCGATTGCTTTGGCGCGGATGAGGGAATTCCGCACCGGCCGTTTTGGCAGGTGGTGGACCGCACATCGGACAAGGAGGGAAGCGTGACGTCCCCCCTTGGACAACCCGCCACGTATCAGATGGTGTTGGACGGACAACAGCGTATTCAGAGCCTTTTACTGGCCCTTGGCGGCGACCAGTGGGGTTTCCGTCTGTACGACTCAGAATGGGCGCTGGATTTGCAGGACCGCCGCGTTCGACCTAGTAACCACTGGTCCATGGCTTCGCTTTGCATCGACATGCATAAATTTGCAGCTGAATTGCAGGCGAAGGGAAGAAAGGTTCGCCGACTTGAAGCGGGAAAAATTCTCGATTGGGTCATGCTTGATCAGGTCGGCGGTCGATCGACCGAAGTACGCCCCGCCAACTATGTCCACCCGCTATTGAGCGCTTGGGACAATGTTGGCCGGTTTATACGCCTGTCCCGCATATGGGATTTGGCCCAGAAGGACTTATCGGAGGACGAATATGAAGAACTGCTGAAGCCGATGCTTCAGGAGCACCGTATTTCAGAGAGTCTTCTCGGCGAGCTAGCGCGACCGCTTGCTCAATTCATGAAGCTTGTTGAGAGTATTAAAAACAATAGCTTCGTCCATGCTCTACAGATCGAATCATTTCAACTAACGCCTCAATGGAATAAGGACGATTACAGCGACGCGATCGTAAATATTTTTACAAGGTTGAACACTGCTGGAAGAACCCTGACTAGAGAAGAAATCACTTTGGCATGGTTGAAGGTGGGTTGGTCGCCGAAGGAGACGGACGGGAGGTCGGCGGGACAATGCCTCGAAGATCTCAAGGGCGCTCTGACAGATCAAGGCTTCCAGCTGGAGATGGACGAAATCGTAAGGCTGATCTCGTTTGTTTGGGCGGTTGAGAATCGGAACGGCAATCTCCTAGATTCAAAGGACCTCCTAAAGGGAGACATCGTCCGTTCGCTTGCGAACGATACCGCGCAGCAATGGAATAGACTCAAGCCGAATCTTGAAAGAGGGGCGGAACTAATCAGGGGCCGGGAACTTCTCGAGAATTACGGATCCTTCAATGCAGTTATCGTCATCCTCGCATGGTACTGCCTAGTCTTTGATCGTTTTAACTCCTTGGCCAATCTCACAGTAGTGGAGCGCGATGATATAGAGAAGCAGTTGCACCGACGGGCCGGGCGGTTCGTGGATCGGTGGATCTTTGGATCCGAGTGGGCTGGTGTCTGGGGAGATGCGGCAGTCTTCAACTTTCTAAACTTTGCGACCGATCTCAATGCCCTGCACGTAGCGCTCTCAAACTGCTCCGCCGGATCGTTCCTCAACGTGGTAGACCAGGGCATCAGCCAGGTAATGAATCGTGTTGCGACCAGAGCGGCGCAGCACATTGACAATTTGCAAGTGAGAGATCGACGACGCGTTCATGCTTACTACCAACCATTGTGGGTATGGCATCGTCTTGACGAGAGAAGGTGGCGATACTCATCGGTGCCGTTGCGCACCGGGCGAAAGCGAGTAAGCAAGCTGGAAGTAGACCACGTTATCGCGGACGCGTGGTGGCAGCGTCTCATCAGTGGGAAGATTGAAGTCAAGCTCGCGACATTCACCGGAGATGACCTTCAGAAACTAACGCTAAAGCCCGACGAGTTTGATAGCCGAGCGGACGCATACGCCTTCGTCAATCTGGTTGGGAACTGTTCGTTATTGGAGAAGTCGTTCAATATCTCAAAGAGCGATCGGTCAATGTGGAGCTTCTTGGAAGACGTACATGAATTCAAGGAAGGAGAGTTCGTTCGTCAAGACTGGCAGTCCGCGCTATCGCTGAGCGACGCTATGACTGCTCCCGATGGTGTGAGCCTTATCGAGTTGAAGGACGCTATTCAGACGCGAGACACCTTGATTAGAAACGAGCTCAAGGAGTTTCTTGGGGGCTCTAGACACCGGGTAGATACCGCCACCTGAAGCATTTTGGGAAACAGTCAAATCCTTTGGAACTTGACACCAGCTCCGTGGTTGTTGCGAAACCGCCTTCCTTCTTCTCCGAAGGCGAACTGCAGGACTTCATTTCGATGGTCCGTGCGGGCGGTGAGGTCGGTGGCAAGTCTCTCGAAGACAACGTCAGGGGCGCCGAACGTTTAGTCAGTGTGAGGCGGGGCGAATGCCTCGTAGGGGTTGCGGCTCTGAAGCGTCCCCGCGACGATTATCGTCAAGATACACAAACAAAGTCTGGTGTCGACCTTGCAAAGACCAGCTTTCCCTTTGAATTCGGCTACTTATTTGTGCTGCCGTCCGCTCGCCGCATGGGCTATGCAAAGAAGCTAAGCGCAGCAGCGTTGGCTGAGACGGAGGACATAGGCGTCTTCGCGACCGTGCGTACCTCGAATAAGGAAATGCTCGCGTTTATTCCAACGCTCGGGTTCGCTAAGCGCGGCAAACCCTACGCGTCCAGGCGCGGGCGCTACCAGCTGCAAGTCTTCGTGAAAGAGCCGACGGTGTGGCCGGGAACGGCGCTTCAACAGTCTATCGAGTAATCGCACGGACGGAAGCGATGCGCGAACCGTCGGAGACCTGAAGGAGATTTAAATATTTTCATCGCGGATCTTCTCATGAAGTGCGAGCAGGGTAGGGCATTCGGAGTCGATGCAAAAGGATGACTGCAGAATTTCCTCTGATCGGACCCACCCGATTTCCTGGGATGGGTACCACTTGATTTCCTGAGTTCGGGACCACCCGATTTCCTCAGTTGGGGACCACCTGCGGCGCCTGTGCCAGGCGCTGTGCCCCGTCATGGGAGTGGTCCGCGATGTCGAGATGTGCCAGGTGTGTGTGGTTTTTGGGGGTACCCGAGATACGGGGTCGTGGCCGATCGGCGCTCTGCGGGCGTCCTGTGCAGCCGATTTTCCGACCGCGACCCTCACAGTCGCGTTTTCGAGCTCCTGATCCGTGGTCGCCGAATTCCGGGCCGCTACTGCTGCACCCTTCGTGGGCCACCACGAAGGAGAAGGCAGCATGGCCCCGGCGGGCACCCAAATTCCCCCACCTGTGGCCACCGCAAATTCCTCCACCTGACTGAGGCCTGATCGCGCAACGGGCGCGGAGAAGGCCTGAAGCGACGGGACGTTACGCTGATCCCTCGGATTACGCCGAGGGAGGCAGGAGTGAACGTCTTGAAGGCGCATTTGCGGATTACGATCGCGACGCTGCTGGCCAACGGCGCGACTCAGCGGGAGATCGAGCGGCGCACCGGGGTGGATCGCAAGACGATCCGGCGGTATGCGGCAAATTCCCCCGGGGTGGCCACCGGCTCGGCGCAGCTGGGCGAACAAATTCCCCCACCCCGGCCACCGGCTTTGCCGACGCCCTCGGCGTGCGAACCGCACCGTGCGTTCATCGAAGCGCAGCTCGCCCTCGGGCGCAACGCCCAGAGCATCTACCAGGATCTGGTCGAGTGCTTTGGCTTTGCGCACCGCTACAACTCGGTGAAGCGCTTCGTGCGGGTGCTGAAGGCGCGCGAGCCCGAGCGCTACGACGTGCTCGAGTACGGTCCAGGCGAGGAAGCGCAGGTCGATTACGGCTTGGGTGCGCTGACGCGCACGGTGAGAGGCGCGTACCGCCGGCCGTACCTGTTCGTGATGACGCTGAAGTACTCGGGGAAGAGCTTCCGCAAGGTGGTGTGGAAAACGGACCAGGAGACCTGGGCGCGCTTGCACGAGGAGGCGTTCCGCGCCTTCGGCGGTTCGACGAAATACGTCGTGCTCGACAACCTGCGCGAAGGGGTGATCAAGCCGGACCTCTACGAGCCGGAGTTGAACCCGGTGTACGCCGCGCTCCTTGCCCACTACGGCGTTGTCGCCGATGTCTGCCGCGTGGGCGACCCCAACCGCAAGGGCACGGTCGAGTCGGCGATCCAGCACACCCAGGGCACGGCCCTCAAAGGGCGCCGCTTCGAGTCGATCGAGGAACAGAACGCGTGGCTCGCGCACTGGGAGGAGCGCTGGGCGGCGCCGCGCATCCACGGCCGCAAGAAGCGCCAAGTGCTCGCGATGTATCTCGAAGAGCAGCCCCATCTGCAGCCGCTGCCGCTCGAGGGCCTGCGCTACTTCCGCCAAGTGCGCCGCACCGTCGATGACGGTTGCTGCATCGTGATCGACAACCGTTACTACCCGGCCGCGCCCGCGCGGCTGTACTCGGAAGTCATCGTCCGGGTCTACGCCGAGGAGATCGAGATCCTCGCGGCCGATGGCACGCTGCTGCGGCGGCATCCGAAGTCGGCGCGACCGGGATACGCGGCGCTCAAACCCGAGGACCGGATCTTTAACCCCTCGCGCGAGACCGGGCGACTGCTCACGCGCGCTGCCAAGATCGGCCCGCACACCGCGCGGCTCGGGGAGCTGCTGTTCAAGACGCTGGGGCGCCCGGGGCAGAAAGCCCTCTACGGGCTCACCAACCTGCCCAAGAAGCACCATCGCGAGGACATCGAAGCGGTCTGCGCCGCAGCGCTCGCCGCCGACTGCCGCTCCTACCGCGCCGTCAAGCGCGCACTGGAGCGGCGCACTGCCGCCCGTGCGGCGTTCGCGCGCCCCGCGCTCGCGCAAATCGCTCCCGAGATCCCCGCGATCGACGACTACCAGCGCTTCTTCGACTTCCATGCCAAGCAGGAGACTCACCATGCCGATGACGATGATGGAACTACAGAAATCGCTGCGCGGGCTGCGCCTCTCGGGCATGAGCGCAACCCTTGAAGCTCGCGCCATGCAAGTCGCCGCCCACGAGTTCGACTTCCTCGAAGCGCTCTCCTGGCTCGTGCAGGATGAGCTCGATCGCCGCCGCTCCCGGCTCCTGCAACGGCGCTTCGATCACTCCGGGCTCACCGAGCGCAAGAGCCTCCAGGAGTTCGACTGGGCCTACAACCCCAAGATCCCCAAGCGCGATGTGCTCGAACTCGCCACCCTGAAGTACATCGACGCCAAGGAGAACGCCCTGCTGATCGGCAAACCCGGCACCGGCAAGAGCCACGTCGCCAAAGCGCTTGCGCTCATCGCCATCGAGCGCGGTCACCGCGTGTTCTATCGCGAAGCCCATGTGCTGATCGAGCAAATCCATGAAGCGCGCCAACTCGGGGAAATCACCAAGTACCGCGCCGAGCTCAACGCCGCAGATCTCCTCGTGATCGACGATCTGTTCCTGCGTCGCCTGCCCAGCGGCGCCGGCGACGAACTCGCGGATGTGCTCATGAGCCGATACGAGAAGTTGTCCACGCTGGTGACATCCAACCGTCCCGTCGACGACTGGCCCACGCTCCTCGGCGATGTGGTCGTCGTGGCGCCGCTCCTCGATCGGCTCATGCACCACGGTCACCTGCTCAAGTTCGACGGTCGCAGCTGGCGGCTCAAAGAAGCCGCAGAGCGGGTTGCCAAGCACGCCGCGACCGCGTAATCATCATCCGTCCCCTCGCATCAGCTGGAGGAATTTGACCCGGCCACGAGTGGAGGACTTTGACCTGGCCGCCGGGGAGCATGGCGCTTCGGAGCATGACGGTGCATCGGTACGAGGAGATCCGGCGGCGCCTGGCGGAAGGGCGTGGGCTGCGCGAGATCGCACGGGCTCTGGGGTGTTCGCGCCGCACAGTGCGCGAGGTGCGCGATGGGGAACGCCTCTCGCCCGATGCGCCCAAGTTGACGAGCGATCCGCTGTGGATGGCGCAGCTGGACTGGCCGGCGATCATCCACGATCTGGGCCTGGGGCATCCGCTGAAGTTCCTCTGGGAGGAGAAGGCGCAGAACCTCACCACGTACTCAAACTTCTGGAAGCAGTTCTACCGCAAGTTCCCGCAATACCGGGAAGCCTCGGTCACGGCGCGCGAGTTCGAGCCCGGCGAGCGCGTCGAGGTCGACTACGCCGGCGAGCCGCTCGAGTGGATCGAGCTCAAGAGCGGGGAGATCCGCAAAGCCTGGGTCTTTGTCGCAGGACTTGGCTTCAGCCAACTGCTCTTTGCCTGGGCGGCCGAGGACATGAAGAGCCGCAACTGGCTTGGCTGTCATCGGCGCATGTTCGCCTACTACGGTGGCGTGGCGCACGTGACGGTGCCGGACTGCTTGAAGCAAGGCGTGCTCAAGTGCCACCTCTACGATCCGGATCTGAACCCTGCTTACGCGCAGCTGGCCACGGATTACTCCACGGCGGTGGTTCCGGCACGCGCAAAAAAGCCACGCGATAAAGCGGTCGTCGAAGGGCTGGTCAAAATCCTCATGCGCTACGTGCGCTTCCGCTACCGGCGCCATCGCTTCACGTCCTTGAGCGAGATCAACCGGGCGTTAGCCGAATGCATCGAGCGCATCAACGATCGACGCCACACCCGCTTTGGCGTCTCGCGCCGCGAGCGCTTCGAGAACGTGGAGAAAGCGGCGCTCAAGCCGTTGCCAATCGGGGAGGTGGACTGCGGGGAGTGGAAGGACGCCACGCTCCATGCCGACTGCTACCTCTACATCGAGGGCGATTATTACAGCGCCCCGCACATCCATCGGCACAAGAGGCTGCGCGTCAAGATCACCGAGAACCAGGTCGAGATCTTCCTCAGGCTCGAGCGCCTGGCGATCCACCCGCGCAGCCGCCATCGCAATGGCCGGCGCATCAAGATCGATGCGCACTTCCCGCCGGCGTCCCAGGCGTACTACGAGGCGACGCCGCAGAAGCTCCTCTCGCAATCGCGCTTCATACACCCCGAGCTGAACCAGTTGTTCGTGGAGCTGTTCAATGCGGATGTCTACGGCAACATCCGCCGTTGCCAGGGGTTCGTCAGCCGCTGCACCAAAGAGATCAACCAGAGCGGACACGAAATCGCGAGCGAGCGCATCGCCGCGGCGATCGCCAGCATGCGCCGCTACAACCGCTTCCGCGTACCGTACTTCAAGGCGTTGCTCGATCAAGCGCGCAAACAAGCCCTTAAGCCCGAAGCCAACCGCGAGATCGTGCGCCGGCCCGGTAATCCGATGCTCCGTTACGTCGCCGGCGCCGGCGACATCCCTGCTGTCCCCGCCACTTCAGCCCAGGAGAACTTGGATCTATGAGTACCGCGATCGCCAAAAACCTCATGGCCGAGATGAAACTGCTCGGCATGCTCTCCGCCTTCGACAAGGCCGTCACGGATGCCACCCGTGATCAATCCAGCTACAGCGAGCTGCTCGACACGCTGCTTCAGGCCGAGGCCGACTATCGGCAAGAGCGCAAAACCGGTTACCGCATCAAGGCTGCCAAGTTCACCCTGCGCCCAGCGTTCGAGGATATCGACTTCACCGCCTCTCGCTCGATCAGCAAGACGCAGATCAAGGAACTCTACAGCCTGCAGTGGTTGCACGATGCCCGCCCGGTCCTCTTGATCGGCCAGACCGGCGTCGGCAAGACCTTCATCGCTCAGGCCGCGGGCCTGCACGCCTGTGCCTGCGGGAAATCCGTGTTGTACATGACGCTCACCACGTGGCTGGAGAACCTCGCGCTCGCACGCTCCAGCGGCACATACCTGCGCTACCGCGACAAGCTCGCCAAACCGGATCTGGTCATCCTGGACGACATGGGCATGCGAAAACTCTCCGCCATCGAGGCACAGGATCTGTGCGAGTTGCTCGAAGAGCGATCGATCAACAAATCCACGCTCTTCACCACACAGCTGCCGCTGGATCACTGGAGTGAGGTGATCGGAGACCCCGTCATCGCCGATGCCATCCGCGACCGTCTCGAGCACTCAGCCCTCAAAATCCACATCACCGGCGAGAGCTATCGCGGCGTCAAAGCCAGAAAACTTGCCAGCAAGAAGAAGGACAGCTAAGAATCGTCGCTACGGCTCCGCCGGTGACCCCTTCAAGGTGGTCCCCAACTCGGGAAATCAGCCGGTCCCCAACGGGGAAATCCTGCAGATGACATCTTGACTTTGTTCAACCGACGCAGTGGACCGATCGCAGCCGCGATCTCGGTGACGATCAAGCAATCGGGTGATTGAAGACGGCGACATACGCGTATCTGATAGGGGCTCCACCGGGGGCATTTTCGGCTTGAGTGCCACGTGAATTTAGTGACATGAGCAATTTCAAGGATCTACCGAAAATTAGCTGGCCGGAGGGCATTAGCGAGGCTGAGAAGGCGGAGATGCGTGATCTTCTTCGGACGTTCGATAAAGCGGCCGGTGATTTCGAGCGCGACCGCGCCGTCATATATCCGTCCGAGCAAGAGCGCCACCGGCTTTTCCATGCTTCTCTGAACCGTTGGCGCAAGGAGTGGTTGAAGCCTGGACAGTGCATGCACCAAGGGTGCAGCTCGCGAAGCATACCTCGCTCCCACACAATTCCGATGAGCGCGTCTCTCAAGCAAATCGCCGAGCACGGGCATCTCGTAACCCCAGGGTTTGGTGCAAGTGGAATTGAGCTTATGCGGATCGGCGTTCGCGATGCGTCCACATTTCCAGGATTTTGCGATGTTCACGAGTTGGAATTCACCGAATTCGAGTCTCAGAAAAAGCTCACGGAAGAGAGACATTTTTGGCTTCAGGCCTTCCGCACGCTCTGCCGTGAGATCTATACCAAGCGGCACTACAAGCAGAAGGTGGAAGCGGCTCTGAACGGCTACCGAAACCTACGCGAAGCTTTCATTATTGCCCGCATGGATCAGGTACAGCGCGAGAAGCCCGTCAGCGTTCAGGGCGTGAGGTTCGAGAAGGATTCCTTAGAAGAGCAAGGAGTGGCGCAAATCGACCTGTTGTCGCGAGTCACGATAGAGTTGGAGGAACTCTACAATGGCGTTCTTGAAGAGCTCCAGGGACGGTCCGGGAAGATAGTCATGGAAGTAAGGGCGATTGATCTAAAGCTCCCCGTGTGTTTAGCGGGAGTTGGTAATCTCCCCTATCGTTCCGCTGACACTGTTCGGTGTGCTCTCTGCCTGATCGCAGTAATACCCGAGGCCAATGAAACCAAGTTCCTTATCGGGGCAGCCGAGGAGCATGAAGCCGCGCTGGCGCGTTATATGCAGGATACGTCTTCCACGACGATGCTTCAGCGGGTGGAAAGCTGGATGTGCCACGGAAGCGACCACTGGTTTATGACGCCGTCAGCTTGGGACGCCATTCCGCAGGTACGGAAAGACGCGACTTGTAATCGAATCCTCGATACTGCTTACTCGATCGGTCATCCGGTGGAGTTTTCGGTCCTCGATGGCTGCAGAAATAAAATTCTCTCGGCGGCCGAGGAACGGTTACGGGCACGAACGATTCCCCCGGAAGATGTGGAACGCGCCACTGCGCTCATCGCTGAGGAGAAAGCGAAGTTGAATTGGACAGGCCTGTAGGCGGGGCTTCGGACCTATCGAGTGCTCATAAGCTTCCACGAAGCACAGCTAACCACAACTGACTCCCGCACGACTGAACGCTCTCATAATGCCGGGTCGAGGGGGGTGCTCTATATGCCCGCACGCGCCGCCCTTTCTTCCGCCCTCCGGCGGCGCATTCTTGGACGAGCGACGCCGCGCACTGCGCATCGGCACGGGTCCCTGAGCGCTCGTAGTAGCCTCGCTCGCTGAGCCGTCTCGTCTCCAGCGCTGAAAGTTGCAGACGGCGAAACCTCGCACGGCGCGGCCTCCGCTCAAGCGCTTTCGCGGCATAAACGGCTGCCTCCCCGCGGCGGAGCGCCGCGGGTCCCCTCCATTTATTCCACGGTCGTTTGACCCGTCGGCCTGGTGCGCCGCGCGGAAGAGCCGTCGTCAACTTCACCGGGAGACGACGATCATGGCTCACACGCTTTTCATCCGCGACGGCGACCAGGTCCGCGAAGCCTCCGCCCAGGAAGTCCTCGACCGGGCGGCGGCGCTCATGGCGCAGCGCTTCCGCGCCGGTGCGCCAGTCCTCGGCAGCCCCGACCGCACCCGCCAGTACTTGCGGCACCAGATCGGCACGCTGCCGTACGAGGTCTTCGGCGTCCTGCTCCTAGATACCCGTCATCGGCTGATCCGCGTCGAGATTCTCTTCCGCGGCACGATCGCCGGCGCCTCGGTGCATCCGCGCGAAGTCGCGCGCGTCGTCCTCGAGGCGAACGCCGCCGCCGTGATCCTCTACCATTTTGTGGCCGGCCACGTAATGGGCATTATGCACCCATGATCATTCTGTGCCCTTGCTGCCCAGTGTGCTGATCGTCCGAACAGTTTCCCGGCGTCAGGCCACATAACG
>Ga0335081_10002294_pt1 | contig 30095 bp, 28 predicted proteins | sample Lox_Sample_35_FD_206713 | JGI IMG/M metagenome (GOLD analysis project Ga0335081, IMG submission 206713) | Soil microbial communities from Loxahatchee National Wildlife Refuge, Florida, United States - Lox_Sample_3.5 | ecosystem: Environmental > Terrestrial > Soil > Wetlands | place: USA...
GTGTCGGGCGCCACGGTGGTGGTCAACTCCGCCGGACAGCTCGGCGTCGTCACGTCCTCGGCGCGCTACAAGAAAGACATCAAGCCGCTCGCCGGCGCTTTGGCCGGGGAAAAGCTTGCGCAACTGCGCCCGGTTTCCTTCCGCTACAAGAGCGAGCCCAAGGCGACGCATTACGGACTGATCGCCGAGGAGGTCGAGAAAGTGATGCCGGAGCTGGTGGTGCGGGACAAGCAGAACCGGCCGGATTCGGTGCAGTACATCGAGATCGTCCCGCTGCTGCTGCAACAGTGGAAAGCGCAACAGGCTGAGATCGCGGAGCAGGGGGCTGAGAACGCACGGCAGCGAAAGCTGATTGAGCGGCAAGAAGCGGAAAATTCACGCCAACGCGAGTTTGTCGCACAACAGCAGCACCGGCTCGATCGGCAAGAGGCGGAGCTGACAGAATTGCGGCACACGCTCACGACGCGCCTTGCGGCGCTCGACGCAAGTGCCAAGGCAAGCGAAGCCGCCCCCAAATGAATAGACGCCGCGCTGTCGACAGGAACTGCCGCGCTGCTCGACCGGGGTCAAGCTGCGGCCCCGCTCTTTCTCGCAAGCATGACCATCGCTTATTATCTCCACTCGGTCCTGCCGCAATGCCGCTTTCGCACCGTTAGAGCGGAACGACTTCAGATTGATTCAAGAGCCGCCGCAGGCTCGCTTCACCTCTCCCATGGGGAGAGGTCGACGCGCCAACGGGTCCGCGCGAAGCGCGGCCCAATGACAGGCTCCGCGCGTCGGGTGAGGGTTACAAACTATCGAGAGTCACGTCCCCCCTCACCCCAAGCCTCTCCCCAACGGGGAGAGGGAGCGCGCAGTGCTTGCGGACGTGTTTCAACGTAAAAACATCATGCTGTAGTGGGAGAGCAGCGGATATCGGCGGAGCCCAAAGAGGCTGTCGCACTTTCACGACGCCTGCGCGATGCCGGGCGCGGGCTTGCGCCGCTTGATCAGCGCGTCCCAGAAATCGTGGTAGCGCTGCGCCTTGTCCTTGGACAACAGCGCCATCAGGCCGCAGATTTCCGTCAGCATGCCGTCGAAGGTGAGCTGTCCGGTGGTGACCTGCAGTTTGTCGCGCAGCTTTTCGGCTTCGCCGGCAAAGCCTGACTCGAAGGTCAGCCGGGGGTGGCCCGTGAAGCGGACGAACATGGCGGAAAACCAGCGGTCGGCGATTGCCTGGCGCTGCGCGATCGCAAGGTCGGGAAACACGTCGGCGTTGCGGATCAAGGCGGCGCCTTCAAAGCCGCACAGGAACCAATGCAGCACGTTGATGGCTGGGTCCAGTCCGGCCTGGCGATAGAAATCGACGTCGCGCTGTTGCGCGGATTCGGCGCGCTCCCACACCCCGACATCGTAGAGATAGAGCAGGCGCTTGAGGCGGACGAATTTTCCGTTGAGCAGATAGAGCAGGCAGACGATCTGGTCGTGAAAGGAGAAATAGAGCGGCAGGCTGTTCATGAAGGCAAACACGCGCTGCACGATGGCGCGCCGCACCGGCGCGTAATGCAGGATATTGGGGCCGGCGTAGCTGAGAAATCCGGCTACCCGCGTGGCGGCGTCGTCCGCTTCGGCGTTCGGATAGCTGACGACCGAGGAGCCTTGCGAAGATTCAACCACATAGGCTCCCGTTATGCCGGCGACCGTGCGGTCGCTGCCGATCTGCGCCAGCAGGCCCGAGAGCGAGGCGACGGCGTGATCGAAGCAGAAATCGTCGTCGGCGAGCAGGAACACAAAATCGCCTTTCGCCAGGCGGAGAATTTCCGAGAAATTCGTCAGACCGTCGCAGGGTTCGGCAATGATAATGTGGCAATTCTCCCGCCGGAAGTGGCCGAGAAGTTCGCGCTTCTCGGCGTCGCCCGAATTATCGCGAACGATGACCTCGATATCGGGCGACGCCCAGGAGCATGCCTGCGCGATGCGGGAGCAGGCCAACAGACCGCTGCGGTTCGTGGCGATCAGAATCGAGAGTTGCATGGCCTTGCCGCCGATCGATGGGGGAGCGCTTCGGTTTTTCAGGCCGGCTGGGCCCGATTCGCAGGTTGGCGGCGAGACTGTAGTCTTGTTGCGATGATTCGTTCAGTCCCTGCGGGGTGGCGGGCATCGGGGTGCTGCGCATGCGTGCAATGAGGAGTTCCTCGCGGTTCGTTCCGCCGACGCATCGGGCGCGCTCGTTTGCCAAGCCGCCGGACGCGGGCGCGGCGGCCGGGCTGTTGGCCAAGCTTGCCGGCGCAACCTGCGCCTTTTCGCCGGCGCCGGCCGACCGGCCGCTCGCCCTCTACGGCGCGGGTAATCTCGGCCGCCTGGCGCGCGATTTTCTCATGACCGTGGGTCATGTTTTCGTCATGGCCATCGACTGCAACGCCCGCCTCATCGCCCGCCAGCCTTACTGGTCCGGCGTGCCGGTTTTCCATCCCGAAGAAGTGACGAAAACCGCCAAGGACGAGCTGCGCGTCGCGGTCAGCATCGTCACCTCGCCTTATGTGCCGGTCGAGCGCTCGCTGTTGGCGCTGGGCTATCTGGACATCGTACCGTTCTATGACTTGGCGGAAAGCTTCCGCAGTTCGCATCCGTTGTCGAACGGCTGGTTTGCGCCGCCGTTGACCGCCATCGAGCAGAAGAACGCCGCCGAGGTCCTAGCGCATTGGCACGATGACATTTCCCGCGCCCATCATCTGCAATTTCTCGCCTGGCGCAGGCTGCGCGAGGAATGGCAGTTCGCGGGCGCTCCAATATCGATGGGCAACCGATTTTTCATTCCGGAAGTAGCCGGTGTATTGGACGGCAACGAATTTCTGCTCGACGCCGGCGCCCATCATGGCAGCGTGACGGAAGCCTTTGTCCGGCAAACGAGAGGCGCTTTCCAGCGCATCGCGCTGATCGAGCCCGATCCTGGCAACCGGCAGCGACTCGAGGAAAGGCTGCGCAGCTGGCTGCCGGACGATGAACGGGTCGCGCTTTATGACCACGTGCTTGCGGAAGAAGAGGCCGAGGCGCTGTTTCACGACGGGCTCGACTATGCCTCCCAGATTTCGCCGACCGGCAAGCGGCGCGTGACCACACGCACGCTGGATACGCTCGAGCTGTGGCCCACGTTCGTTAAGCTGCATCTCGAGGGGGCGGAGCTTGCGGCACTGAAAGGGGCCCGCAAGACGCTTGTTGCGTGCAGGCCGATCGTTGCGGCGACCGTTTATCACAATGCCGACGGCGTTTGGAGAACGCCGCTCTGGCTTATGCAAACGCTTCAGGATTATCGCTTCCTCTTCCGCTGCCATGGCTGGTGCGGCACCGGCGCTGTCGTCTACGCCATACCGAGCGAGCGATGGACGCGGTAATCCCCGGCATCGACGCGCTGTATTCGGTGGCCGCCGGTATCTTGCGATGCGTTCCCGAAGGGCTCGCGCGCGGCGTGGTCAGCACGGGCCTTTATGGACTGGGCTTTCTCGGCAAGTGGGCACTGCCTCGGCTGCAGCAGGATGGCGTGAAGATCGTCGCCTGCTATGACGCGAACGAGGCGCTGAACGGCACCGTCGCCGACGGCGTGCCGGTTTATTCGGCGGGCCGTCTCAAAGAGGCGCCGCCGGAATTTCTAGTCGTCACCGCCCGCCATGCCATAGCGCAGGTTTCCGCCATGCTGAAGCCGCTCGGCATTGCGCATGTGTCATACGATGCGTGGCAGGTTGCCGCGAATTTTGCCGCTTTTCGGCGCGTTCACGATGATCTTCTGAGCGACGTTCGCTCAAAGGAAGCGTTGCGCGCGGTCATGATGACGATGCTCACAGGACAGGCGCGCTATTGCGCCTTCGTTTTCGAGAAGGATCAGTATTTCTCTCTGCCGAAATTTTGCGGCTCGGAAAAAGAAAGCTTCGTCGATGCCGGCGCATTCGTCGGCGACACGGTCGAGCGATTCATCTCGGCGCAGAGCGGAATCTTCTCCAGGATCTACGCGTTCGAGCCCGGCCGCCGGCAATTCGCGGCGCTGCAAGCCCGCAGCGAGCGCTTGATCAGGGAATGGGCGCTGCAGCCGGACAGCATCGAGCTGATCAACGCCGGGCTCGGCGGAAACGACGGCTATGTCTTTGCCACAAGCGACAGCGGGCAATTGACCAGCCTGGCGATGTTTTCGCACGGCGGGGCAGGCGCGGAAGCGGTCAAGGTTCTCGGCCTCGACAACTTTCTTGGCGGGCGCCAGGTGAGCTTCCTCAAGGCAGACGTCGAGGGAATGGAGATGGCGCTCCTCAAGGGCGCCCGCGCGAGCATTCGGCAGCTTCGGCCGAAGATCGCCATTTGCGTTTACCATTATCCGACTGACATTCCCGACATCGCGAATTATCTCGCCGAGCTGGTGCCGGACTATCGGTTCGCGCTGCGCCATCATTCGCCGCAGCTGATGGAAACCGTGCTCTACTGTTGGGTCGATTGAGTTGACCGCTGATTTTCAAATCGAGCGAGCCTTCGATTGAAATTCGCGCGTTGTGGAATACTGTTTGGCTGGTCCATTCACAATCGACGGCGAACAGTGCGAGTTGCGCGAAGAATATCGGTTTCGGCTGTTTTCTTGGCGGCGGCGTTGGCTCAATCGCTGCCTTGCCGAGCCGCGGAAACGCAATATGGGATTGCCTATTTCCTCTGGCACTGCCTGGCGAAAGGACGCCCGATCTACGACATCTCTCAAGAACAAAAATTGGGACTGCCGCCCGGTCCGGTGCCGGAATTTCACTGGTGGGGCAAGCCCGCCGACGGTTATTACTGTCTATCGGAGCGCGACGATATTCTTCGTCAGCATGCCGAGCTGCTGGCGAAGGCCGGCATCGATTTTGTCTTCATCGGTTTCACGAACCACGATTCGATGCGTTACAGCCGTGTCCATCTGGAATATCTCGATCCGCTCGCGCATTTGCTGGCCGTCTGGTCGACGATTCCCGGCGCGCCCAAAGTCGTTCCGGTCGTTCCGGTGACCCGCAACGGCGATCTCTATGCCGAGATCGCGCGGCGGCTTCTCGCCTATCCGCAATTGCTGTTCAATTTCAAGGGAAAGCCGTTGTTTCTTATCACCGACAATTCGATCTTTCATGTCGACCGTGAAAAAAGAGCAATGCTCGAGCGCACTTTCACCACGCGTCTGATGTGGGCGGATCATTCGCCGCCGGGCTCGTGGATGTTTCTTTCCCGCTGCGCTCCTGGCTTCCTTGCAAGCAAAGGGCAGGCGCGCTGCAATCAGCGCGTCGCCTATCATGATGGAGCCGTCGAGCAGGTGAGCGTCGCGGCCGCGTTCCAGTATACTTACATCAGCGATCCGCGCACCGCGGTGCCGCGCTTTCACGGCGTCACCTTCCTGCGCCAGATGGCGCGCATCGACGATTTTCCGCACGTGCCGATCGTCACGGTCTTGGGCTGGAACCAATGGATGGCGCAACGCCATTGCCTGAAATCCTGGCTGCTCTCCGAGCTCCGCTGCCGCCTGGGCTTCTCTGATCGCGTCGCCGGCAACTACATTTTCACCGACGAGTTCAACCAGGAATATTCGAACGACTTCGAGCCCGGCGGCGATATGGGCGATGCCTATTATCGGCTGTTGTCTTGCGAAATTCATCGACGCAAAGCGGGCAGCTCGCTGGCCTGCCCGTTGCCGCTCGGCAAATCGCCGATAAGCCGGTCGAATTGAATGCCAATTTAAGCAATTGCATACCGCAATGGCGGGCGGGGCGAAAAGCCGCCCGGGACCGCGAAAATCTCCATCAAATTGGCGAATTCGCTGCGGCAGCTTGTCACGTCGCCATCACAAGCTTGTCAGCTATCCGGCATGCGGCCCATTCGGGGTTGCCCTCGCGCGCAGGCGATGGAACAATTGCCCTCATTGTTCGTATCCTCAGCTAACTGCAATTACGTCTTCATTAGCCGCGGAGGCAATCAATGGTGCGCGCCGCCGTTTCGCCCTTCCCGCACGGCGCCGCCATCGGGCCGGCCCCTGCGTCCGATCAGCAATCGCCGGATGAAGCGCGGGCGGCATGGCGCGAGGCGTTCCGCCGCGTGCGCGCGGAAACCGAGGCGCGCGCGGCGCATTTGTCCACCGAGGACCAGATCGTGCAATCGATGGCGGATACCAGCCCCACCAAATGGCATCGCGCGCATGTCACCTGGTTTTTCGAGCAATTCCTGCTCAAGCCGAACGATGCCGATTACAAGATATTCGACGAGCGTTTTCCGTTCCTTTTCAACTCTTATTATGTCGCCGCCGGTCCGCGCCATGCGCGCCCGCAGCGCGGCCTGATCACGCGGCCGAATGGCGAGGACGTCACCGCCTATCGCGCGCACGTCGATGCCGCGGTCGAGCGCCTGATCGAGCAAGTGCCGCCCGACAAGGCGGCGCATGTATTCTCTATCCTGGAGATCGGGTTACACCACGAGCAACAGCATCAGGAATTGCTGCTTACCGACATTCTGCATGCCTTTGCACAGAACCCGACCGATCCGGTCTTTGACGCGAGATGGCAGTCGCTGCAGCCAAGCCAGGGTGCGCGCGGTTTCGTCGAGGTACCAACGGGCATTCAACCGATCGGCCATGACGGGCAAGGCTATTGCTTCGACAATGAAACGCCGCGCCACGACGAGCTGATCCCGAATATGCGCATCGCACGCCATCTGGTGAACAATGGCGAGTGGCTGGAATTCATCGAGGCCGGAGGCTATTCGACGCCCTCGCTATGGCTGTCGGACGGCTGGGCCACGGTGCAGGCGGAGGGCTGGCAAACGCCCGGCTATTGGCGGCGTCAAGATGATGGCTGGTTCTCGATGACGCTCGCCGGCCTAAAGCCGATCAAGCCGCACGCCGCCGTCTGTCATGTCAGCTATTACGAGGCCGATGCCTTCGCGCGCTTTGCCGGCAAGCACCTGCCGAGCGAGGCGGAATGGGAGGTGGCGGCGCGCGCAAATGTGATCGCCGATGCCTTCGGCATTGCTTGGCAATGGACGCGCAGCGCCTATCTTGCCTACCCAGGCTACCGCGCGGCCGACGGCGCGCTCGGCGAATATAACGGCAAGTTCATGGTCGGGCAGATGGTGCTGCGGGGCTCCTCTCTCGCGACGCCCGCTGGACATACGCGGATTAGCTATCGCAACTTTTTCTATCCGCCGGCACGCTGGCAGTTCAGCGGCCTACGGCTTGCCGAATTCAGTTGAGGTGTCGTGATGGTCGCGCTCGCTCGATCTCCCCGCCGCTCGGCGCAATACGCCGAGCATTCCGATTTTGCCGATGACGTGGTGGCCGGTCTGAATGCGACGCCGAAGCAGGTACCGGCCAAATATTTCTATGATCAGGCCGGCTCGCAATTGTTCGAGCGCATCACCGAGCTGCCCGAATATTATCCGACGCGCTGCGAGATGATGATCCTGCGCCAGCACGCGGCCGACATCGCCAAGCTCATTCCCGAACGCGCAGCGCTGATCGAATTCGGCAGCGGCTCCAACCGAAAGGTGCGCATTCTGTTGCGCGCGGCCCCGCAGCTCGCCGCCTATGCGCCGGTCGACATCTGCGGCGAGATGCTGGTGCAGGAGGCGGCCGAACTGCAGGCGGATTTTCCCGCACTCAAGGTGCTGCCGGTGCAGGCGGACATCAGTCAATCGTTTGAACTGCCTGCGGCGGCGCAAGCGGCGCCGGCGCGGGTCGGATTTTTTCCCGGCTCCACAATCGGCAATTTCGAGCCGCACGAAGCGGCGGGATTTCTGCGCAACGCGGCGGCCATCCTGGGCTCGGGGGCGCGGCTGATCATCGGCGTCGATCTGATCAAGCCGGTCGAGGTGCTCAACGCCGCCTATAACGACGCCGCAGGCGTCACCGCCAAATTTAATCTCAATCTGCTCAAGCGCATCAACCGTGAGCTGGGCGGCACCTTCAACCTTGATGCCTTCGAACATCACGCCTTTTACAACCGCGAGCGTCATCGCATCGAAATGCACCTCGCCAGCCTCAAGCGGCAAAAAGTGAGGGTGGCCGGCGACACCATCGACTTCCGCGCCGGCGAGACCATCCATACCGAGAACAGCTACAAATATAGCCTCGAAAAGCTTGCCGCTCTCGCGCGCGGCGTCGGCTGGCGGCCGGCCGTCGCCTGGACCGACCCGCGCAAATATTTCGCGATCCAGGCATTCACACTCGGCAACGAGCGGCCGGCGGCGCGTCCTGAATAGCAGCGGGCTCCTCGCGCTCCACGCGGCGTCATTGCCGGGCTCGACCCGGCAATTCATGAGGCATTTCCGCAGAGATAAACCAAGTCGGTCGCACGCCGCGTCTCATCGTGAATGCGCGGATCAAGCCGCGCATGACGCAGAAGGTGCGGTTCGCCTTCGCATCTCCTCAACGCTGACGCTTCCAGTCGGCACAAATTTGCTCTATGCCATCCGCCGCTCGGCCCCGGCGGCTGAAAATAGATTTAAGCAAGGCAGGAAATCGGCTCATGAAGATCGTTGCCTTTGAATCGAATGGTGCTTTGCGGCTGGGCGTGGTCGAGGGCGAGGAGGTCATCGATTTGCAGGCGGCGGATCCCGCGCTGCCGACCGATCTCGGGGAAGTCCTGCGCCGCGCCCATGGCGACCTGACCTCACTCGCCGACTTTGCCCGCAAGGCGGCAGCTTCCGCGCGGCGTCCGCTGGCCGGGCTCAGATATGCGCTGCCGGTCGCGCGGCCCGGCAAGATCATCTGCCTTGGGCTGAATTATCTCGATCACGTCAAGGAAGGTCCGCAGCGCGACAATATTCCGAAATATCCCTCGATCTTTTTCCGCGTGCTGACATCCATGGTGCCGCATTTGGCGCCGATCATCCGGCCGCTCGCCTCAATCCAACTCGACTACGAAGCCGAGCTGGTGGCGATCGTCGGCAAGCGCGCCAAGCATCTCACGCTCGACAACGCGCTCGGCTGCATCGCCGGCTACTCGTGCTCGAACGAAGGCTCGGTGCGCGAATTCCAGCGCCATACCACGCAATGGGGTATGGGCAAGAATTTCGACCGCACCGGCGGCTTCGGGCCGTGGATGGTGACCGTCGATGAAGTGCCACCCGGCGGCAAGGGCCTGAAGATCATGAGCCGGCTCAACGGCAACACCATGCAGTCCGACAACACCGAGAACATGATGTTTCCCCTGCCCGAGACGTTGGTCTATCTCAGCAAGGGCATGACGCTCGAGCCGGGCGACATCATTCTGACCGGCACGCCGTCCGGCGTCGGGCATGCGCGCAAGCCCGAGCCGGTGTGGATGAAGGCGGGCGACGCCATCGAGGTCGAGATCGAGGGGGTCGGCACCTTGCGCAATCCGATCGAGGACGAGAAGCCCTGAACGGCCAGGCTTGAACCGAATTTCGGCAACCTGGCGTCTGGTGGAGAGGATGAAATGGCCGAACAACACAATGTGCTGGTGATTTGCGGCTCGTTGCGCAAGGGCTCATTCAACGCAACGATTGCGCGCGCGCTGCCATCGCTGGCGCCGCCGGAGCTGAAGTTCACGCCGGCGCCCTCGTTTGCCAATTTCCCGATCTACAATCTCGATCTGCACAACGCGTCCGGCGTTCCGGCCGACGTTGGCGCCTGGTGCGACGCCATCCGCGCGGCCGACGCCGTCGTCGTCGTCTCGCCGGAATACAACTGGTCGATTCCCGGCGGCCTGAAGAACGCCATCGACTGGGCCTCACGCGTGAAGGAAATTCCGTTCAAGGACAAGCCGATCGCCCTGCAGTCGGCGTCCGGTGGGCAGGTCGGCGGCGCGCGCATGCAGTATCACCTGCGCATGGCGCTCACTACGCTCGAAGCCTTCCTGTTCGGCAAGCCGGAAGTGTTCGTTAATTTCGCCGCCAAGAAGATCGACGAGAAGACCGGCGAGCTGACCGACGAGCCGACCAAGGACATCATCCGCCAGCAGCTCGCGGGCTTTGTGAAATTCATCGATCGGGTAAAGGCATAAGATCCGATTTCTCGTAGATAAGTATTTTCCCGGCGACGCTGTAGCGCAGTTTAAGCATTCGAACTCAACGCTTGCGCACCCTGCGCACGAAATCGGCAATGGCGGTTCCGATCTCGTCGGGACTGTTTTCCTGCAGGAAATGCAGGCCCTTTACGGTCACCTCGGTTTGGTTCGGCCAGTGCCGGCACGCTTCACGCTGGCGGCCGACCAGGATTGAGCCGGGGTCGGCATTGATGAACAGCTTCGGCAAGTCGCTCTGCGAAAGCCACGCCGCATAGCGCTCGACGGTCGCCACCACATCGGCCGGCTCGCCCTCGATCGGAATCATGCGCGGCCAGGTCAGCGTCGGGCGGCGGTCTTCGCCGGCATTGACGAACGGCGCGCGGTAGACCGCCATCTCTTCGTCGCTAAGCTTGCGCATGATCGAGCCGGGCAGCACCCGCTCGACGAACATGTTGTTCGCCAGGATCATCTCCTCGCCTTTGTCAGAGCGAAAGCCCTGAAAGGCGCGGCGAGCATTCTCCGGCCAGTCGGCCCAGGTCAGCGGTGTGACGATCGCTTCCATGTAGACGATGCCGGCAAGGCGCGTGCGGTTGCGCTCGGCCCAGTCGAAGCCGAGCGCCGAGCCCCAGTCATGCAAAACCAGTATGACACGGTCGCCGAGCGCGAGTTGATCCCACAGCGCGAACAGGTAATCGCGCTGTTCGGTATAGTTGTAGCGGGCCGGCCCCGAGTTATCGAGCTTGTCCGAATCTCCCATGCCGATCAGGTCGCAGGCGACCAGGCGGCCAAGACCTGCGCAGTGCGGCAAGACGTTGCGCCAGAGATAGGACGAGGTCGGATTGCCGTGCTGGAAGACGATCGCATCGCCGCGACCGTCTTCGACATAGGCCATCCGTCTGCCTTTGACGGTCGCGAATTTCTTGGAGGCGAAGGGGGATATCGGCACGGCGCTGATCTCATCTCCGTTCGTTCCCGTGTCAGCGGGAACCCAGAGCCAAGATACCAAGCTCTCAATTCATAGCCTGGCTCCGCCTTTCGCGGGGACGAACGGTTGAATGTTTCATCCCGCCGGCTGCGCCCAGCGCGGAAACAGCTGCGGCCTTAGCTTGGGATGACAGCCCATCATCTTCGGCGCATAGGGCGTCTCGGCGCCCAGCGCCTCGGCAGCGTGCCAGGCCCAAGAGCGGTCCCACATGGCGCCGCGCGCGAGACAAACAAGGTCCGCCTTGCCCGAAGCCACGATGTCCTCGGCCTGCTGATAACCGGCGATCAGGCCGACCGACATGGTGGTCAAGCCGGTTGCCTTCTTCACCATGTCGGAGAACGGCACTTGATAGCCAGCCGCCAACGGAATCTTCTGGCGCGGATCGAGACCGCCCGACGACACGTCCATGTAGTCAAGCCCGCGCGCTTTCAGTTCCTTCGCCAGCATGACGGTTTCCTCCGGCGTCCAGCCGCCATCGACCCAATCGGTGGCGGAGACGCGCATGCCGAGCGGCTTGTTGTCCGGCCAAACCGCGCGCACCGCCTCGTACATCTCGATGGCAAAGCGCATTCGGTTCTCGGTCGAGCCGCCGTATTCGTCGGTGCGCTGGTTGGAGAGCGGCGAGAGGAATTGATGCGCCAGATAGCCGTGCGCGCCGTGCAATTCGATCACGTCATAGCCGATGCGATCGACGCGTTTGGCCGCCGCGGCGAACTCGCCGAGGCAGCGCTTGATGTCGTCCTTGGTCATGGCATGCGGCACCGGCCAGCCGGTGTCGTAGGGGATCGCGGAGGGTGCTTCCGGTGTCCAGGCATCCGGCCCTTCCAGGATAGGCTTGCCGCCCAGGGCCGGCGTCATGGTCGGCCCTTTGCGGCCGGCATGCGCCAGCTGCACGCCAAGCTTGGCCACGCCGTATTGCCGGCAGAAATCGTGCACGCGCTTGAGCGCCTTCTCGTTGTCGTCCGACCACATGCCAGCGCAGCGCGGCGAGATGCGCCCTTGCGGGTTGACATTGGTCATCTCGCACATCACGAGGCCGGCGCAGCCGAGCGAGAACGAGCCGAGATGCATCAAGTGCCAGTCATTGGCCGAGCCGTCATCGGAATTGTACTGGCACATCGGCGACACCACCACGCGGTTGGGTAGCGTGAGGCCGCGCAGGGTAATCGGAGAAAACAGAACGCTCGCCATTGGGAAGACTTCCTTTCGGTGGGGAATTTCGGATTGGCTAATACCAGTAGTGCATTGACACGACCAGGCAGCAGATCGCCCAGAAGATGCAGTACTCGACGCCGCCGATCACCCAGATCCAGCAGTTGGTGACCTTATAGGTCGCGGCCGCCGCAACCAGCAGGTGGATGAAGGCGATGAAGCCGACATAGGGCGTATAGATGCCGAAGACCAGGCCGATGGTGAGCACGGTCTCGATCGCGCCGGCGACGTACATCCAAACCGCCGGCGGTTTGAAGCCGGCCTTGACGAAGAACTCGAGCGTCGCCGGCACGGTGATCTTGCCGACGATATGCGGAATGAAGAACGCGCCGCAGATGATGCGCAGGATGTTGAATTCATTCAACAGGTTGAATTTGTCGACCAGCAACATTGCTTCCCCCGGTTTTTGTTGGGCGGAAAATCGCATTTCTCGGCGCGCGCGCCAAGGCCCGCGGCGTCATTCCGGGTCGATGCGGTGGCGCCGTCCCGGAGTGACCGTTACAGCTTCTTCCCCTTCAACCAGGCTTCGCCCTTGGCGTAGAGCGCGTCGAGCTCCGGCCCGTCGAGCCCCGGCATGTCGCGTTTGACCTGATAGCCGATGCGCGTCTGCAGATAGGCAAGATGGCGGTAGCCGACGGGAAACTGCGCCAGCAGCTCCTGATCTAGCTTGAGTTGCGCGGAGGGATCGACCGGATCGAGCCGGTCTTTTTCATAAGCGAGGCGCCTGAGCACGATGCCCCAACGGCCCCTTCGCTTTTCCAGGAAGTCGTAGAATCGGCCGCTGCAGACGACGTCGCACTCGACGCCGTCAACCGGAGCGCGCTGCGAGATCGTCATCTTGGTCTGCGCGATGGCGCGCGCGCCTTTGATGTCGATCGTCATGCCGCCCAGGAAATGCATGATGCGCACGCCGCGGTCGTAGCCTTTCTGGCTGACCTTGATGAAGTCCTCGTAGGAGCCCTGAAACCAGGTCGCCCACATCTGCCCGTCCTTGTGCCAGACGGTGCGGAAACGATCCCACATGCGCGCGTCGCGCCACAGCGCCCAGTTCTCGACGAGATCGCGAATGGCGAGGCGATCAGCGGTATCGCGCGGCATGGTGTTCCCCGGTTGCGGCGTCATGCCCGCGCTTGTCGCGGGCATCCACGTCTTGCATGATTGAAACCATAAAGACGTGGGTGGCCGGGACAAGCCCGGCCATGACGGGGGAGGGAACGCATGGCTCGGCTCACCGGCAAAGTCGCCATCGTCACCGGCGGCGCGCGCGGCATCGGCCGGCATTATTCGCAGACGCTCGCCGCCGAGGGCGCGCGCGTGATGATCGCCGACATCGCCGACGGCAAGCCGTTGGCTGAGGAAATTGCCAGCCGCCACGGCGCCAATTCGGTGGCGAACGTCACCTTCGACGTCGGCGACGAGAAGCAAATCAAACAGCTGGTGGGCGAAACCATCGAGCGGTTCGGGCAGATCGACGTGCTGGTCAACAACGCCGCGCTCTATGCCACGCTCAAGCCGCGCGGCTTCGACGAATGGGACACCGAGCTGTGGGACCGCGTCATGGCTATCAATGTGCGCGGGCCTTACCTGATGGTCCGCCATGTCGCGCCGCAGATGATCGCGCGCCGTTCGGGCAAGATCATCAATATCGCTTCCGGCGCCGCCTACAAGGGCGTGCCGCGCATGTTGCCCTACGTCACGTCCAAGGGCGCCATGCTCGCCTTCACCCGTGCGCTCTCGCGCGAGCTCGGTCAATACGGTATTGCGGTCAATTCGCTGTCGCCCGGCTACATCCTGAGCGATACCGGTCTGCAAAATGCCGCCCATGTCGAGGACGAGCGCATTCCGGTGCGCAATTCGCGCGCCTTCAAGCGCGACGCTTATCCGGAGGATTTGCTCGGCACGCTGATATTCCTGGCCTCCAGCGACAGCGATTTCGTCACCGGCCAGTCGATCGTGGTCGACGGAGGCTCGGTCAATAACTAATTCTGTCTCTCAGATCCGCCTATGGGATAATATTGTTCTATTACGACTGATCTGGCAGAATAATGCTACATGTTCGGCGAAGGAGGACGGCGCAATGAGCGGTTCGTACACGCTTGAGCAATACGTTCAGGACCTGCGCAAGATTACGGCAGACGAAACAGATCCGGAAAAGATCACCGAGCGCGTAGCGCCGCTCGCCAAGAAGTTTGCGCAAGCTCCCGGATGGCTTCGGCCCGAGCATTATCAATGCGATGCCGAGCAGGGCTTTGGCGTGCATTTATTGCACGAGGAGCCCAATCACGATCTGGCGGTTTTCGTGCTGTCTTGGCTGCCCGACCGGGGCACTACGCCGCACAACCACAAGACCTGGGCAGTCGTCGTCGGCATGCAGGGCCAGGAACAGGAGGTCAATTACGACCGGCTCGACGACGGCAGCAAGCCGGGTTTTGCCGATTTGCGACGCGGCGGCGCGCAGGTGATGATGGCGGGCGACGTGGCGCGCTGCTATCCGGAGCATATCCACAGCGTCTGGAACGTGGGCAAGGACATTTCGATGTCGCTGCACACCTATGGCCGCCACATTAACTACACCGGGCGTTCCGAGTTCGATCCGGAGCGCAAGCTTGAGAAGCCCTATATTGTGAAGGTCGCCGACACCGAGCCCGTGCACGCTTAATTAGACCGTGATTTTTCTAAACAGCTTCGGCTAGCACGGTGTGCTCCCTCTCCCCGTTGGGGAGAGGGTTGGGGTGCGGGGGTTCATGAGTTTCGATAGTTTGTAACCCCTCACCCGACGCGCTCACGCGCGTCGACCTCGCCCTATGGAAGAGGTGAAGCGAGCCCGCCGCGGCCCTTGAAACGATCGAAAATCATTCTGCTTTACAGCGGCTCGGTCTGATATGAAACACGCAAAGCTCACGCTTTGCCGAGGATCGAGACGTCCTCGCAGCCGGTGTAATCGGGATCGAGCCAGCCTTCCTCGTCGTAGTCGGCCATGCAGCGCTCAGCCAGCGCTTCCATGTCGGCAAGCGCGCCGGTCGAAGTCGCATAATGCAAGGGGAACAGCCGCACCAGTTCGTGGCTGCCGGCATAGTTCATTTCGTAGAGCTCGTGCCGCGCGCCGAATTCGCTGCCGACCGCGTCCCACAACAGCTTCATCAGCTTGATGCGCGACTTGTAGTCGATGTTGTTGGAACCGCGCACATAGCGCGCGAGGTATTTGTCGATCTCGGGGTTCTTGAAGTCGCGCACGTGCGAGGGCAGGTAGATCAGTCCGGAAGCGACCACCTTTTCTACGATCGAGCGCACCGCCGGATAGGCTTCCGTCATGAACAGCCGGTAGGCGGTGGAGGCTCGCATATTGGGCAGCACGCTGCCATCGACCCAGGGCTCGGGATTGCAGGCCATCGCGTCGGTCAGCGACCAGAACAGATTGCGCCAGCCGATCACCTCGCCGATCTGCACCTGCACGCCGCGGAACGCCTCGACGCCGGTCGCGCGCGTGGCCTTCAGCAGCAGCCCGGCGATGAAGTCGAGCTTGACGGCAAGCCGCGTGCAGCCCTGCAGTGTGTAATTGTTGACGAAACCGGACTTCGGATAGAAGTCGCGCAGCCGCTGCGCATCGCGATGGATGAACACATTCTCCCAGGGGATGAAAGCGTTGTCGAACACGAAAATCGCGTCGTTTTCGTCGAAGCGCGAGGTGAGCGGGTAGTCCCAGGGCGAGCCGGTGGCGGCGGCGGCGTATTCGTAGGAGGCGCGGCAGATCAGCTTGATGCCGGGCGTATCCATCGGCGCGATGAACATCACCACCATGCTGGGATCGTTGATCTCCTGGCCCATGTTCTGGCCGAGGAAATTGTAGTGGGTGAGCGCGGAGTTGGTCGCCACCACCTTGGCGCCGGAGACGTAGATGCCGGCGTCGGTCTCCTTCTGGATGCTGATGTAGACGTCTTTGACTTGCTCGACTGGCTTGTTGCGGTCGATCGGCGGATTGATTAGCGCGTGATTGAGATAGAGCACGGCCTCCTGGCCGCGCTTGTACCAGGCCCGTGCATTGCCGGCGAAGGGCCCGTAGAATTCGGCATTGGCGCCAAGCGTGTTGAGCAGGGCCGCCTTGTAATCTGGGCTGCGTCCCATCCAGCCATAAGTGAGGCGGGCCCAGGTCGCGATCGCCTCGCGCTGGGCGATCACCTCTTCGCGCGAATGCGCGGCCTTGAAGAATTTGTGGGTGTAGCCGCCAGAGCCGGTATCGGTCGGCGCGGTCAACACCGCGTGCGTCTTCTCGTCATGCAGCGCATCGTAAAGCTTGGCGACCGAGGCGGCGGCGTTGCGGAAGGCCGGATGCTTGGTGACGTCCTGGACGCGCTCGCCGTAGATATAGACTTCACGGCCGTCGCGCAGCGACTCGAGAAATTCCGCGCCGGTGAACGGGCGCTTTTTGCATTGCACGAGTGATTCCGGGGCTTTGCTCACGATCTAGCTACCTTCGATGAAGTCAAAACGGAAACCTTGGCCGGCGCGCTCGATGGTGCCACTGGTCGGCGTCGAGAAATGGTGCGGCATCACGAGGTGACCGGTGCCGGTATGTTTGTCAATGTGGGCTCGGCGCGAAACGCGCGCCATGTCCATGTCGGTGTCGGCGCGGGTGGAGAGTTCAGGGAACATAAGCTGGATCGGATGGTGGATCGCGTCGCCGACGAAGACGCCCTGTTTGCCGTTTGAAATCAGGTTGACGACGATGTGGCCCGGCGTGTGGCCGTGGCATGGCTCGAGCGAGAGCCCGTGATCGAGCTCGAAATCATCGTCCACCAGGATCGCCCTCTCGGCCCGCACGATAGGCTCGACACTGTCCTCGAAGGCCAAGGCGTGAACTGCGGCGCTGTTGCCTTTCTCTTTGGCGTAGACCGCGTTCCAGTAATCGTATTCGCGTTTGGCCATCACATAGCGCGCATTGGGAAAAGTCGGCACCCAGCGGCCGTCGACGAGCCGCGTGTTCCAGCCGACATGGTCCCAATGCAGATGCGTGCACATGACGTGCGTCACCTCGTCCGGCTTGACGCCCATGGCGGCGAGCCCGCCGAGATAATCGGCCTTGCCCTGGTCGAATTGCGCGCGGCCGGGGCGCGACTTGCTGCAGCAGGTGTCGATCAAAATGGTGTGGCGGCCGCTTTTGAGCACGAAGGAGTGGAAGCTCATGACGAGCTTGCCGTCGGCGCTGATGCGGCCGGGGAAGGCGCGGCGCGCCTCCTCAACCATCTCAGGCGCTGCAGCAGGGAAAAATTCCAAAGCGGCGAAAGCCGGAAACTCCAACTCGGCCACGCGGCCGATGCTGTATTCGCCGATCGTCAATGGGCGCATAGGCCGTGGTCTCCTGGGCGGCAAGGGCTCAATCTAGCATGATGTTTTGCGGCCGAAAGGTGCCGGAAATATCGGGCGGCGCGTCGATCGTTATACCAGCCGCATTAAAGTATGACTCTCTGTCCCGGTCATCCCGCTTAAGGGAGCAAAGCGCTCAGTGAATCGGGATCACCGGAACTCGCGCCTTCGGCGCGGCGCCGGGCGGGACACCGTGCAACATGCCTCGGTCCCCGGCTCATACCGAGAACGATGACGCGCGAATTGACCCCTCTCGGTGGACGGCCCGCCGATCAATGACTAGCTATAAGCCAGGCGCCGCAGGCGGGCCGAGGTCTATTCCTGCCTTCCGCCAAGTGCGGTATAAAGTCGCAAATTCGAATAACGCCCGAGGAGCAAGTCATGGCGGTCGCAACCGCAACCCAAGACCGCAAACCCGGACCCAAGCACAACGTGCAGACGGCGCGGCAGGCCTATTACGACAAGATAGCTAGTTTCCACATGGCGCCGTTGTGGGAAGTGCTCAAGGACCTGGTGACAGAGGAGCCGAAAACCGACTGCCAGCCGGCAATCTGGAAATTCAACGACGTCAAGCGGCTGATGCTGGAAGCCGGCGACGTGATCAGCGCCGAGGAAGCCGAGCGCCGCGTGCTGGTGCTGGAAAATCCGGGCGAAATCGGCAAGGCGCGCATCACAAATTCGCTGTTCGCCGGCGTTCAGCTCATCATGCCGGGCGAGATCGCCGACGTGCACCGGCACTCGGCGTCCGCCATCCGCTTCGTACTCGACGGCGAGGGCGCCTACACTGCGGTCGAAGGCGAGAAGTCGATGATGCACCACGGCGACTTCATCATAACCGCCAACTGGGCGCCGCATGACCACGGCAATCCCGGCAAGCAGCCGGTGATGTGGCTCGACGTGCTGGACATGCCGACGGTCAATCATTTCGAAGCGTCGTTCTCCGAGCATTTCGACGAGAAGATGCAGAAGACCAATCATGCGGACGGCGACTCGTTCGCGCGCTACGCCTCCGGCGTGCTGCCCGATGGCATGCCGGCGGTGACCAATCGCAGCCCGGTGATCAACTACCCCTATGCCAAGATGCGGCCGATCCTGCAGCGGCTCAAGGAGACCGGAGACATCGACAAGCGTCACGGCGCGCGCGTGCGCTACGCCAATCCGATCAACGGCGGGCCGGTGCTGCCGACCATGGGCGCCTATCTCGCGCTGTTGCCGAAAGGCTTCAAGGGCGAGCCCTATCGCTCGACCGACGGCACGATCTTCGCCGTCGCCGAGGGCCAAGGCACCACCGTCATCGACGGCAAGCCTTTCGGGTGGGGCGTCAACGACGTGTTCGTGGTGCCGCCGTGGAAGCGGTATCAGCACAATGCCGCGACCGAGGCGGTGCTGTTCTCGATCTCCGATAAGCCCGCGCAGGAAGCGCTTGGCATCTGGCGGGAGGGGAAGTGATTGTCATTGCCGGGCCGCCGCGTAGCGGCCTGACCCGGCAATGCATCGTTCTTTGCAAGAAAAGATGGATGCGCGGGTTAAGCCCGCGCATGACGGCGTATCATGGCCCCGCCGCCTGCGGCGCGGGCGCCTGCTTCTTGGCGCGGTTCTGCAGGTAGTCGATCGCCAGCACCGCGATCGCGCCGGTAAGCCCGATCCAATCCAGCACATCGGCGCCGCGAAACGCGTGCTGCGGAATGAGGATCGCCAGCGCCGCGGCCCCGAACAGCAAACGCATCGGCAGCACCAGCGGCCCGAAGGCAAAGCCGACAATGGCAGCGGTGCCGACGAAGATGCCGAGCAGGTTGCGCGCGAACTGCCAGACAATAAGCGGGGCCGAACCTTGCATCAACAAGCTCGGCTCCAGCACGAACAGGAACGGAATGAAGAACGTGCTCCAGCCCACCACCACCGCGGTCCAGCCGGTGGTCCATCCTGATACCCGCGCGATATTGGCGGCGGCATAGGCCGCGATCGCCACCGGCGGCGTGATCATGCTGAGCATACCGAAATACATCACATACATGTGCGCGGCCATCGGCGTCACGCCGAGCTTGATCAGCGAGGGCGCGATCAGCGTAGCGGTCAGCACATAGACGCTCACGGTCGGCATGCCCATGCCGAGGATGATGCTGATGACGGCGGTGAGCAGCAGCAGCACGAACAAGTTGCCACCGCTCAGCGCGATCAGCTGCAGCGTAAGCCCGAACGAAATCCCAGAAACGTTGAGCGCGCCCACCACGAGGCCGGCGGCCGCCCCGATCAGCAAGATGTCCAGCGACGCGCGGCCGGTATCGAGGATCGCGCGCAGCATCTGGCGCGGGCTCACCCGGTTGCCGCGATAGCCGAAGGTCATGCTGAGCACGATCAGGATGGCGGTCGCATAAACCGCCGCGCGCTCAATCGGTATCTCGAAGATCTGCGGATAGGCGATGGTGACGACGAGGAAGATGAGCGGAATCGGGAAATGCCATCCCGATTTCAGGACCTCCTTGAACTCCGGCGCGTTCTCGACCTGCGCCGCCCCGATGCGCTGCTTTGCTGCTTCCAGATCGACATGCATGAATAGCGCTGCGTAGTAGAGGATCGACGGGATCGCCGCTGCGATGCAAACCGCGCCATAGGAGACTTGCAGGAATTCGGCCATGATGAAGGCGGCCGCCCCCATGACCGGCGGCATCAACTGCCCGCCGGTCGAGCCGACCGATTCAATCGCCGCCGCCCGCGTCGGCGTGAAGCCAGAGCGCGACATCAGCGGTATGGTGACGATGCCGACCGCCATCACATTGCTGACAGCAGCGCCCGAGATCATGCCGAACAGCGCCGAGCCGAACACCGCGATCTTGGCGGCGCCGCCGCGAAAGCGGCCCATCGCCGACATGGCAAGGTCGGCGAAATAATTGGCGCCGCCGGTGCGGCCGAGCACCTGGCCCATCAGTGTGAACGGAATGACGATTAGCACCGCCACCTGCAGGATCACGCCGATCATGCCGTTGGTGTCGATCCCATAATAAGTGACCAGGCGGGCGGGCGAAACCGGCCGGGTGGCGAAATCACCCGGCAAATACGGGCCGATAAAGACATAGAGCGACAGCACGAGGATGATCGCGACCAGCACGCCCCCGGAACTCCGCCGCGTCGCCTCGATCACCAGCAGCAGCAGGATGGCGCTGCCGACGACCCCCTCGGTCGGCAGCATGGCGATCTCATAGGTCAGCGCCTCGTAGCGGACCGCGATATAGCCGCAGATGATCAGCGATGCGGCGGCGGCGACCAAGTCGAACCAGCGGATGGCCCAGACCCGGCTGCCGACCGCTGTCCACGCCAAGGCGAGCACGAGACAGACGATGAGCGGCACGGGCACCTGGGCAAACGTATCGTATTGCCAGAAGGCGTAGACGAGTATCGCGGCAGAAGTGATCACGCCGCTCCAATCGAATGCCGCCGGCCGCCGCGGCTTGCCGCCGATGAAGCTGAGCGCGAGACCAAGCCCCAGGCATATCGCCAAGAGTTGCTCGGTATAGAATGACCATCCGAAGAGCCGGCGTGGCAGGTCTAAAACCCAACCAACCACGCAAAGGATCAGCAGGCCTTGCAAGAAGTCCGAGGCCGCCGCAACGGCTGCCGACGCGGCGGGAATGCGACCCACCGAAGCGTTCGCCTCGTGATGCTCGCGCGTCACTGCAGCGCCGAAGGCTGGATGTTGTGCTCCTTGTAGTATTTCAACGCGCCCGGATGATATGGGATGTCGTATTGCTTGTAGGCGAAAGCCAGAGTGAACTCGCGCAATACCGGCTGGATCTTAACGATTTCCGCCTTGTACTGATCGAGGGCCTGCAGAAACTTGTAGACGAATTCGTCCGGCACCTTAACGCTCGAGAAGATTAGCGCATCGAAGCTATAGACCTTCATCGGTTTCTCGACGCCGATGAACACGGGACCCGGCTTGACCTCGGTCAGGTACCCGTAGGGCATGATCTTACGGGCCGCCGGCATGCCCTTCTCGTCGATAGACAGCACGCGGATGCCGCCGACGGTGGCGTCGACTTCGCGCACCTTGGGCGCGCCGAAGGCGAAATTGAACATGTCCGAAGCGCCGGATACGAAATCGTCGGCACCGCGCACGACGTTCGGCACCAGCACGACCTTGATGTCCTTTTCGGTCAAGCCCGCGGTTGCGAGCTGCGCGCGGCCGACCTTGTCGATGTTGCGCATCGCGGAATAGCCGAGCTCCACACGCTTGCCTTTGAGATCGGCGATCGTGTGCATGTTCGAATCCTTGCGCACGAAGAACGGCGTACGATAGGCGTGGACCGCCGCGATGATGCGCAAATCCTTTTCGGCGCTCTTGTAGCCGTCGCCAACTTCCATGACGTTGGAAATTCCGAGCTCGGCCTCGCCGCGCCCGACCATGGGAATAATCGCGGTGTCGCCGGCGGTCGGCTGCACCAGAATGTTGATGCCGGCGTTTTCCTTCAGCACTTTGGCGACGGCGGAGGAAGTCGTGTAGTTGAGTGTGCCGGGCGGCAGCGTGGCAAAGCCATAGGGCCTCTGTGCGGCGGCGATGCCGCTCGAAAGCGCAAGCGCCGCAAGTCCGGCCGCCAGCGCACTCAGGGGTTTCCCGATGCGCGTCGAAATCAACATGTTATCCTCCCTGTTATTTCTCGGCCGCCGGACATTCCGCGGCCTCGCGTTAAAGCGTATGAAAGCGCCGGTTTCAACCGACGAGCCGTTTTCCGCTAAATTCATGTTCCCCGCGCAATCTTTGCACAGCTGGAAAAACAAGGCGAGGCTCGAGTTGCTTCCGGCTGTTGACGCGTGGGCCGCGCCCCAATCAAAAACCTGGAACGCGGCCCGTCTGATATCGTTAAATCGGCGTCCGGGAGAAGATCATGCCGCTTGAAAAACTGACCGCCGCGCATGGCGCGCTGACCGCAGTGCGCACCGGCGAAGGCCACGACCTGGTAGTCCTGCACTCGCTGCTCACCGACCGCCACGCCTTCGATCCGGTCCTGCCAGCGCTTTCCGCCAAGCATCGCATCACGCTGTTCAACCTGCCGGGCTTCCATGGCTCGGAGCCTACCGTGCTGGCGCTGCTCGATGCCTATGTGGCGGCGGTCGAGGATGGCTATCAGGAATTTGGCGTGGCCAATGATTCCGTCCTGATCGGCAACGGCTTCGGCGGCACGGTGGCGCTCGCTTTCGCCATCGCGCATCCTGAGCGGCTCTCGAAACTCGTGCTTTGCGATGCCGCCGCTTGTTTTCCGCCCGACGGCCGGGCTGCTTTCGCGGCGATGGCGCAGAAGGTCGCGGAGGGCGGCCTCGGCGCCATTGCCGAGATCGCCGCCAAGCGCGTGTTCTCGCCCGCCTATCTGTCAGCTCATCCCGAGTTGATCGAGGAGCGCAAGCGGGTGCTGTTGGAGATCGAGCCAAAAGCGTTTCAGGCCGCCTGCCGGATTTTGCAGGAAACCGATCTCACGCCGCAGCTGCACCGGCTGCGCGTACCGACTTTAGTGGTGTGCGGCGAGTTCGATCAGGCAACGCCGCCGGCGCTCAACAAGCAAGTCGCCGAAAAGGTTGCGGGCGCACGCTATGTCGAGTTGCCCGCTTGCGGCCATTGCCCGCCGCTCGAGCAGCCGGACGCGTTCCTCGCCGCGATTAAGGAGTTCGTCGGTTTGTAGTCGCGTGCGGGGAGCACTAACCTGCGGGAAACAGCGGGGAGGCACTCATGGCGGTTACGGCGGCGCGAACGGCAGTCGGCACCGACAAACCGAGCGCGGCCGATCTCGTCGGACGCGCCCGCGAGATCGGCAAGCTCGCCCGCGAGCAGGCCGAAGAAACCGAGCGCAACCGCAAGGTCTCGCCCGAGCTCATCGCGGAGATGCGCGAGGCCGGGCTATTCCGCGTCATGCAGCCCGAGCGCTTCGACGGATTCGAATACGGCTATGAGGTCTTTGTTGATTGCGTGATCGCGGTGAGCGCGGGCGACGGCTCCACCGGCTGGGTCTATTCGCTCGGCGCCGTGCATCCCTGGATGTTCGCCGGTCTTCCCTTGCAGACACAACACGAGATCTGGGACGACAACCGCGACGCGATCGCCGCGGTATCCTACGCGCCGACCGGCACTGCCGAGCCGGTCGACGGCGGCTATCGGCTGTCCGGACGCTGGAGCTTCGCCTCGGGCTGCGACAATGCCGACTGGGCCATCGTGTCGGCACCGATGGTCAAGCCCGACGGCGGCAAGGTGCCTGGTTTCTTCTTCCTGCCGGTCCGCGACACGACCATTCATGACGACTGGTTCACCATGGGGCTCGCCGGCACCGGCAGCAAAAGCTTCGTCATTGACAATGTCTTCGTGCCCTATCACCGCACCGAGAGCATTCCGGACTTGCTGGTCGGCAATCCGCCCGGCGCCGACGTCAATCCAAACTCGATCTACCGCCAACCGTTTCTCTCGGTGGTGCCGAGTTGCCTGGTGGCGCCGCAGATCGGCATGGCGTGCGGCGCGCTCGAGGCCTTTGCCGCCGAAGCCAAGGCGCGAAAGACGCGCGGCGCGGTCGCCGGCGCCAACAATACCATGGCGGATTTCGCGACCGTGCAGATGCGCGTCGCCGAAGCCGCCGCCTGCATCGATGCTGCCGAATTGCTGATCCACCGCGACCTGAAGGAAACCGCCGAGATGGCCGCGCGCGGCGCACCCACGCTCGATCTGCGAATACGCAACAGGCGCAATCATTCGTTCGCTTCGCGGCTGTCCGTGCAGGCGGTCGACGCTTTGTTCAACGCGACAGGCGGAGCGGGGCTTGGCTTGAAGCACCCGCTGCAGCGGTTCTGGCGCGACGTACACGCCGCCGCCGCCCATATCAGCGTGAACTGGGACGCCGTCGGCGCTATGTACGGCCAGCACAAGTTTGGGCTGGAACCGCAGGGACAGTATTGACCGAGCGTTACACGAGGCTCGTTACGGCGCCCGCCGCAGATACTGGTGAATGTTTACCGTCTCGAACACGCCGTTGACGGTGAACGGATCGCCGGCGTTGAAGGCCTTCACGGTCTCGATATCCGGCGCTTCCATCAGATAGCAGCTGCCGGCGGAATCGTTATTCTCGTGGACCAACGGCCCCGACATCACAACGGCGATACGCTTTGACGCGGCCGTGCCGATATAGGCGCGATGCGCCTCGTAATGCTCCTTGCGCTTGGCGAGCGCATCCTTGCGGTCGAGGCAATGCACGATGTACAGCATCTCGCTTACTCCTTGCGGTCGAAGCGCTGGATCTCGACTCTTGCCCAGATTCCGCTTTTGTGGAACGGGTCGGCGCGGTTGAAGGCTTCGGCGGCGGCGCGGTCGGGCGCTTCCAGCACCATCAGACTGCCGATCGATGTCGCGCCATCGTCCGATATCAGCGGCCCGCCGACCGCAATGCTGACGCCGTAATTCTTCGCCGTCTTGAGATGCGCGACATGTTCGGCATGCACCGCCTGCCGCGCGGCCGCGGCATCCGGCTTGTCGAGCGCGTGAACCGAGAACAGCATCAAAGGCTCCCTTTGCATCCACATTCTCCGTTCGTTCCCGCGCAAGCGGGAATCCAGTTCCTAATTTCTCAGCAAATGGCCCTGGATCCCCGGTTTCGCGGGGACGAGCGGATGGAATCTATCCCAGCGCCTCCATAACGGCATTGGCAATTTGTTTCGTCCCGTCGGCGCCGCCGAATTCCATCGGCTTGATGCCGCCCGCGTAGGCCTTGTCGACCGCGCGCTCGATGCGCAGCGCTGCTTCCGCCGCCGGCGAGTGATCATGTTTGTCGGCCAGCCAATCGAGCATCATCGCCGCCGACAAGATCATCGCGGTCGGATTGGCCTTGCCTTGGCCCATGATATCGGGCGCGGTGCCGTGGCAAGGTTGGAACACCGCGTGCTGATCACCGATGTCGGCCGACGGCGCCATACCGAGCCCGCCGATCAAGCCGGCGGCGAGATCGGACAGGATGTCGCCGAAAATGTTCTCCATCACCATCACGTCGAAGTCCCACGGACGGCGCACCATCAGCGCGGCGCAGGCATCGACATAGACGTGGTCGGTCGCGAGCTTTGGAAAATTCCTGGCGCGCTCGTCGAAAATCTTGCGAAAGTAGGCGTAGGCCTTGAAGGCATTGGCCTTGTCGACGCAGGTCAGCAGGCCCTTACGCCCGCGCGCCTTGCGCCGCTCGGTCAAGCGCAGCGAGAAGTCGAACAGGCGCTCGGAGGTCTTGCGCGTGATCACCAGCGTCTCGCGCGCCTCGTCCTCGGTGACGACGCCTTTGCCCATGGAGGCGAACAGGCCTTCGGTCGACTCGCGGATCACTACGAAATCAATGCCGTGCTCGTGCGCGCCGACAAGCGGGCTCGGCACGCCGGGGATGAGCCGCGCCGGCCGCACGCCGGCATAGAGGTCGAAGATGAAGCGCAGTTCGACCTGCGGCATGATCTCGGTGTTGTCGGGATAGCGCACGCTCGGCAGCCCGCAGGCGCCGAGCAGGATGGCGTCGGCTTCCTCGGCGAGCTTGATTGTCGTCTCCGGCATCGACTTACCGGTCTCCTTGTAATGGCCGGCGCCGGCGGCGCCTTCGCTGAAGCGGAATTGCAGGCTCGGCGTCGTTTGCGCAACGCGCCGCAGAATCTCCAGCGCCGGCGCCATCACCTCCGGCCCGATGCCGTCGCCGGGCAGCACGGCGATGTGGAAGGCGGTGTTGGCGGACATGGGCCTTTCCGGGGATGGCGTTGACGGTGGCGGGTGGCTAATGAATACGCCCGCGCGCCCACGCGCAAGCCGTCATGCAAGAGGAAGCACATGCCGCGTTTTGCCGCCAATCTCGGCTATTTGTTCACCGAGCGGCCAATGCTCGAGCGCATCGGCGCCGCCGCGGCCGCCGGCTTTAAGGCGATCGAGCTCCAATTTCCCTACGAGCTGTCGCCGGTGGCGGTAAAGGCCGAGATCGACAAGCACGCGCTCACCATGCTCGGCGTCAACACACCGCCGGGCGAGGGCAAAGGCGAATTCGGGCTCGCGGCAGTCCCCGGCCGCGAGCGCGAGTGGGACGTGGTGTTCGGTAAGGCGCTCGATTACGCGGCGGCGATCGGCGCCAACGCCATTCATTGCCTGGCCGGCAAGGTCGCGTCGGAGCGGCGGCCAGCGGCGGAGCGCGTCTACGCCGCCAATCTTGCGCGCGCGGCCGATCTCGCCGCCGCTAAAAGTCTCAATCTGCTCATCGAGCCGATCAATGCGCGCGACCGGCCGAATTATTTCCTCAACCACCTCGATCACGCCGCCGACGTCGTCGCCAAGGCCGGCCGGCCAAATCTGCGCATCCAGTTCGATTTTTATCATATGCAGATCGTCGGCGGCGATCTCACCCATCGGCTGGAACAATACCTGCCCTTGATCGGGCATCTGCAATGCGGCTCGGTTCCAGGCCGGCACGAGCCGGACGAAGGCGAGATCAACTACCCGGCCGTATTTGAGACCGTGGACCAACTGGGCTACCGCGGCTGGATCGGCGCCGAATATCGACCGCGCGGCCGCACCGAGGACGGCCTGGGCTGGGCCAAGCCCTATGGGGTCATTCCCCATTAACCAATAAAATCATTGAAATGCCACGCTTTTTCGCTTTGCTGCCCGCTTGGTCATGGTAGATTCGACGCATGTTTGAGGGTCACAGGGTCGAGCCGGCAGCAGCCGGAATGCAGCATCCGCTGCGCGAGGCGGTGCGTGCGGCCCGTATCGAGGCGGCCGAGCGTTCGGCGGTGGTGGTTGATCTGCGCGATGCCGAGCTGGCGCGCCTCGAGCTGCTCAATGACGCGCTCGATCCAGTGTTTGCGGAAGTGCCTGCCGGCGTCGACATGTTCGACCGCGGCATCAGCCGCGGCGACGTGCCGCGGTTGTGGATCGACATGATCGCCCGCGTCGAGATGGGCCGCGACAAGCGGCAATACCGCTTCCTGCAGGATACGCGCTACGGCCGCACGGTGCTCGCCGAGTCGCACGATGTCGACCAATTGGTGCAGGCGGTCACCCAATACATTGCGCGCCGGCTGGTCGAGCGCGAGCACGCGCTGGCCGGCGATGCCGCCAGCCGGGTCGGCACTTGGCGCGTCGTGCGCTGGCACAATTGGCATCAGGGCTGGCGCGGCGTTCTGCTGTTCGCCTTTGGCGCGCTCGCCGGCATCCTCGCGCTGTTCTTGCTGGCGATGCTTACGTCGCACCAATAATCCTGCGTCATTCCGGGGCGCGAGCGAAGCGAGCGAGCCCGGAATCCATAATTACATACAGGGGTTATAGATTCCGGGCCCGCGCCTTCGGCGCGTTTCGGAGTGACAATGGAGATTATTCGACAAGCATAATCCGGTTCTGCTCGACCACATCGCCGCTCTTACCGATGCCGCGCGAAATGAGCTCGCAGCGCATGGCTCCCGGCGCGCCCTCGATGCGATAGAGATTATAGGCGGCGGCATTCTTTGCGATGCCGGGCGCGCCGGAAGCCGAAGGCACGCCGACCGCCGGCACGCGGCTGCCGTCCGGTCCGTCGAGCCAGTTGATCATGTGCAGATGATCGTGGCCGTGCAGCAGCAGATCGGCGCCGTGCGCGGCGATCACGCGTTTGAGCGCGCTGCGGTCGGTGAGGCGCTTATGCCAGTGCGCCTTGCTGACCGGCGGATGATGTACCAGGATCACGCGCAGCAGATTTTCCCGCTTTACCGCTTCGAGCAGGTCGGCCAAGGCTGCGAGCTGCGCGCTGCCGAGCCGGCCCGTCGCCAGGCCCCAGGCGGTCGGCACCGCGCTCGTGAGCCCGATCAACGCCAGCGGCCCGCGCCGGCGCAAATAGGGAAAGCCGCGTGCGTTATCGTCGCTTGTCATATGCGCGCCGAAAGCTTGTGCGCTCCAGGCAAGGCCGGCGCGCACATAGGCGTCGTGATTGCCGGGGACGAAGCTCACCTCGCGCGCGTTGCCGAGACCGTCGAGCCAATTGCCGCCGCGCGCGAACTCGGCAGCGAGAGCGATATTGGCGATGTCGCCGGTCAGCGCAATGTGGTCGGGGTTTTGCGATTTCAGGTCGGCGACGATCTTATCGAGCACCGCCCGCACATGGATGAAGCGCCGCCGGCGTTGCCAATTGATGTAGCCGGTGATCCGCTTGTTGAGAAGTTCCCACCAGCGCGGCTCGGGCAACGGCGCAAGATGCGGATCCGAAAGATGGGCAAGGGTGAAGGACATCGGGTGATGACGCGAACACGGCGAACTCCCTCTCCCCGTTGGGGAGAGGGTTGGGGTGAGGGGGGTCGCGACTCTCGAACGCTATAACCCCTCACCCGACGCGCTTCGCGCGTCGACCTCTCCCGATGGGAGAGGTGAAGACGAGGTAGCCGCGCCCGCGTGAGTAACAGGGCTTCTCATCACGAACTCCCGATCAATATTCCCGCGACGAACACCAATACGCCGCCGACCACCACCTGGAAGGCCGCCTGCAGGAACGGCGTATCCATGAAGCGCGTGCGAATCCAGGAGATGACGCCAAGCTCGACCACCACCACCGCGACGGCGATAGCAGTCGCCACGTAGAAATGCGGAATGAGATAGGGCAGCGTGTGGCCGAGCCCGCCGACCGCGGTCATCAGGCCGGTGACCGAGCCGCGCAGCCAAGGCGCGCCGCGTCCGGTGAGCGAGCCGTCGTCGGACAAGGCCTCGGCGAAAGCCATGGAAATGCCGGCGCCGATCGAAGCCGCGAGCCCGACCAGAAAAGTCGCCCAGGTGTTGTGCGTCGCGAAGGCTGCGGCAAACAGCGGCGCCAGTGTCGACACCGAGCCGTCCATCAGCCCGGCGAGGCCCGGCTGCACATATTGCAGCACGAACATGCGCCGCGCCGTCTCTTCCTCCTTGGCGCGCGCGCCGGACGTGAGGATGGTCTGGCTGAGCTTATGCGCTAGGCTCTCGTGCCCGGCTTCCGCCTCGGCAAGCTCGATCAGCAATTGCCGCACCGAGGCGTCGCGCGCGCTTTCCGCCGCCTTGCGGTAATAGCGCTCGGCCTCGAATTCCATGTTCTCGGCGAATTTGCGGACCTCCTCGAGCCCGAGCGGGCGCATCAGCCACAAAGGCCGCTTGGGGTGCAGGAAACCTTGCACGTCCTGGCGGCGTATGAGCGGCAGGTATTCGCCGAATTTCTGCCGGTAGAGGTCGAACAGCATCGTGCGGTGGTGCACCTCCTCGTCCGCCATCTCGTCGAACACCTTGGCGGAGGAGGGAAACTGCTCGCGCAGGCCTTCCGCGAAGCCGCGATAGATGCGGCTGTCCTCTTCCTCGTTGGTGATGGCCAGCGCCAGCACCTCCTGCTCGGTCAGGTCGGAAAAGCGTTTCACGGGGGAGCCTCGCGGTTGCCGGCCGAGCCAATTTGTATATTAGGGTCCGGACTCAATTAGATCACAGCCAATACGCCAGCATAGCGACCAGGCACAAGGCGGAGAGGAAGTTTCTCGCGAGCTTATCGTAGCGCGTGGCGATGCGCCGCCAATCCTTGAGGCGGCAG
>Ga0335081_10002295_pt1 | contig 30094 bp, 25 predicted proteins | sample Lox_Sample_35_FD_206713 | JGI IMG/M metagenome (GOLD analysis project Ga0335081, IMG submission 206713) | Soil microbial communities from Loxahatchee National Wildlife Refuge, Florida, United States - Lox_Sample_3.5 | ecosystem: Environmental > Terrestrial > Soil > Wetlands | place: USA...
AATTTTCGGCGAACAATCGGCACTTCAAGCCGGCCCGAAGAGCCAAGAAAGAATCGAGGGCCCTATGTACTGTCACTTGCGTAAGTCTATCACAACGCTGGTTTTTGTCGCTGCTAGCTTGGCATCGGCGGGGGTGGCGGCCGACGCATCCAAGAGCACGGGCGCAATCAAGCCGGACGCCCCGGACCGCTATGTTGTCGTCCCCGGCGACACCCTTTGGGGCATCGCCCAACGGTTCACCGATTCGCCCTGGCGTTGGCCGGACTTGTGGAATCTGAACCGGGATCAGATCAAGAATCCGCATCGGATTTATCCCGGCAACGTTATCGTGCTCGACCGGGTGCATGGGCGCCTTACGATCTCGGGTTCCGAGAGTTCCCCGGGCGCCTCGAGTTCCTCCGGTTCCTCCAGTCTCTCCGGTACTGAAGCGCTTCATCCGCGAGTTAGGGTGCTCGGCAGCACCGATGCGCCAATTCCGAGCATTCCGCCGTCGGTGATTGAGCCATTCCTTTCCCAGCCGCTGGTAATCGAGCCCGGCGGACTAGACAATGCGCCGACCATTGTCGCGACTCAGCAGGACCGCGTCATTCTGGAGTCCGGCAATTCGGCCTACGTGCGCGGCATTGGAAGTTCGAAAGAAAAGACTTGGAATGTCTACCGAGCCGGAAGCGCGCTGGTAGACCCGGATACCGATCGGACTCTTGGCTATGAAGCCATCTTCCTTGGCACTGCGCAGGTCACTAGGGCAGGAGACCCAACGACCGTGCGCCTGGCGAGTGTGAAGCAGGAAGTCGGAGTGGGTGACAAGCTGATTCCGGCCGGCCCACCACAAACCGTGAACTATGCGCCGCACTCGCCGAGCGTCTTTATCAAGGGCCGTGTAATGTCGATATACGGTGGTGTTCAAGGGGTAGACGAAACGGGCACTGGTTCAATCGTCACCATCAATCGTGGCAAATCCGACGGCATCGACGTCGGCACCGTGTTGGCCGTCTACACCCACGGCCAGACGGTGACCGATACCTCCAAACCGACGGGGGCACGCGATGCCCAGATTGACTTGCCCGACGAACCCAACGGGCACGTGTTTGTCTTCCGCGTGTTCGACCGCGTATCTTATGCACTGGTTATGCGTATCGAGAGGCCCGTCCAGGCATTGGATGTGGTGGAAACACCCTAATCCCAGGTCTCGCGCGAGGTGCCGTCGAAGGGCGGCGCCGCGCGTGCAGGCGCGATTCCTGCTCTTGCCACGGCCATGACGACGGATCCGGGGCCGGCGAGTTGGCTGCAACTTACCCTTACGCCAGGTCTCGGCCCCGCGACGGTTCGCCAGTTGCTCAAGCACTATGGCCTACCTGAGCAGATTTTGGCTCGTTCCCGCTCCGAGCTGGTCCACTTCGCTCCTCGAGCCGCGGTAGACGCGCTTGATTCTGCCGAAGTTGCTGCAGCAGTTGCAGCGGCGAGTGAGTGGGCCGCGCAGCCGGGCCACGCTGTCGTTACCTTGGCCGATGAAGCTTACCCGAAGCCACTGCTTGAGATTCCGGATCCCCCCACGCTGCTCTATGCGCATGGTCGCCTCGACCTGCTGGCTCGACCAGCCCTGGCTGTGGTCGGCAGTCGGAATGCAACTGCTCAAGGTGAACGCAACGCGGAAGCGTTCGCGCGTGCATTCAGTGAAGCGGGGCTAACGATCGTCTCGGGTCTCGCCCTCGGCATCGATGCGGCGGCCCATCGTGGCGGATTGGCCGGCTCCGGGTCAACGATCGCCGTGCTCGGAACGGGCATCGATGTAACCTACCCTGAACGTAACGCATCGCTCGCAAGCGAGATCGCACGGCGTGGCTTGCTGCTATCCGAGTTCGCGCTCGGCACGCCGGCGGCTGCGCACAACTTTCCGCGCCGCAATCGCCTTATCTGCGGATTGGCGCAGGGCTGTCTGGTCGTCGAGGCAGCGCTCGCTTCGGGGTCGCTCATCACGGCGCGCGCGGCCGCCGAGCAGGGGCGTGAGGTCTTTGCCATTCCGGGCTCGATTCACTCCCCGCTCTCTAAGGGGTGCCACGCACTGATCAAGTCGGGTGCCAAGCTGGTTGAATCCGCGGAAGACGTGCTGACCGAGCTTGGCGGCTTCAGGCCCAGCGGGTATGCGACGACCCGCCCTGTGCGTAGGCCGTCGCTCCACGAAAATCCGCTTCTGGCGCACATGGGATTCGACCCCATAGACGTCGATTCGCTGTGCACGCGTGCGGGATTGTCAGTCGAGCAGGTATCCTCGGAGCTACTGCGGCTCGAACTCGCCGGAGAGGTAGCGGTGCTGCCCGGCGGGCTATATCAACGCCTAAATTGCTGAGGAGAACAATAATATGTACGAAATCCTCGTCTACCTGTTTGAGCACTGCCAGCAGGCAGATCTCGCGCAAGACAGTGAATTGGTGGCGAAGAAGCTCTCGGCCGCAGGATTCGAGGACACCGAAATCAGCGAAGCGTTGTCTTGGCTGGCGGGCGTGCTTCGCGTCCCTCACCGCAACTTCGCGCCGATTCCCGACTCGCGTAACACTTTCCGCGCGTATGCACCGAAGGAGCTAGCCAAGCTCGACACTGATTGCCGCGGTTTTCTGCTGACGTTGGAGCAATCTGGCATCCTGAGCCCACAGGTCCGTGAACACGTGATCGAGCGAGCGCTCGCTGCGACCGGGTCCACGTTGTCGCTCGAGCAACTCAAGCTGATCGTGCTGATGGTGCTCTGGAACCAGCAAACACCCACCAGCCGTCTGCTCGCAGAGGACCTGTTCACGGTTCAGCACGAGCGTTTGCCAAGCTAAGGCTCGCGCGCGAGGCAGCGCCCTCGCGGCTTTTTCACACCCGGGTTGCCGCCCCGGCGCGTTTGCACTTATCATCTGCCGCCTTTCGACGCCCGTAGCACCCCGCCCGGCCTTCCATGAGCAAAACGCTGATAATCGCCGAGAAACCCTCCGTTGCTGCGGACATTGCGCGTTCGCTCGGCAGCTTCGCCCGCAAAGGAGATTACTTCGAGAGCGACGAATACGTGCTGTCATCGGCGGTGGGCCATCTGCTGGCCCTTTCCCTGCCGGAGGAATACGACCTCAAGAAGGGCAAGTGGTCGTTCGCTAGGCTTCCGGTCATTCCGCCGCATTTCGAACTAACGCCGATTGAGCGAAGTCAGGACCGGCTCAATCTGCTTCTGCGGCTAATGAAGCGGAAGGACGTCGAGGCCCTAATCAATGCCTGTGACGCCGGTCGCGAGGGCGAACTCATATTCCGTTATCTCGTGAACTATGCGCGCATCAAGAAGCCCATCGAGCGCCTGTGGCTGCAATCGATGACACCGCAGGCGATCCGAGACGGATTCGGTGCCTTGCGTCCCGACAAGGAGCTCCTTCCTCTGGCCGACGCGGCGCGCTGCCGCTCAGAGGCGGACTGGCTGGTAGGGATAAACGGGACGCGCGCGATGACCGCCTTCAATTCCAAGGAAGGCGGGTTCTACCTCACCACTGTGGGTCGAGTTCAAACCCCGACACTTGCCGTGCTGGTCGAACGAGAGGAGCGTATTCGGGCGTTCACCCCGCGAGACTTCTGGGAAGTTCACGCCCGCTTTGCCGCCGCTGCAGGGGAATACTCTGGACGCTGGTTCGATCCTGCGTTCAAAAAGGACGATGACACCGAGCGAAAACCGGAGCGGCTATGGAGCGCCAAGGAGGCTGATGCAATCGTCGCCGCGTGCCGCAATGGCAAGGGCGCGGTTACGGAGGAGAGTAAGCCTTCGACTCAGCTTTCGCCACTGCTGTTCGATCTCACGAGCTTGCAACGCGAGGCCAATGGCCGCTTCGGATTTCCCGCCAAGATGACCTTATCGATCGCGCAGGCGCTCTACGAGCGGCACAAAGTACTGACCTACCCGCGCACGGATGCGCGCGCGCTTCCAGAGGACTATCTAGGGACGGTGAAGAAGACCATTGAGGTTCTGGGCACCACGAAAGAGTACGGTGCCTTGGCCAAGAGCGTGTTGAAACAACGCTGGGTAAAGCCGAACCGGAGAGTCTTCGACAACACCAAGATATCCGACCACTTCGCGATCATTCCTACGCAACAGGCGCCAAAGCAATTGAACGACGCCGAACAGAAACTCTACGACATGGTTGTGCGGCGATTTTTGGCAGTGTTCCACCCGGCCGCCGAGTACTTGCAGACGACCCGAATTACGAAAGTCGGTGAACACCAATTCAAGACTGAGGGCCGGGTCTTGCGCCAACCGGGCTGGCTAGTCGTATATGGCCGGGCCGCCCAGTCTGAGAGCGATAACTTACCGGTGGTCGCTGTCGACGAGCAGGTGCGCGTTTCCGAGGTCGACGCGCAGGCGAATCAGACGAAGCCGCCCCCAAGGTACACGGAGGCGACGCTGTTGTCGGCGATGGAAGGCGCTGGCAAGCTGGTCGAGGACGACGAACTGCGCGCGGCAATGGAGGCGAAAGGACTAGGCACGCCGGCCACTCGTGCGGCGGTCATCGAGGGGTTGATCCAGGAGGAATACGTTCACCGCAGCGGCAGAGAACTGGTGCCCACGCCAAAAGCGTTTTCGCTCCTGTTTGCCTTGCGCCATTTCGGCGTCAGCGAGATCACTTCGCCTGAGCTAACAGGAGATTGGGAATTCAAGCTTAAGTTGATGGAAGCAGGCAAGCTGCGCCGTGAAGAGTTCATGGAACATATCGAGCAGGCTACACGCGATATGGTGGAGAGGATCAGAAACGGGGACATTCCGGACACTGCGTTCGCTACGGTAGATGCCCCGTGTCCCAAGTGTGGCGGCAAAGTGCAAGAGAACTACCGCAAGTTTCAATGTCAGAAGTGCGACTTCTCCATCTGGAAAGTGACTTCAGGCCGCGAGTGGTCACCGGAAGAAATCAGTGAACTGATCCAAAAACGCTTCTTAGGTCCTCTGACGGGCTTCCGCAGCCGGATGGGGAAACCCTTCGCGGCCGCCGTCAGGCTGAACGACGAGTTCCGGGTTGAATTCGACTTTGGTCAGGGAACCGCTGCATCGGATGCCGAAGAGGCGCCGGACTTTTCCAATCAGGAAAGCCTTGGCTCCTGTCCCAAGTGCGGTGGGCGCGTTTTCGAACATGGGGTCGCCTACGTCTGCGAGAGAGCCGTCGGGCCATCGCGCAGCTGCGACTTCCGCTCTGGTAAGATGATCCTCCAGCAGCCCGTCGAGCGGGCCCAAATGGCAAAACTGCTCGCGACTGGAAAGACCGACTTACTTCAGCGCTTCATCTCGAAGAAAGGTCGTCCCTTCAAGGCCTATCTGGTCAAGAACCCTGATGGCCGCGTTGGATTCGAGTTCGAGCCGCGTAAGCCCAAAGCCGCTCCGGCTGCGACGCTCGTGGCGACCGCAACGAAGAAGACCGCCGTCACCACGCGCAAGCCAGCCAAGAAGACCGCCAAGCCAGCTAGCAAGAAGAAGCGCCGCTAGATATCCAGATTGCGCACTCCGAGCGCATTTGACTCTATGAATGCGCGTCTTGGTTCTACTTCGTCACCCATCAGCTTAGTGAAAATCTCGTCCGCCGCAATCCCGTCCTCTATCTGCACCCGCAACAGCCGGCGCATCTCCGGATCCATGGTCGTTTCCCAGAGCTGAGACGGATTCATTTCGCCCAGGCCCTTGTAGCGCTGCAGGCTCATCGACTTCTGCACCTCTGCGAGCAACCAGCGCATGGCTTCGGGGAAGTCCTTCACCGGATGCTTCTTCTCTCCGCGCTGCACATAGGCGCCGGCGCCCACTAGTCCGCGCAACAGCTCCGCAGTCTGTTGAATTTGCAGGTAATCCCCGGACAGCAGAAACTCGGAGTCGATATGGCTAGTCCGAATGTTTCCATGGCGCGTGCGTTCCACCCTCACCTGGTAGCGTTCCGTCTTCGCGTCAAAATGGGCGCTGATGTGGATGCCGTTGCCTGGAATGGATGCCATGAGCGCATTGGCAGACGCTTGCGCGGTTTCGTGTCGCGACAGATCAACCTGAACCCCTCGCAGCATTGCCGCCAGAACGTCTCTGTCCACCCAGCGGGAAACCCGCTCGATAACCGCTTCGGAGAGGAGGTACGACTTTGCCAGCTCCGCCAGCGCGTCGCCAACGATCGGCTCGCGTTGCGCCGAAGGGTATAGGGCAGCATCGACAAGGGCCTGTCTGAGCATAAACGCGTTCAACTCGTGCTCGTCCTTCAAGTAGCGCTCGTCTTTTCCCAGTTTGGCCTTGTACAGAGGCGGCTGAGCTATGTAGATGTACCCACGCTCGACCAGTTCAGGCATCTGGCGATAGAAGAAGGTAAGGAGAAGAGTCCGTATGTGGGATCCATCCACGTCAGCGTCTGTCATTATGATGATGCGGTGGTAGCGAAGCTTTTCCGGATTGTATTCTTCCTTGCCGATGCCGCATCCCAGCGCGGTAATGAGTGTCGCGATTTCCGCCGAAGAAAGTAGCTTGTCGAAGCGCGCCTTCTCCACATTTAGGATTTTGCCCTTCAGCGGAAGTATCGCCTGAAATTTTCTGTCGCGTCCTTGCTTTGCGGAGCCGCCGGCCGAATCTCCTTCGACCAAATAGAGTTCGCACTGAGCCGGGTCTCGCTCCTGGCAGTCCGCCAGTTTGCCAGGCAAGCCGACGCCGTCCAGGACACCCTTTCTGCGCGTCATCTCTCTAGCCCGTCGTGCCGCCTCCCTCGCGCGTGCCGCGTCGACGATCTTACCCGTGATCACGCGTGCGTCGGTCGGCCTCTCATCAAGATACTGGCGCAGCTTCTCGGCTATTACCTCCTCCACAGCCGGCCTAACCTCGGAGGAGACAAGCTTCTCCTTTGTCTGCGAAGAGAACTTGGGCTCAGGAACTTTCACTGAGAGAACGCACGCGAGTCCCTCTCGCATATCGTCGCCGGTGGTCTCAACCCTGGCCTTTTTCGCCAGCTCGTTCTCCTCGATGTACTTGTTCAGCACGCGGGTCATCGCGGCCCGTAGCCCGGTGAGGTGCGTTCCGCCGTCCTTCTGTGGAATGTTGTTGGTGAAGCACAACACGGACTCTTGGTAGGAATCGTTCCACTGCATCGCCACCTCGACCGTAATGCCCTCCCTTTCTCCCTTTGCCGCAAAAACGTTGGGGTGCAGCACAGTCTTCGAGCGGTTCATGTACTCCACGAAACCTCTCACGCCACCTGAAAACGCGAAGTTTTCCTCCTTGCCGGCGCGCTGATCAATTAGAACGATCTTAGCGCCATTATTCAGGAAGGAAAGCTCTCTCAACCTGCGAGCGAGGATGTCGTAGTGATAGTCCACATTGCCGAACACGTCATGCGAGGCTAGGAAGTGAACTTCCGTACCGCGCTTTTCGGTGCTCCCAGTCGCTTTCAAAGGCTCGACAGGAACGCCGTCGCGAAACTCCATCTGATGGACACTGCCATCGCGCCAAACGGTAAGGCGAAGCCACTCCGAAAGCGCGTTGACTACGGATACCCCGACTCCATGCAAGCCGCCGGCCACCTTGTACGTGTTGCTGTCGAACTTACCGCCCGCATGTAGTTCGGTCATTACGATCTCGGCCGCGGAACGTTTTAGTTCGTCATCCTCCTTGATGCCGGTCGGAATCCCGCGTCCGTTGTCAAGAACGGATATTGAGTTGTCAGTGTGGATAGTTACTAGGATCTCATCACAATAGCCGGCCAAAGCTTCGTCGACGGCATTGTCGACGACCTCGAATACCATGTGGTGCAGTCCGGTTCCGTCGGACGTATCACCGATATACATACCGGGGCGTTTGCGAACGGCTTCCAGTCCCTTCAATACCTTGATGCTGTCGGAGCTGTATTCGCTCGCATCAGGCAGTAGTCTTTCGGCTTCTCCCACCTTGCCTTTCCTTGTGATTCGTTCGCTAGCTATCAGATGCGCATCGGCATCACGACGTACTTGAAATTCTGTTCGGAAGCGTATGTAACCAGGGCACTAGAAGAGGAATCACCAAAAGTACACTCGACCGATGCGCCAGGAACATTGTTTAGCACGTCGAGTAGGTAATTGACATTGAAACCGATGTCGAGCGCATCTCCGGAATACGCTACCTCAAGCTCCTCCTGCGCTTCTTCCTGCTCCGCATTGGAGGATACGATCTTGAGACTTCCGTCGCTGAGCACCCATCGCACACCGCGAAATTTTTCGTTCGACAGAATTGCCGCCCTAAGCAGGGCTTGCCGCAAAACCTCACGATCGAGCGTAAGAGTGTTCTTATGCTGGGTTGGAATTACCCGGGTGTAGTCCGGAAACTTCCCGTCCACCAATTTAGAAACCAGTTCAACGTTTCCGAAAGTGAAGGCAGCCTGAGTCGCCGAAAGTTCAATCTTGACTTCTTCCTCGGCGTCAGACAGGAGCTTGCTCAGTTCGAGCACGGTCTTGCGGGGTACGATCACCTCCTGCCGCGGCAAATCGACTTCCAGCGCCATCGACGCAAACGCGAGGCGATGGCCGTCAGTAGCGACTACCTTGAGCTGCCTATGCTCCACAAGCATGAGCAGCCCGTTTAGGTAATAGCGAATGTCCTGCTGTGCCATAGCGTACTGCACCAAGCCAAGCAACCGTCGCAACGCCCTTTGCGCAAGACCGAAACGAGCCACGTCGCCGGCTGGCTTGGAAAGGCGTGGAAAATCTTCCGCAGGCAAAGTCTGCAAACTGAAACGGCTCTTGCCTGCCTTGACTAGCATTCGCTTGTCCTGCTGCTGAAGCGTCACCTCGGTGCCGTCCGGCAGTGCACGCAGAATTTCGACCAGTTTTCGCGCGCCGACTGTAACCGTATGCGCCTCTCCGGCTTGTTCAAGCGGCATACTCGACGTAATCTGAATCTCGATGTCCGTCGCAAGGAAGGAGAGCACTTTCGAGCTACGATCTATGAGCACGTTGGATAGGATCGGAAGCGTGTGACGGCGCTCGATGATCCCGCTCACAGCAGAGAGCGGGCCAAGGAGTTCGCCTTGCTTCGCTTTAACTAGAACCATATTCTTACCTTAGTAATAGTTAATAGGTTGGCCTGGACCTGGGGATAGCGGGGAAAATCCATTGCTCGCCGAGAGTTGCGGAATATATTCGGCGTGAACAAGCTGTGGAATGATGGTGCAGCGATGTGGACAGTTTTACGCGGCCTGGCTTGCCGGTCGGCTTATGCACAATTTGAACCGCATTCGTGCACAGCTTGTTCATCCCTTCAACACCTGTTCGAGCACCAGGTAGTCGCGATTGATCACGGAGTCCTTCTTGCGTAGCGTCGCGATGGTGCGGCAGGCGTGGAGCACGGTAGTGTGGTCACGATTGCCGAACGCTTCTCCGATCTCCGGAAGACTCATCTGTGTGAGGTCCTTGGCAAGCGCCATTGCGACTTGCCTAGGCCTGGCCACATTTCGGCTCCGCTTCTTGGAATGCATGTCGGATATCCTGATCTTAAAGTACTCTGCGACCGTTTTTTGGATTCCGTCGACGGTGATCTGCCGGTTCGCGACGTTTAAGATATCGCGTAGTGCCTCCTTCGCCAGGTCAAGGGAGAGCTCCCTAGCGGTAAAGCGCGAATACGCGAGAACCTTCTTCAATGCACCCTCAAGCTCTCTCACATTGGATCGGATGTGTTTGGCGATGAAGAAGGCGATTTCCTCGGAGAGTGCGAGCGATTCGGCTTCGGCCTTCTTCAGCACAATCGCGACTCGCATCTCCAGTTCGGGCGGCTCAATTGCAACTGTGAGACCCCAACCAAAGCGCGATATCAGCCGCTCCTCCATTCCCGCAATTTCCTTCGGGTAGGTGTCGCAGGTGATTACGATCTGCTTATGGGCTTCGACTAGCGCGTTAAAGGCGTAGAAGAACTCTTCCTGCGTGCGTCCCTTGTTGGAGAAGAACTGGATGTCATCGATTAGCAGCAAATCGAGCGAATGGTAGTAGCGTTTAAATTCATCGAATGATCGTTGCTGGTATGCACGGACCACATCCGTGACGTATTGTTCGGCGTGAGTGTACCGAATGCGTGCCTGGGCGCGCTGCTCCGCAAGGTGGTTACCAATGGCCTGAAGAAGGTGCGTCTTGCCGAGCCCGACGCCACCGTAGATGAACAGCGGGTTGTAGGAAATTCCTGGGTTCTCGGCGACCTGAATTGCGGCGGCACGGGCAAGTTGATTTGCTTTGCCCGTGACGAAGCTGTCGAAGGTGAATCCACGGTTGAGCCGAGCGCGCTCTAGAGTAGTTGGCACCTCGTTGCTCTCCCGAACAGCCGTAGGACTGCTGCGTGAGCTCGGATCGGCCTCGCGGGCGAGGACGAAGCGTAAACCCAGATCTCGCCCGCTCGCCTCCGAGGCAAGTTTCTCTATGCGCGTGGCGAATCGCTCCCGCACGAGCTCGAGAACGAATCGGTTCGGGGCCGCCAAGGTAAGCGTGTCTGACTCCGCTGCGCCCTCGGGTGAAAGCGGTCGGATCCAGGTATTGAATTGTTGCGCGGGGAGTTCCTGCTCCAATCGCCGCAGGCAGGCGTCCCACAGGTTCTGCATTGTGCTGTCGGCCTCGTTTTTGCGATTGTCGCGGCGGGCTCGGAGGCGAGCGAGAGAAGCTCGCCGTCGAATTCAGAATGTTACCTTTTTCGCGATGAGTTATCCACAGGGATGTCATTCGGAAATGGTGATTTGACAATGTCCATATGCGCACGCTCTAATACCCGCCTTTTTCGGGTTGGTGCAGCGATGAAGCGTACTTATCAACCATCCAAGACGCGCCGCGCGCGACGCCACGGGTTCCTGGTCCGCAGTCGCACGGCGGGGGGGCGCGCGGTGCTGCGGGCACGGCGGGCGCGGGGTCGCAAGCGCCTGGGACTCTAGGCTCCGCCTCGGGCGTGCTCGGTGGGCCTAAGCGGGCACGGCGTTACGGACTCGGACCAGAGAGGCGCCTGACGCGGAGCGCGGTATTTGTGCAGCTCCTGCAGCATGGCAAGCGCCGCAGTATCAGCGGTTACACGTTTTACCTTGGACGGCGCGAGAGCGGCCCGCCGCGTCTCGGTATTCTGGTGACTCGAAAGCATTCGGCGCGAGCAGTTGAACGCAATCGCATCAAGCGCTGCATCCGGGAGGCCTTCCGCCTTGAGCAGGAGAGCCTCGGTGCGTTGGATGTGCTGGTGCGGCCACCGTACGGCGCCAAACCGTCTTCGCAGATGATGCTGCAACTGCGAGAACTTTTTAGCAGGCTGAACCGATGATCTCCTCGCTGTTGCGCGTCGCTGTCAGGGGCTACCGCTACTTTATAAGTCCCCTATTTGCACCTGCGTGCCGTTTTTACCCGACTTGTTCGGAGTATGCAGAGGAAGCGCTTGCTCGTCACGGCGCATTGCTAGGCGGATGGCTGGCTGCGCGGCGCGTCTGCCGTTGCGGGCCTTGGAGCTCCGGCGGCCACGACCCGGTTCCCGGGCCCCGACGCTGAATCGGACGGCGCGCATCTTATGGACACGCAACGACTGGTTCTGTTGGTGATCTTCAGCTTTTCCCTGGTCCTATTGTGGGACGCGTGGGAGAAGGCGAGCCAACTGCCGCCGATTGCCGTTCCGACCGCGCAGCACCAAGGCATTCCTACGCCTACTCCACGGCCGTCCACGGACAACGGCGCTGCCCCGTTGTCTTCCGTCGCTCGCGTCGCCGGCGTCCCGGGCGCCGAAACCTCCGCGGCTCAGGGAACGATGGTTCAGGTGCGCACCGACCTTGTCGTGGCCACGATCAACACGCTTGGCGGCACCCTGCAGCGGCTGGAATTGCTCAAGCACAAAGCCCAGGCCGACGAAAACAAGGACTTCGTGCTTCTCGGGCAGAACTTCGACTACGAGGCTGAGAGCGGCCTCATCGGCGACGGGCTGCCGAACCATCGTACGATTTGGCGCGTTCTGCCAGGACCGCGCGAACTCGCAGCAGGGGCCGACAAGCTAGAGGTGCGGCTCGTCGCAGACGGGCCAAATGGCCTCTCGGTGGAGAAGGTATACACCTTCTATCGCGACCGCTACCTGATCGACGTCGCGTTCGAAATAGACAATCGGGGTACGGCGCCGGTGACGGCTGACGCATACTTCCAATTGGTGCGCGACGACAAGGATCCGCCTGGTCAGACTCACACGTCGCGCACCTACTTCGGCCCTGTAATGTACACCGCCGAGTCGAAGTACAAGAAGATCAGCTTCTCCGACATCGCAGAGGGTAAGGCGGACTATCCGAAGCATGCGGATGACGGGTGGATCGGCATCGTACAGCACTACTTCGTGTCGGCCTGGGTGCCCAGCGGAAAACTGCCGCGGGAGTTCTACCTGAAGAAGCTCCCCGACGGGCTATTTGCCGCTGGGCTCATTGTTTCGGCCCCGCGCTTGGCGCCGGGGGCGAGCGCTCGCGTTGACGTACCGCTGTTCGCCGGGCCGCAGGAGCAAAAGCGCCTCAAGGCCGTGGCGCCGGGATTCGATCTCGTGGTCGATTATGGCTGGCTCAGCATAATCGCTTGGCCGCTATTCTGGCTGCTGGAGAAGTATCACGGCCTGACTGGCAACTGGGGAGTGGCGATCATCTTGCTCACTATTACCGTCAAGCTGGTGTTCTTTCCGCTCTCGGCTGCGAGCTACAAGTCGATGGCAAAGATGAAGCTCGTCACGCCCCGCATGACGAAGCTGCGCGAGATGTACGGTAACGATCGAGCCAAGCTCAATCAGGCGATGATGGAGTTGTACAAGACGGAGAAGATTAATCCGCTTGGAGGCTGCTTTCCCATCCTGGTGCAAATACCGGTTTTCATCGCTCTTTACTGGGTGCTGCTCGCGGCGATCGAGCTGCGCCATGCGCCGTTCATATTCTGGATCAAAGACCTCTCGGCCCTTGATCCCTACTATGTGCTGCCGATCCTGATGACGATAAGCATGGTGATTCAGACGCGCATGAATCCAAAGCCTCCCGACCCGGTGCAGGCGAAGGTGATGACCTTCATGCCGTTCGTGTTCAGCGTGTTCTTCTTCTTCTTCCCTGCCGGACTGGTTCTCTACTGGCTGGTGAACAATATCCTTTCCATCCTTCAGCAGTGGCAGATCCAGCGGATGTTCACCCGCGACAAGCCTGCCCATGGCAAGCGTTGATGACAGGTCTGGGCGAGACTCCGGGCGCGATACCATAGCCGCGATCGCCACACCGTCAGGTCGAGGCGGTATTGGGGTGGTGCGCATCTCCGGCCCCGGTGTGGCGAAGATTGCCCGGTCCCTCTTGGGCGAGCTTCCTGCGCCGCGGCGCGCGGTGTACCGCGGGTTTGCGGATTCCCGGGGCGAGACGATCGACCGCGGCATTGCCATATATTTTTCCGCGCCGCACTCGTACACCGGCGAACCGGTGCTCGAGCTCCATGGCCACGGCGGGCCCGTTGTTATGCGAACGCTGCTCAATGCTTGCCTCGACGCGGGAGCCCGGATCGCACATCCTGGGGAATTTACTCGGCGCGCTTATCTCGAAGGCAAGCTTGATCTTGCCCAGGCGGAAGCGGTTGCGGACCTCATCGATGCGGCGAGTCAAGAAGCCGCAAAGTCGGCGCTACGCTCTTTGGCGGGCGAGTTCTCAGCAGCTATCAATGGCCTTGCGGCACAGCTTACAGAGCTTCGGGCCCTGACCGAGGCGGTGCTCGATTTCCCGCAGGAGGAAGTGGAGGAGCTGCACCTCGAAGACGCGCGGGCGCGCTTGGCTGGAGTTCGGGCGGCACTCGAGTTCGTGCTGGCACAGAGTCGGCAGGGCAGCCTGCTTCGCACCGGCATACACGTTGTGTTCGCCGGTCGTCCGAATGTCGGAAAGTCGAGCTTGCTCAATAGGCTTGCCGGAGAGGAGCGAGCGATCGTTACGCCGGTCGCGGGCACGACGCGCGACGCGCTGCGCGAACCGATTCAGATCGATGGAGTTCCGATCATCGTCGTCGACACCGCGGGGCTGCGCGAGTCGCCCGACGAGGTGGAACGCATCGGGGTAGAACGCGCCTGGCACGAGCTTGCCCGCGCGGACATAGCGCTGGTGGTACTCGAGACGCATATCGGGGTTGGACGAGAAGAGAACGAGATGCTTGCGCGGCTTCCCGAAACGAGCGTACGTATCCTGGTGTACAACAAGGTCGACCTCGTGCCGGGCGTGGCGGCTGGGCGACGTCACGGGACGTCGAACGAAGTTTGGGTCTCCGCCAAGACCGGCGCGGGACTTGAGGACCTGCGACGGATGCTTCTGGAATCGGCGGGGTGGGTCAGTACCGGGGAGTCGACTTTTCTCGCGCGCGAGCGGCACTTGCGCGCTTTAGCGCGTGCAAGGAAGCACCTGGAGGAAGCGAGTTTACAGCTGGAGCACTGGGAGTTCTTTGCCGAGGAGCTGCGTCTCGCGCATATCGCACTGACGGAAATTATCGGCGAATTCACACCAGACGACCTGCTCGGAGAGATCTTCTCGCGGTTCTGTATCGGAAAATAGCGCCGGAGGCGAGTGATACAATCAACTTAGCAGTCTAAAGAACTATAAGATGCCGGCCCAGGATAGTCAGGGCCGTTTTGCTTTTAGGAGACGCGCAAATGACCAATCCTCAGCCTGCTCAAGCCGACGCTTCGCGCGCTCCCGATTGGATCCGTCACGCGAAGCTTCGCGAATGGGTAGGTGACATGGTGCGCCTAACAAGGCCGGCGCGCGTGGTCTGGTGCGACGGGTCCCAGCCTGAGTACGATCGCCTGTGCGCTGAGCTTGTCAACACTGGTACGTTCATCAAGCTCAATCCGAAGCTGCGCCCAAACAGCTATCTGGCGCGTTCCCACCCGACGGATGTAGCGCGAATGGAGGACCGTACCTTCATTTGCAGCGCGCGCAAGGAGCAAGCGGGCCCGACAAATAACTGGGTCGATCCGCTGGAAATGCGCGGCACGATGAATCGGCTGTTCGACGGCTGCATGCGCGGGCGCACGATGTATGTGATGCCGTTCTCGATGGGGCCAATCGGCTCGCACATCGCCCAGATCGGGGTGCAGCTGAGCGACTCGGCGTACGTCGTTGTCAATATGCGCATCATGACGCGAATGGGACGGGCAGTCGGCGAGTGGCTCGGCGAGGATGGCGATTTCGTGCCATGTATGCATTCCGTCGGCGCGCCGCTCGCGCCGGGTATGAAGGACGTGGCGTGGCCGTGCAACGACACGGAAAAATGGATCGTTCACTTTCCGGAGTCGCGAGAGATCTGGTCCTTTGGCTCCGGCTACGGCGGCAACGCGCTTCTGGGAAAGAAATGTCTAGCCCTGCGCATAGCGTCGGTGATGGCGCGCGACGAGGGTTGGCTCGCGGAGCACATGCTCATTCTCGGGGTCGAATCGCCGCAGGGCGAAAAGTCGTACATATCTGCCGCGTTCCCAAGCGCCTGCGGCAAGACCAACCTGGCGATGCTAATTCCGCCCGCTGCGTTCAAAGGCTGGAAGGTAACGACAATCGGTGAAGACATTGCATGGATCAAACCGGGACATGACGGCCGCTTCTATGCCATCAATCCCGAAGCGGGTTTCTTCGGCGTCGCGCCCGGTACCTCTGAGACAACGAATCCGAACGCGATGAAGATGCTGGGCGAGAACGTGATCTTCACCAACGTCGCGCTGACGCTCGAGGGTGACGTTTGGTGGGAGGGCATGAGCGCGGAGCCACCGCTGCGCCTCATCGATTGGCAGGGCAAGGAATGGACCCCGAATTGCGGCCGTACGGCAGCGCATCCCAACGCGCGCTTCACGGTTGCGGCCGCGCAGTGCCCCTCGATGGATCCGAAATGGGAGGACACGTCCGGGGTGCCGATATCTGCCTTCATCTTTGGCGGCCGAAGGTCTACGACGGTCCCATTAGTGGTCCAGGCGCCTACTTGGGAGGAAGGCGTGTACATGGGGGCGACGCTCGGTTCCGAAACAACCGCGGCAATTACCGGCAAGGTCGGCGTGGTGCGACGCGATCCGATGGCGATGCTCGCGTTTTGTGGTTACAACATGGGCGACTACTTCGCGCATTGGCTGAAGATGGGTAAGGCCGTGCACCATCCGCCGAAGATCTTCCTGGTCAACTGGTTCCGTCGCGATGCAAATGGCAAATTCATTTGGCCCGGCTTTTCGGAGAACATGCGGGTGATAGCCTGGATTGTCGAGCGCTGCCACGGGCGCGCACAGGGGATGGAGACGCCGTTGGGTGTGATGCCACGCTTCGAAGATATCGCGTGGACGGGACTCGAGAAATTTGGCAGTGACAAGTACGCCGAGATACTGAGTGTGGATCGCGCAGTCTGGCGCAATGAGCTTGGTTCGCATGACGCCTTGCTCGCAAAGATGGGTGGGCATTTGCCGCGCGAGTTGGCATTAAGACGCGACAAGCTGCACGAAACGCTCGCCGTTTAGCGCTCTCTCAGACCTCAGCGCGTAACCGGCGCGCGCGGCTCGACTGTGGTGCGGTCTGGCGCAGTCCTGGTGACTTTGGCCGGCGCCTGGTAAATGTCGATTCGCTTGTCGTACAGCGGTATGGTGGTCCCGTCCAGCCGGGTCTCGAAGAGTATTAGTTCGAGGTCCACGTCGGCGATAAAGATTTGCTCGGTGTTTGTGATTCCTTCCGTCGCTATGCTGTCGCGAGAAGGGAAAGTTCGAGTGCGTGAGGATGCTCGCCTGGCCGTAGTGCAAGCCCGAGGCCCTCCTCTGGAAGGGCGCCTACCGTGCTGGCCATTGCGACATAAACCTGATTCTCGACAGCCCGAGCGTGGTGGCAGTAGCGCACCTGCCAGAGTGCCGCTGCGCGTGACCTCCTTCCACGTGTGCTGCTACACACCATAGTCGTCCCAGCGCTCGATGAGCGAGCTAGCAACGCCGACGACTCGATCGCCAACCTCTAGCGCAATCCAGCCATCTTCGGATAGACCTGCGCCTGGATGTCGATAATCTGGGGAATATCCGCGGGGCGGGCATGGCGGACGATTAGCGTAACACCGATAATGTACTGTGATAACAAGAACTTACTATACAGCCGGTACGTGAAACTCGCACCGCTTCGGGACGAGCGCGAATCATGCCTCAAATAGCCGGTGCATGGAGCTTCCTGTCGGCCCATGCCGCGGAAGCTAGGGAGCATGCGACGGCAACTGCCATGACATGAGACGCGGTCCCATACTCGAGCAGTACGCCACCCAAGGCCAAACCGACCGCGACGCCACAAAGTAGCGCGGTTGCCGACCAGGTGAACCCTTCTGTGATCTGGTCCACGGCTACGGTTTTGGCGATGTATGTTGATTGGATAATTAGTGGCGGTGCCATCGTCGCACCGGCCAGTGCGCTGCAGACCGTGAACACTCGAGGGTCGTTGATCAGCACCAGGGGAACTAGTCCCAATCCCATGAGTAGCAGCGAGCCGGACATTCGATGGCCAAGGGGGCGATGCCAGTGCCGGCTGCCGTACGCTAGGCCCGCCGCAGCGCTACCTACACTCATCAGTCCCAATAGGACGCCAGCGAGTGCTGGCTTGCCGATACTCTTTGCGTATGCGGCGAGCGCAATTTCGACCAAGCCGAACACAGTCGCATAGGCGAACGCCGCGACAAGCAGATAAGGGAGTCCTGGCGTGCGCAATGCTCCGAGGAAAGGCGCAGACGGATCGGGCAGCTGCCGACTGTCCCAGTCGCCGAGGGATGCCGAGCGAAGATATAGCGTGGAACCGGCTAGCGCGCTGACAGCGGCGGCGAGAAGGGCGGCGGCAGGGGACGCCAAGGCAACAAGCGAGGCGACCAGCAGGGGCCCGGTCACGAAGATGAGCTCAATAACAACGGCATCGAGAGTCAGGGCCGTAGTTAGAAGCTGATCGTCATTCAGCTTGCGTCTCAAAAGCGCGCGCTGACTGACAGTAATCGGCGGTAGGCTCGCGCCTGCGCAAGCCGCGATCGGGGCAACACCCCAAAGAGACAGATGTTGCAGTACGGCGATAGTGAGCAACACGAGCGCGGTGGGATAAGCGATGCTGCAAATGCGCAGGACGGGGCGCGGTCCGAGCCGATCGATGAGGCGGCCAAGAAGCGGAGCAATTATCGCCAGACCGGTCACGTACGCGCCTGTGACCAGGCCCGAGGAGGCATAGGTGCCGCCCGCCGCCTGTGTGAGTAATAAGAGCGCCAGCCCGCACATGCCGATCGGCAGTCGGCCAAGGAGAGAGGCCCAGAATGACTCCTTGACGCCGGGGACGGCGAGGACGACCGCGTAACGGGAGAAGGAGAACATTGGCTGTAGGGCTGGCGATTCTCGCATAGGCGCTATGCGCCATTCGTGTTCCACGTGAAACTTCGGCGCTGCCGACGTTTCACGTGGAACATCGGGCTGCGCCTAGTTTCACGTCTTGCCTTCGCGTATCATTGCGCCTCTGCTGGATCCTGCCGGAATCGAAGGTCCCTGACCCGATCGCGCGTCATGCTGTACCCAACCGAGTTCGAAGTAATCGTAGTTGGCGGAGGTCACGCCGGCACCGAGGCGGCGCTCGCGGCTGCCCGTATGGGCCGGCGAACGCTGCTTCTCACGCACAGCATCGAGACGCTCGGCCAAATGTCGTGCAATCCGTCGATCGGTGGGATCGGCAAGGGACATCTTGTGAGGGAAATTGACGCCCTCGGCGGTGCTATGGCGCTCGCGACAGACGAGGCGGGAATCCAGTTCCGCACCCTGAATTCGTCAAAAGGCCCGGCGGTGCGCGCTACTCGTGCTCAGGCCGATCGAGTGCTCTACCGCGGAGCGATTCGGCGCCGACTCGAGAGTCAGCCAAACCTGACCGTCTTCCAGCAAGGGGTCGACGATATTCTGCTCGTCGGAGACAAAGCCGTTGGCGTCGTCACCCAACTCGGGATTCGATTCCTGGGCGGAGCGGTGGTGCTCACAACCGGCACATTCCTGTCCGGGTTGGTCCACGTTGGCCTGCAACACTATCAAGCGGGTCGCGCTGGGGACCCTGCATCGCTTACCCTTGCTGCCCGCCTGCGCGAGATGAAGCTTCCGGTCGGTCGACTGAAGACCGGAACGCCGCCGCGGCTTGATGGTCGCAGCATCGATTTTTCGGTCACGGTCGCGCAACCGGGCGACTCACCCGAGCCCATCTTCTCGTTTCTCGGCAGCCGTGCAATGCACCCCGAGCAGCGGCCTTGCTGGATAACGCACACCAACGAGCGTACGCACGAAATTATCCGCCGGGGGCTCGACCGGTCGCCGATGTATACGGGCGTGATCCAAGGCGTCGGCCCGCGCTACTGCCCCTCGATCGAGGACAAGATTCAGCGCTTTGCTGACAAGTCGAGCCACCAGATCTTCCTCGAGCCCGAGGGCCTCGATACGCACGAAATCTATCCGAACGGCATCTCTACTAGTCTGCCGTTCGATGTTCAGCTCGAGTTGGTCCGCTCGATTCAGGGTTTAGAGCAGGCGCAGATTACCCGGCCGGGCTACGCCATCGAATACGACTACTTCGATCCGCGCAACCTGAAGGCTTCGCTCGAAACGAAAACCGTGCACGGCTTGTTCTTTGCTGGGCAGATCAATGGCACGACGGGGTACGAAGAAGCCGCCGCGCAGGGGTTGCTCGCGGGCATCAACGCCGGTTTGCAGGTCGTGGGGCGCAACTCTTGGTGCCCGCGACGCGACGAAGCGTACATCGGGGTGCTAGTGGATGACTTGATCACGCGCGGAGTGTCCGAGCCGTACCGTATGTTCACCAGCCGTGCCGAGTACCGCCTGATGCTGCGCGAGGACAATGCCGATCTGCGGCTAACGGGAATGGGCCGCGATCTCGGTCTCGTAAGCGATGAGCGCTGGGAACGGTTCAGCCGCAAGCGCGAAGCGATTGCGCAGGAGTGCGACCGGCTGCGCTCGACCTGGTTCACGCCACGTAGCCTGCCTGCTGCGGAAGCCGCGCGGGTACTGGGGAAAGGTATTGAAGGTGAGTACTCGCTTACGGAGCTTTTGTCCCGCCCCGGTGTTACGTATCGCGCGCTGATGTCGCTGCCTGGCGCCGGCCCCGGGGTACCGGAGGCGGAGGTGGCCGAGCAAGTGGAGATTCAAACCAAGTACCAGGGATACATTGATCGCCAGCGCGATGAGGTTGCGCGCAGCGAAAGCTTCGAAGAAGTGCCCCTGCCGGTCGACCTTGACTACCTACAGGTGCGGGGGTTGTCGATTGAGGCCAGGCAAAGGCTGGCTAGCCAGCGGCCGGAAACAATCGGCCAGGCGTCGCGCATCTCCGGCATTACGCCCGCGGCCATCTCGTTACTGCTGGTCCATTTGAAGCGAGCCGCGGTCCAGATCCGGCACAAGCAAAGCGCATGAAGCCCGAGGTCGCCCTCGACCGTGGGTTGGCGGCGCTGACACTCGGACTTGCGCCTGGTGCGCGCGACAAGCTACTTGCGTTTGTCGAATTGCTCGCGAAATGGAACAGGACTTACAACCTGACCGCGATCCGTGATCCGTTGAAGATGGTGAGCCACCACCTGCTCGACTCGCTGGCGGTGCTGCCCCATCTGCCGATGTCCACTGGCGGCGCGCTCGCGGATGTCGGCTCCGGTGGTGGGTTGCCTGGCATTCCGCTTGCCATCGCACGCCCGGAATGGCAAGTAACCTTGAACGACAGCAATCGGAACAAGACGGCCTTCCTGCGCCAAGCCGCAATAGAACTTGGACTTGCCAACGCGAAAGTTCACCTGGGAAGGGTAGAGGACTGGCGGCCGGCAAGACGGTTTGCGGTAGTGATATCGCGCGGATTCGCGGAACTAGCCGACTTCCTTTCCGCATGCGGCCGACTGGTTGTTCCGGGTGGCGTCCTGGCGGCTATGAAGGGCGTGTATCCGCACGAGGAGTTGGCACGAACGCCAGCCGGCACGACCTGTGATCGGGTTGTGCGCCTCGACGTGCCGTTTGTCCAGGCCGAGCGGCACCTGGTACTGTGCCGATCGGCGAGTGCGCCATGACACGCGTACTCGCCGTTACCAACCAGAAAGGTGGGGTTGGCAAAACTACCACTAGCGTGAATCTTGCCGCCGCCTTCGCGCGCGCCGGCAAGCGAGTGTTGCTGATCGATCTCGACCCGCAAGGCAATGCGACGATGGGCAGCGGCGTCGAGAAGCGAAATGCGCACCGCACGATCTATCACGTGCTGCTCGGCCTGGCCGACGCAGCGGTCGCGCGTACGCGCTCGCAAAGCGGCGGCTATGACTTGCTGCCCGCGAACCGGGATCTTGCCGGTGCGGAAATCGAGCTGGTCGGCCTCGACAACCGCGAAGGGCGCTTGCGCGAGGCGCTCGCCACAGTGGCATCGGAATATGACTTCATCATCATCGATTGCCCTCCGTCCCTGTCGCTGCTCACGATAAATGGGCTGGTCGCGGCTCAGGCGGTACTGATACCGATGCAATGCGAGTATTACGCGCTCGAAGGGCTTTCGGATCTGGTCGGCACGATCAAACGCGTACGCGCCCACCTCAACCCCGGCCTCGACATTGCCGGCTTGCTGCGAACGATGTACGACCCGCGAAACACGCTTTCGCTGCAAGTATCGCAGCAACTCGAATCGCACTTCGGCGACAAGGTGTATCAGACGATGGTGCCAAGAAATGTCCGGCTGGCAGAAGCGCCAAGCTACGGGGCGCCGGCGGTCGTGTGGGACGACACATCCAAAGGCGCTCAGGCCTATCTCGCGCTTGCGCAGGAGATTCTGGCGCGCGCCAGGAGCGACATCGGCGGTGGCGGACGAACGATGGAAGCAACATGAGCAAACCAAAGGGACTCGGACGCGGGCTCGATGCATTGCTGGGCCGCGAAGAGGCGCCGAAAGATGCGCTCGCGACACTACCGGTGGGCCGCATTCGGCCAGGCAAATACCAGCCGCGAACGCGCATGGACCAGGAGGCGCTGGCCGAGCTTGCGGCGTCGATCAAGTCGCAAGGTCTGATGCAGCCACTCCTGGTGCGAAGAGTGGAGCGCGATCGCTATGAGTTGATCGCAGGGGAACGCCGCTGGCGCGCCGCGCAGATGGCCGGACTGGAAGAAGTGCCGGCGCTGGTGCGAGAAGTTCCGGACGAAGCCGCGCTGGCAATGTCGCTGATCGAGAACATCCAGCGCGAGAACTTGAATCCGATGGAGGAGGCCGCGGGACTGCAGCGACTCATCGACGAATTCAAGATGACGCATGAGCAGGCCGCCGACGCAGTCGGCCGCTCGCGCAGCGCGACCACCAATTTGCTACGCCTACTCAAATTGCCAAAACCGGTCCAGGCGATGGTAATGGAGGGCGTACTTGAGATGGGCCATGCACGTGCGCTGCTGGCGCTGGACGGCGCGCGCCAGATCGAGTCCGCCAATCGCGTGGCAGGCCGCGGGCTGTCTGTGCGCGAGACCGAAGCGCTTGTGGCAAAGCAGCTCCGCGGCGGCAGCACGCGCAAGAAGCGCAAGGCGGATCGCGACTTGCTCAGGCTGGAGCAGGAGGCCTCGGAGCGCCTCGGCACGACAGTGGAGATTCGACCGGGCAAGAAGGGCGCTGGTAAGGTAATCGTGTACTACGCGGGACTTGACCACCTCGAGACCCTGCTGCGCAAATTGCGCTAGTCCGCTTTTAGCCCGATGCTGCGGCGCAACGCGTTGACCAGATATCCCCGCGAACGATATACTCCGCCGGCTTTGCCGGAGGCGGGTCCGACGAACGCCATGCTTCGCCGTCTGAGCAAGCCGGTACGCACAGTTTTAAGGTGGCAGTTGATCGTCACCGCTGCGCTGGCGCTGATCGCAGCGACCGTGGTCGGGGCTGACGGCGCGTTGTCCGCCGCGCTGGGCGGCCTGATCAGCGTGCTTGCCGGGCTGGTATCGGCTTTGGTTGCAGCGAGTGGTAAGGCTGGGTCTGCAGGGGGGGTCCTGCTCGGCGCCTTGAGGGCCGAAGGTATCAAGATCGGACTCATGGTGATCCTGTTGTGGCTGGTACTGGCGGCATACAGGAACGTCGTAGCGCTCGCCTTGCTCGGATCGTTTGCGGCGACCATGCTGATCTTCACCATGGCGTTTATTGTGCGCGATCATTAGAGCGCTCTGAGTCGAAAGTCGAATACACGGTTTAGCGATGTCCGCCGGCACTGAACTCACACCGACCGAATACATCGGACACCACCTCACGTTCCTCGCCGAGCCGATTGGCGCAGGCGGATTTTGGACGCTCCATGTCGATTCGATCGTCACCGCCGCGATCCTCGGTGTTATCGGAGTGGGGTTTCTCTGGTGGATCGTTCGCGGTGCCACCTCGGGCGTGCCGAACAAACGCCAGGCGCTGGTGGAGCTAGCGTTCGAATTCGTCGACGAGCAGGTAAAGGGAATCTTCACCCACGGCGACCGCAGCAAGTTCGTCGCCCCCGCGGCCCTCACCGTCTTCGTCTGGGTGCTACTGATGAACGCCATGGACTGGCTGCCCGTCGATTTCATTTCGAAGGGCATGGGTACCCTCGGGTTCCACGAGTGGCGCCCCGTTCCAACCGCCGACGTGAACACGACCTTCGCGCTCGCGCTTTCGGTCTGGGTGCTCATGATCTACTTCGCCATCAAGTCGAAAGGCCTGGCCGGCTGGATCCATGAGCTGTTCTGCGCTCCGTTTGGCTCCAATCCACTGCTGTGGCTGCCGAACATTTTGTTCAACATCGTCGAATACGTATCCAAACCGCTCTCGCACTCACTGCGCCTGTTCGGCAATATGTTCGCCGGCGAAATTATCTTCATCCTGCTCTGGGTGTGGGGCTCGACAGGATTTACCGGGGCCGCGGCGGGTACGGTACTCGGTCTCGGCTGGGCCATCTTCCACATCCTGATTGTCGTGATTCAGGCCTTCATTTTCATGATGCTCACCGTAGCGTATATCTCGATGGCGCACGAGCACCACTGATTCCCCTCTTAACCGCCTTTTTGCCCTGGAAAAGGAAACCGAAATGGAAAAACTTCAAATGCTGGCCATGATCCAGGCCTACACCGGGATCGGTATCGGCCTCATGATCGGCCTCGGCGCCGCTGGTGCGTGTATCGGCATCGGGATCATGTGCAGCCGCTTCTTGGAAGCCGCGGCGCGTCAGCCGGAGCTGACCGCTTCGCTGCAGGCCAAGGTGTTCCTGCTGCTCGGCCTGATCGACGCCTCATTCATCATCGGGGTCGGGCTCGCGATGCTGTTCGCGTTCGGCAACCCCCTACTCGCCGTCATCAAGTAGCCCGAGTCGGGTCCAACCGGGAAGTAGGGGGCAGGCATGAACATCAATCTGACGCTGTTTACGCAGGCTGCCGCCTTTGCGCTGTTCATCTGGTTCACGGTCAAGTTCGTCTGGCCACCGTTGCTGCGCGCAATTGAGAACCGGCAAAAGCAGATTGCCGACGGCCTCGCCGCGGGCGAGCAGGGCAGGAAGTCGCTCGAGATCTCCACGCGAGAGGCCGAGCAGGTCGTTCAAGGAGCACGCGAGCGTGCTGCCGAAATCATTTCCCAGGCCGAAAAGCGCGGCTCCCAGATTATCGAATCGGCGCGCAATTCCGCACGCGAGGAAGGCGAGCGCGAAGTCGCCGCTGCCAAGGCCGAGATCGAGCAGGAAGTCACGCGCGCCCGCGAACAGCTGCGCGATCAGGTCGCGCAATTGGCGATCGCCGGCGCGGAGAAGATTCTGCGGCGCGAAGTCGACGCCAATGTGCACGCCCAACTGCTCGATTCGATCAAGGCGCAGCTTTAGCCGATCATGGCCGAACCGATCACCATCGCGCGCCCTTACGCGGAGGCGGTTTTCCGCTTAGCCGACGGCGCCGGCAAGCTCGCGGAGTGGTCGATCATGCTTGCGGAGTTGGCGCAGATGTCCGAAGACGAGCGCGTGCGCAGCGCGATGGGAGACCCGAACTTATCCGCGGCAAAGGTGGCCGGATTGTTTATTTCGATTCTTAGCGGCCACCTTACGGGCCAGTGCGAGAATCTGGTGCGCGTGCTGGCAGACAATCACCGACTCGCGCTGCTGGTGGAGATCCGAACCCAGTACGAAGCGTTGAAGAACGAGCGCGAAGGGGTGGTCGAGGCTGCGATCCAGTCCGCGTTCGCGCTCGAACCGGCACAGCTTGCCGATCTAACGGCGCGACTGGAGAAGCACACCGGCCGCAAGGTCCGCGTACACGTGGACATAGACACGGAACTGATCGGTGGCGTGCGTATCCTAATCGGCGACCAAGTTATTGACGCTTCGGCGCGCGCGCAGCTCGCGGCGTTGGAGAGCGCACTGAAGGCCTAAAGACCAAGGAATCCTATGCAACTCAATCCGTCCGAAATTTCGGAACTGATCAAGAGCCGCATCCAAAATCTCGATGCCGGCGCCGAAAAGCGCACCCAGGGTACCGTGGTGTCGGTGACCGATGGAATCGTGCGCATCCACGGCCTGTCCGACGTCATGCAGGGCGAGATGCTCGAGTTCCCGAAGAGCACTTACGGTCTCGCGCTGAACCTCGAACGTGACTCGGTCGGCGCCGTGATTCTGGGCGAATACGAGCATATCTCGGAGGGCGACACCGTAAAGTGCACCGGCCGTATTCTGGAGGTGCCTATCGGCCCCGAACTGCTCGGGCGCGTTGTCAACTCCCTCGGCCAGCCAATCGACGGGAAGGGGCCGGTAGATGCCAAGGAGCGTGACGTTATCGAGAAGGTTGCGCCAGGCGTGATCTGGCGCAAATCGGTTTCGCAGCCGGTTCAGACCGGACTCAAGGCGATCGATGCCATGGTACCCGTCGGACGTGGCCAACGCGAACTGATCATCGGCGACCGCCAGACCGGCAAGACCGCGGTCGCAGTCGACACGATCATCAATCAGAAGGGCAAGGATCTGTTTTGCGTCTACGTGGCGATCGGTCAGAAGGCTTCGACCATCGCCAACGTCGTGCGCAAGCTCGAGGAGCACGGCGCGATGGACTACACCATCGTAGTCGCCGCATCAGCCTCGGAATCCGCGGCGATGCAGTACATCGCTCCCTATTCCGGCTGCACCATGGGCGAGTACTTCCGCGACCGGGGCCAGGACGCGCTGATCATCTACGACGACTTGACCAAGCAGGCCTGGGCCTACCGGCAAATCTCGCTTCTGCTGCGTCGCCCGCCGGGACGCGAGGCCTACCCAGGGGACGTGTTCTATCTGCATAGCCGTCTGCTCGAGCGCGCTGCGCGCGTCAACGATGCGTGGGTCGAACGCTTTACCAAGGGTAAGGTCAAGGCCAAGACCGGTTCGCTTACTGCTTTGCCGATCATCGAGACGCAAGCCGGTGACGTCACTGCGTTCGTGCCGACCAACGTGATTTCGATCACCGACGGCCAGATCTTCCTGGAGACCGACCTTTTCAACGCCGGCATACGTCCGGCGATCAACGCCGGTATTTCGGTGTCGCGGGTCGGTGGCGCGGCGCAGACCAAGATCATGAAGCGTCGCGACACCGGTGGCGGCGTGCGTCTGGCGCTCGCGCAGTACCGCGAGCTGGCGGCCTTCGCGCAGTTCGCTTCCGATCTCGATGAGGCGACCCGCAAGCAGCTGGAACGCGGCCGCTTGGTGACCGAGCTGATGAAGCAGCCGCAGTACATGCCGCTGCAGGTATGGGAGATGGCGCTCACACTGTTTGCGGTCAACAATGGCCATTTCGACGACATCGAAGTGAAAAGAGCCCTCGCGGCGGAGAAGTCGATGCGCGACTACGTGAAGGAAAAGTACGCTGACCTGGTCGGCCGCATGGAGGACAAGAAGGACCTCTCGGCTGATGACGAAAAGGCTCTAAAGGGCGCGGTCGAGGACTGGAAGAAGAACGTTTCATTCTGAGCTAAGCCCGGGCCATGCCAGGCACGAAAGAAATCCGCAACAAGATCAAGAGCGTGCAAAACACGCGCAAGATCACTAAGGCGATGGAAATGGTCGCCGCGTCGAAGATGCGCAAGGCGCAGGAGCGCATGCGCTCGACCCGGCCCTACGGCGAGAAGATCCGCAACGTGGCCGCGCACATCAGCCACGCGAACCCGGAGTATCGCCACCCGTTCCTGGTCTCGCGCGACTCGGTGAAACGCGCCGGCTTGATCGTGATAACGACCGACAAGGGATTGTGCGGCGGCCTGAACACCAACGTGCTGCGCATGGTCCTCGGGCAGTATAAGGAATGGCAGGCGCAAGGCGAGGATATCGAAGTCTGCTGCTTCGGCAACAAGGGTCTAGGCTTCTTGCAGCGCCTCGGCGCAAACATCGTGTCGCAGGTGGTTCAGCTGGGGGATAGGCCTCAGCTAGACAAGCTGATCGGTGCCGTGAAGGTGATGCTCGATGGCTACATCGAGGACCGCTTCGACCGCCTGATGCTGGTCTACACCCGCTTCATCAACACCATGAAGCAGGAGCCGGTGATGGAACAGCTGCTGCCGCTTTCCGGCGAGCGCCTGGGCGCGCCGGAAGGCAGCTGGGACTACCTTTATGAGCCGGAAGCAAAGGCAGTGCTCGACCAGGTGCTCACGCGCTACGTCGAAACGATCATCTTCCAGGCGGTGGCGGAAAACATGGCCTCGGAGCAGTCGGCGCGGATGGTCGCGATGAAGGCGGCGTCCGACAATGCGGGCACTCTGATCGACGAGCTGACTCTGGTGTACAACAAGAACCGTCAGGCCGCGATCACCAAGGAGCTCTCGGAAATCGTCGGCGGCGCCGCCGCCGTGTAACGGAATATTGGGCTAGGAAAACGTCATGGCACAATCAGAAGGCAGCATCGTCCAGTGCATCGGCGCGGTGGTTGACATCGAATTTCCGCGCGAATCGATGCCCGGCATCTACGAGGCGCTGGTCCTGTCCGACACCGGCGAGGCCGGGCTGGCGGAAAAGGGGCTTACGTTCGAGGTCGAACAGCAACTCGGCGACGGCGTCGTGCGCTGCATCGCGATGGGCTCGGGGGATGGCTTGCGCCGCGGCATGAAGGTGAAAAGTACCGGCTTGCCGATCTCGGTGCCGGTGGGCAAGGGCACGCTGGGACGCATCATGGATGTGCTCGGCCGGCCGATCGACGAAGCCGGGCCCATCAAGACCGACGAGCGCCGCTCGATTCACCAGCAAGCGCCCAAGTTCGACGAACTTTCTCCGTCGGTCGAGCTGCTCGAGACCGGCATCAAGGTTATCGACCTCATCTGTCCGTTCGCCAAGGGCGGCAAGATCGGGCTGTTCGGCGGCGCGGGAGTCGGCAAGACGGTCAACATGCTCGAGCTGATCAACAATATCGCGACGCAGCACTCGGGTCTGTCGGTCTTCGCGGGTGTAGGCGAGCGCACCCGCGAGGGCAACGACTTCTACCACGAGATGGCGGAAGCGGGTGTGATCAAGCTGGACAATATCTCCGAGTCCAAGGTGTCGATGGTGTTCGGGCAGATGAACGAGCCGCCGGGCAACCGCCTGCGCGTGGCGCTCACCGGCCTCACTATGGCGGAAAGCTTCCGCGACGAGGGCCGCGACATCCTGTTCTTCGTCGATAACATCTACCGTTTCACGCTTGCGGGAACCGAGGTCTCCGCCCTGCTAGGGCGCATGCCATCGGCCGTGGGCTACCAGCCCACGCTGGCGGAGGAGATGGGACGCTTGCAAGAGCGCATCACTTCCACCAAGACCGGTTCGATCACGTCGATCCAGGCTGTCTACGTGCCGGCGGACGACCTAACCGACCCCTCGCCCGCCACCACCTTCGGCCATCTCGACGCGACCGTAGTGCTCTCGCGCGACATCGCCTCGCTCGGCATCTACCCGGCGGTGGATCCGCTCGACTCGACCTCGCGCCAGGTCGACCCGAACACCATCGGCGAGGAGCACTACAACACCACCCGCGCGGTCCAGGCGACGCTGCAGCGCTACAAGGAATTACGCGACATCATCGCGATCCTCGGTATGGACGAACTCTCGCCGGAAGACAAGTTAGCGGTGGCGCGCGCGCGCAAGATCCAGCGCTTCCTATCGCAGCCCTTTACGGTGGCGCAGAACTTCACCGGCACGCCGGGCAAGTACGTGACGCTCAAGGACACCATCAAGGGCTTCAACATGATCGTCAACGGCGAGTGCGACAGCCTCCCGGAGCAGGCCTTCTACATGGTCGGTCCGATCGAGGAAGCGTTCGAGAAGGCGAAGACCCTACAGTAGGGCGCGTTCATGACCAACACGATCCACGTCGACGTGGTCAGTGCAGAGGAGTCGATCTTCTCCGGCGAGGCCGAGTTCGTCGTCCTGCCGGGCGAGGTAGGCGAGCTCGGCATCTATCCCCAGCACACGCCGCTGATCACGCGCATCAGGCCGGGCGCGGTGCGCATTACCCCGGCCGGCGGCGGCGAGGAGCACTTGATCTTCGTCGCGGGCGGCATCCTCGAGGTGCAGCCCAAGGTGATCACCGTGCTGGCCGACACCGCGATCCGCGGTGCTGACCTCGACGAAGCAAAAGCCAACGAGGCGCTGAAGAAGGCCGAGGAGGCGCGCCGCAGCGCGCGCGACAAGCAGGAGATCGCTTCGGTCGAGAGTGAGCTCGCAATGCTGGCGGCGCAGCTGGCCGCGATCAGAAGGCTTCGCAAGCGCTAGCGAAGGGCTGGTTCGCCAGGGATCGCACGCACGCTCGACGTTAGCGTGCGACCGTCATCAAGCAGCCGGCAATAACCGCTCCGGCGAGAGCCACAACCAGCGTGAAAAATATTGCGGGCGACAGGCCATAACCCGGGTCGGTGTCGCCCGACTGCCGATATCGCCAAGCAAAGTGCGTGTATCGCACCGCCGCGACCACCGCCATTAACGCCCCGAGAATCACCAGGCCGGCTCTCGCCAGGAACGACAACGCGGAAGTCTGGATGACTTTGCCTGGCTGCAATGCCATCGCACGCACCACCAGTCCAAACCGGTCAATGACAAACCCCAGGGCCATGAGCCCGAGGGCAGCCCGAATCCACGCCATCAAGCTGCGTTCGGCCGCAAAATAGACTAAATACTGACCGGTCCG
>Ga0335081_10002296_pt1 | contig 30090 bp, 30 predicted proteins | sample Lox_Sample_35_FD_206713 | JGI IMG/M metagenome (GOLD analysis project Ga0335081, IMG submission 206713) | Soil microbial communities from Loxahatchee National Wildlife Refuge, Florida, United States - Lox_Sample_3.5 | ecosystem: Environmental > Terrestrial > Soil > Wetlands | place: USA...
CTGATCCAGGGCGCGATCGGCGCGGTGGTCCTGGTGGACACCCGCCGCCTGGCCGACTCGTTCCCTGCGGTGGACTACTTCGAGGCGTCCGGGCTGCCGTTCGTGATCGGCATCAACGGATTCCACGGGCAGTTCCCGCACCGGTCGCGGGACGTGAGCGAGGCGCTGGCGATCTCGCCGGACGTGCCGGTGATCCCGTGTGACGCGCGGAACCGGGAGTCGACCAAGGCGACCCTGGTCACCCTGGTCGAGCACGCCATGTCGATGCAGACGGCCGGACGGTTCTGATACGTGGCCGCTGGTTACTACACGACCAGCACCGCTTTCCTCGAGGCCCTGGCCGAAGCCGGGGTCAGGTATATCTTCGCCAACCTCGGCAGCGACCACCCAGGGCTGATCGAGGCGTTCGCGCAGGCTAGGGCCGAGGGCCGCGAGCAGGCTTTGCCGCGCCTGATCGTGTGCCCGCACGAGACCGTGGCCCTGTCGGCGGCGCACGCCTACGCGATGGTGACCGGCGAGCCGCAGGCCGTGATCGTCCACGTCGACGTGGGCACGCAGAACCTCGGCGGCGCGGTGAGCAACGCGATGCGCGGCCGCGTTCCCGTCCTCGTCTTCGCGGGCGCGGCCCCGTTCACCCTCGAGGGCGAGCTGCCCGGCGGGCGCAACGAGTTCATCCACTGGATCCAGGACGTCCGCGACCAGCGCGGCATCCTGCGCAACTACGTCAAGTACGACAACGAGATCCGCACCGGCCGCAACGTGAAGCAGCTCGTGCACCGCGCGCTGCAGATCGCCCGCAGCGAGCCCGCGGGCCCGGTGTACCTGATCAGCCCGCGCGAGGTGATGGAAGAGCCGCTGCAGCCGTACGCCGTCGACCGGACGGACTTCGGCCCGGTCGCGCCGGTGGCGCTCGCCGACGAGGTTACCGCCGAGATCGCGACCGCCCTGGCCGGCGCGCGGCGCCCGCTGGTCGTCACGTCCTACCTGGGCCGGGACCCGGCCGCGGTGCCCGAGCTCGTCGCGCTGTGCGAGCTGCTGGGGATCAGTGTGCTCGAGTCGATGGCCTACCACGTGAACTTCCCGGCCGACCACGAGCTGCACGCCGGCTTCCAGTACCACACCGTGGCGCAGAACCCGGTGCTGGCGCAGGCCGACGTGATCCTGGCCATCGACAGCGACGTGCCGTGGATTACCGCGGTGAACCGGCCGTCGGCCGGGGCCGCGATCTACTGCGTCGACGTCGACCCCCTGAAGGCCTCGATGAACATGTGGCAGGTGCCGGCGCGGCGCTTCGCCGCGGCCAGCGCCCGGGTGGCAGTGGCGCAGATCGCCCGGTTCGTGCGGGATCACCGCCTCGCCGACCCGAGCGCGGTCGAGGTCCGGCGGGCGGCGGCGGCCCGCGCCCACGATCAGGATTTGGCCGAACGGACCAGGCGCGAGCAACCGCGTGACGACGGGACCATTACCTCGGAGTACCTCACCGCGTGCGTCCGGCGCCTGCTGGAAGGCGAGGACGCCCTGGTCCTGACCGAAGTCGTGACGAACAGCAAAGTGGTCGCCGAGCACCTGCGGCCGAACCGCCCCGGGTCCGTGATCCACCACGGCGGCGCCGCGCTGGGCTGGGCGGGCGGCGCGGTCGTCGGCGCCAAGCTCGCCGCGCCCGGCCGGACCGTCGTCAGCCTGGTCGGGGACGGCTGTTTCCTGTTCGGCGTGCCGTCCTCCGCGCAGTGGGTGGCCCGGCGGTACGGGACGCCCGCGCTGACCGTCATCTACGACAACCGCGGCTGGGCGGCGCCCAAGTTCTCCACTCTCCAGGTGCACCCGGACGGCGCGGCGGCCGCGGCCGGGGATTTCGGTGTCAGCTTCGAGCCCGAGGTCGACCTGCCCGGCGTCGCGCGGGCGGCGGGCGCCTACGGGGTCACAGCGTCGGACCCCGCGGAGCTACCCCAGGTGCTGAAGGACGCGCTAGCCATCGTGCACGGCGGCCGGTCCGCCGTGGTCAGCGTGCACCTTCCCCCGGTCTAGCCTGCGTGCGCAGGAACTCCACCGAGCGCCGGACGATCGCGCCCACGTCGCTCGCGCCGTTCCAGAAGTGCGCCGCTCCCGGCACCAGCTCGAGCTCGACGGCCGCCCCGGCCGCCTGCAGCGCCGCGGCCAGCCGGACGCTCTGGGCCGGCGGCACCAGGTTGTCCGCGGCCCCGTGCATCAGCAGGACCGGCGGCGCGTCCGCGCTGGCGTGGGCCACCGGGCTGGCCTGCTGCGCCAGGTAGGGCACCGAGGACGGCGGGGCGCCGAGGAGCTGCGCCTCGCGGGACTCAGGTCCCCGGTCAGGCTCGCCGCCGGCCTCCGCCACGTCGGCCGGCAGCCCGGCCAGGTCGGTGACCGGGAACCAGGCCACCGCGCCCTGTACCTTGCTTCCGGTGAGGGCGGCCAGCAGCGCGAGGTGGCCGCCCGCCGAGTCGCCCCAGCAGAACACCCGGCCCGCGTCCAGGCCGTACCCGGCGGCGTGGTCCCGGACCCAGCCGATCGCGGTGCGGACGTCCTCCAGCGGCGCCGGGAACAGCGCCTCGGCGCTGAGCCGGTAGTCGATCGCGGCCACCGCGAAGCCCTGCGCGGCCAGCTCGTCGTAGAAGCCCGCCCCCAGCGCGGGCAGCGGCTCACGGCGCGAGCCGCGCCGCCACCCGCCGCCGTGCACGTGCACGATCACCGGGACAGGGCCGCTCCACTGTGGCACGTACAGGTCCAGTTCCAGCGGCCGGTAGCCGAGCACCTCGCCGTACACCAGGTCCGGCACCCGCCGGACGTCCGGCCTCATGCCGCGAGCTGCCCGGACAGCTTGTAAAAGGCGCCGTCCTGCATGATCGCGAGCAGGTTGTCCCGGTGCTGCAGCACGCTCACGTCCACGTCCGGCTCGCCCCGCACGACCAGCACGTCGGCCAGGTAACCCGGCGTCAGCAGCCCGACCGGCAGGTCCATCACCTGGCCGCCGTACTGGGTCGTGGCGCGCAGCGCCTCGGCCGGCGAGTAGCCGAACAGCCGGACGAACAGCTCCAGGTCACGGGCGTTGCGTCCGATGGGGTTGTTCGGGAAACCGTAGTCGCCGCCGGGCAGCACCCGCAGGCCCCGCTTGCGCAGCTCCGGGTAGAGCTCGGTCATCGACCGCAGCGCCTTGACCGAGCCCATCTTCTCCGCCATCGCGGTGTCGATGCCGTACTCGGCGCCCTCGTACACATTGGCCCACATGATCCCGACCGCGGGGGACAGGAAGATCGAGTCCTTGTGCTCCTCCAGCAGGTCGATCGCCTCGGCGTCGGCGTACGTGCAGTGGTAGACCGACCGGAACCCGTTGCGGACCGCCAGCTTGATCGACTCCGGCGCCTGGGCGTGGCAGTTCAGCCACACGCCGGACTCGCGGGCCTGCTCGCCGGCCGCCCGGGCTTCTTCCGGACTGTACTGGGTGATCATCGAGCCGCCCTCGACGAAGACGTCGTCGTTGCTCATCAGCAGCTTGACGGCATCGAAGCCGATCGCGGCCTGCTCGCGGATGAACTCGCGCACCGCATCGGGGCCGGTCTTCTTCGGCTTCGGGCCGTCCGGGCCCATCTGCACCGGGTTGTTGTCGCGCTCGAACGACGCGGCGCGCATGCGCGGGCCCGGCGTCACCCCCGCGGCGATCTCGTCGCGCAGCCGGACCTCGGTCGGGACGGGCGTCAGCGAGCCGGCCGAGTAGGCACTGGTGAAGCCGTGGTCGAGCATGATCTTGGCGTTGCGCTTCGCGATCGCCAGATGCTCGTCAGGCGTGGGCATGTGCCGGAAGAAGCTGACGTCTATCGGCGGGTTAAACGACGGATCAATGTGCCCGACGGCGGACGGGAACGTCAGGTGCGCGTGCGAGTCGACCATGCCGGGCATGACCGTCGCGCCGGCGCAGTCGACCACCTGGTCGCCGGCCTCGATCGCGGTGCCGCCGCCAGGCCGCACGCTCTCGATGCGGTCGCCAAGGACCACGACGTCGGCGGGCACCGGCGGCGCGCCGGTGCCGTCGAAGACCTGGCCGCCGGTGAAGAGGATTCGGTTCACTGGTATCTCCCTCGCTGCGCGATCCCGCCGCTGGCGCCGACGACGAGCGCTCGCTTGCCGTCCAGCCGGCCCATGGGCGGCGCCTCCGATCAGTTGTAGCTTACGTCTGGATTATTCACTCTATGGAAGTTACTATCTCACAGTGAGAGTAAATTCCACAAGGGCTGAGGGAACAGAGGACAGGAGACAGTCATGGACGTTGGCTTGGGACCGACCATCAGGTATCACCGTGACCGGCCGCGACCGCTAGCCGAGCTTTACGACGAGTTCTTCGGCGAGTTCATCCTCGGTGACGAGCTCGGCTACAGCCACATCTGGCTCCCCGAGCACCACTTCGCATACGACGCGCACAACCCGTCGGCCCTGCCCATCCTGGCCGCCCTGGCTCGCCAGACGAGCCGGATCAGGCTGGGCACGTACATCCTGCTCCTCGCGTTCCACAACCCCATCCTGGTGGCGGAGGACGCCGCGGTGGTGGACATCTTGTCGCACGGCCGCCTGGACCTCGCCGTGGGGGCGGGCCCGATGGAGCAGGAGTGCGAGGTTTTCGGGGTGCCTCGCAAGGAGACGTTCGGCCGCACCTACGAGGCGCTGGAGGTCATCCAGAAGTGCTGGACCGAGGAACGGTTCAGTCACCAGGGCAAGTACTTCCAGTTCAACGACGTCGCGGTGACCACCAAGCCGGTCCAGAAGCCGCACCCGCCGATCTACATGGCCGCCCTGGGCCCGCAAAGCGCCGCGCGCGCGGCCAACCGGGGTTACAGCCTGGCCATGGGCATGGGACCGTCGCACGACGTCTACGTCAAGGCCCTGCGGGAGGCCGGACGCGATCCGGCGGACTACCAGTTCGTGTCCGGCCCGATCGGAATCCACCTCGCGGATACCACCGGACAGGCCTGGGACGAGGCCGAGGAGGCGCTGCACACCTGGGTGAGCTTCTACGTCGACCGCGGATCCCCGGTCGGGAACGGGCTGCCACCGGTCGGCGAACTGCGCCGGAAGAACTTCGCCTTCGGCGGCATGCCCTTCATGGTCGGCTCGGTCGACGAGGTCGGCGAGAACATGCGGAAGATGTTCCGCACCGCACCGCTGGACGAGCTCGTGCTCTACTTCCATCCGCCGGGCATGCCGACCGAGGCAGCCCGCCGCGCCATGACGCTGTTCGCCGAGCACATCATGCCCGACGCGCGGGACTGGGGTGCCGGCAACTGATCACGGACGCTGCCCTGAGCAGCAGGCAGAAGGGATCGGCGATGGACAAGCTGGTGGCCGGCGCGGCGGAGGCGGTCGCCGACGTGCCCTCGGGAGCGTCGCTGGCGGTCGGCGGGTTCGGCTTGTGCGGGATCCCGAGCGTGCTGATCGCCGCGCTGGCCGAGACCGGCAGCGGAGACTTCGAGGTGGTGTCCAACAACTGCGGGGTCGACACCTGGGGCCTGGGCCTGTTGCTGCACGAGCACCGAATCCGCCGGGTGATCGCCTCCTACGTCGGGGAGAACAAGGAGTTCGCCCGGCAGTACCTGGCCGGCGAGGTGGAGGTGGAACTGACCCCGCAGGGCACGCTGGCCGAGCGGCTGCGGGCCGGCGGATGCGGCATTCCCGCCTTCTACACTGCGACCGGGGTCGGCACCCAGGTCGCTGACGGCGGCCTGCCCTGGCGATATCACCCAGACGGGTCCGTGGCGGTGTCCTCCCCGGCCAAGGTGACCGGGACCTTCACCGTGGCTGGCGCCGAGCGGACCTGCATCCTGGAGCGCGCCATCGTCACCGACTTCGCGCTGATCCGGGCGTGGAAAGGCGACCGGCACGGGAATCTGGTCTTCCACCGCGCCGCGCGGAACTTCAACCCGCTGGCCGCGATGGCCGGCCGGATCACGATCGCCGAGGTCGAGCACTTCTTCGAGGCCGACGAGCTGGATCCCGACGAGGTCCACCTGCCGGGCGTGTTCGTCCAGCGGGTGGTGGCGCTGACCCCCGCGCAGGCCGCGGGCAAGCGCGTGGAGAAACGCACCACGCGGGGCGAGCGGTCGCTGACCGGCGCGCACTCCGGGGAAGGGACCGGCGGGTGATGGCGCTGACCCGCGACCAGATGGCCGCCCGCGCGGCCCGCGAGCTGCGGGCCGGCCAGTACGTCAACCTCGGCATCGGCCTGCCCACCCTGATCCCCGGCCACCTGCCCGCCGACGTGACCGTGATGCTGCAATCCGAGAACGGGATCCTCGGCGTGGGCGCCTACCCCTATGACGACGAGATCGACCCGGACCTGATCAACGCGGGCAAGGAGACCGTCACTGTTCAGCCCGGCGCGAGCTTCTTCGACTCCGCGCTGTCCTTCGGGATGATCCGCGGCGGCCACATCGACGCCGCCATCCTCGGCGCCATGCAGGTCTCGGCGGCCGGCGACCTGGCCAACTGGATGATCCCGGGGAAGATGGTCAAGGGCATGGCGGCGCCATGGACCTGGTCCACGGCGCCCGCCGGGTCATCGTGCTGATGGAACACACCGCCAGGGACGGATCACCCAAGATCCTCAGCCAGTGCACCCTGCCGCTGACCGGACGCCGCGTCGTCAACCGCATCATCACCGACCTGGCCGTCATCGACGTCACCGGCGACGGGCTGCTGCTCCGCGAGCTGGCCCCCGGCGTCAGCATCGAGACCGTCCGCGATCGGACCCAGGCCCCGCTGCGCTCCTCGATGAGTGATTCCTGATCCAGTTGCTCAGGTACGAGGTTCCGGTCACCGTCCACGTGGACCCGTTCTCGCGGGTGACGATCACCCCGTTATTGATCACGGGGGACACCTGGTTGGTGACCTCCTTATCCCCCCTGCGGCGGCCGGTGCAAAAGCTCGACGAGGTTGCCCTCCGGATCGAGCACCCACGCCATCCGGACCCCGCGTTCCGGTGACGGGCCAGGCGGCATGACCGATTTCGCTCCGCGGGCCACAACCTGGTCATAGGCGGCGTCCAGGTCGGTCACGTCGAAGGCGACATGCCCGTACCCCTCGCGCAGCGCGGCCTCGCCGGGCGTGGCGGGCCTGCCGCTCGCCCCGGAACCCGGCCGGTGCAGCAGCTCGATCCGGTAGCCGTGCTCGGGGTGGATGAGCATCTCGATACTCAGGTCCAGGGCATCGACCCGCAGAGTCAGCTCAGGCTCCAGCCCGAACAGCTCGCAGTACCATGCGCGGGTCGCCGCCAGGTCGGCCACCGCCAGCCCGGCGTGGTCCAGCCGGAACCCGATGGGGGCCTGGTCAGCCATGGACGTTCAGCCCTTCCGGGTCGGAGGTCAGGTACGGCGCAAAGCGCCCAGCCGGGTCCCGCTCAGCCCGGATCTCCTCCAGGCGGCGATAGGCCTCGTCCGAAAGGAACCTGTCGTTGCGCCGAGTGAAGTCGGTGTCCCCCAGGTACACCCCGGCGCCGTGGACGGCCAGCTCAGCCGTCCGGCGGTGGACCCACTCGGAGTACCGGGCGTCGTCGGCCGGATCGGTGTAGATGGTGTACGTCGCGATGTACACCTCCGCCTCGACAGAAAACGCCATGTCCGGCAGCTCACGGCGCGGCGACCAGCCGTACCAGATGGAGAACGAGTGCTCGGTGTCCAGCTCGCCCCACATCTGGAGCAGCAGCGGGGCGAGCGCGGAGGCCGGCGCGTCAGTCCAGGTGCAATCCACCGCGTAGCGGTGGCCTTCGGGGTTCTGCGCCGCCTGGGCCAGGTTCTCCTCGGCGATGCTGGTCCGGTCCTGGACGTGTCCTAGCTCCCGGCCGGCCAGGGGACCTTCCCGGAGCGGTCCGAGCAGGGCGAGCGCGTCAGCGTCAGCGTCGGCCATGACCGTGGTGTGAAGCAGCAGCACCGTACCGTCCGGGCGGGCCGTGCCTTCGTGCAGCGGGACGTCCGGGAGCCTGGTCGCCGCCACCACCGGCTCGACACGCCGGTCGAGCCCGGGCAGGACGTCGTGCAGCCAGGTGAGCAGCTCTACCGCGTCGTCGAGCCGGAAAGCCCAGGTGTCGTGCCACATCACCGCGGGCGCTTCGTAAGTCTGCAGGTAAAACCGCGTGACCACCCCGGGGAAGCCGGGCCCGGCGCCCCGCGCCGCCCACAGCAGGTCGGAGTTCTCGTCGGCGTCGGCGTGAACGAGCTTGCCGTCGGCCGTCACCACATCCAGCCCGACCACGCTCTGGCATGCCCACCCGCGCGCCCGCCCGTTCCAGCCCTGTCCGCCCTGCAGCAGGAAGCCGCCCACGCCGACCGACGGGCAGTGGCCCCCGGGGAACGCCCGGCCCCGCGCGGCCAGGAACGGTGCGAGTTCCTGGCCGCCCTTGACCGCGGGCCGCACAGATACGATCCCCGTCACCGTGTCGTACGTAATGTCGCGCATGCCGCCCAGGTCAATCAGCAGGGCGTCGTCCCGCAGGCTCCACGCTGCCCAGGAATGCCCGCCCGAGCGCACGCTGACCGGCCACCCGCGCTCGGCCGCCATCCGGACGCCCTCGATCACGTCATCGTCGCCCTGGGCGAGCAGCACGGCTGCCGGGAACCGGTCCGGCCGGCGCGCGTTGAAGATGCGACCGGTACGGGCCTGCTCGTACCCGGGGTCGCCGCGCAGGAGCAGCCGCCCGGCGAGTCCGTAGCCCACGGGCGCCGTCATCCCACGACCGCCGAGCCGCCATCGACGGGTATATTCGCGCCGCTCACGTGCCGGGCCTCGTCCGAGGCCAGGAACAGCATCGCGTAGGCGACGTCCTCCGGCTGCCCCCACCGGCCCAGCGGCACACGTGCGGCGATGCTCTCGGCCGGGCCGCCGGGCTCGGCCAGCAACGGCGCCGTATGCGGCGTCTCGGTCATCGCCGGGCTGACCGCGTTGACCCGGATGCCAACCGGGCCTCCCTCGATGACCAGTTGATACGTCAGGGCCAAGACGCCGCCCTTCGCGGCGCCATGCGCGTTCTGCGGCATGAAGAAGGCCCCGCGCGAGGCCGAGATGGACGCGACGTTCACGACCGACCCGCCGCCGGCCGCGACCAGGTGCGGCCAAGCGGCCTGCGTGACCAGGAAAACGATGTCCAGCTCATGCCGGATCGTGAACGACCAGTCGGCGAAGGACAGCGTGTCGATGGGGCCGAACCTGATCGCCGAGGCGTTGTTCACCAGGATGTCCACCCCGCCGGCCAGGCCCACGGCGGCGTCGACCCACCGCCGCGCCCCGTCCTCGGTGGCCAGGTCCACCGGCGCCACGGCATCCATCCGGCCGCCTTCGGCGTGCGCCAGCTTGACGGTCTCCTCGGAGGTTTCCGGGTTGAGATCACACCCCACGACATGGGCGCCCTCCCGGGCGAACAGCAGCGCCGTCGCCCGCCCGATGCCACCGCCCGTGCCGGAGATGAGCGCTCGCTTGCCGTCCAGCCGACCCATGCCACTCCTCCTATCACCTAGACTATTCATTCTATAAAAGTTACTATCTCACAGTGAGAGTAGCCGTCACAAGTGCAGCGAGGTAGAACGGCATGGTGGATCGCGTCTTCCCGGCAGGTTTCCTCTGGGGCGTGGCCGGGGCCGGCCATCAGACCGAAGGTGACAACACGAACAGCGACACCTGGTTCGCCGAGCACGTCACGCCGACGGTCTTCGCCGAGCCGTCGGGCCGGGCCTGCGACAGCTGGACACGCTGGCGCGAGGACGTCGGGCTGGCCGCGGGCCTGGGCCTGACCGCCTACCGGTTCTCGGTGGAGTGGGCCCGGGTGGAGCCCGAGGAGGGCGCCTACTCCGCCGAGGCTCTCGGCCACTACGAGGCGATCGTCGACGAATGCCTGGCGCGCGGGCTGGCACCCGTCGTCACCTTCAACCACTTCACCTGCCCGCACTGGTTCGCCAAGCGCGGGAGTTTCCTCAACCCGGAGGCTCCGCGGCTGTTCGCGCGGTACTGCGATCAGGTGATGCAGCGGTTCGGCGACCGCATCGCCTTCGCCGTCACGCTCAACGAGCCCAACCTCGCCCACCTGCTGACCTGGTTCGGCCTGCCCGACAGCATCCCCGAGCTCAACCGGGCCACGCTGCGGGCCGCGAGCGAGGCCGCCGGCGTGCCGGCGTACCGGCTGACCAACGTGGTGCAGCCCGAGGATCTCGACGCCATGGCCGGCGGCCTGGCCGCCGGTCACGTCGCGGCGAAAGCGGCGATCAAGGCCCGGCGCCCCCGCCTTCCCGTCGGTTTCTCCCTCGCAGTCATGGACGACGTGGTGACCGGCGGCGACCCGTCCGTGCGTGACCGCAAGCGCGCCGAGTGCTACCAGAGGTGGCTGGAACTGGCCCGCGACGACGACTTCATCGGCGTGCAGAACTACGAGCGGGTCCTCTTCGACGCCACCGGGGCCCTGCCGCCGCCGGCGGGCGCGCTAGTCAACCAGATGGGCACCGCGGTGGAGCCGCTGTCTCTGGCGGGCGCGGTGCGGTACGCCCATGATGTGGCCGGCGTCCCCGTCCTGGTGACCGAGCACGGCATCGCCACCACCGACGACACCCTCCGGTCCGGTTTCATCGAGGCCGCGCTGCGCGGCCTGCTCGACGTCATCGACGACGGCGTCCCCGTCCTTGGCTACATCCACTGGACCCTGCTCGACAACTTCGAGTGGGTCTCTGGCTACGTGACCAAGCTGGGTCTTTACCTCCTCGACCGGACCACGTTCGAGCGCACGCCGAAACCCAGCGCCTCCGTCTACGCCGCGATCGCCAAGGCCCACGGGGTCACGCAGGCGTGAAGGTCACCGTCATCGGCGCGACCGGCCGGATCGGCAAGCGCGTCGCCAGGACGCTGGTCGAGCACGGTCACGACGTTCGCGGCGTGAACCGCCGTCCGGACCGGGCCGCGGTCGTGCTGGCCGGGCTGGGGCTGCTCACCCACGCAGCCGACACCGGCGACGAAGCCTCGCTCGGGCCGGCCCTGGCCGGCGCGGACGCGGCGGTGCTGGCGACCGCGCCGACGCGGGAGGACCCGGCGGCGTACCTGACCCAGACCGCGTCGGTGCTCCGGGCGGCCCGCCGGGCCGCCCTCACCCGGCTGGTGGCAGTGAGCAGTTACGTCGCCCTGTGCGCCCCGGACGGCCGGACCGTGCTCGAGGCGGAGCCCGCGCACCCCTATTTCCGCCCGATCGAGGAGGTCTACCCCGCGCAGGCCGCGATGTTCCGCGCCGAGGCCGAACTCGACTGGCTGCTCGTCGCGCCGCCAGCCGAACTCTACCCGTACGGCGACGTCACCCGCCGCTACCGGGTCGCCGAGGACGTTCTCGTCGTGACCGACCCGGCCAACCCGAATTTCAAGGAAACCAGCGTCCTGTCGATGGAGGACCTGGCCGCCTTCATCGTGGAAGAGGTCGAGCACCCCAGCTACCATCGCCAGCTGGTCAGCCTGGCCTACTGAGAGAAGGAGGAACCGTACGTGCTCGTCGCCGTCGTCGGGGCCCGCGGAAATCTCGGCCGCTTGCTGGTCGCCCAGGCGCTCGGGCGCGGCTTCGCCGTCCGCGCGCTCTCGCCTCACATGGACCCCGACACCGGCGACCCGCGCGTCGCGGGCATCGCCGCCGCCGACGACGACCATGACGCCCTCGTCGCCGCGTTTACCGGCGTGGGCGCTGTTGTCATCGTCTTCCCTGCGGCCATGGATCGTCCCCAGACCTACCCGAGCCAGCTGGGCCGCGTCCTGGACGCCGTCCGGAGCGCCGGAGTTCCGCGTGTGATCGCGCTGATCGGCAGCGCCGGCTCGCTGACCGCCCACGGCGAGCGGCTTGTCGACACCGACTACTTCGCCGAGACCACCCGGCACTTCTACCAGAGCATCGAGGCCGCCTGGGATGTCTACCGCCGCAGCACCGACCTCGACTGGGTCGCCTTCGTCCCGGCCGCCCGGATGCAGCCTCATCTCCCCGACCGGGGCACCTACCGTACCCGGACCGATGAGCATCTCGTCACCACCGACGACACCTCGCGCCGGTACTTCGACGTGAGCCAGATCTCCTACGGCGACTGCGCGCGGGCGATGCTGGACGAGATCGAGCAGCCACGGCACTCTCAGGTCTTCGTGACCCTCGGCTGGTGAGACGCGGCCCCAGCAAGACGGCCCGGTAAGACGGCCCCGGTCAGGCGGTGCCGCCCGGGCCCGACGCCGCGCGGCTCCTGCCCGGGCAGGACGACGGTCGCGGTAGTCCCCGGCGGCACGGTCACGTCCAGTTCCAGCGACCCGTCCCGGATAGCCCAGGCCGTTTCGATGGGACCGAACGGTCCGAGGTGACGGGCCCTGGCCCAGGTGATTCCGCCTCCAGGTCGCGGGCGCACCTCGAAGGTGCGGTATCCGGGCGCGGTCGGGCGCAGGCCCGCGACGTAGCGGTGCAGGAACGTGGCCACCGCGCCTTTGCTGTAGTGGTTGAGCGACGCGTGCGGAACGCCCCGGGCGTCTACGCCCTCCCATTCCTCCCACATGGTCGTGGCACCCCGGTCGATCATCGTGAGCCAGGACGGCGGGGTGTCCTGCCGCAGGAGCTGGTACGCCGGCCCGAGGTGCCCGGTGTCGGCCAGCACGGGCAGCAGGTGGGCGGTCGACAAGAACCCGGTCGTGAGGTGACCATCCGCCTCGCCGACCAGCTCGACGAGCCGATCCGCGATCAGTGGCCTGAGCTCCCGCGGCGCCAGCCCGAAGGCCAGCGCCCGCACGTGCGAGGCCTGCGTCTGCACCGCGAGGCTTCCGTCGGGCCGGACAAACTCACGCCGCCACGCGTCGAGTGCGCCGTCGGCGACGGCCCGGTAGCGGCGCGCGTGTTCTTCTGAGTACCCCAGTACCCCGGCGACCTGCGCCACGGTCGCCGCCGAACGGTACAGGTACGCCGTGGCCACCTCGGACTTGTCGGCCCGGGCGAACGCGGGGAAGTCGGTTATCACCGCCCCCGGCTCCAGCCACTCGCCCCAGTGGAAGCCGGTGTCCCACAGGTACCGCTCGTGCGGTGCGGGCTCCGGCCGGGCCGCGACCCGATCCGGGTGGCGCCCGCCCGCGGCGGCGGCCGCCGCGAAATCGACCCAGCGTGTCATGGGGCCCCACGTCTCACGGAGCAGCGAGGTATCCCCGTACGCCTGGTACAGGTCCCAGGGCGCGGACGCGGTAACGTCGCCCCAGCCGGCCGAGCCGTTAAGCCAGCCGAGGGGACCATCGAAGCCCTCGTCCGGCGGGCACGGCGACGTATTGGCCACGCACCCGTCGGCACGCTGGTCGAGCGAGACATCGGCCAGCCACTTGCGGGTGAAGGCCAGCACGTCGTATAGGTACGCGGCCGTCGGCGCGAAGATCTGCCAGTCTCCGGTCCAGCCGGCCCGCTCGCGTTGCGGGCAGTCCGTCGGGATGTCGCAGATGTTCGACCGCAGCGACCACACGGCCGCCTCGTGCAGCCGGTTGACGCGGTCGTCGCTGCAGGAGAACCAGCCGGTCCGGCGCAGGTCGGAATGGACCACGACGCCGGTGACGTCCTGTGGCCCGAGCGGTCCCGGGTGGCCCTCGACCCGGACGTACCTGAAGCCATGCGTGGTGAACCGGGGCTCGAACGCGTCGCGGTCACCAGCCGAGACGACCTCGTCGATCTGACCCAGGGGCAAGGGCTCGGAAAGGATCGGAAAATCGACGTCGAGGTGCGTGGTGGTCAGGTCCCCGTCGCGGTCAAGCCACTCGCCGTGCGACAACGTCAGGCGCGTGCCCGCCGGACCGAGGCGTTCGAGCCGCACCCACCCGCTGAAGTTCTGCCCGAAGTCGGCCACGACAGCCTTCCCGTCGCGCACCGGCCGCACCGCGACCGGCCGGATCTCCTCGACCCGACGGGGGGGTGGCGCGACCGAGCGGACCACGGCGACGCCGACGTCCCGCGCGGCCGCGGGACGCCACGACCGGTCGTCGAACGATGTTCCGTGCAGATGACTCAGCGATCGGCGGTCTTCCCGCTGGCCGCCGATCAGGTCGGCCGCGGTGATGTGGGACGCCGCGGCCCGCCAGTCCGGGCCGCTGGCCGCCGCCACCTGCCAGCCCTGGTCCGTCTGCACCTCGAGCTGAACGCGCAGCGCCACGTCCGTACCGAACTGGTCCGCCGCGCGCGGCGCCCCGACCTGACCGCGGTACCACCCGTCGGCCAGCAGGACCGCCAGCACGTGCCACCCCGGCTCCAGCCAGGACGTGACGTCGTAGGCCTGGTACTGAACCCGCGCGCGGTACTGGGTGTAGCCCGGCGAGAGTTCCGCGTCGCCGACCCGCCGCCCGTCGAGGAAGGCCTCGTACAGGCCCAGCGCCGTGGCGTACAGCCGGGCCCGTCCGGCCGGGGGCACCTCGAAGACGGTCCGGAGCCAGTACGCCGGCCGCGAGCCCTTCGGCGGTCGCTCCGCCTCGTCAACACCGATCCACCGGGCCGTCCAGTCCGCCTCAGCCAGCAGGCCGGCCTCGAGCTGGATCGGCTCGCTCCAGTCGCTTTCACCCAGGTCGGTCCACACCTTGACCCGCGCCGCGGTCGTCCGCCGGGAGCGGTTGAACACGGACACCGGGACAAACGACTGGACCGGGCCGTCCACCCGGCCGGTGTCGAAGCCGTCGTCGGTGCGCACCCGGTAGGCGTGCTGCACCGAGGATCCCTCGGGCAGCCACCAGCTCAGCGCCGGCTCGTGCCCGTGCCCGAGGGCGTCACCGCCCACGATCTCGGCCCAGGCCCGGGCGGGCCCTGAGCCAGGCGGCGCGGTCATGACGAGCCTCCGGGGCTGCGCCCGAGCCGCGGGTATACCCGGCGGGCGTTGAGTTCGTAGACCTGATCCCGGGCGCCTGGGGCCAGATCGAGGGCGTCGACGTACCGCCGGGTGTCGTCGAAGTGATGCCCGGTCTGCGGGTCGATGCCGCGGACGGCGCCGATCATCTCCGAGCCGAACACGATGCTGCCGGTGTCGATGACGTTGAACAGCAGGTCGATGCCGGGCTGGTGGTACACGCAGGTGTCGAAGAAGACGTTGCCCATCACCGATTCGGTCAGCGGGGGCCGGCCCAGCATGCCGGCCAGCCCGCGGAAGCGTCCCCAGTGGTAGGGCACCGCGCCGCCGCCGTGCGGGATGACCAGCCGCAGGTCCGGGAAGTCGGTGAACAGGTCAGCCTGCACCAGCTGCATGAACGCGGTGGTGTCCGCGTTGAGGTAGTGCGAGCCGGTGGCGTGGAAGACCGGGTTGGCGACCGCGGACACGTGCACCATGGCTGGCACGCCGAGCTCGGCCATCGCCTCGTACAGCGGGTACCAGGACCGGTCGGTCAGCGGCGGGGAGGTCCAGTGGCCGCCGCTGGGGTCGGGGTTGAGGTTGCAGCCCACGAAGCCGAGCTCCAGAACGCACCGGCGCAGCTCCGCGATGGACCGCCCGATCGGGACGCCGGGAGACTGGGGCAGCTGGCAGACCCCGGCGAAGCGGCCCGGGTACAGCCTGGTGACGCGGGCGATCAGGTCGTTGCTGACCTGCGCCCACCGGAGGCTGACGGCCTCGTCGCCGACGTGATGCTCCATAGCCGAGGCACGCGGGGAGAAGATGGTCAGGTCGATGCCCCGTTCGGCCATCAGCCTCAGCTGGCTGCCCTCGACCGAGGCGCGGATGTCGTCGTCGGGGATGTCCGGGTACGGCGGCGGCGTCAAGCCCGCTGCGAACGCGTCTTTCTGCGCCTTACGCCAGGCCGTGTGCGCCTGCGGCGCGGTGGTGTAATGGCCGTGGCAGTCGATGATCATGACGCCTACGCCGTCGGCGGGGTGCCGTGGGTGTGGAAGGACTCGATGGTCTTCAGCCCCCAGGCCTGTCCCCGGCCGCGTTCGGCCTCGGTCCAGTTGACCGGCTGCCAGTCCGGCGCCAGGACCAGCCGCGCCCCGGCGTTGCACAGCTCGATGCGGTTGCCGCCGGGCTCGTACACGTACAGGAAAAAGGTCTGCTGGATGGCGTGCTTGTGCGGGCCGGTCTCGATGAACACGCCGTGGTCCAGGGCGATATCGGCGGCCCGGATGATATCGGCGCGGGTGTCGGCGGCAAAAGCGATGTGGTGCAGCCGCCCGGCCGTCCCGGTCCAGTCACGGGTGTAGACCGCGTCATACCCCTTGTTCGTAAAGGTGGTCCAGCTGCCGGCCGTGCTGCCGTCATCGAGCGCGATCTGCTCGGTCACCAGCGCGCCGAGCACATCGCGCAGGAAGTCCCGGTTGGGCACCACCTCGGCGCCGAGGTAGTTGATGTGGTCTAGGCGGCGCACCCCTACCCCGCGGGCCGGGTAGGCCTGCGCCTGGTTCTTCAGCGACGGCGCCAGCTCCGCAGGCGGGGTGTACCACTGCGACTCGTAGTACAGGCCGAACTCATGCCCGTCAGGATCAGTGAACACATACGTCGGGCCGTAGCCCGGGTCGCCGTCGGCCCAGCCGATGCCGCGGCCCGACGCCTCGATCGCCTTGACCCGCCGCTCCAGCGCCTCCGGGCTGGCCGCGCGCAGGCTGGTCCGCCCGACACCGGAGGTCTGGTGCGCGGTCAGCTTGATCGTGGTCTGCTCATAGTCATCCCACGCCCGCAAGAACACCGAATCCCCGGCCGAGCCCGTGGCAGTCAGGCCCAGATAGGACGTGAAGAACTCCAGGCTCTCCTCCGGCACCGGGGTGCGCAGCTCCACATGCGCCAGGTGGGCGATCTCGTGCGTCGGGGGCATCGGAACTCACGCCGCGAACATGGACGGCCGGGCGCCGGTGATCCAGCCCACGAGCTGATCGTTGTCGGTCTTGTCGGTGGCCACGTCGGCGTACTTCCGGCCGCGGTTCAGCACCACGATGCGGGTCGACACCTCCATGGCCAGCGGGAGGTTGTGGGTCACCAGGACGCACCCGATGCCGTGGCTGGCCATGCGCACGATCAGCGCCTCGACCTGCCTGGTCTGCTCGTAGCCGAGGGCCGCCGTGGGCTCGTCAAGCAGGAGCACGCCGTTGCGCTCGCCGGACACCCGGGTCGCGCTCCGCGCCAGCGCCACGACCTGGCGCTGGCCGCCGGAGAGCATCTCCACCGGCCGGGTCATCGCCGCGGTCCGCACGCCGAGCCGGTCGAGTTCGGCTTGCGACCGTTTGCGCTGCGCCTTCTTGTCGACGAAGCCGAGCCAGCCGAGCGGCGGCTTGCGCAGGATCTCACGCCCGAGCGTCAAGTTGGTCGCGATGTCCTGGGCCTCGACCAGGGCCAGGTCCTGGTACACCATCTGGATCCCGGCGTGGGTGGAGTCGGTCGGCGAATGGAACTCCATCTCGCGGCCGTGCACCCTGATGGTGCCTGCGGTGGGCCGGTGCGCGCCTGACATCACCTTGAGCAATGTGGACTTCCCGGCTCCGTTGTCACCAAGCAGCGCGACGACCTCGCCGTTGGCGACGCGGAAGTCGATCTGGTCCAGGGCGCGGACGTAGCCGTAGTGCATGTCGATCCCGCTGAGCTCGAGCGCGGGCGCTGTGTCGGTCAACGGATTCACTTCTTCCCGCTATGGACGGTGGCCTGGGCCGCGGCCATCAGGCGCCGCTCCACCGAGGTCTCGACGCCCTTCTCCATGCCGAGGGCGGCCAGCAGCAGCAGGCCGGTGACGATCGTGCCCCAGTACGGCTGGATGCCCTTGATGGTCAGGGCGTTGGAGATGGTCGCCAGGATCAGGGCGCCGACCAGGACCCGGGGCAGGCTTCCCCGCCCCCCGGTGAGCGCCACGCCAGCCAGGGCGACCGCGGTCAGCGCGGTGAAGATGATGCTGGGGTCGGCGGCCGGGTTAGCCGAGGTGTCCACCGCGGTGGTAATCAGGCCGCCGAGCGCGGCGCAAAAGCCGCTGATCATGAAGCCGAGAACCCGGTAGCGGTTGCTCTGGATACCGGACCGGCGCACCGCCTCCTTGTTGCCCCCGACGGCCATGAAGCGGATGCCATCCCGGGTCTGGGTGAGGAACACGGTGAGCACGATGTACAGGGCAATCACGATCCAGACCGGCGCCGGGATACCCGCGTAGTGGCGGGTCCCCATGAAGGTGAGCTGGTTCAGGCCGGTGATGGTGTACCCGCCGGCCACGACCGCCGCCAGGCCGGACGTGGCCGACAGCGTGCCGATCGTCACGATGAGCGGGTTGAACCCGCGCAACGTGATCAGGCCGTTGACCACGCCGATCGCCAGGCCGATCAGCAACGCGACCGCGATGCCGACCACCACGGAAACGTGGTGGGTCAGCAGCCAGCCGCAGGTGACCCCGGCCAGGGCGGCCACGCCCGGGAGCGAAATGTCCAGGGCGCCGGAAATCGCGCCGGCCGCGACTCCGGCCGCGTACACCGCGGTCAGCGCCGCGGCGTTCGCGATCAGGACGGCATTGCTCCATTTGGCGAAGAACGGGCTGGCCCAGATGGAGAACACGATGATGAGCAGGATCCACAGCACGACGATGCCGCGGTCGCGGGTGAAGATGAGCGCCCGGATGCCGAGGGAGTCCTTGGTGTGCTCGTCGGGTGCGGCGCCGGCGGTGTCCTCCGGAGCCAAGGACACCGCGCCACCTGGATTTGCAGGGACTGTCATGATCTGCTCACTGACCTGCGGTGATGACCTGCTGGGGGACGGTGAGCTGCGCGCCCACGGCCTTGGGGTTGGACTGCATGGCGGCCAGGGCGTTGAACGACTGAACCATGTCGCCCTGGAAGTTCAGGTGGATCGAGGCGTAGACCTGGCCCGACTTCACCTGGGCGAGGACCTGGGCGTCGCCGCCCTGGTCGGTCAGGCACGGCAGGTTCTTCCCCGCGGCCGCGAAAGCGCCGAGGGCGCCCTGCGTGGCTTCATCGGTGGTGGACATGACCGCGTTGATGCCGGGGTGACCCTGGAGCGCGTTGCCGATGTCGGTCTGGGCGGTGGCCTGGCTGGATTCGACCAGGGTGGAGACGATCTTGGCCTTGGGGGCCGTCGCGTGCAGGGCGGCCACCGCGCTGCTGTCGATCTCCGCCTTGCCGGCCGTGCCGACCGTGGAGGTGGCGTACAGGACTTCCGCGATGCCGCCCAGCTTCTTGTTGATGCAGGCGCCGGTTTGCTCCCCCAGCGCCGTCCCGAACGCCTTGTAATCGATGACGTCGAAGATGATGCCGGGCTGCAGGCCGCTGAACCCGTAGTCCGACGGCACCCCGTTGGTCAGCGCCGGGATGCCCTTGGATTGCGCCGTCCGCAGGCTCTGGCTCAGCGCTGACGGCTGCACCGCGATGATCCACAGGGCGCCGGCCACGCCCGAGCTGATCACGTCGTTGAGCTGTGTCGCCTGCGTGTTCGCGCTGTAGTTGGGGTCCTGGACCTGGATCTTCCAGCCCTTGGCCCCGCCGTAGGCCTGCACCCCGGTCGAGAGCTGCTTCATGGCGGGGATCGCGAGCGCCAGCGGCGAGAACACGAGGGTCTTGGGCAGGGTCCCCGAGCTGCTCCCGGCCGTGCTGCCTGCCGTGCTCCCGGCGGCGGCGGTCGAGGAGGAGCCGGATGAACTGCACGCGGCCAGCAGCAGTCCGGTGACAGTGGCCAGGGCCACCGCGATAGAGGCGCGTCTGCGGCGCCCAGGGCGAATGTTCACGAGGGACTCTCCTCAGCGACTAGGCCAATAGCTCTCACATCGTGAAAGCTACTTTCAAACTTTCCGACAGGTTACGTGATCCGCAGTATCGTTGTCTACGGTTTGCCGAGGCGAATTTCGCCCGCCTGCGGCTAGCCCGACCAGGACCACTCCAGGCCCTTGACCAGCGCGACCATGCAATCGTGCAGCGGTGTGGCGATTCCCGCGCGGCGCCCCTCGGCGGCGATGCCGCCGTTGAGGACATCGATCTCCGTCGCCCGCCGCGCGAGGACGTCCTGCAGCATGCTGGGCTTATGGTCGAACGCCTTGGCGATGGCCTCGGCCACCGCCTCCCGTGGCGGCCTGGTCAGGACGACGCCGGCCCGCTCGCAGACCGCCTCCGCCTCGGCAATCAGCAGCTCGACCTGCACGGAAAGCATGGCGTCAGTGCAGACGCGGCCCACCGGGAGCCCGGTCAGCGCGGCGAGCGGGCTGGTCGCGGCGTTGAAAATGACTTTCGTCCATTGAGGTCCTCTGGCGTCCTCGAGTGCGTGCGTGAGCAGCCCGCCCTCGGTGAGCAGCCGGGCCAGCCGCGCCACCGTGGCCATCGGCGCCGGGCGGGGCTCGAACGGCCCGAACCACGAGTCTCCCGGCGCGTCGTACCGCACGACACCGGGCGCCACGATCGCCCCGGCCGTGACGATGCTCCCGCGGATGACGCGCGGCACGTACTCGGCGATGACCTCTTCGTTCCCGAGCCCGTTCTGCACGCTGACCACAGCGGCGCGGGCCAGCGCCGCCCGCGCGCTCCGCACGGCCGCCCGGGTGTGCGGCGCCTTGGTCGCGACGACGCCGAAGTCGCACGCGGGCAGGCCGCCGCCGTCGGTCCCGGCCTTGACCTGCACCGTGAAGTCGGCCAGCCCGGTGACCCGCAGTCCCCGCGACCGCATCGCTTCCACGTGCCCGGCCCACGGGTCCACAGCCCACACCTCGACCCCCGGAACCCGGGCGAGGTGCGCGGCATACAGGCTCCCGATCGCGCCGCAGCCGATGACCGCGACGCGAACGGGGCCTGCCCCGCCCGCGGTCACGACGCCTTCAGGGCGGTCCGGGCGATGTCCGCGCAGGCGGCCGGATCGCCGCCGCCGACACCGAGACCCGCCACCACGCGCCCGTCCTCGCGGATCGGCAGGCCACCGGGAATACCCAGAACCGGCGGCACGACCAGCGCGGCGAGGGCATCGGCCGGGCCGAAGCGGGAGCCGAGATCGCCGCTCTCGTGGCCGAACAGCGCCGCGGCACCCGCGGTGGCCTGCGCGATGGCGACCCCGCCGGCCGGGCCGCCGTCCATCAGGTCCTGCTGGATCGGGTCACCGCCCGCGTCCACCACGGCGACGGCTACCGCGACCCCGCGGCGCGACGCCGCGGCCATGGCGCGGTCGCACAGGGCGGTGGCCCAGTCGAGCTGGACCTGAAGGCCCGCCCGGGGCGCGGCGGCCATGCCCAGGCTCTCGGCCGGGTCCGCGACCAGGTCGCCGAAGCGCAGCTCCCACCGCTTCTGGTCGTCCCCGTGCTGCCCGGCGTAACCGATCCCGAGCGCGTAGGCGACCAGCAGGTCCTCGGGGTTGGCGGGCCTGCCGTCCGCGCTCACCACGCGCGGGTCGACGTCGGCCGGGAAGAACGGGCTCACCGTGGCGCCCGAGGCCGCGATGCCCGCTACCACCGCGCGGCCGGCGCGCACCGGCATCCCGCCGGCGCCGGGGAACAGCGCCTCGGGGGAGGCGACGGCGAAGCCGGCCGCGACCGGCGCGGCGATGGCCGTCATCCGGTTCAGGTGCTCGGCGCTCGGTATCTGCTGAGTGGCCGAGATCCAGGCCTTGGACCGGGCCCGCGCCATCCCGCCCGGGCCTCCGGCGTCCATCCGCGACGCCGTGATGAGCGTCCCGGTCGCCCCCACCACCGCGATCGCCCCGCGCAGCCCGAGCTGCTCGGCCTTGTCGACGGCACGCTGCACCAGCGTGCGGGCCTCGGCCAGGCCGAGATCGCGCGGGTGCGGCGAGCCCACCCTAGGCACCGACCATGTTGTAGCCGCCGTCAGCGACCATGTACCCGCCGGTCATGTGCGAGGCGTCGTCGGTGGCGAGGAACAGGGCCGCGCCCGCGTACTCGGCAGGTCCCGGTATCCGTCCCATCGGGGTGAGCTTGCGCAACTGGTCACCGCGGCCGGACTGCCAGTCCTGGCGGCCCAGCGTCGCCTCGGTCTCGATGAACCCGGGGGCGAAGATGTTGACCCGGACCGTGGGGGCGAACGCGTGCGCGTAAGACTTGGTCACGCCCAGCAGCCCGTACTTGGCCGCTGCGTACTGCGGCGCCCGCGCGCTTCCGCGGACGATGACGGTCGAGCCGATGTTCACGATGGCGCCATGGCCCTGCTCGAGCATCCGCGCGCCGAACTCGTGCACGCACAGCATCGTGCCCTTGATGTCCACGGCCAGGATGTGGTCGATCGACTCTTCGGTGATGTCGCGCCACGACATCTGCTCGCGGGCCACGTCGCCGACGTTGTTCACCAGGACGTCGACGCCGCCCAGCCGTTCGAAGGCCGCGTCGGCCATGGCCTTGATCTGTTCCCAGTCGACGATGTCGGCCTGAAGCAGCACGGGAGTGCTGCCCTCGGCCGCCACGCGGTCGGCCGTCCGCTTCGCCCCCTCCACCGAACTGCGGTAGTGCACGCCGACGAAGCGAGCGCCCTCTTGGGCGGCACGGACGGCGATCTCGGCGCCGAAGCCGGTGCCGGCGCCGGTGACGACGACCGATCGGCCCTCGAAACGACGCGGGATGGGAACGGGTGCGAGAGGCACGGGATGTCCTTTCCGGGTTGGTTTTTGCCGCTTCGTCGGTCAGACGAGAACGCGGCCGCCGTCGACGTACAGGATCTGGCCGGTGATAAAGCGGGCGCGGTCCGACGCGAGGAACGTGATCGCGTCGGCCACCTCCTCAGGACGTCCGAGCCGCTCCGCCGGGACGAGCGATTCCAGGTTCTCCCTGTGGTTTTCCTGGTCGAGGTAGTCCCTGGTCAGCTCGGTCTCGATGTAGCCGGGCGCGACGGCGTTGACGGTGACGCCGTACCGGGCCCACTCGCGCGCCATGACCCGGAGCACCTGGTTCATCCCGCCCTTGGTCGCGGCGTACGGTGCGTGGTGCGCATGGGCGAGCAGTCCGGAAACCGAAGAAACGAAGACCATCCGGCCGTACCGCTGCTCGACCATCAGCCCCCCCACGGCCTGGCCCAGCCACCACGCCGACGACAGGTTCAGCGTGAGGGTGTCCTGCCATTCGGCGTCGTCCAGGTCGAGGACCGCCTTGCGCACATTGCGGCCGACCGCGTGCACGAACACCTGCGGTGTTCCCACCAGCCCGACGGCCTCGCGGACGGCGGCGCGGCAGCCGTCCGCGGTCCGCAGGTCGGCAACCAGCGGCTTGATGTCGCCGCCTGCCTCCTTCGCGGCTTGAACCACGCTGTCGAGATTCTCCTGATTGGCGTCGACGAGCGCGACATGGGCACCCTGCGCAGCCAGGCTGAGCGCACTGGCTCCGCCGAGCCCTCCGGCGCCGAAGACCACGGTCGGCCGCCGGTCGAGCGTGAGCCAGTCTTGCATGAAGGTCTATCCTTTGCCCTAAAGTTCTCGTACCATGAAAGTCACTTTCTAAATACGGTAGCCGACTCGCCGCGTGGCTGTCCAGGGTCCAGTTCCCGTGGCCGTACGCTGATTGCGGGTTCGCATCCTCGAGGAAGAAGGCTCCCAATGCCCCGTCGCGTTGCCAACTCGGAATCCGTGGCGCTCGGCTCTGTTGCGGCCCCCGGCGGGGACGAAGCCCAGGCCAAGCCGGAAAATCACGAGCGCCCGGGGTACCGCGTGGAGGCCCTCGCCAAGGGGCTGCGGATCCTGTCGCTGTTCAACGAGCAGCGGCCGTCCTGGCGCGTCAGCGACCTGGCCACAGCCTCCGGCCTGCCCATGCCGACCGTCTACCGCGTGGTGATGACGCTGGCGTCCGAGGGCTACCTCGACCACCTGCCGAACGGCGACTACCGGCCCGGCGTGCGCACGCTGACCCTCGGCACAGCCGCGCTGCGCAGCCTGGACCTCGTCGCCATCGCGACACCGAAGCTCACAGACCTCAGCCAGCGCACGGGGGAGACGGTGAACCTGGCCGTGCTCACGGGCGACCGTGTCCTCTATCTCATCCGCCTGCGCAATTCCGATCTGGTGACCGCGAACATCCAGGTGGGCTCCACGCTCCCCGCCGTGCATACCTCGATCGGCAAGCTGCTGCTCGCCCATCTTGACGAGGCGGACCTGGAGGCGCGCATCACGGATGCCTCGTTCTCGGCCAACTCCGGGCCCAATGCGAAAGTCTCGCTCGACGAGCTGCGCGAGGAGCTGCGCACGATACGTGACCAAGGCTGGGCCATGCAGGACGAGGAACTGGCTTACGGCCTTCGGTCGGTGGCCGCGCCGATCACCGGCCCGGACGGCCGCGTGGTGGCCGGGGTCAACGTGGCCGTCCAGGCCCGTGACTGGTCCACGCAGCGGATCATCCGCGAGCTCAGGCCCGCCGTGCTCGCTACCTGCGCGGAGATCTCCGGACTGCTGTCCGACACCAACGCCCGCGTGCCATGACGGCCGGCGCGCGCATTCCGAAGCTGCCGCCGTCAGCCCTGGACGATGAGCAGCGCTCACTCTACGACGCGATCGCCGGAGGGCGCCGGGCCCAGGGCCGTCAGCTGTTCCGGCTGGTCGACGACGAGGGGTGCCTGGAGGGCCCGTTCAACGCCTTCCTGCTCCAGGCGAGGCTGGGGTCGGCCCTGCAGGCGCTCGGCTCGTCGGTGCGCTACGACACCGGGCTCGACGACCGGTGCCGGGAGATCGCGATTCTCGTCGTCGCGGCACACTGGCGGTCTGATTTCGAGTGGTACGCCCATGAGGCGGTCGGCCGTGCCGCCGGGCTGGACGACGCCGAGCTGGCCGCCGTGCGCGACGGCCGCCATGCCGAGTTGGCCGGGCGCGAGTCCGTCGTCGCGCGCACGGCCGCCGCGCTGCTTGAGCAGGGGGACCTCGACGACGCTCAGTACCACGAGGCGGTCGGCCAGATCGGCGCGGAGGGGCTGTTCGAATTGCTCACCCTGGTCGGCTACTACGCCACGCTAGCGCTTCAGCTGCGCGTGTTCCGGGTCCCCGCGCCCTCTTCCTGACCGGCAACGCCTCGTCACCACCCTCTTGACATCGCGCACGCCCACGCCCGATGATTTAACGAAAGTTACTTTCATAGAATGAGAGCGAGTGTGTCATGAAGCTGGTCACCTTCGACGCCGGCCGGGTGGGTCGCCTGGACGACGAGGTCGTCGTGGAGCTCGACTGCGCCTCGACGCGTGAGTATTTCGAGCGGGGCGGCCAGGTCGGCGAGACCGGGGAATGCCTGCCGCTGGCCGACGTCCGGCTGCGGGCGCCGATCGTACCGAAGAAGTTCTTCCACACCGCCGGCAACTTCGCCGACCATCACAGGGAACTGCAGGCGGTCGACTGGTCGCACCCGGTGCACAAGGGAATCGTGTTCTTCCAGAACGTGGACGCGATCATCGGTCCCGACGACGCCATCGTGTATCCCGAAGGGCTGACCAAGGAACTCGACTACGAACTTGAGCTCGCCATCATCATCGGCCGCAGCGGCAAGTTCTTCGGGCCCGAGGAGGCCGCGGACTACATCGCCGGGTACACGGTCTTCAACGACATCACCGCGCGCGACATCCAGCGCCGGGAGATGCAATCCGGCGTGTTCTCCTTCTCCAAGGCCATCGACACCTTCTGCCCGATCGGTCCCTGGATCGTGACCAGGGACGAGGTGCCTGACGCCCAGGCGCTGGCGATGGAGCTGCGGGTCAACGGCCAGGTCCGCCAGCGCGGCAACACCAGCCAGATGCTCATTTCCATCCCGCACCTGGTCGCGTACCATTCGGCGCAGGGCTACTCCGCCGGGGACATCCTCACCACCGGGACGATCTCCGGCGTGGCGGCGATACAGCCCAACCCGTTCGAGTTCTACCTGCAGCCCGGTGACAGCATCGAGGCCGAGGTCGAGGGGGTCGGCGTGCTCCGCAACCACGTCGTGCCCTGGGCCGCGGCGCACAGCACGCCCCCGTACTCGACCGACCTGTACTCCTCGACCGGCTGAGCGCATGAGGTTCGGGACGCGGGACGGGCGATTCGTGCTGCTGGCCGACGGTCGTGTCCTCGACGTGCACACGGCCTCAGACGGCGTCCTGCCGTGGGAGCCGATCGCCGTGCTCGAGCGGTGGGGTGACGTCCGCGCGTTCGCTGCGTCGGCCGACTGGACGGCGGCCGAGGCCCTGGACGAGAGCCGCCTCGGCCCGCCGGTGCCGTGCCCGCGCCAGGTGTTCGCGGTCGCGCTGAACTACCGCCCGCACGCCGCCGAGGCCGGATTCGTGCCGCCCGAAGCTCCGCTGGTGTTCACCAAATTCCCCACCTGCATCACCGGCCCGGCCGCCACCGTGCGGCTCCCTGAGGGCAAGGTCGACTGGGAAATCGAGGTGGTGGCGGTCATGGGACGGGGTGGCTACCGCCTGGAGCGGGCGCACGCATGGAATGCCGTCGCCGGGATCACCGCCGGGCAGGACCTGTCCGAACGGGTCCTCCAGCTCACCGGGACGCCCGCCCAGTTCTCCCTGGGCAAATCGTTTCCGGGCTTCGGCCCGACCGGCCCGGTGGCCGTCACGCCCGACGAGTTTCCGGACCAGGACGACATCGGCTTCGCGTCCTGGCTGGACGGCGAGCCGCTCCAGCAAGGGCGGACGAGCGAGATGATCTTCGGAGTCGACGAGCTGGTGGCCTGGCTGTCGGCCACGTGCCCGCTGCTGCCCGGCGACCTGGTCTTCACCGGCACGCCAGCCGGCGTGGGCAACCGCATGCAGCCGCCGCGCTACCTCCAGCCCGGCCAGACCCTGGTCAGCCGCGTCGACGGCGTCGGCGAGATCCGGCAGCACTTCGTAACCGGGACAACGCCGTGACAAGTACCGGCCCGCACCACTCCGAAGGAGTCAGATGAAAGCGTTCGTGCTCTCGGGTTTCGACCGTCCGCCCGGGTTCGCCGATGTCCCCACCCCAGAGCCCGGCCCCGGCGAGATCCGCGTGCGGGTGCACGCCACGTCGGTGAACCCTGTCGATGACATGATCCGGTCCGGCTTCTTCCGTGCCGTCCAGGAGTACCGCTTCCCGGCGGTCTTCGGCCGCGACCTCGCCGGGGTGGTGGAGACCGTGGGCGACGGCGTGACGCGGTTCCGGGCGGGCGACGAGGTATACGGCTTCGTCAAGCGCGACTACATCGGCGACGGCACGTTCGCCGAATACGTCGTCGTGCCCGAGAACTTCTTCGTGGCGGCCAGGCCTGCCCGGCTGAACCTGCAGCAGGCGGGGACCCTAGCCATGGCCGGGGTCACGGCGCTGGAGTGCGTCGAGGCAGTCCCGTCTGGGCCCGGCCATATTGTCCTGGTGAACGGTGCGACGGGTGGTCTCGGCACGTTCGCCGTTCAGATCGCCAAGGCCAGGGGAGCTCAGGTGGTGGCCACCGCGCGTTCGGCCGACCGGGTCGAGCGGATCCGGTCGCTCGGGGCGGACCACGTCGTCGACCCGACGCAGGGCGACCTGGTCAAGCTCGTGCGGGAGGTCATCCCCGAGGGCGTCGACGGATTCGTCGACTTCGTCAAGCACGTCGACTCGGCGGTCATGGGCCAGGGCGAGGACGACGCTCACCGCGAGTTCGCCCGACTGTGCCGCGGAGTCCTGCGCGAGGGAGGCAGAGCCGCGTCCGTGACCAACGGCGGCGTGCCCGAACTGATGGGTCCCATCCCGTTCGCCAACGTCCATTCCACCCCGTCACCGAGCAACCTCGCGCGCCTGAGCGCCCTCGTCGACGAGCGGGGCGTCACGCCCGTCGTGATGGAAACGTTCGGTTTCGGCGATATCGAGGCCGCGTTCGGCCGACTCCTGGCTGGCGGCATGGCCGGGAAGATAGCGGTCTGGATGACCGATTCGTAATGTCCCCGGAAGACCCGGTGTGGCCGGTCCGGACGGCCGTGCGGCCCGGATCCGGGCCCGGTGCCCGTCCGCAAACAGCATCGATGCCACATCGATGTCGCCTGAGCAGCATCGATGCTCCATCGAAGTCGTTTCAGTCAGATGTTGCTCGCGTCGGGCGGGGCGGCCGGCGCGGGCTGCGCCGCGTTCGCGCCAACGTCGCCGGACGGAGGGCACTCCATTCCGATGGTGTAGGAGGTCATCGACAGCGAGCCGTAGGTGTAGCCGTCGACCAGCACGTCGGCGCCCTGCCCGCTCGTGTCGGCCAGCCCGGCCAAGTACAGCAGGGGCAGGAAGTGGTCTGGGGTCGGCACCGCGCGCCGGAAGTCGCGATGACCGTCAAGCCGGGTGACCGCGACCGGGTCGTCGAGCATCCGCGCCTTGGCGTCCTCATCGAACCGCTGCGCCCAGGCCTGGGTATAGCGGTTGGTCTCCAGCGCGTTCATCGGGTTGCCGTGGCCGATGAACGCGGCGGGCATTAGCTCGCCCGCGTCACCTCCGGCCGGTCCTGCGGTCAAAGCGATCCTCCGTGGGTGCGCACGACCGCGGCGTAGACGGCCGCGCTCGGCTTGGGCGTGCGGGCGAACGTCTCCCGGTCCACCTCGTGCAGCCCGAACCGCACGTCGTAGCCGAAGACCCACTCGAAGTTGTCAAGCAGCGTCCAGTGCAGGTACCCCAGCACCGGCACGCCTTCCTCGATGACGTCGAGCAGCCCGGCCAGGGCCGGCTCGATGAACGCCGCCCGCAGGCGGTCGTCGCGGTGCCCCAGGCCGTGCTCGGTCACCAGCACGGGCACGCCGGCCGCCTCGTGCGCGTAGCGGACCGCTCCGGCCAGCGACAGCGGGTAGATGTCCGACGAGCCCAGCTGGTTCAGCGCGGCCCCCGGCGGCGGCGGCACCGGCCCGCGGGCGTCGTACCGGGCCCGTTCGTAGTTCTGCACGCCCACGAAGTCGTCCCCGCGCGCCAGCTCCAGCCACCGGCCGTACACCTCGGCGCGCTTGCGGTCCCGGACCGACGCGTCGTCGCCCGCCACCTGGTCGTCCACGATCGCCAGGCTGAGCCCCACCGGCAGCCCCGGACGCCGGGCCTTGATGGCGGCCCGCGCCGCCCGGTGGCCGGCCGCCATGCCGTCAGCTATGGCGTCCATCTCCTCGGGGAGCACCACGTTGGCCACCCGGTAGCGCGGCACGCCGGCCTGCTGGCTCGCCGCGGCCAGTGTGGCCCGCTCCAGGCCGCGCACGGCGGCGGGGATGTCGAACCAGCTCAGCAGCCGGGGCAGGTTCGGCTCGTTGAGCGTCACGGCCATGGCGACGCCGTCGCCCAGGTGCTCGGTGACCACGCCGCAGTAGCGGGCGAACACCTCCGGGGCTCGCGGGTCGAGCCACCCGCCGCGCCGCGCGAACCAGTGCGGCGCGGTGAAGTGGTTGCAGGTGACCACCGGCGCGATCCCCGCGGCGCGGCAGTAGCCGACGATCGCGCGGTAGTGCGCGAGCGCCTCCGCCGAGAACTCGCCCTCGGCCGGCTCGACCCGGGCCCACTCGACGGAGAACCGGTAGGTGTCCAGGCCCATCCCGGCCACCAGGCCGATGTCCTCGCGCCACCGCTGGTAGCTGTCGCATGCCCGGCCCGACGGCTCCCGGAACACCGTCGGCCGCACGTGCTCGAGGAACCACGTGTCGCTCCGCGTGTTGCCGCCTTCGGTCTGGTGACCCGAGCAAGCCACGCCCCAGCGAAAACCCCGGGGGAACGTCCGCAGCACCCGGCCAGGCTAGCACCCGGTCCGTTCGGGTAATTTTTTGGACCGAACGAGGAACGGCGCGTGCCGTCCCGCAGAGCCGGTACCGTCACAGCAGATGAGGGGAGATGCCGTGAGCGAGCAGGCGGAGCAGGAGAGCTACAGCTTCCAGGCGGAAGTGGTCCAGATCCTGGACCTGATGGTCCATTCGCTGTACAGCAACAAGGAGATCTTCCTGCGCGAGCTGATCTCCAACGCCTCGGACGCCATCGACCGACTCCGCCTCGAACTGCTCTCCCGGTCCGAACTTCCCGAGGCCGAAGGACCGCTGCAGATCCGGGTCAGCTACGACTCCGAGGCGCGGACGGTCACCGTCGCCGACAACGGGATCGGGATGAGCCGCCAGGAGGTCATCGAGCACATCGGGACCATCGCCAAATCCGGGACCCGCGAGTTCCTGCAGGCCCTGACCGGCGACCAGCGCCAGGACGCGTCCCTCATCGGGCAGTTCGGGGTGGGCTTCTACTCCGCGTTCAT
>Ga0335081_10002297_pt1 | contig 30083 bp, 33 predicted proteins | sample Lox_Sample_35_FD_206713 | JGI IMG/M metagenome (GOLD analysis project Ga0335081, IMG submission 206713) | Soil microbial communities from Loxahatchee National Wildlife Refuge, Florida, United States - Lox_Sample_3.5 | ecosystem: Environmental > Terrestrial > Soil > Wetlands | place: USA...
TGCAATTGGTCGAGAAACTCAACAGTGCGCTGCCGCCGTTGAACTGCAATGCAGTTGAGTGGTCGCCGGTCTGAACCTGGAAATCACAGTGAAAAACCACTCCTCAACTGAATCGTTCCGGCTTAGGGGAAACCGTTCGTTCGGTGTTACCTGGTCAACCGCGCAAGGATCGCCGAGGCGATCTGCTCGAAAATCTGGGGAAGTTCATCCGCACTGTTCGCGATTAGAGCTATGCCTTGCGGTTGGCTTCCATCACCAACGAAATTCGGGCCGTTGGGATCATTGGCGACTGTTTGCAAGAAGACCGGGTTAATCGGGGATCTCCCGCACTCCTTCGCGCCATTCGGATCTCCGAGGCCGATGGCGTAAACGACGTTGCCCTGAAGCCGAGCCTGCTGCGCCCAGTATTCGGCACGTGCTTCTGCCTCGTTATACATCCCGGAAGCTACGTTGTTATGCCCACTACCTTGGTCACAGTTCTTGGTCGTTGAGACGCAGCCGTACGGTGGGTTAATGGAGTGAAGGCAGGAAGGAAAACTGCAACCAGAAACGCCGGCCCCCGTGACCGGATCGTATAGCGACAAGTCCGGCCCCACATTATTTGTCCGCATGATTGTCCCACACTTGAACAGGTCGCTCGGCTGCCACGTGTTTGCCAGACCGTCCGTAAAGAAGACAATCACCCTTACGATTTTCTCGTCCCCTTGGGGTGTAACGCTCTCGTTCTGTTGCCAGCCTTTGAGCAAGCCTTGTTCGGAGGCCGTCCAACCGACCGGAGTGAGCGCGTTCACTGCCGTCGTAATCGCGTCCTTGAAAGGCCGTCCCATGGGAAAGCCTACAGTCGCGGCATAGGAAAAACTGATCATCGAGGCCCTGTCGAGCACGTCGTCGAAGTGGTTAATGAACACGGGAACAGTCGCCTTCAGCGCGTCCATCCCGCCATCTCCTCCCTGGTCAACCGGACCCATTGATCCCGACCGATCCAAGACAATGCTCATGATCAGATTTGGCCGCGTGGCTTGGGCGTGGGAACCAACCGTTAGCGTCTGCCACGAAGGTCCACCAGGAAAAAGGGCGGGCAAAACACGGATGAAAAAGGTGTTGATCGTTGCGGTGGCATTTACGTCCAGTGTGATGTTGGGCCCGCTCGCATCGAAGAGAACCTTCGGCGGGTAGGGAGACACAGCATCGCGACCGGAGGTGCCGTAGTTGGCTTGGAATGCACTTTTCGCGATGTCCGTTGCCTGCGCCACCGCCGTCGAAGAATAACTGCGTATGCCCGCCAAGCAGGCGGCGTCCACCGCCTTCGAAAGCCGTGCCCGCGTGATGTAGGCAAACCCGAGGTCGATGCCCAGCCCGACGAAGGCGACGAGCGTCAGCATAAACAACACAAACATAATAAGCGTTTGGCCGGTGTCTTTCGAATATACTCTACGTTGCATTGCAGTACTTCCTTATTTCCACGATTCAGAGCCAACTGAGAAGCTACTCTGCGGCAGCTTTATGACAGCCGACGTGTAATCGTCCGAGGACCCTCGGCGGTCATTCACCCCGAAGGCTTTCGGGGCAGGAACCGCTATAACTTGAAGTGAGCCATTCAATGTCGGATCAAAAGTATGCCACGTCGTACAGCGGCGATGGCAGGGTGAAATTCAGGAATTTCCCGATCGGGGTGGCAGCTTGAAAGTCGTAGAAAACCTCAGTGACGTAAACAAACTGATTCCCAACGGGAAGCGACGGGGTAGTCGGGGGAATCCAACCGGATTTGACGTGAGTCCCAACGACCAAACCCACCTTGGTATCCGAATCGAAGGTTGCAACTCCGCCCTTCGCTAATTGGTTGGTGATGATAAGGTTGCCGTGCGCGTCATACGCGACGGCGGTGATTATCACACGACCGTGAGCGTTGATATCCAGTGGATTAGCTGCGGCGATGACAGCATCAACGGCATTCGTGATGGGCGTGCTCCGCGATGCCAGGTTCGAGCCTTCCCGCGAGAGATTGGTAAGTACCAAGCGCGTGGAGATAGCGCGGCAGAAATCGATCAAGCCGAAGACGAACAACAGGAGCATGGCTGCCACGAACACAAACTCGACGAGCGCCTGTCCTGCGCGGTCCCGCATACGGGCCGCTGGCTCCGCATGCCTTGACCAGCCATGGTGAGAACTTTGTCCCCACATGTTGACTATTGTTTCACAGACTTTTCCGAATCTCTTCATTGCAAATGCTACTTGGCGTCGCCCAAGTCGAAGGGCTCGTTCTTGAACGTTGTGCTCACCGTAAACCTATAATCACCATTTGGCCCAAAGAAGTTTCCAATGAACGGCGTGATGAGTTTCAGGTCCGTCGTAAGCGAAACGACGACTGTCTCGCCGGGGCCTCCTGCATAATTGGTCGTGCTCCCGCTACTGATCTGAATAGCCGAGGGGTCCGACAACAATCCCATTGCGTATTGTTGGGCGACGTTTCGGATGGATTGCACGCGTGAATACGTCCCCGCCGAGTGATCGTTCGGATCTATGTACTGGTGCTGGCCGGTGACGGCGTAACGACCTGCTTCCCGCAGGGCGAATTGGAGAGTCTGCTGCGTGAAGAACAGCCTACCGAAATCGGTGATGCCGAACACCAGCAAGAAGAACAACGGAGCGACCATGGCGAACTCGACGAGCGATTGTCCACGGCGCCCCTGACATGCCCGGCCGAAGGTTATTCTTGCGTAGGTCAGCAACTTCATTTCCGCGCCCCTAGTCTTGTCACCGTTGTTTATAAATAATCCTATCTGCGACCTTTATCAACCAGATTGTGAGGCAATTTTCGTGCCCGTTCCCCTTGATATTGCCGCACTTAAGTCGAGTGAGCCGCGCGGGTTGCCGCGGAAACCCCGTATTGACTGGGACCAGCCCCAGCTCCCGCGCGCACCGAATCTTCCCAGAACGTGCGGTTCGGAATTGCGCCGGATCCACTCTTGTTCACAGCCTGAACAGTACTGGACATTCCTTGTATCTGTCTTTGAACACAGTCGGCAATTTCGCCTTCGATAGCGATTTGTCAAACAGGCGAGAGTATTCTCAGGTAGCCTGAGCTTCCTGACCAACGCCCGCCTGCAAATCCCGTCAGACTTGCGGCGCGACTCGCTTCAGGCAGTCGCGTTCTACCACACAGCGGGCAGCGGCCTGCCAGACGGCTGAGCCGATCCCCATCTCGCCGACTTTATCACCGGCCACTTACCCTTTCACCCACCTACAGCGATGAATCTTCTTCCCTGCCGCCAAGAACTCTCGCTCGAAGTCTGTCTCGGTACCCTCGCGGGGGATTTCTGGTCGGGTCTCGGTGAATCCGCCGATCTTGCCAAACTCCTCTTGGATCCACTGAAAGTATTCCTCATGATCGGTGGCGCAGTTGACGGACCCGCCATCCAGCAACGTACGATGCAGACTCGAGAGAAACACAGTCGACATCAGCCGACGTTGACGATGCCGGCGTTTCGGCCACGGATCGGGGAAATAGATGTGATAGGCCGATACGGATGCCTTGGGCACCAGATAGCCCGTCAAGTAGCCGGCTTCGACCCTCATGAGCCGTGCATTCATCAAACCGAGCCGCTGGATTTTTCTGTCAATCTTCCGCAACCGCCTCAGCAAACGGTCTACTCCGACAAAGTTGGCGTCGGGATGCATTTGCGCCGACCAGAGCAGGAAACTGCCCTTGCCACAGCCGACGTCCACTTCGATACGGCGATCGTTCCCAAAGACCTCACGCCAATCCAGCGGTTCGAGCCAGCTTGACGGAACGTAAATTGCCGTTCCAACGGTCTGCATCCGCACGAATTCTTACAGCATTAGCAGGGGCATCCACAAGCGATTGTCACCGGAGGGGACCCGACCGCCCAGAGCAATCAGCCGCGCCCGGCCTCCACGATCGGGTAGGCCACCGCCGTCAAGTGGGAGTTGATCCGCTTCAGATTGGTCAACACATCGAGATGGACGGCACTCGTTTCAAACGATTCCGTCAATCCCGCATGCAAGCGGCGAAAGTGCCGATTCCGCAGTTCGCGCTCCGTTTCGTTGATGTGATGTTTATGTCGAAGTAACTGGAGGGCAAGAATCCGGTCCTGGCTCGCAAATGCCGAGATCGCAATCTCGAAATTCTCGAGCACCTTCTGGAAATATCCCTCCAACTCCACCCACCCCTCCTTCGAGAAATCGACCTTGAGAGCGATTTTTTTCTTCGCGAGTTCGATCAGGTTCTTGTCGATGATATCGCCGGCGCTCTCCAATTCGTTGGCAAACGACAACAAGGCGATTTCGCGACGCGACTCCTCGCGGTTAAGTGCCTGTTCTGAGAGCCGTGTGATGTAAGCCTTGATCTCGTTGTTGAGCAAGTCGACCTTGTCGTCTTCCTTCTGCACCTCGTCACACAGCGTTTCGTTCCCCTCTTTGAAACAGCGGTAAGCGTTGCGCAGCATTTCTCTCACTATGTCCGCCATGTGTAGGATCTCACGCGTCGTCTGCCCCAACGCCAGCGCGGGACTTTCCAGCGAGGATCGATCCAGGTAACGCGGGCCAAATTGTTCCGTCGCCTCAGTTCGCGCGGGCACCGCGCGCTCCACGAGACGCGCCACCAGCGGCACCAGCGGAAGAAAGACAATCGCCAAGGCAACATTGAACAGCGTATGCGTGTTCGCCACAAGCTGCGCGTCGCCTGACGGACTCAACGGCCGCAACAGTTGAACCAGCCAGGGCAATAAGGGAACACACAACGACGCACCAACCAATTTGAACACCAAGTTGCCAATTGCCATGCGACGGGTCTCCGTCCGCGCATAGCCCGCGATGAGCGCCGTCACTCCAATCCCCAGGTTGGCGCCAATGACAACCGTCACCGCCGCTCGCACGGGAAGTACTTGCTGTGTGCAAAGCGCAATGGCGATTCCAATGACGGTCGTCGAACTCTGCAGTCCCACTTGGAGAACGACGGCGAACAGGATCAGCCAGAGTGGATGATTCTCCAGCACCGGCATCATCTCGCGCATCTCCGCGCTGTCCTTCCACGGGACGACCGCCGCAGATAAGACCTCGATTGCCAGCAGCAAGAAGCCAATCCCCAAGAGCACCTGCCCCGTCCCGCGGACGCCTTGGCGCTTGCCAAACAGGTACAATGGGACCCCCACGGCGATGAACACGGCGTTGTAGATGTAAAATTTGAATGCCAGAAGCTGGACGGTGAGCGTAAACCCAACGTTGGCCCCCAGCATGAGCGCGAGCATTTGCTGCAGCGCAACGTAACCCGCATTGATGGCTTCCACCGCCAATAGCGCCACGGCGGTGCTGCTCGGCGCCAGTATGGACACCAAGAACCCGGCCAACATCGCCCGGAGGCTCCCTTTGGTAGCGCTCCGAAGCAATTGCCGAAACCTCGCGCCAAAGAGCCGCTCGGACCCTGTCCGTAAGCTGCGGATGCCGAAAAGCATCAACGCAATCCCGGCGAGGAAATTGAAGTAACTTAGCAAATCCTCCTGCCTCCTCAGGGCCCTTGCCCGACCAACGCAAAGTGGTGGCTAGGGTCAGAATCGAACTGACGACACCTGCATTTTCAGTGCAGTGCTCTACCAACTGAGCTACCTAGCCACCGCAAAACGGGGAGACTTTATCCGACGTATTGGAGCCTGTCAACGTCCCGCCAGTTGCAGCCCAGACGGTTCGGCCCAGCTCTGCCCGAAGCGTTCCCTATGCTGCTTCGACCCGGATCCGGTCACCGTCGCAGACGGATTTCAAAGTTCGCGGGTCGCCTTCGAGCTTGCCCAAAACGTTCACCTTGGCCACGAGCCGGCATTCGTTGCCCCGCGAAACCGGCGTTGGGCCGAAGGGGATCGCCAACGAGCGACCTTCGGCCCAAAAGCAGATGGTGCCCGGCGGCACGACCTGCCGCGCATCGGGCTCCAATTCCGCATCGACGGCCACGGCGAAATACACTTCGTCGCCCCAAGTGTTTGCCGTAGATGAACACGGAAGAGCATTGAACAGTTTCGTCGCGGTCGGTGTGTCATCCACCACACCGATCACCTCGCCCTTATCCCAAGAGATTCGTAGTCGCATGAAGAATCGCTCGCTCTTTCTCCCCGGCATCCTACGTGATTGGATGAGGGTGAACAACCATACACTTGGCTTTTTCGTGACCCCGTCAACCGCCACCAGTCCGGGTCAGACTGTCCCGAAAAGACTGCGCTGGCACACCTCAACCCGGTCAAGTTGACGCGAATTGCCCGGGCCACTCCCTCTCTTGTTTGTGCAACGTGTTCAGTCAGCGTCGGTTTCCGACCGGCTCAACGAACCGGCATACCCACTGCTAAAGGGGCGGACAGAGTACTAGCAAGAATGGAGGTGTTCGATATGGCACTCATACGTTGGAGTCCGCGAAGAGATCTGTGGGATCCGTTCGCCAGCCTGGCCGAAATTCGAGATGAGATGAACCGGTTGTTCGACACATCGTTGCGTCATCCAGGGATGCTTGATGGATCGTTCAGCCCGTCGATCGATGTGGTCGTCGGGAAGGACAACGTGATCGTCAGGGCCGATTTGCCGGGCTTGAGCAAGGACGACGTCTCGGTTTCTCTGCAAGAGAACTACCTCACCATCAAAGGCGAGAAGAAACACGAGTTCGAGCAGAAAGAAGCCAACTACTTCGTCAGCGAACGCGCCTACGGCTCGTTCACGCGCACGATCGAATTGCCCGCGGCAGTAGACGCGAAGAAGATCGAGGCGCGATTCAAGGATGGCGTGCTCGAAGTGACGCTACCCAAGACCGAAGAAGCCAAGCCGAAGCAGATCGAAGTCAAAGTGAGCTAACTCGATCAAGCGGAATCAGTTGCCGGGGCTGAGTTCGGTGGCGGGCTCGGCCTCGGCGCTTTCCGGGGTTGGATGGAGCACCGCGGCGATCTCCTGTTGCACTTGGGCAAGCTGCTCCAGTCGCAAATGCGGGTCCGGAATCGTGAACGATTCGCCCGTGCGGGCGTGCTCGTAAACCAGCAGTTCGTTGCCATCCTTTTCGCGCACCGTGTCGCGGTGTTTGAGAATGCGTTTTCGCTCCAACATCACCGCGAGAATATACCGCGCCGCCGCGTGCGCAGGATCAGTCGACTCGACCAGTTTCCTCAGTAACGTTTCCGCCGTCTCCCTCTGGATCGGCTCCGGTGGGGGCGGAGCCGGCAATTTGTATTCCCCCTGCCAATACGAGAGAACGCCGTCGCGCGAGGCGTTCGCGTAACATGCGCCGCACAGATCGCGCCGCTGATAACCGTTCGCATCCATCCTTAACAACGTGTGATAGACCTCCTTGTCTGCGAACGGTCGCTGGCAAGCCGCACACGTATCGGCGCGAGATTGGATGTCCCACTCAGTCATTTTTGTTGCGAAATCTGCGGGCAATTATAAGATGCAGGTCGTTGTTTGTCACGAACTGCATGTACAAGCCAAGGAGAGCCGTTCTTTGCTGCATGTTGCTGACGCTTACCGTCGTCGGCTGCAGCCGCCAACCTGTCGGCGCGCGCCACTTCGCCAAGGGTCTCGCTTGTTATAAGCAAGGCAAATTCGCCAAGGCCGCCACACACTTCGAAAACGCTCTGGCGACCATGCAAACCAATGCGCTCGCCCTCAACTTCCTCGGCGTGTGCCATCTCGAGGAGGGCCAGACCGACGCCGGCCTCAAGGATTTGCAGGAAGCCGTGCAACTGGACCCCAACTATGTCCCCGCCCGATACAACTTGGCGCTTGCGCAACTCGATCAGGGACAGGCCGAAAACGCCGTTGCCAATCTCCGCGAAGTCGTGCAGAGCGGTTCCGCGCCCCCCGATGCTCGCTACCATCTCGGCTTGGCGTACATGCGCGTCTCCGCGTGGGGCCAAGCCGAAGAAGCGTTGAAACACTACCTCGAATCTGCCCCCAATTCCGTCGACACGCTCAATTGTCTCGGAATCGTGGCGGCACGCAAACGTGATTTCCCCCAGGCCAAGCGCTGGTTCGAGCAATGCATCGCCACCGACCCCAAGTTTGCCACCGCGTACCTGAACCTCGCGTCTTTGGAACATCACCAACTCGGACAGAAGAAGCTGGCACTCGCGCACTACGAGACGTACCTCGATCTGTTGCCCAAGTCGCAGCAACGCGAAGACGTCCGCCTCGCGATGTTGCAGATCAATCAGGAACTGACTGTTGCAGCAACGCCGCCGACGCATGCTGCGGAACCGCCGGCGAAGTCACCGGAGCCCTCCCAACCGAAAGTCATCGAACCCGCGCCAGCCACACGGTCTGCCTCACCGGAACCCGAAACTGTTGCGCCCAAGCCGCCGCCGCCGACTCCTCCTCCACCTGCTGCTCCGACGCCGCCACCAGTGCCGTCGGTCAAGAAAGTGCGCACGCCCGTTATGGTGAAGAAACTCGTACCCGGCAACCGCACGAAGGCCTTGGTCTATTTCAACGAAGGCGTGAAGTTCCAACAGTCGGGCAACGTGGCCAGCGCCATCGCCGACTACGATAAGGCCATTGCTGCCGATCCCGCGTTTGCCAAGGCATACTACAATCTGGCTATCGCCTGCCACAACGTCGGGCAACCTGAGCGCGCGATGGAGAACTACGAACTGGCATTGGTAGCCGACCCCTCCTACGTCGATGCCCGCTTCAATTACGCGATCCTCCTGCAAGAGCAGGGCTACCTCGACGATGCGGTCTCTCAATACGCGAAGATTCTGCGAGCCGACCCGAACGATGCTTCAGCCCATCTGTCTCTTGCGGGTCTCTACGCCCGCGACCGCGCGACCATCGCCAAGGCCCGCGAGCATTATCAAGCCTTCCTCCGGCTGTCGCCCAACTCTCCTCTCGCCCGCGACATCCGTCGCTGGCTCGATCAAAACTGGTAGCCGTAGCGTTTCAGTGCGCCGCTCCGTGGAATGTCTCGGCCAGCGCGATGGCTTTGATCATGGCCTTGGCCTTGTTGACGGTCTCGTTGAATTCATACTGGGGATCACTGTCGGCTACAATGCCGCCGCCCGCCTGCACATAGGCGATCCCATCCTTCACCAACGCCGTGCGCAGCGTGATACAGCTGTTGACGTTACCCGTGAAGCCGAAATAGCCCACGGCGCCCGCATACGGGCCGCGCTGCACCTGTTCCAGTTCACTGATAATCTGCATCGCGCGGATCTTGGGCGCCCCGCTGACGGTACCCGCAGGAAACGTGGCGCGCATCAAGTCGTAGGCGGTACGCCCTTTCTGCAAGTTGCCCTCGACACCGCTGACGATGTGCATCACGTGCGAGTATTTCTCGATCGCCATGAACTCGGGCACCCGCACGCTGCCAAAATCGCAGACGCGCCCGATATCGTTGCGGGCGAGATCCACCAACATCAAATGCTCGGCGCGCTCCTTTTCGTCGGCAAGCAGGTCTTTCTCCAGCCGCGCGTCTTCCTCGGGTGTTTTCCCGCGCCAGCGCGTGCCGGCAATCGGACGAATCTCGACCTTGCCTGCCTCACAACGTACGTGCACTTCGGGGGATGCGCCGACGAGTTGGAATCCGCCGAAATCAAGCAAGAACATGTACGGTGACGGATTGATTGACCGCAACGCGCGATAGATGTCCAGCGCCGACGATCGCGTCCTCGTCTGGAACCGCTGCGCCAGTACCACCTGGATGATGTCGCCCGCGCAGATGTACTCCTTCGCCTTCGCCACCATCCCCGCGTGCCGCTCGGAGGTAATGTTCGATTCGACCGGGGCCTCGGGCACGTCTTTGCGGAATTCGAGAGCGCGCGCGGCCAGCGGCTGCTGCAGTTCATGGATGATTTCGTCCACGCGCGCACACGCCGCAGCGTAGGCCACTTCCGGTTTCGAGTCGAGGTGCGCATTGGCAACGATCTTGATCGTCTGGCTCACGCGATCGAAAATCACAATCGTGTCCGTAATCATGAAGCACAACACGGGGGTGTGCAGGTCATCCCGGGCCGGCTCCGGCACGCTCGCCTCGACCTGATGAATGTATTCGTAGCCGAGAAAGCCAACCGCGCCGCCCGTGAACTGCGGCAGCCCGGGGATGCTCGCCGGGCGGAACTGTGCCATCTCCCTTTCGACCAGTTGCAGCGGGTCGCCGCCGTGAACCCTGTCAACCCGGATGACTTTTCGCGGGTGTGAACCAACGAAAGAGTAGCGACCGATGTGCTCGCCACCGACGACCGATTCAAGCAGAAACGAGCCGCCGCTCTTCTGGAGCTTCTGGTACGCCGACACCGGGGTCTCGGCGTCGGCAATGATCTCCCGGTAAACGGGAATGAGATTCCCCTGCTTCGCCAGTTCGAGAAACTCGGGTTTGGACGGGGTGAACATGTTGTTGAACTGCCCATTCACGCGAACAGACATTTGTCCTCCGCAGGCATTCGCGTCAATTCGCAGCTATTTCTTCCCGTACACTTTCTCAGGGTCCGCCAATCTCGGCTCGGTCACCTTGACTTCGCCGTTGACGATGCTGCGGAAGAAACAGGATTTGTAGCCTTCGTGGCAGGCCGCGCCGCTCTGTTCGACCTGAATCAGCAGTGCGTCCTTGTCGCAGTCGAACGCAATGTCCTTCACCTTTTGCGTGTGCCCGCTCGTCGCCCCCTTATGCCAAAACTCTTTGCGTGACCGGCTCCAAAAAACTGTCTCGCCGATTTCGATCGTCCTCTTCAAAGACTCCTTGTTCATCCAAGCCATCATCAACACCCGTCCCGTCCCGGCTTCCTGCACGATGGCCGGGATGAGTCCGTTGGCGTCGTACTTCAATTCATCAAGGGTTTTCATAGTCGCACACAAATCCCTTTCTGCCGCAAGAATCTCTTCACGTCGGCAACCGTGTACTCACCGAAGTGAAACACCGATGCGGCCAGCACCGCGTCCGCCTTGCCCTCCGTCAACACCTCGGCCATGTGATCGAGTTTGCCCGCGCCGCCACTGGCGATGACCGGGATGCGCACCGCCTCACTGATCGCACGCGTCAAGGCCACATCGTACCCCGCCTTTGTCCCATCGGCATCCATGCTCGTCAACAAAATCTCGCCCGCGCCCAGCGACTCGACACGCCGCACCCACTCCACCGCATCCAGTCCCGTCGGCTTGCGCCCGCCATGCGTGAACACCTCCCAATGCGGGGTCGCGGAGCGCGAAGTGTGAGGCGTGGAGCGTTTCGCATCGATGGCGACGACGATGCACTGCGAGCCGAACCGTTCGGCGCCGGCGCGCACTACGTCAGGGTTCTGCACCGCGGCGGTATTCAGACTCGTCTTGTCGGCGCCGGCCTTGAGCATCGCGCGGATGTCGTCCACCGTGCGACCCCCCCCACCCACTGTCAACGGCATGAAACACTCGCTCGCCGTGCGTTCCACCACGTCGATCATCGTCGCACGGTTCTCGGAACTGGCTGTAATGTCGAGGAACACCAGCTCGTCGGCCCCTTGGCGGTCGTATTCCTTCGCGCACTCGACAGGATCGCCCGCGTCGCGCAGGTCCAGAAACTTCGTTCCCTTCACCACGCGACCCCGGTCGACATCCAGACAGGGAATGATGCGTTTGGCAAGCATGAGGCCAACAAGATACAGGAGCCGACATTCGGAATCCAGAATGAAGGTTGCCGGCGCCCATCGCTTCTGCCATGTTGTCCCCACATTCTGGAGGAAGGCTGTGAACTACACGCATCTGGGACGTTCGGGAATCAAAGTCAGCCGTCTTTGCCTGGGCACGATGAACTTCGGTTGGGTGACGGAAGAGCGCGACAGTTTCGCGATCATGGACGCGGCGCTCGACCTCGGCATCAATTTCTTCGACACGGCCAATGTGTACGGCTGGAGCAAGCACAAGGGCGCAACGGAAGAGATCATGGGCCGGTGGTTTGCGCAGGGGGGCGGACGCCGCGACAAAGTCGTGCTGGCCACGAAAGCGTACGGCAACATGGGCGAGTGGCCGAATCAATCGAAGCTCTCCGCCTGGCACATCCGGCAGGCCTGCAACGACAGCCTGCGCCGCCTGCAAACCGACCACATCGACCTGTATCAGATGCATCACATCGACCGCGAGACGCCCTGGGAAGAAATTTGGCAGGCGATGGAGCTTCTCGTGGAGCAGGGCAAAGTGCTTTACGTCGGCAGCAGCAATTTCGCCGGCTGGCATATCGCCCAAGCCCAGGCAGCCGCCGCGTCCCGCCATTTCCTAGGGCTGGTTTCCGAGCAATGCAAGTACAGCCTCGTTGCCCGGACCGTGGAACTCGAAGTGCTGCCCGCCTGTCGCGCGTATGGACTTGGCGTGATCCCTTGGAGCCCGCTCGATGCCGGATTACTCGCCGGCTTCGAAAAGGCCACCACCGGGCGGCGCGCCAACGACACAGAGCATCCCGAAGATGTTGAGAAGTATCGCCACCAACTCGAGGCCTACGAGAAGCTCTGCCGCCAACTCGGCGAAAAGCCCGCCGACATGGCGCTCGCCTGGCTGTTGCACAATCCCGTCGTCACCGCACCGATTATCGGGCCCCGGACCCTCGAACAACTGCGCGGCAACCTGCGCAGTATCGAGATCAAACTCACGCCCGAGACGCTAAAGCGCCTCGACGAGATCTGGCCGGGCCCCGGCGGCGAAGCGCCGGAAGCGTGGGCGTGGTAGACGCCCGCCACTAGAGCGCTTTGATCGCCGTCATTGCTTTCTTTGCCGCAGCAGCAGTGTCGAGCGCCAGATAGGCGACGAAACGACCGCGCATCGCCGCCGCGGAGAATCCCCGCAGATTGATTCGTGCCGCAGCCAGCCTCTGCGTTAGCCTGGCACCGAGGCCGGGTCGGTCCCGGCCCTCAATGCGGATCGAATGCAGGCCGCCGCTCTTCATGAATCCCGCCGCCCGCGCCGCCTTCGCTTGCCTCCCGTCCTTGACAGGAGTCAAAAAGACTACGCCCTGCCCGCGTCGTTCGGGAGCCCGCCTCGCGATGACAAACTCCAGATTGGCCCCCGCCCTGGAGAGAGCCGAGAGTTTTTCAGCGAGCCCGCCAGGCCGGTCTCGGATCGTTGCCGCCCATACGTCCACGCGACTGACTTTGAGCTTCATGACCTGTCTCCTTTCCCGCTGTTCCTGATTCGCCGGCATTCTACCCCCCAAGCGAACGGACGCCATAAAATTCGGCGCAGGAGACGCCGCGGGCAAGTTCGAGAACTTTCGGATTACCGTTCAAGCGTTCGACGGTGAAACTGGCCGGCCCACCCTCAGGCGCCCCGCGTTCAGCCCTCCACGTCGCCGACGATTTCCTCGACGATGTCTTCGATGCTGATGATACCGATGTGTTTGGCTTCGGGGTTGACGACGACGCTGACGGGCTGGTGGCTCGCGCGCAGCGCCGGGAGCGCGCGGTCAATGCGTTCTGTCGATACGATGAACTGCGGTTTGCGCATGAGCTGCCCGGCCGTCATGTCATCGGGGTTCTTGGTTTCGAAGAGGATTTCGTACACGTTGACAATGCCGACGATCCGGTCCGCTTCGCGCACGGGGAAACGGGCGAAGCCCGTGCGGTTCGTCAGGTCGAACAACTCGCGCACGGGCGTTCCGGGCGAGACGGTGACAGTCCGGGCGATCGGGATCATGGCCTCGAAAACGGTCTTGGATCGAAAATCGAACACGCCGTGAATCATCTCGCGTTCTTCGGCGGTGAGTGCACCGGCCCCTTCGCCCTCCTTCGCGAGGTACTTCAACTCCTCGCGCGTGACGAACACGCTTTTCGGCGCTTGATCGCTGCGTCCCACGCCGGCGATCAGGCGCATCAGCACGCCGAACACGGCGACGAATGGGGCGAACAGCCAGGCGGCTCCCTCCAGCGCGTCGGCCAGCGTCATGCAGAGCCGATGTGGGTAGTGGCGAAACAACGTCTTGGGCACGATCTCGCCGAAAATCAACAGCAACGCAGACGCCATGAATGTTGCGGCCAGGCCCACGGCGTAGCTGGTCCCAAACCGTTGCGTGGCCAGAGCCGAAGCCGCCACGGCCATCAGCACGTTGGCAAGATTGTTTCCGATGAGCGTGGTGCCGAGCAGCCGCTCCGAGTTCTCGACAAACGTGTTCAGGATCACCGCGCGGCGGTTCTTTCGCTCCACCTCGTGGCGCAACCGCAGTCGATTCAACGAGATCAGGCCGGTTTCGACTCCGGAGAACAACGCTGAGGCCAGGATTCCCGCCAGAATTGCAATGATGAGCCAGAAAGCCGACATTCAGCGCCCCTCGACTTCCAAGAGGATTTCACGCACGCGGTTCTTGACGACCTTGCGGGCGGTGGCGCGGACGTTGTCGAACGTTACCTGCTCGCCTTCGCGCGGAAGCGAGCCGAGCCGTGCAATCATCCAGCCGGCGATGGTTTCCACGTCCGGTGCCTGCAACGACAGGCCACATTGTTCGTTGACCAAGCCGAGATGTGCCTTGCCGTTGATCAACCAGCGATGGTCGTCCAGCTTCTGGACCATGATCTCGCTGGCGTCGAATTCGTCCTCGATCTCGCCGACGATTTCTTCGAGGATGTCCTCTAGCGTGACCATGCCTTGCGTGCCACCGTACTCGTCGACAACAATTGCCACCGGGTGTTCCTGCTTGCGAAAACTGCGCAGCAATTTGGCGACGCTCATCGTGTCGGGCACATAGTTCGGCAACTCGACCACCTCATCCAGTTCGCGAGCCGGGTTGATGAGGAACTCTTTGACGTTAAGAATCCCTTCAACGGTGTCGGGAGTTTCGTGTATGATCGGCACCCGGCGGTGTTTGATCCGCCGCAGGGCATCGGCCATCTCACCGGCGCCGAGCGCATCATCGACGCACTGGATATCCACGCGCGGAGTCATGATCTCCTTCACCTGCATGTTTTCGAGCGCGAGGATCTTGTTGACCATGTAACGCTCCTCCTTGCGGACGATGCCCGCCCGCTCGCTCACGGTCAGCAACGTGCGGTATTCGTCTTCCGTCGGGGCGCTCGTGCGCGCCTTGTAGGCCGCGAAATAGGGGAGCCGCTCCACGGCCCGCACCAGGCGGTCGGATAACATCTCGGCGGCGCGCCGCAGCAGCGAGGAAGACGCGACGGCCCATTGCGCCGGCCGCGCCAGAAACATCGCGAAGAACTCGGCGTTCCGGATCGCCAGCGTCTTCGGAGTGACCTCACAGCAGAGCAAAATGAGCCCGGTCATGACCGGCACGGCGAGCGCCTCGGCCCGGCCCGGCGCGATGGCCTTGAGGAGGCTGTAGCCGATGATGGTAGCACTGACGTTCCCGACAGTGCTGCCGAGCAGGATGGTCGAGAGAAGACGGTGCGGCTGGTCGAGCAACTGGCTGATAATCTGGCCCTGCGGGGGATGCTCCTGACGCAAACGCCGCACCTGCAGCTTGCTCAGCGAGAACAGGGCGGTCTCCATGCCCGAGAAAAACGCCGAGAGAGCCAGCAGCACACCCAGAGCAAGCACTTCCAAGATCAGTGCAATTGTCACCATTGGCCGTAGCGCAAGTCTATGAAATTTGCGCCCACGGCGTCAACCGCAGGGCCCGGCGGCCTACCCGACACGACACGTTGGCGGTTACTTGGGAATTCCCGGGCTGGTGGCCGGCGACGGTGGCAACAGAATCTCGACCTTCGCCGTCTTGCGCAATTCCGCGACGTGATTGCGGAGCGCGTCGTTGCCCTTACGTTGCTTGAGGAATTCACCCAGCCTGTCCTTCACCTCGTCAAACGGCACCGTCCCCGCCGGTCTGCGGTCTGTGACCAGCAGCAGGTGGTAGCCGTACTGGGTGGTGATGATATCGCTCAGCTCGTTCGTCTTCAGGGAGAACGCGGCCATTTCGAACTCGGGCACCATGGCGCCCCGCGGAAAGAACCCGAGGTCGCCACCACTGGCAGCGGTGCCGGGATCTTCCGATACTTTTCTCGCAACGTCGGCGAATTTCTCGCCACTCTTGATCAAAGCGCGGGCCGCCTCGATTTGGGCACGCTTCTCCTTCTTCACCTCGTCACTCGCATCGGGCGGAACACGGATAAGAATGTGGCTGGCACGTACGGTCTCGGATCGGCGGAATTGATCGGGGTTCTTGTCGTAGTACGACTTGACCTCCTCGGGTGAGACCTTGACTTCCTTGTCGACAAGCTGCTGGATCGCGGCCTGAACGATCACGTTGTCATGGACGTGCTTCGCGTACTCTTCGGGTGTGAGTCCCGTCTCCGCGAGTGTCGCCCTGAATTGCTCCTCACCGCCGAATTGCTTCTTGGTCATCTCAATCTGCGCCTGCGTCTTTTGGTCGACATCGGCTGGAGCGTGCTTGCTACCCTCCTCCAGCAGGAGTTCACGTCCCACCATCTCTTCAAGCAAATCGTGCTCCAGTTGGCTGGTGTCGCGCGGCAGGGCCTGGCGGCCGCGGCGCGCCATCTGCGCTGTCACGGCCTGAACGGCTGCATCCAGCTCGCTGCGCTTGATCTCTGTGCCGTTAACCCGGGCCACGACCTCACCGGCTGCAGGAGCAGACGCCGTCTGAGGGGCGACGCTGCTCGCGGGCCGGGCGGTCGCCTTCGGCTTTTCCTCAGCCAGCGTATGACACACACTGGCGATTGCGACGACAAAAACGACGGGGGTTACCCAAATCTTCATGACTTCCTTTTGTGTGATGTGACTCGTTCCGTGGACAAGTGCGGGCGACGCTAACACGCAGCCCCATCCGCGTCAAGAATCGTTCGTCACGACCCAGTTGCCAGCCCCAAAGACTGGCCCGCACAATACGGTGCGAGCGGGTCACCCAAATCTGTCAAAACTTCAATGACGAAAATGAACGGTGGGCCAAAGTTGCGCGAGGTAGCGCTGCGAGACCGGCTTTTCGGCTTGGGCAAAGAGTTCCTCGATAGCCTCTTGCGCCACGTGGTCGATCTGTTCTTCGGACGCGCCGGCCTGCACTGCCATTGCGGCCAGCCGCTCGTAGCGCCCTGTGGCCCCCTCGAGAATCGCCCGTTTCAGGGCGCCTAATGCGTGGTTGAGGGGGACAGGCTTTGCCGTCTTCATCTCGTTCTCGCAACAGCAATGACTGAGCCAAATCGGCGTTGGCCGCCAACGAAATGCATGAGCCGCCCTTTACTCGGCGCGAATCCACGCTATTGTATATCGGGCTACGGGAAGGCGCTTGTGAGTACAATCCACCAGGCAAACCGTCGGTTGGCAGCCGTCGCAACGTGCTGCGCGCTGCTGGCCGCCGTCACGAGTGCTCGCGCGGAGGAGCCAAAGCAACGATTACTTGCCGAATACGTGCCGTCGTCCATGCTCGCCGAGCCACTCCTGTCAACCAACTCGGCCGAAGGACGCGCGGTCGTCAACGTGATCGATGGCGAAACCGCTGTCCGCTCCATACGGGCACCGTCCCCCGAACGTACCGACGGTGATCGCTGGGAGCAGTTTCAAACTGAATTCGGCATCCACAAGCGCGACTCGTCGCTGGTCAAGAGCTCGCTCCAAGTGGCCAAGTATCGCCTCGATGAGACCGTTTTTGTCGTCAACGAGTTCGTCCAGAACGTGGAGCATAAATTCTCGTTCGACTATGAGCTGCGGTCTCTCGGTCAGCCCGCCAATTCCAGCGTATCCTCACCAGTCGCTGCATCGTCCCCAATCCCGCTGTGGGATGCCGTCCAAGAGGCGCACTTCAAGTCCGACATCAATCTCGATACCGCCAGAGGCCATGCATTCGTCGGCGTGCGTTTGGTACTGCCGTTGGGCGACTAGTCCGCTTCGGGCAGACCGCGCTGGGGCGTGCGAGGCAGCTCAGCAACCCGCCACCCGGCGCCAGCGGCCGCGGTTAAGCGCCGGGTCCCACTGGCTTGCGTGGCCGTCGCCGAAACCCTTGGGAAAGGGCGAGCGCCCATACCATCCAAAGCGCTTCTCGAACGATGTGACCTGACATTTTGGATTGGCCGGCGTAACGGTCGACGAACGTGATGGGAATTTCGCTGATACGGAACCCCCGCATCCACGCCTTGTACGTCATCTCGATTTGGAACGCATACCCATTGCTCCGCACCTGATCGAGTTCGATCGACTCCAGAACGCGCCGCCGAAAGCATTTGAAACCGCCCGTCGGATCGGCGACGGGCAGGCCTGTGACCACGCGGACGTAATACGAGGCGCCCTTGCTCAAGATCAGCCGTGATAGCGGCCAGTTCACCACGCGCACACCGTTGGTGTAACGCGAGCCCAGTACGAGATCGGCCTGCTGGATCGCTTTCAGCATGTTGGGAATCTCGCGCGGGTCATGGGAGAAATCAGCGTCCATTTCGATCAAGTACGCGTATCCGCGCGGCAAACCCCACTTGAATCCAGCAATGTAGGCTGTGCCCAGTCCCCACTTGCCGGGGCGACTCATCAAGTGGACGCGGGGATTCACCCCTGCCATCTCGCTCACAATCCCGGCGGTACCATCGGGCGAATTATCGTCCACGACCAGCACATCGACATTCGGCGCTTGCGACAACACCAACTCGACGATCGAGCGGATGTTCTCCTTCTCGTCGTATGTTGGAATAACGACCAGCGCGCGTTCTTCCATTCAATCACCCGTCGTCTTCATGAACCGCGGATTCGCCAGAACCATATACTCCCCGTCGACGGTCACGGGCCACTGCCAGCCGCCCAAGTATACCGAGGCTGCCCCTCGGCCGCCGACGTAAACGACCTGCCACCGGTCGCGTACTGCCGTGGCCATGACCTCAGGCACGCCCTTGAGCCCCTCAGTGTATACCAGATCGATTCCCTGTGGTCGACCCCCGGCCGTCAGGCCCGAGGCCAGCACCAGATACTTCGCATTCTGCAGCCGGCAATCAAACCAATAAAGCTCCCGGGGGATCGGGACCGGCACAGGCATGTCGTTGACGACCCCGTCGTAGCGCGCACAAAACGACAGCATGCTTCGCTTGCCCGCCTTCGCCAGCCAGTATATCTGCTTTGGCACCAGCACGAAATCGTCGGCCGTTGTGTTCGCGTTCACGAACGCCATCGCGGCTTCCGCCTGACGCACCGAATGCTGTGTCCAAAAGTCAATCTTCGAATGGAAATGCCCCCAGGCTCCCTGCAACGACGGAATCGCAAACGCCGCCAATCCGATCGCCGCCGGCACCCGGCGCAGGTTCACGTCCAGCTTCATCGTCCATTGCCCAACCCACTCCATGACGCCCGCGAATCCGACGGCCATCAGCGGCAGAAAAATCGTTGCGGGGTAAAAGAATAGCGGAACATTGTTCAGTTTCTTGAAGACCCCGTACATCAGAACCAGCAGCCAGAATGGCAGCCACAACCGCAGCCGCCAATCCCGCGTCGGGAGGAATACGAAGCCGACCGTGGCAATCGTCAACCACCAATCGTGTCCCGACCACGGCAGCGGCGGCCCATGCGTCGGCGTGTGGAAGCCGAGCGTCCAAACGTTCTCGAGGAAGCGCGCCACCTCGCCACCGAAGGTGGGGCGCACCTCATTGCTGGCCACGCTGGTCAGCCGGCCAACCTGGGCCATCAACTGTCCCCAACCGCTCGGGTGCGCCGCCACGTACCACACGACGAACAACATGCCATACGCGCCCGCCGTCGTGCCACCCACCAACCCGCGCCACAACCGGGGTTTCCAACTTCGGGCGAACGGTGTTCCCGCCGCCAGCGGATTCACACACGCGGCCGTCGCAACCACCGCCCCAATCAGCGGGTAGGTGAAATAGTTCGTGCCGGTCGCCAAGGCGCACATCGCCCCCGCAAGTGCCACATCGCGCAGCCGCTTCTCTTGCACATACCGCACCAGGAAACCAATCGACGCCAGCGCAAGCGTCCCCGCCAGCGGATGCGACCGTACCCAACGAAAATTCATGTTCGCCTCGGAGTACGCCAGAAACGCGGCGGCGCAGACCACGCCAAACGTTTTGTCACGCAGCCGCGTCCCGACCCAGAACAACAGGGCGGCAGCCGCCAGCGCCGTCAGGGCGCCCAGGGCACGTCCAACGACGATATCGTTGCCGAACACACGCAGCAACGCGCCGTTCACGAGCATGAACAGCGGCGGATACGGGTACGGGAATACGAAATCGTTGATGATCGGTCCGACCCGCGGCGTACCGTGAATAAACGTCCAGCTCTTCTCCATCCACTCGCCTTCGTCGCCGTACCAGTTCGGATTGGTCCGCAGGTTGGGCAGATACAACAACGCCCAAGAGATGAGCAGCGCCGCCGCGATACCGCGCTCCCGTGAAGTTGCCAAGGGGATGTTCATCAACGTTTCACAAAGAAAATGCTGATCGGTCCAAAATTCGTCCTCGGATACTGTGCCAACTGCTGCCACTGTTGCGGCTGAAGCGCCTCCCGATTGCCATCCACCAGCAGGATTGTCGAGTTCGTCGGCCACAGGCCCGGCCCCGCAGGCCGCTGCGTCACCAACAGCGGCCATTCCAATTGGGGCAACTCGGCCTGTCCCTCGTGGTTCAATTCCAACAGCATGGGCTGGCCCAGCGATTCGGCCAGGTTCCGTCGTTCCGCCGGCGTCCGCGCCGTTGCCAACCGCAACTGTGCCTCGCTCTCGGCGCGCAATCGTAGTCCGCCCCGCTCCGCCAAAAACCGCGCCGCTTGCTGTTTGACACCGAGCGCCGTTCCAAACGTCCCCTGCGCCCCGCCATTCCGTCCGACGAATCGATAGAAATCAACCATGAAAATGATGTTGCCCGCGACCAATACGGTTGCGGCGCCCACAGCCAACCAACGCTGCCTTCGCGGGAACCGTTCCGCAGCCATGCCACAAACCAGGAAATGCGCCGGGTACAAAATCACAAAATAGCTCAGGTACACCCACACGCCACCGATCCAGAACACCAGCAACGGCACGATGAGCCACGGCACCAGAATCCACGACCTCCTCCCCAACTCATCCTTCATCCGCAATCGATGCACCGCCACCATCCACACGAAACCGGCCACGAACGCGAGCCGCTCAAGCCACAACAGCCCATCACCCAACGTCAGTGACTGCGCGAAATACCGCCCCGTGCCCCCCCGCTTGTGCGCCCAAACCTGCGCCCGATCACACGCGCTCGATGCGCTGATGCCCAGCACGTCTTCGATTCGCCCGCCATCCATGACCGCCAGCGCGTCGCCCACCAAATTGCGGCTCGGCAACCGATAGCCGGTCACGGGATGAATCGTCATACCCTGCAACTGTTCCCACTGCTGACCGCCACCGACCGTGTTCATGGCCTGCCGAAGATCGGCCCAACCGGTTCGACTCTGGAGCTGGAGGTACGGAATCATCAGTACCAGCGCGGCCGCGAGTCCCGCCGCCCCCAACCGCCAATCGATCCTCGGACGGAGGCACGCCAGAATGACGATCACCGCCGCCGTCAGCGCCAGCCCGGAAAAATGGATTTGCACAACGCTCAGCGGCAACAACACGCACCAGAAGATCGCCTTTGGTTTGCGGCCCAGCGCCACGGCGTGCACGGCCCACAACGTCCCCGTCGCGAGCACAGGCACGAAATCCTGCGCCCAAATCTTGCGCGAGTAAATCACCGCCCACGGAGATACGGCAAACAACGCCGCGGCCACCAATCCCGCGAGGGACCCATAATACTTGTGTCCCACCCACCAACAGATTGCCACCGCCGACAATCCGAGGACCGCAATGCAACACGAGACGCACACCGGATCGGTGCAGATGGCGAACAAGGGAATCAGCAGGTAGATGAACAGCGGCGGATTCGTCACCCCCACGCTGGACATCAGGCCCGCAGCCGGGAGCCTGCCGTGTTTCACGAACCCCAGCGCGAGATTGGCCGCATACGCTTCGTCGCCCTGAAACTCCAAGAGGTCGAGGTGCGAAAACCGCAGGTATGCCCCAACAGCCAGGATGACCCCCAGAAGAACCCATTCCCAGCGCGCCAGACGGCTCGAGCACACGGTTTCCCCTGACGGGCGTTGCGCCACCAGGGCCCCCCGTCCGGCCGGGCCGCTCGCAACGGCATCGACGCGCGGCGACCCGCGTCCTCCAGAGCCTTTGGCGCGCTTGCTCACTTCCTCGCTTTCAAGGGCCAGCCGATGCGGTGCGCGCGACGAATGCGAAACAACTCGCGCCAAATCTTCAGCGCCCGCCGCAGATTGTAGGGGATGCGCGTGTCGGGATCGTGCACCCATTTAACCGGCACTTCCGCGATCCGATACCCTTCACGTGCCGCCACAACGAGCATCTCAATGTCGAAGATCGCCGTGTTCGATGTGACCCGGGAGAAAACGCTCCGGGCCACACGACCGGTCATGCACTTGAAGCCGCACTGCGTGTCGTAGACCCCGCGAATGCAACACAACTTGGTGCCGACGCCGAACAGTTTGCCGGCGAGAGCGCGATACCAAGATTGCGGCTGTTCCACTTCCGCGCCCGGCACCGCCCGCGAGCCAATCGCCAGGTCGTATCCCTCGCTCTCCAATTTGGCCAGCAGCTTGTCGACCTCCGTGATCGGCGTGCTCTGATCCGCGTCGGTGAACAGCACGTACTGTCCGCGGGCATCAAGCATCCCCGCCTTTACCGCGCCCCCCTTGCCACGGTTCGGATGCAAATCGATCAACCGCAGCGCCGGGTACGTCTTCGCCAATTCCTGCGTCACCTTCGGGGTGCCATCCTGACTGCCGTCGTTGACGATGATAATCTCGAATGGGCGCGACTTCGATCCGAGGAAGTCCACGATGCCGGGGACGAAGCGCTTGAGCCGCCCCTCTTCGTTGTACGCGGGAATGACAACGGAAAGATAAGGTTCAGTCATGCACCGGAGGTCCTCGATGCGCGCGACGGCCTCTCACCAGCGGGCTCTGCGCCGACAATCTCATCCCGCTTTCCTCAGCGCGCCCATTTCCCGCAGCTTGGCCAGCGCGGCACCGGCGTAATCCATGTCGAGTTCTTGCCGTCGAATCCATTCAATGTAATCGCGGACGCTGTCGGGGGGCGTCCGGGTTGGCTGCCAGCCCAGCCGCTGCAATTTCGAGATGTCCGACACACTGTGGCGCGTGTCGCCAACGCGGTACTCGCCCGAGGGAGCCAGCGGCAAATCCTTGCCCAGCGCTCGGCGCACGATCCCGGCAAACTCCAGAACCGTGTAGCCGCGGCCGCCGCCGACGTTGAACACCTCGTAGTTCGCTTCGTCCCGCTCCAGCACCAGTAGATTGGCATCGGCGACATCCGCCACATTCACGTAGTCGCGCAATTGCCGTCCATCCTCAAAAACACTCGCGGCGCGGTCGCTCATCATCTGCAACGCAAACACCCGCAGCACTCCCGAGTAGGCATTGCGAAAGGATTGCCGCGGCCCCTGGACAATCGAGTAACGCAGGGCCACGCTGGGGATTCCGTAATTCCTGCCCAACGCAACGGCCATGAGTTCCTGCGAGAACTTGGCGATGGAGTATTGATTTCTCGGATGGGCGTGGGTCTCCAGCAGCGGTAATGGCTGGATCGCGCCGCCACACTTCGGACAAATCGGGTCCCACAAGCCCCGCGACAGCCGTTGCGGATCGCGTCCGTCGGGAAAGACTTCGCCGTCCCGGGCGCATTCGTACCGGCCTTCGCCGTAAACGAACTGACTGCTGGCGACGATCACTTTGCGCACCGGCAACTTCTCCGCCACGATGAGCTCATACAACAACGCCGTGCCGACCGAGTTGACGTGAAAAAACTGGGAAAAGTTCGGCAGCAGATCCTGATAGGCGGCCAGATGGAAGACCACATCCACGCCGTCCAACGCCTTCCGCCAGTCGTCGCGGCTGCGCACGTCGCCCAACACGCGATCGACGTCCTTCGGAAGCCACTCCGGCCATTCATTGGTCGAGCGATGAACCGGTGGCGCGAGATTGTCCAGGACGCGAACGTCGTAGCCGGCCCGCAACAACGCGTCCGCCGTGTGCGAACCGATGAACCCGGCTCCTCCGCTGATCAGTGCGCGTCCTTTACTCATGGCAACATCAGTCAAAGGGTTAAAACAGTCAAAATCGTCAAAACCTTACAGGATGAAAACACACCAAGGTTTGCCCCATTCGTGTCTTAACAACTTTAACCTTTTTAACACTTTTAACGCTCTTGAAGGCCCTGACGGTTCTCCTCGGTCAACTTCTCATAGAGATAACCGGTGATGATGTGGTCCAGAATCATGTGCACGTCTTCCACGGGGCCATATTCATTGGAGGGCACGACGAAGGCGATGTCTGCCATTTTCCCGAGTTGGCCGCCGCCGAAACCGGCCAGACCAACGACTTTTACGCCCATCTGTTTGGCGGCTTCCACCGCGGCGATGATATTCGGCGAGTTACCCGACGCGGAAATCGCCACCAGCACGTCGCCGCGTTGGGCAAGGGTTTTCAGCGGCTCGCTGAAGACTTGTTTGTAGTCGGTGTCGTTGGCCCACGCGGTCATCAACGCCACGTTGTCCGTCAGCGCCACGACGCGAAATCGCGCCCAGGGCGCGTCGCCTTTATGGCCGACCGTGCCTTTGCACAGATCGTTCATCATGTGCGAGGCGGTCGCCGCGCTGCCGCCGTTGCCAATCACGAAGACGTGGCTGTGCCGCCGATACGCTTCCTCAAGGACCTGCACCACCTGGTCGATCGCCTCCCCCGGCAGACGATCCAGCACGGTCTTCAAGCTCTCGACGTAATCTTGTGCAAACTCGCGTGGCCGTTTCATCATTCAATACCTCTGCAGGTTCAATATCACCCGGCTCCCCCCCCGCTCCAGTCGGAACGGCATCTCCCGCAACTCGCTGAGGGCCTGGCGGACCGCCTGTCGCTTGTGGCTCGGCACACACAGTAGGAAGAATCCGCCGCCCCCTGCGCCGGAGATCTTGCCGCCCAGCGCGCCGGCTTTCACCGCGCGATCGTAGATTTCATCCAGATCGCTATTGCTCACGCCCTCGGCCAGTTGGCGTTTTGCCTCCCAGCCCCCGTGAAGCAACGGGCCAAGGCCGTCAACGTCACCGGCCTCGATCAATTGCCGGACCTGGTGCGCTTGCTGCCGGAGTTGCTGGAGCACCTCCACTTTCCGCCCCATGTTGGACTTCTGCTGCGAAAGAATGCTCGCGGCGGGCCGGGTCTTGCCCGTAAAGAACAACATCAACATGTTGTCGAGGTCATCCAACGTCGTCCGCGAAGTCTTGATCGACGTCGTTTTCACTTGCTGGCCGGGCCCGAACTCAAAACAGCGCAAGCCGCCGTAAGCCGCGATGTATTGGTCCTGCACGCCAATCGGCTTGCCGAGAATCTCGATCTCGATCTCACACGCCTCCCGCGCCAGTTGCTCGGTCGTCGGCGTGGCGTCCACGAACTGATAGAGCGCGTTCAGCACGCCCACGGTCACGCTGCTGGACGACCCCAACCCCGATCCCTCGGCGGGAATGTCGGACAAGAACGAAATTTCCACGCCCTTCCGCACCCCGGCCTTGCGCATCGCCTCGCGGACCAATTCGTGCTCGATCTGGTCCACCGAGTCCACAATCTCCTTCTTCGTCCAGTTGACGTAGATCTTGTCGTCGAACCGCTCCTTGATGATACAGTGGACGTACTTGTCGATCGCGGAACTGACAACCGCCCCGCCGTGCTGCTCGAAGAAACCGGGGAAATCCGTTCCGCCGCCCGCCAGCGAAATCCGCAACGGCGTCTGAGTAATAATCATGAGGGAAATGGGGCCATGGAGTCTTGGAGTATCGGGGTACTGGGTACGGCCTCAGCGTTGTGCGCGGGTCTCCCGACCCCGGACAACAATGCGACCGAAGATCTCCATTCCCATACTCCACCATTCCAAAACTCCATCACTCCAACACTCCTTCCTCGTAGTCTTTCTGGGCTTTCGCCAGCCGCTCGGGCGTGCCCACGTCGAAAATATAAGCGTCCGGTTTCATCGCGTACAGCGGCAACCCCTTCGCCAGCAACTTCGGGAACACGTCCTTCCCGAAATCATAAAACCGTCCTCCCGGAATCTCATCCAGCACCTGCGGCTCGACCACGAAAATACCAGCGCTGATCCGGTTTGTCGAAACCTGTTTCGGGTCCGGCTTTTCGACAAACCGCACCACGCGTCCGCTCGAATCCGTCTCGACCACGCCGCCCGTCCACGGTTCCGGCGATTCAAACAGCGCAATGGTCGCCCACGCCCGGTGCGCCCGGTGGAACTCCACGAGCGGTCCGAATTCGAGCCGCACCAGATTATCGCCGTAGAACACGATGAACGTCCCGGCGCGCAACTCGTTTTCCATCTTCTTCACCGCGCCCGCCGTACCCAGCAACTCGGGTTCGTGTGAATACGTGATCGTCACGCCCCAGTTGCTGCCATCGCCAAAGTAGGTGGTGATCTTCTTCGGCAAATAGTGCAGGTTGACAATGAACTCACGGATGCCCTGCCGCTTGAAGAGCTCGATGTGATGTTCCAGCAGCGGCCTGCCCCCGATGGGCACCATGACCTTCGGCGTGTCCAGGCCCAGTGACCGCATGCGTGTGCCCAGTCCCGCGGCGAGAATGAAGGCTTTCATGCGGAAACAGGTGATTGGTGATCGGCGATCGGTAATCGGGCAACGGCGTCAACAAGTCTCCGGTCGCCAGTCACCAGTCACGAATCCTCACGCCCCCTTCTCCCGCAGGTACCGGCTCAACACGGCCCACGCTTTCTCCAGCGCCTTGGCGCGGTGGCTGATGCGGTTCTTCACGTCGGGCGAAAGTTCCCCAAACGTTTTCGTCTGCCCGTCGGCGATGAACAGCGGATCGTAACCGAAGCCGCCGCCACCCCGTTCGGCTTCGATGATGACCCCGTTGCAAATGCCCTCGACGCAATCGTACAGCCCCTGCTCGTCGGCAATCGCCACCACGCACCGGAACCGCGCGGTCCGTTTGTCCATCGGCACGCCATCGAGATGGCGGAGCAATTCCTTGTTGTTCTCGTGATACGTGGCTTTCTCGCCCGCGAATCGGGCCGACCGCACCCCCGGCGCGCCGTTTAATTCATCCACCTCCAGCCCGGTATCGTCGGCCAACGTCAGCTTTTTCGACACCCGCGCCATTTCGACCGCCTTTTTCGCTGCGTTGTCGCGAACCGTGGCGGCGTCCTCTTCGACCTCCGGCAAATCGCGAATATCGGCCGCCGACACCACTTCCAGCGGCAAATCCTTCAACAGTACGCGGAGTTCCTTCAGTTTGTCTTTGTTGCGCGTGGCCAGAAGTAATTGCATGGCCGCGGATTATACCGACGCCCGGCCAAAAATGAAGGATAGAGTGCGCGCTCCGCCGGCGCGTGTCACTGAGGCGACGCGCCTGGCGGTCGCGCCCTACCGAACGCCTGTCACAGCCAAAGCAAATTGAGTTCGATGCGCGAGGCAAATTTGAATTCTGCTTGAGGGCGTTCATTCAACTCGTCCAGCAGCTTGCGCAAGGCAGCCTGCACTTTCAAATGCGCTTCATAAGGAATCTGGTAAGGCGATTGCCAGAAGTAAGCCTGAACATCGGCCAGCGCCGCGCAGCGTTCCTTTTTAAGCGAGGCAAAGACACGAGAATCCAGCGGAAGGTGCAATTCTTTCCAAAGTGGGCGGGATGCTTCGTACTTCATTAGCTGGTGCATGAAGGTGTTTAGAAATTTCGCAGCCACGCACTGCGACACGTTAGGTTTCCATACGCAGCTCTCTATAGCTGCTGAAATTTCATTTGAACGTTCGGCGTGCCACTTTTCATACGCATTAGCAATGTTTGCCGCGTCAGTCCATGCTGCGCTCATGGGAAACTCTTTCGCAAAGAAGTCCTCAAGTTTTTGCTTCGTGCCTTTCTTAACGATGGGATATTCGCCGCGACTCATCGACCCGGGGTAAGACATGCGAGCGGTTTCGCGGCCGACCAATTCGAGGTACTCACTTTTCGTAGCTGGAATGCTCATTCTCGCAGTCTAACGAGGCGAGAGCCCCTTCGACAAGCTCCGGTGACAGCATGAGGAAGTTATGGATAGCGCTATCCATAAATTTTCGGAAGACGCGGAGGCAGACATTCCGGATATGCTACCCTCCGCGAACAAGGTTCGCGGCTACAAAGGCGGCGACCGAATGCCCGCAAAAGAGTTTCGCGGCTACAAGGCTGAATGCGAATACAAAGCACCGGGAGAGACGTGCAGGAAGGAAGACTGGCAGAAATCCATCGTTTTTCACAGGAACGGGCAACCGGTGCCTGAATGTTCCCTTTTTGCAGTGCCATCCCGGCTTATCGGCGGGCAGGCTTCCTTCGTCGCAACGTCGCCTTCTTCAGTTGCGATGCCATCCCCCTTGAGAGGATATACAAATTGCGTCGTTGTCACGCGTCGCAACGAAGGAGGATGTACAAATTTCGTCGTTCTGAAGCGATCCTGCTTCTGCGGCGTGGAACCCTCCTTCATCGGCAAGGGTGACTGCAGACGGGGGATAGTCCGCTTCCTCGAATGTTGAGCCAGCTTCACATCCGGTACGTCGTGTCGCTGTTGATGGACATGAGCGTGGCCGGGGTGTCGTTTGCGATGACCTGACGCGCGGCCGTGTTGGACGCCGGCACCGCAAAACTGGACTGCATTCAATTTGACCAAATGTCTTCCTGCACGTAGAATACAAACGAGTCGCGGGTTGCCGTTGGGTGAGTCTCATGAAAGCCGTCCTACTGAGGCGCCGAATTCTGAACTGGGCCACGCCCCTGTTCTTCTGCGTCTGCGTTGGACAGGCGGTCGCTTCGGTGACCAGCTACGCCACAAAAGCAGCCTTCGATGCCGCGACGACGGGGATCACGACCATCGGATTCGAAGGGATTGCTCCAGCCGACGGTTTTGTTGGCCTTGGCAATGGCGGAAGCCTCACGCTGAGCGGAGTCACGTTCACCGCGCATTCCGGGGTGTATCTCTTCGTCAACAGTTCGACTTACTATGCCGTGAACGATCCTCCAGCGTACGATCTTGGCTCGGGCGACTACCTTCTGGCAGGAAGTGGCGCTCCCGCGTTTCTCTCGATCACCCTGCCCGCTCCAGTGACGGCACTCGCTTTCAGCCTCGGCACTTTCGACGACTCGACCAGCCAGATAACGATCAGCCTGGCTCCCGGCGGAGATGCGTTGACCGCCGGCGCCCCTTATCCGACAAACACCTTCGTCGGTTTTACATCGTCTGCACCCATCTCTTCGCTGCAAATCGAGATCACGGCCGGCAATCGACAGGATACGTTGACTCTGGATAACTTTTCCTTTGGCGCAGCCGCCATTCCTGAGCCCAATAGCATCACACTTCTCGCACTCGGTCTGGGTATCGTTCCCTGGCGCCAGCGGAAGCGTCGGCGTCCGGACGTCTAGCCATGCAAGCCGGCAGATTCACTTCACGGGAAGGTAAAGTCACCGGCTGGGGAGCACTTGCCCGCGCCCACTCCTTGCCGGGGATGGAGTCAGGAATGCGCGGCATTTAACAGGATGAGGTCTTACATTGTCCCACTGTACGATTCGCGTCCGATTCCCGTAGGTGCCGAGGGAGGCGCTTCCTCAATTGGTGCTGCCTGCGCGTTCAAGTGCTCAAGCTCGAGCTGTCGTTCGATCCAAGCTTTCCGCGCCGCCGGATTGTCTTTGATCGCCCTTTCAATCGCCAAGCTTTGGCGGTATTCGGCGGCCTGTGCAACCATAGTCCACTGGGTGTTGAGTCCGAGCTTCTCAATTTCTTCCCGGATGTGATTGAGATCAACACGGAAGAATTCTTTGCGGTGGTTGACCTTGTTCACCTGCATCATGACGAAATGGTTGTGGAGTTGACTTTCGAGTCTTGGAGCATCTTCGCTGCGAATCATCGCATGAACGTCGAACTCGAATGGAACACTGGAGTCGCCAAGTTCATCGATTCTGTCTTGCGGAACGAGTCTCCTTGTCAGTCCGATCTTATCCGGAACTATGCAGTAGGAGCTCATTTTAACCATTGAACGTCGGACGGTTTTCGACTGCATGGCAGTTGGGAATGGGGCTCAGAATCTTCTCCCACAATCGTTGCCACCAAGCGCGTTCACGCGGCG
>Ga0335081_10002298_pt1 | contig 30080 bp, 23 predicted proteins | sample Lox_Sample_35_FD_206713 | JGI IMG/M metagenome (GOLD analysis project Ga0335081, IMG submission 206713) | Soil microbial communities from Loxahatchee National Wildlife Refuge, Florida, United States - Lox_Sample_3.5 | ecosystem: Environmental > Terrestrial > Soil > Wetlands | place: USA...
GCGGAGCTCCCGACGGGGCTAGGCCAGCGGCCAAATTGCTTATGGATAGCTCGGGAAATCTCTACGGTACGACGACCGCCGGAGGCACAGTCGCCGGCTGCCCGCTCGGGAATTCGGGTTGCGGAACGCTCTTCAAGCTGACGCGCAACGGATCGAGTTGGACCGAAGCATGGCTCTACAGCTTCAGCGGGGGAGCCGATGGGGCGGGTTCGTACGGACCTCTGGTCATGGATGCGCACGGCAATCTCTATGGCGCCGCCTTCAACGGTGGCGACCTGAATTCCGCGGATCCCGCATGCGCCGGAATCGGCTGCGGAGTCGTCTTCAAACTCACACCGTAACGCCAAACGACCGGCGGTGCAGGCCAGGCGCCGCCAAGCCTACCTTCCATCACCGGCGGTTGCTCCCTCCCGCCTTTAATCAGCGAAGCAACGGAGGACTGTATGAACACGAAAGCTAATACATGGACAATGTGTGCGCTGACGTTGGCTGCTCTGATGGCGAGTTCAGCGTCGCTTAACGCGCAGGAGCATTCGCCGTCGTGGACTCTCACCCCGGTGTACATATTCCAGGGCTTGGAAGATGGGTCCAATCCCAACGAGGTGATTCTGGATGAGGCGGGCAATCTCTACGGCAGCGCCCAATACGGCGGCGAGATTGACAACTGCGAGGCGCCTTACGGCTGCGGGGTCGTATTCGAAGTTGACAAAAAAGGGGACGAAAGCGTGCTCTACGCCTTCGGCGCATCACCCAGTGACGGAGTTCAACCGTACGGCGGCGTTTTTCGCGATAACGGCGACACGATTTATGGCACCACCGGTAACTTCGGCGGAACTGTATTCCAGTTGAGCCGTCCGCACTGGCATGAAACCGTCCTGTACAACAACAGCTCTGGCTCTGGCTCCAGCTACGACCCTAATGCAGACCTGATTCGCGGCGCGCATGGAAACCTTTACAGCACGTTCTCCTTTGGAGGCGGAGGCTCATGTTTCGGTGGTTCCGGCTGCGGAACGGTGTTTGAAGTGGATGCTCACGGGGACGTATCCATCATCTACTACTTCCAGGGACCACCAGCCGACGGTGCGGATCCGTATGGGGCGCCTCTCCTGCTTGGCGCCGATGGCAGCCTTTATGGCACTACGAATACCGGCGGTACCAGCGACGCCGGCACAGTTTTCAAGTTGACGCCCACCGGATCTGGCTGGACGGAAAGCGTCATCTACAACTTCACCGGCGGATCAGATGGTCGTTATCCTACGCAGGGCGTGGTGGCGGACGCCGCAGGAAATCTTTATGGCACGACTTACATTGGAGGCGCGGGCTCTGGAGTTGTGTTCAAGTTAACGCCACATGGCGGAAGCTGGACACAGAGCGTCATCCATGCCTTCACGGGACCGGACGGCGCATCTCCCGCGTTTGGCAGACTTCTGAGAGACTGCGAGGGAAATCTATACGGGACAACGAGCGGCGGTGGCTTGAACGGCTACGGAACGGTGTTCAAGCTGACCCCGCACGGTTCCGGCTGGATCGAGTCTGTCCTGTGGAGCTTCACCGACGGAACAGATGGAGCCGGGCCTGGAGGAACTCTGGCGATGGATGGCCGGGGCAATCTCTACGGCGCTACGCTGTTCGGCGGCGGTTACCTCGACAACCCTAACTGCACTGGTTTGGGCTACCCCGGCTGTGGAGTCATCTTCAAGCTCACACCGTAACGCCCAACGACCGGCGGCGCAGGCCAGGCGCCGCCAAACCTCTCTTCCATCACCGGCGGCTGCTCCCTCCGCTTTTAAGAAGCGAAGCAACGGAGGATTGTATGAACACGAAAGCCAATAGATGGACAATGTGTACGCTGACGTTGGCTGCTCTGATGGCAGTTTCAGCCTCGCTTAACGCGCAGGAACGTTCACCATCGCCCACGCTGGCTGATTGAGACGCATCGCATTCCACTCGCAAGCTGACGATCCCGAGGCGCACCCTCTCGCCTAAACAGCAGCGGGGCAGTGCCGCGCGCGGCCGCGCTATCACTGCGCGACGTGATGTGAGGCACTGAGAATCTCTCCGCAGAGGTTCAGCCTAGGGCCTTAAGGGTAGTTCCGGTGCAGTCTGAGGGGCGCTGGATGCGTGCGGGACTTGCAAGTTCGGACTCGGCTCGGCGAGGTTCTTCACGACAGCTCCAAAGCAGCAACCTGCGGCCTCTCGCTATCGCCCATACCGGTCTCATGACCTTGCGCACCGGCCCCGCCGTGCTGCTGACGCTGCGCCCCCGCGGTAATTCCCTCGCGGTCTGGAGCCGCAAGCACGCCCTGACGATCACGTCAGCGATTTTGGCCGTACCCCTGGAGCACATCCTAGAGCATGTCGAAGGGAGAAGCGATGGATCCGTGTACCCACGAATGGTCTATCTGCAACGTCCGCCACGGTTATCTGGTGGAAGAGTTCTGCTATGAGTGCGGGGGCCGGCGTTCGTCGTTTTCGGCCGAGCCCCTGCCACCGATTGACAAGTACCGTGAGGGTCACCACTACTGGGCGTACCTGGCCAGTTGTCAAACGGTGAAGTTCGACCTGAAGTGCGGCGCCTGCGGGCGGACTGTCAACCTCAACGATGTAAATGGGCTGATGTTGTCCGAGTGTATGGACCGCGATTGCCAGGTGGGAGCGCTGGTGATGCAGCAGGGCCCCGGCGCTCTCGTCTATGTGGCCATCTGTCCCAACACCACGCATTCCACCGGCAAGTGCGTGAGCGAGGAAGGCATCGAGGCGCTCAACCAATACTTTCAGGCGCGGCTGGCGCCCGCCGGGCGGAAAGTCACCGTGGTGCCGTGCAAGCTGTGCAACAGCATCGACAAGTGCAGGGGCACGAGCATCGCCGACGTCGGCCTTACGGACATAGTGTGATGCGCTGCGGCGCAGAGGCCTCGCTGTGTTTGGCAGCAATGGAGGAGGAAGCACGATGAAGGTTTCCGAGCTTGTACAGAGCACCGGGCTGGCAGCGATCAACCAATATCAGGACAAGGAGATTGAGAGTGTCTACATCTCCGACATGGTTTCGGACCTGATCGCGTCGGCGAAAGCCAACAGCGTGGTGATCACGCTGCAAACGCACAAGAGCTTGATTGCCGCCGCCAATCTGGTGGCGGCCGCGATGATCGTGATCGTCAACGGCCGCAAGCCGAGTGAAGACGTGGTGGCGCTGGCCAACCGGACCGGGATCGGGCTTTTCAGCTACGACGCGGATTCCTGGGCGTTGGCCAAGAAACTCGTCAAGCTCGGGATCGAATGAGGGCTGCAGCGGGCAGTGGGCCTTGACCCGCCGAAGTGCGGAGTGACAGGTCATGCGATTGGAGATGCTGCGCGACCTTCTCCGGTGCGAGGTGCTGACCGGAGCCGATGCGCTGGAGACGGAAATCGACACGGTGGTCGCCTCCGACGCGATGAGCGTGGTGCTGGCTGCGCCTCATCCCCGGGCGCTGATGATCACCGGCCTGACCAACATCCAGTCGGTGAGAACGGCGCACGTAGCTTACGTGCCGGCCATCCTGTACGTGCGCGGCGGCCGGCCGGCGGAGGCAACGATTAAGCTGGCACGCGAAGACAAGATGGTCCTGCTTTCGACGGAGCTCGGAATGTTCGAGTGTTGCGGCATTCTGTACAGCCACGGCATCCGGGGCGGGAACTAACGGGCGGGCGAAGCGCCCCTGCGAAGGAGATTCGAGAGGACGGGATTTCGAGAATGCCGGCGAGTGCCGGCGAGAAGAGCGACGAGAGCAAGCGTGGAGGTCCACGATGATAGGAGCCGAACATCAGAGCCTGCAGGCGGTGCTGGCAGAGTTCCCGGCTGAGCCGGGGAGCCTGATCCCCATTCTGCAGAGTGTGCAGGCGCACACGGGCTACATCTCCGAGGAAGCCGTCTGGGAGATCGCCCAGGCGCTGCACCTTACCGAGAGTCAAGTGTACGGGGTGGCGACCTTCTACGCGCAGTTTCGCTTTACGCCTCCGGCGCGCCACGGCATTTGCGTGTGTCTGGGCACCGCCTGCCACGTGCGCGGAGGCGAGCGGCTCATGCACACGCTGCAGCACGACCTGGGCACGGCCACGGGCGGCAGCACCAGCGATGGCCGCTTCGACCTGAATCGTGTGGCCTGCCTGGGGTGCTGCGCCTTGTCGCCGGTGGTCAAGGTGGACACCGATATTTACAGCAGCATGACGACTATGAAACTCAAGGGGATCCTCCGTGGATACGAGTAGACTCGACAGCCGTGTGCAACTCGCCCGCCAGGACTTCGCCAACCTCACCGGCGGCGGCGCGGTGCCAGTGGTCTATCTGGGCGCTGGTTCTTGCGGAAAGGCGGCGGGAGCCGACGCCGTGAAAAAAGCGGTGCTGGCAACTTTGGAGGAGCGCAAGCTAAGCGCCCGTGTGCTGGAAGTCGGCTGCGTGGGCCCGTGCTATCTCGAGCCGCTGATGGACATCGCAGCCTTCGGCAATCCGCGCATCTCCTATGCCAACGTGAAAGCCGAGGACGCGCCGCAAATCCTCGAGAGCTACCTGGTGGGCGGCGATCCCATGCCGGCCCGCGCGCTCGGGCATTTCGCCGAGGCGGAGTTTGCCGGCATTCCACGCTTCTTCGACCTGCCGATGCTCAAAGCGCAGAAGCGCGTGGTGCTGCGCAATTGCGGCTTCATCGATCCGGAGAGCCTCGATCACTATCTGGCGACTGAGGGCTACCAGGGCCTCAAGCAGGCGTTGGCCATGTCGCCCGACGCGCTGATCGAAGAGATCACAAAATCGGGGATCCGGGGCCGCGGCGGCGCCGGTTTCCCCACCGGCAAGAAATGGCGCTTCTGCCGCGACGCCAAGGGCGACTCGAAGTACATGATCTGCAATGCGGATGAGGGCGACCCGGGCGCTTTCATGAATCGCTCGCTCATCGAGGGCGATCCGCACGCGGTGCTGGAGGGGCTGCTGATTGCGGCTTACGCCATCGGCGCTTCCTCGGGCTACGTCTACATCCGTGCCGAGTACCCGCTGGCCATCCTGCGCCTCCGCAAGGCGATGGCGCAGATGGAGGAGCTCGGGCTGTTGGGCAACGACATCCTCGGCTCAGGGTTTTCGTTCGACATCCACATTAAGGAAGGCGCCGGCGCTTTCGTTTGCGGCGAAGAGACGGCGCTGATTCACTCCATCGAAGGCAAGCGCGGCATGCCGCGGGTGCGGCCGCCCTTTCCCGCCATCTCAGGCTTGTTTGGCAAGCCGACGGTCATTAACAACGTGGAGACGCTGGGCACAATTGCCCAGATCGTCCGCCACGGCGCCGATTGGTACCGCCAGTTCGGAGTACCGGGCAGCCCAGGCACCAAGACATTCTCGATTGTGGGCAAGGCCAAGCGCACGGGGATGATCGAGGTACCGCTCGGCATCAAGTTGCGCGATCTCATCTTCGAGATCGGCGGTGGCGCCATCAAGCCCTTCAAGGGCGTGCAAACCGGTGGGCCCTCGGGCGGTTGCTTGTCGGAGCGCTTTCTCGACACGCCGGTGGAGTATGAGTCGCTGGCTGCCGCGGGCTCCATCATGGGTTCGGGCGGGCTGATCGTGATGGACGAGGACACCTGCATGGTGGACATCGCCCGCTACTTCATGGGATTCGTTGCCGCCGAGTCGTGCGGCAAGTGCACGCCCTGCCGCATCGGCACCAGCCAGATGCAGTCGATCCTGCAACGCATCTGCGACGGCCACGGCACCGAGGCCGACCTGGAAGCCCTGGAGCGCATCGGCAAGACGGTAAAAGCGGCCTCGCTGTGCGGGCTCGGGCAGACCGCCGCCAATCCCATCCTCTCCACCCTGCGCAACTTCCGGCAGGAGTTCGAAGAGCACGTCAAACACAAGCGCTGCCGTGCGGGCGTATGCCAGAACCTCTTCCTGTCACCCTGCCAGAACGCCTGTCCTGTGGGTATGGACGTTCCCGGCTACGTCTCGATGATTGCGGCCGGCCGCTTCGAGGATGCGATTCGCATCGCGCGGGAGACCAATCCCTTCCTGTCGGTGTGCGGCCGTATCTGCGATCACCAATGCATGTTGAAGTGCCGCCGCAACCAGCTCGATGAGCCCGTCGGCATACGCGTACTCAAGCGATTCATCGGAGATCTGGCGCGCGACCGGCGGATCGCACCCGCAGTGTGGGCCGCGACGGAGAAACGGCCGGAGAAGGTTGCGGTGATCGGCGCCGGGCCATCGGGGCTTAGCTGCGCCTACTTCCTGGCGCGCCTGGGTTACGGCGTCACCGTGCTGGAGCGGCTGCCGGTGGCCGGCGGGATGCTGGCGGTGGGCATCCCGCAATACCGGCTGCCCAAGGATGTGCTGGAGGCGGAGATCCAACTCATCCGCGATTTGGGTGTGGAGATTCGCACCCGCACGACCGTCGGACGCGACGTACACCTGGCCGAACTTTTCAGCCAGGGTTTCAAGGCCATCTACGTGGGTGTAGGAATGTATGGCGACCGCGCCATGAACGTGCCGGGAGAAAACGCGGCGGGTGTGATCCAGGGCGTCGACTTCCTCACCGATGTGAACATGGGCAAGCGCCGGGAGATCGGCCGCCGGGTAGCGGTGATCGGCGGCGGCAACACGGCGGTGGATGCAGCGCGCACCCTGGTCCGACTGGGTGCGGAGCAGGTCACCATCGTCTATCGCCGCACGCGCGAGGAGATGCCGGCCTTCGCCGATGAAATCTACGAGGCCGAGCAAGAAGGAGTGCGGATCATCCTGCTAGCCGCGCCTACCCGTGTGCTGGTTAACGAACACGGCCGCGTCAACGGTATTGAGTGCCAGACCATGAAGCTGGGCGAATTCGACAACAAGGGACGGCGGGTGCCCGTGCCCGTGCCGGGCAGCGAGTTCACGCTCGAGGTCGATACCGTGATCCCGGCGGTCGGCGAGTTCGCCGACGTGCGCGATCTGTTCCGCGACCACACGGTGAAGACCCAGCGCGACGGCACCATCGAGATTGACGAGGAGGGCAAGACCAACATCCCCGGCATCTTCAGCGGCGGCGACGTCGCCTTCGGAGCTTCCACCGTGATCAAGGCGATCGCCGCCGGCGAGCGCGGCGCGATAGCCATCGACCGCTACCTCACCGGCGATGACACCCGCGAGTATCCGTGGCGGGTCCGGAGCCGCTCGACCGCGCCCTTCGACGCCGGCGCCGAGCCCGTGGCCTATCCGATGTTCCGGCCGGCGCTGCTCCCGGTCGCCGAACGTTCCAAGAGCTTCGTCGAGGTCCAGGAGTCCATCCCTTCGGAAGTGGCGATGAAGGAAGCTCAGCGATGTCTGCGCTGCGACTACCGTGAGGAAGAGGTGTTCGCATGAAATTGACCATCGATGGCGTCGAACTGTCCGCCCGCGAAGGCTCCTCGGTCCTTGCCGCGGCCCAGCAGAACGACATCTACATTCCGCATCTCTGCTCCCACCCCGAGCTTTCGCCGTACGGAGGATGCCGGTTGTGCCTGGTCGAGGTGGACGGTATGCGCGGTTGCCCGCCGGCATGCACCATCCAGGCATCCGAGGGCATGGTGGTGCACACCCAGACCGACGCTGTCCAGAGCCTGCGGCGCGAGGTCCTGCAGCTCATGCTGAGCGAGCACCCCGCTGCGTGCCTGGTTTGCCCCGAAGGGGTGGAGTGCGCCACCTACCAGGGCACGATCCGCAAGGTGGGAGTCACCACGGGATGCCGATACTGCCCCAAGGACGGCGTCTGCGAGTTGCAGGCGGTGGCGAAGAGCATGGGCGTGACCGAACTCGAGCTGCCCACCAGCTACCGCAACCTGCCCGTAGAGAACGCCGAGGAGTTCTACGACCGCGACTACAACCTCTGCATCTTCTGCGCCCGCTGCATCCGGGTGTGCGAAGAACATCGCCAGTCCGCAGTGCTGTCGTTTCGCCGGCGCGGCCACCTCACCACCATCGGTCCCGCGTTCGACATGTCACATTACGAAGCCGGCTGCGAATTCTGCGGCGCCTGCGTCTCGGTGTGCCCGACCGGTGCGTTGTCGGAGAAAGGGCGCAAGTGGGCGGGAGCGGCCGAGCGGCTGGCGCCCTCAGTCTGCATGCTGTGCAGCGAGCAGTGCGACATCCAGGCCGTGGTGGTCAAGAACCACGTGGTGGGCACGCTGCCGCCCGGCGATCCCGGCATTGCCGGCGGCGATCTGTGTGTGAAGGGACGCTTCTGCTCGGCCGATCTGGCAAACCATCCCGACCGGCTGAGGGTCCCGACACTGGAAACGACTGAGGGCTGTGAGGAGTTGGACTGGGACCGGGCCGCGACGGCAGTCGCCGAAAAACTCCGTGGCATTCCGGGCGAGAGAATCGCGATCTATGCCTCGCCGGAATTGTTGCTCGACGACCTGGTCACGTTGCGGCGGCTAGCCGATAAGGTGCTCCACACCGAGAATGTGACCACGACAGCGATTGCGCCGGGATCGGGCGAATTGCTCAGACGCTCGTTGGCTTCGCCCGGCCTGGAGGCGCTGTCGTCGTCAAGCTGCATCGTCTCGCTTTTCTTCAACGGCAACTACGGCTACTCGCCCACCACGCTGGCCATCAAGCGGGCGGTGAACCAAGGGGCGCGCTATTTTCAGATTGGCTGGTTCGCCGATCCCACTTCGCGCTTCGCCGCACGGCGCGTGACGCCGCAGCCGGGCCGCGAGGCGGCACTGATGCACGAGCTGGTCAAGGCGGTGTTGGGACAAGCGAGCGATCATGCAGATCTGGCCGATGTCGCGCAGGCGCTGCGCACGGCCGAACGGACGACGTTCGTGCTGGGCCTGGGCGTCGCCGGCTTGCCGGAAGCGCACGATCTGCTCGCGGCCATCGACCAGATGGCCGGGCTCAATCGCGCTGCGGTCGTGGTACCACATCCCCAGGCCAACCTGCTGGGATTGCTGGCAGCGCTGCGGCCGAAACCCAGAGAGGACGTGGAGCGCCTGGTGCGCGACGGGAAGATCGACGCCCTGTGGATCGTTGGTGAGAGTCCGTTCCAGGAGCGGCCGCCGGTGAATGTCGTGATCTACCAGAACACATTTCCCCCGCCAGAGCAGCTCGCCGCCGACGTCGTGCTGCCCGCGGCTTCCTGGTGCGAGGTCAGCGGCGCGCTCTTGGCGGCTGAAGGCCAGTGGCGGCTCAAAGCCGTGCAGGCGGTGGTTCAGCCACCCGGCGTGGCACGGCAGGACTGGGAGATCTTCGCCAAAGTTGCGGAGGCCATGGAGTCCCAGGATGTCACCGCGCCGTCGGCGGAGGAGCTGAGCGCTCTGGCCAAGGATGCACGGGAGATTGTCATTGCGTTGCTGGCGGGCGGGCAGGCTAATGGGTCCGCGCCGCAGGCCGATGAGGCAGCGCGGCATGTGCTGGTGCGCGAGCTCAATCCACACCGCTTCCGCGGCCTGAGCCTGGCTGAGTACATCGAGGGCATGGCCCGGGTGGCGCCGGAGGAGACGTTATTGGTCAACCCGCGGGATGCAAAGGAGTGGGGCATACACGACGGCGATTCGCTGACCGTAAGCGCCGATGGCCAGAGTCGTCCATATCCTGTACGCCTCGATCGCAAGGTCGCGCCGGCATTGTTGTACCTGCTGTCGTCTTCGGGCGGCGACGTTGTCAGCCCCGTTGCTGTGGAGGTGCGCTGATGTTCCAGGTCGTCAAGCTGCAACGAATGGTTCCCAACATCCACCTCATGGAGGTGCATGCCCCGGAGGTGGCCGAACAGGTGCAACCCGGCCAGTTCGTCATCGTGCGTTGTGCCGAGGGCGGCGAGCGCATTCCTCTCTCCGTCGCTGACTGGGACCGCCAGGCCGGTACGGTGACCCTCGTGTTCATGGAAGTTGGAGCGTCAACGGGCAGGCTGGCGCGGCTGAAGGCGGGCGACAGCATTCCCACGCTGGCTGGACCGCTCGGCAAGCCCACGGAAATTGCCGGCACCGGGCAGGTCGTGTGCGTGGCCGGCTGTTACGGCATTGCGTCCATGTTGCCGATCGTGCGCGCCCTGCATGAGGCGGGCGCCGAGGTCACGGTGGTGCTCGAGGCACGTGGCAAATTCCTCCTCTATTGGGAGGACCGCATGCGGCGTTTGGCCAAGCGCGTCCTCACCATCACCCGCGACGGCAGCTCGGGAGTGCGAGGCCACGTGCCAAGTCTGCCGGAGTTGCTGCGCCAGGCCGGCGTCGAACCCAAGCAGGTGTTCGTGAATGGGTGCACGTTCCTCATGTCCCAGACTTCGAAGGCGCTCGCCGGCTTGGGGGTGCCGATCACGGTGAGCCTGAATCCGATCATGATTGACGGCACGGGCATGTGCGGCGTGTGCCGGGTGAGCGTCGGCGGGCAGACGAAGTTCGCCTGCGTGGACGGGCCGGATTTCGATGGCCGCGAGGTCGACTGGAAGGAGCTGTTGGCCCGCCGCAAGCAGTACCTGGATGAAGAGGCATACCTGTGTCACCGGTCCTCGTGCGCGAGAGGGGTCTGAATATGGCCGAAAAGAAGAAGCTGGACCTGGAACGGCGGGCGATGCCCAAGCAGGCACCACACATCCGCCGGCGCAACTTCCGTGAGGTTGCTCATGGCTATACACCTGAGCTGGCGATGGCCGAGGCCCAGCGCTGCATCCTGTGCAAGAAGCCGTCGTGCATCGAGGGCTGCCCCGTCGATATCGACATCCCGGCCTTTGTGCGGCGGGTCGCCGAAGGGGATTTCGTAGGAGCGATCCGCAAGCTGAAGGAGACCAATTGCCTGCCGGCTATTTGCGGCCGCGTGTGCCCGCAAGAGACGCAATGCGAGGCGAACTGCCATCTGCACAAGAAGGACGCGTCGGTCGCGGTCGGCCGCCTGGAGCGCTTTGCCGCCGATTGGGAGGCGGCGCAGGGCCAGCTCGAGATGCCGGAGGTGCGCCCGCCCACCGGCAAGAAGGTCGCGGTGGTCGGCTCCGGTCCGGCCGGAGTCACCGTTGCCGGCGACCTGATCAAGCTCGGCCACAAAGTCGTGCTCTACGAAGCCCTGCACGAACCGGGCGGCGTGCTGACGTACGGCATCCCCGAGTTCCGCTTGCCCAAGCAGATCGTGAAGCGCGAGATCGACTACATCCGCAAGCTCGGCGTCGAGGTGGTCTGCGATTACGTCGTGGGCCGGACTAAGACCCTTGACCAACTGCTCCAGGGCTACGACGCTATGTTCCTGGGGACGGGCGCCGGCCTGCCGTGGTTCCTGGAAATTCCCGGCGAAAACTTGTGCGGTGTGTACTCCGCCAACGAGTACCTCACGCGCATGAACCTGATGCGCGGGTTTGCCTATCCGAAGTCATCGATGCCCATCAAGAAGCACAAGCGCGTGGCAGTGTTCGGCGGCGGCAACGTTGCCATGGACTCGGCCCGCACCGCCGTCCGGCTGGGCGCCGAGGAGGCCTACATCATTTACCGTCGCTCCCGGCTGGAGCTCCCCGCACGACTCGAGGAGGTGGAGAACGCCGAAGAAGAGGGCGTGATCTTCCAGTTCCTCACTTTGCCGGTGCGGCTGATCGGCGACGAAGATGGCTGGTTGAAGGAGATCGAGTGCTTGCGCATGGAGCTGGGCGAACCCGATGCTTCCGGCCGGCGCAAGCCCATCAAGATCAAGGGCTCGGAGTTCCGGATGCCTATGGACGCGGTGGTCGTGGCCATCGGCAACAGCCCCAACCCGCTGATCCCGCGATGCACGCCCGATCTGAAGGTAAACAGCAACGGGACGATCTTCGTGACCGATGCCAAGACCGGCAAAACCTCGAAGGACAAGGTCTGGGCGGGAGGAGATGTAGTCACGGGCGCGGCCACGGTCATCCTCGCCATGGGGGCGGGGCGGGCCGCGGCCCGATCGATGCACGAATATTTGACGGGCGAAAAGCTGGCCGGCACCACCTCAGAGGTCGCGCAAGCCTAGCGCGATTCGAAATTCTGTACTGTGGACGGAGGCCCGATCAGTTGATGTGGGTCTCGGCCACCAGGCACGTCCAACAAACCGGCGCGTGAGTTCCCAGCACCAGCGGGATCTTTTCAGCCGGAATGTCCTTCCATTCGAAGATTCGCATGTCGGGACTCATTAAGCATGGCTTGTGCTGCCAGTGGCCGATTTGTCCCACCGGTCTTCCGCAGCAACTGCAGGTTTTGCCTGCGTACCATTTCGAGAGAATGGTGAGCGCGAGACATTCTTGCGGCGCCCGTTCAATCTGCGTCAAGCATGCTCCGTGGCAAGGCGCCACCTCCCGCCAGCGGGAACAATCGCGAATGCGCAAGGCCGGCTCGCGCAAGGCAGATGTCATCGCGATGTGCCACGCTGCCAGTTCCACGGCGGCCGGCTGCTCGGTTGCCGGGCAGGTAACAATGCGTTTGCCGCGGAATTTCAGGTAGGTGTGCGCCGCTCGCCACAAGCCCCAGCCAACCAAACCCAGCGCAACGAGAATAGCGATGATTAAGGTCATAGTGTCTCCCTATCGTCTGCAGGTTCTGGTGAGGCGGTCAGGCGTGAGCTTCGATGCCGGTTGAGACTTCACAACATCCTCCTTCGGAGGTTGCGCTGAAGGAGCGTTGCGCCGGCCCTCGGTAGGGCCAGCCACGAATCGATGTTTACGAGTCAGAAGATGTACGCGTACGTTTTCATTGTCGTCAGGACCCGCCGGCAATGCAGTGACCAGTATCACGGGGCCGCGTGTGCGTCCTTCCGGAAGCTACCTCGTAATGAGCCAGAAAAAGGTGGAAGCGCCGGGCTTCAGCCCGGCGATATCAGGCCGTCGCAAGGGCCGGCTTTAGCCACGGAAACCCAGGGCTGAAGCCCATATCGCCGCGGATACGATATAAAGTGTCATCCCGACCAAGGGCTTTAGCCCGCGTGGAGGGAGCTGCTGTCGAGCCCGAGCAACGTGCCACCGCGGCAGAACAGCAGGTCCCCTCGACTTCGCTCGGCTTCGACTCCGCGCCCGCCCGACTCGCAAGAAACGCGAGTCGGAAAAAACACAGCGGGCGCTCCGCTCAGGATGACACGTTGTTGGGATTTGGCGGCGTGATGAACGATCCAGGCTAGGCTGTATTGCGGAGATAGACTCGGCGCAAATCCTGCAGACGGCGCTCGGAAAGAAACACACAGTTGTCCCTGGTGGTTTCGCCCGTGCTTACGTCCCTCGCCATTTCCTTGCAGGTTGGGGCTCCACAGAGTCCGCAGTCGAGGCCCGGCAGGGTCCGGAGCACGTCCTCTGCAAGCTGCCTCGTCCGCACTCTTTGCTTCAGACTGTCCGCCGTTACGGTGACGGAACGTGGCCGAATCGGCGCCTTCAGCGAGAAGTCTTCCGTCGGAAACCGCCGTTCGACTTCGGCTTCGGTCAGGGAATCCATCTCCGGCAGATTTCTCGCCTGGGAACGCAATGTGGTCCCCGCGACATACATATTGGCGACAGTAAGGTTCCCACCGGCGCAGCCGTTCCAGCAACCGTACGCCTCCAGGAAGCCCACGTTGCGTAGCTTTCCCTTCTCAATGTCGTTGAACACTTGCATAACGTTGGCCAGGCCGGTCACGCGCAGGTAACGATGCTGCTGGACCAGGCGGCCGAGGCCTTCGCTCACGTGCAAGCGCAGCAGGCCGGCATTGCGAACGATCGCAGGCCGAGAGTCCTTGATCGGATCGTGCTTCTTGGGACCGGCGCAGGCCAGGATGGTGTTGTAGACCTCGTGGAAGCCCAGTGCGCCATCCAGATTGCTGACCACGCCTTCGGCCGGTTGCAGGATGGAAATGGACTTGGCCTGGCAAGGCGTGATGTAAATGGCGGCGATTTCATCCTCGCGCAGACCGAGCTGCGCGGAGAAGCGCCGCTTGGCTTCGCGGCCGGCGATTTCGCGGGCGGGCTGGATGGGGATAAGGCGGTCGACCATAGCGGGATACGACACTTGCAGCAGACGCACCACGACCGGGCACGAGATGGAGATCAGCGGCGTGGGTCCGGTCCACTGGTCTACGTACTGCTGGATGGCACGAGCCACCAGGTTGATGTCGACCGAATAGTCCCAAACCTCGTCGAAACCAAACGCGAGCAGTCCATCGACGATTTGGGCGGGCGTGATCCCGGTGGGAAACTGGCCGAACAGGACCGGAGAAGGAACCGCAACTTTGAACTTGAATCGGCTGAGATCTTCGACCGACGCCGTGGTCGCGCTGATGGCATGGTTGGAACAGGTTGTCAGGCAGAGGCCGCAGTCGACGCAACCATTCGACCGATACTGCGCTTTCGCGTTCTTCACCCGGATCGCGTGGGTGGGACACGCCCGCATACAGGCGAGGCACCCCTTGCACTTCTCACGATCGATCTTGAATCCATGGGTGAGGGCATCCATACACTGGCGCTCCATCCTGGGTACTGCACGCAGCGGACTCATTAACTTCCCAAAACAGACTTTGCATTTTCATATAGTTAGCTAGAACGGAGGGTTGTGGACGACCGAACTACTGCATTTTGCAGGCTCAGTTTCGCAGTTTGCAGTAGTGCGAAAAGCGCGGCTGGGTGAGGTTTACAACTTGAAAACAAAACCAGAGGCTGGCGCCCGGCTGCCCTATCCGTGTGAGTCTGTGTCTACGACCTCAGCCGGACTGTCGAGTAAATCGTCGTACCTTTCCCCACCTCGGATTGCAGCGAGAAGACGTCGGAGTTCTTCTTGATGTTGGGCAGCCCCAGGCCGTAGCCGAATCCCATCTCGCGCATCTCGTCGGAAGCCGTCGAATAGCCGGGTTGCATTGCCAATTCGATATCGGGGATTCCGGGTCCCTCGTCGGCTACTTCCACCGCGATTTCCTCGTCGGTGAGGACGAACGTCAGGGTTGCCCGGTGCGCGTACATCACAACATTCATCTCCGCTTCGAAGGCCACCACTCCAACGCGCAGGATGGTGTTCGGGTCGATATCGAGGTCCTTTAGAATCGTCGTTACCTCTGCCGACTGCTCGCCGGCATTCTCGAAATCCCGTCCGTGTATCTCGAAAGTTCTTCTGAGGAGCTCTTCGGCCACGTTATTTTCCACCTCCACGGCCGTGTCTGTACAGGACACCGCAGGAGTCAAGCGGAACTCCCAAGCTATACAGGACGGTAAGAATCGTGAGTGATCCGAACAGAATCGACATAGGCCCTCCAGGGCGCCGCTACGCCGTGAGAAGCGGGTGGGCGCGAAGTGGAGTACTCAACCGTGACTCTGGCGTGTGCTCGTTACTGGAGGCCGTCACCAGCCTCGCACTACCCGGACACTGCACGTGGGGGTCTAAATCGCTTCCCAAAACGGACTTTGCGTTTTGAGGGAATTAGCGCAAGAAGGACCAATTGTGGACCACAGAACTACTGCATTTTGCAGGATCAGCGGCGCACTTTGCATTGCCAAAGGCGCATGCATAAGCAAGCGCGTGGCAAAGAAGAAAGCCAAGAAGCGCACGTCGCGCGAGGATTTCAGCCCAGCCGCCGTGCGGATCGTCAAAGAGGCTACACGGAACAACCCCGAAGGATCGCCTTTTTGATGACGGACAACTCTATGAACATCCGTTGATACTTTTGATCAGCGGTCACTCCGGTCGCGGCACAGTCTCTGAAAGCCCGCCCTACCGGTTCATACAATAACTAAACCGGTCTAATTTGGGCGCCATGGTTTACACGATCAGCGTCTGCCGCCCCAACTGCGTCCGGCAGCGCCGCCGCCGCCCCAGCGATCTCCACCCCAGCCGCCGCTACGACCGCCGCTGCCGCCGAATCCGCCGGAACGCTGATAGTCATTGAAGCGCTGGTTCTGCATATCGCCGCGTGAGCGATTTTGCGCTTCCTGGTCCAGGTCGCCGTAACCCGAACTGCCGCTCGGATGCTGCTCGTAGCTGGTCGGGTGTTGCTGGAGGCTGGAAGGATTCGAAGCGGCGCTAGTGGGATGCTGTTGCTGGTAATTGGAGTAGTTAGAACTTGCGTTGGGGTGTTCCTGGTTGAGGTTCTGCTGGGCGGTCGTCTTGTTGACGCTGTTCCAACTGCCGTTGTCGTACTTCTCCCACCCAGAACCCGTGTTTTGATAAACGTTGCCGTTGTGGTCGGCATACATGTTGCCGCTGGAGGACTTACCGACGGCGGTGTTGCCGTACGCGGTGCTGGAGGCGGCTGCCTTGCCGCCCGAAGAGGTTTGGGCGGTGCCTACCGAGCCATAGGCATTGCTCGCGTGCTGCGTGTAGGCGGTCTCACCATTCTTGTTGTAGACCGATTGTCCCCAGGAGCCGTAGGCATTGGAACCCTGGCGAGTTGCTGCCGACGCGCCGGTGTACGGGTTATAGGCTTCGGCCTGCGTGCGTGTGCCGTACGCGGTGCTCTCGGTGGCTCCCCGCGCGTAGGTCCCGGTGTTGGGGTTATAGCTTGTGCCCCAGTGGGCGCTGCCGTATGGCCCATACGCCGAACCTCCGTATCCATAAGCTCCGGTGTACGGGTTGTATGCGGTGTGATAGCCGTAGGTCGCGGCATAGGGATAGTAGTAGCCGCCGTAAGCGTAAGGCGGATAGTACCAGCCGGTACCGCCGGCGCAGATTGCGCCCACCGCCATGCCGGCGATGAACGTTCCCAAATAGCCGGCCGTGTAGCTGGATGTCACGTAGCCCGGCGAGCTTTCCACCTGCGTGACATAAGTGACGTTATAGACAGGTGAACTCGGCGGGATGGTGTAGATGACTTGCGGAACCGTCTGCGCCACCACCCACGGTCCGTTCGGTGTACCGGCGTAGAACCACACGCCTTGATAACACACGTAGTACAGGTTGCCGACCTGGATCACGCGATTCGGCGTATTCACCGCGTAATACATGGAGGTGCCCTGAATGGGCTCGAATTGCGGCTGGCCGGCATAGGAGACCTGGACTTCCTTTGCGGCTTCCGTCGCGTTCACGGTGGCGGTGGTCGGTACCTGGGCCAGCAAGACGGCATCTTCCGCCTCGGGCGTTCCAGGGACAAACGCCAACACCTTGCCTGCCGGACTGTCGGGGGGAATACGAGCGAAGTCGGGCGGCAGGTCATTGGTTGCGAACGTCCACGGCCCCAGCGGATTGGTGGCCGTGAACCAGCGTCCGGAGGTCAAGAAATAAAACGCGCCGGTTTGGTTGTAGCGGAGAACGGTACTGTCGGTATTCGCCGGATAGCTTAGCTGCGTGCCCGGAATCGATACCCAGTCCGGCTTGCCGTTGAAGACCACGATCTCCGCGGGCTTGCTGCTGTAATAGACTGCCGGGACCGTCGCCGTGCTGCCCGGAGGCGGAGGAATGAAAGACTGCAAGTCCGACCAATTGGGGCTCAGCGTGACCTGCGACATATTCGCCGGCAGGGTAGGGGTTGGCGACCAGGCCTCGAGATTGCTGCCTTGCAACCATCCCTTACCGTCAAACAGATAGTAGATAGACGTGGTCTGGTCCTGGAACAGCGGCCAGTTGGCGTTCACGATCGCCTTGATGTTCGTCTGCCCTACGGGCGCGAGCACTGCCGGGCCGTCAACCATCAACAGAATCGCGGGACTCATGCTGACGAAGATGACGGGCGGATCGTTCTTGACCTGGACCGTCTTCGGCGGGGTTTTCTTCTTTACGCTGGCCGCCAGATGGTCCACCGAGAGGGTGAGCCTGGCCTGTGGATTCAGGAACGAGCGCACGAGCTGATCCATCTGGGTGGTTGTTGCCGGATCGAGCGAAGGGAAGTAGAGGCGGGTGATCTGCGGGTTGGTCAGCGTCACCATGTGGGTGTCCATATCTACGCTGGTGTGCATGCGGACACTCGCCACACCCGGATGTTGCTTGCCGCCGGTTGGTGTGATGGTGAACGCCAGCCGAGCATCGACGGTCTGGAAGTTCTGCCAACTGTCAACCTGCGGCTGATACATGACCAGCGTTCCGCCTGCATTGGTTCGCGTCTGCGGCCAGCGATACTCCTGCGAGTGCAGGGAGCCGGCGAAGACGCAAAGCAGCGCCGTGAAGAGCAAGCACGCTTTGGCAGGTGGGAAAAAGCTGCGGTGGTAATTTCTCTGAATGTGCATACTCGGCAACCCTCCTCGTTTACGCCCGGATAATTTCGCAACGTTGCCGGAAGACACGGTCGCGATTCGCGGGATTCGGTTCAATGCTATTTCCGGCCCGAGCGCTTCCGGATTTGTTGTGTCCTGGTAGAGCGGCGCTTCATTCAGCGTCGCGTTAAGTCGCCAGCCGTTGTCGTTTCGCATCTCCACAAAACCGTGTCATATTGCACTGGCCCGGGGGATGGGGTCCACACAACGCGCTTTACTGGCCATGCAAGGACTCCGAAAGGCTGATCAGGTTTTGTGGCGCCACGTGAATCAGTCCGCGCCGCGGGCTATCAATGTCCGCGATCAGTAAAAACGAGATCGAGATCACCACCGGCAAGGCAAACAGCAGGTTTCCTGCATGGAGGCTCTTCGCTCCATAGCCAATCAGGACGTTGGAACAGACCGCAATCGCCACCATAAAAATCCATGCCGCGGTGGGAATGCGGTTCCACCACGCCGCTTGGGTGTACGCTTGCGAGTTCAAGACGTCATTCATTCCGGCAACGGCGAGGGCAATCACCGGCGTCTGCTGCGCCTGAGCTCGCGCCTGTACCGCCAACCACATCTGCGACTGCAGTTGTGCGGTTTCGTCATTGACCTGCTGCAGCTCGCGATCGTCGCGCGTCTGGTAGAACCTGATCCGCAAATCCGTATATCTCTTGAGCTGCGGGCGCAGAGCGCGACTGTCGGAATCCGGCATCATGCCCACCCGCACGTATTCGGTGCCGATGGCGTTGGCCTCTTCGGCCTCGCGCGCTTTGCGCAGATCGTAACGGCTCACCGCCATCGAAAAGCTGAAGCCGATGATCAGGCCGAGCAAGGTAAGGGTGGCGGCCTGCTCGACATTAAGGTCCTGCCGCTGGTCGTCATCTAAGCTCCTCCTCTTGCGCAACCAGGATCCGACTTGGGCCGATGCGTAAAGAAGGACGAACGTACACAAAAACGAAATGGCCGGATGGGTGAACATTGGTTTGCCCTCGTAAAATCGAAAGCGGCACGGCGGCCGCCCAGCGGGGCAATTCTACTTGCTTATCGTTAAACCTCGTGGAGTATTTCTCCAACACTCTAGCGCCGGTCCTCAGGCTTCACCACTGCGACAAATGCCAGAAATAACGTCTACATATTCTAGTGGCTTCGGAACCTTGTGAGATCCCACGAGCCACCGGGCCCCACTATTTTGTCGTAAACGAGAGAATTCCGATTCCTGCGCCGGCCAGAACCAGCAGCGCAGGATTTATTTTGTACTGCAGGAGTATCAAGAGCACGCCAACCGCAATGGCGCCGGTATCAAGTCCGGTCACCGATCCTTTCGCCATGGTAAAGCAACCCGCCAGTAGCAAGCCAATCGAGACGGGAGCTAAACCTTCCTGAATGGACTTTCTCCACGGCCACTTCTCCAAGCGCTTCCACAGACGCGCAACTATGAACGCCAGGAGGGCGGTTGGCCCGAAGAAAGCGATGAGCGTAACCATGGCACCGAGAAGTCCTCCAGCCCATTGACCAATAACGACAATCATCATCATATTGGGGCCCGGAGCCATCTGCCCGACGCTATAGATGTGGATCAGTTGCGGGAAGGTCAACCACTTATGCACCTCTACCGTGAGAATCTTCATCTCAGGAAAAGCTGCCATCCCTCCACCGACGGTGAGTAGCGACAGGTAAGCGAATACGCGAGCAAGTGCCGGTAGCTGGTTCATCGCAGGATACCCGCTTTCCGCATGCTGTGAGGGCGATGAAACAGGATGGCCAGGATCCCGACCACAATCAAGGCCCGGGGTACCGACCAGTGCAGGCGGTTAACCGCCAATACGGTCGCAGCCATGAAGACGAAGTCGAACTTGCGAGAGAGCGCTTTCTTGCTGAGACCTACCACGGTGGCCAAGATCAGACCGACCGCCGCTGCCGCCACGCCCTTGAGAGCGGCCGTTGCCCAGGCGTGGTCACCATGCAGGTGATAGAAGATACCTACCGCATACATGAGAGCGCCACCGGGCAAGCACATTCCCAACACCGCGACCACGGAGCCGAATAGGCCACGCAGTTTCTCGCCCACCAGAACCGCCATATTGGTGGCATTCAGGCCGGGTAGCGATTGGCTGATGGAGAGCATCTCTACGAACTGCTTGTCATCAATCCAACGCCTCTTGGTCACCAGGCTGTCGTGCAGATAGGGCACCACACCTCCGAAGCTGGTCGCGCCGATGATCAGGAACGCAACCAATATCTGCCAGACGGATACCGTCGGTGCTGGAGCAGCGGTTTCCAGAACTTCCGGTGCGACTTTTGCAGCAGCGTCATTCATGAGTGTGCGGACCTCCACGAATCCGCCTGCGTTTTCTGGCGCCCCGCTATTCGTGTGACTTGGGCGGGTTACCCAAGAGCCGGTACACGGTTGCCGTTTTGGTGCAATTCAGGGCAATGTAGTCTTCGGCGGAGTACTGCAGCGAAACGAAGAACGCCTCCATGCGCCGCAGCGCCTCTGGTGCGAGCTGTGCGCGGTCTGCAAACCGGATCTGATAGGCAAACTCCCCGATGAGCGGGCGGTGCTCGCCGCGTGTGCGCCAAATGGCAACATTGGCTTTGCAGGTAAGACCCTGACCGAAGTCCAGCATACCGATATCCTGCAAAACCTCCTCGATAATGGTGTTGCTGACCAGCTGGACCTCCTCCTTCGGGGTTTTCCGTACGCGCGCCAGCACGGGAAGAAGGTCGATTATCGCGTCCATGTCGCGCACGTTTTCCTTGCCCATGCCAATGGCCGAGCGGAGGAACTGGACGTTATGGGAGAAGAGCAGGCGCACGCCGCCAAGCTTCTCCTTCAGCGGCATAGCCTGGCATTTGAACTTGACTTGATGGTCCCCCAGAATGTGCGGTCTCACATCCGTTTCCGCCGCCGTCTGCATGTCGGGATGCCGGAACTTGAAGACAATTTCCGGATCGCCGATGGGAAAGCCATCTTTGTATGGAATTCGACGGCGCAAAATAAAAGCGTGGTTGTAGAGGCGGAAGTCCTCGGTATCGATGAATAGGACTTCGCGGATCTTGATCGGCTGAGAGTCGAAACCTCCCACCGAGAACCTGACGCCATGCTCCTTGGCCGGCTCGCGCATCACCTTGCCAAACTCAAAGAGGCTTTCTCGCGACACAAACTTGTTAGGTCGCAAAATGAGCTTGCAACAGAGGTATTGCGGCGCGTGGAAGGGCATCCCGTCAGCATAGGTGCCCTGCCGAAGCTGAGGTACGCGGCCCACCCAACTGGGGGTGATGGCCTCTCGCTTTGGAAGGGCTCGAGTATCTGTTCTCCGGGCTAATGCGGTTGCTGTGCTCTTTTGCATGCTGCCTCGCTAGCTGGTCACCCGCAATTTGCGGTTTCCTTTCCCAGGCTCTCGATTTGGTTGTTCAGAAGATGCGCCCCAGCCGGAAGAAGACACGCTGATGGCCCGCCGTGCCCACCGCGCCTCCGACCGTTACCGGCCCGAAGATCGTGTTGACGATGAAGCCGCCGACAACGTCGCCGGGTACTTGCGAGCGGACCAGAGGCTCGAGCCCGAACACCTTGCCAACTTCGAAAATGCCGGTGAAGTACAGGTTGCTGCCGAGCAACGGTGGCAGTTGCAGCAACTGCCGCAGATATCCTGCCTGGAGTAAGTAGTATTGATTGGTTAACAGTTCGTTGATGCCATAGGCCAGAAAGTCTCGTGTGCCCCCGAGGGAAAACGGCGGGATGCCGGTATGGCGGTCGCCGTAGGTCGTGCCGGCATCGCCCGTGAAGTAAAGCGACGTGGGCTTGTCGAGTTGGAAAAACTTGGTCGCCCTGGCTTGCGAGATGCCGTAACCCACGGGCGCGCCGGGATTGGCGTCCACATAGCCGCCCACAACCTCGGCATATTGCCCGCTACGTGGAATCACGGGATTGTCGTACTCATTCAGCACAAAACGCAGCGAGGATAAGCCGTATCTGCCGGAAACCGTGGGCAGCTCATTCGCGTTGCCCACCTCCGGTCTCAAGCTGCGGAAGGCGGCCTCATAGCCGCCGGAAAGCTGGGCGAAGTTGCCGAACTCATAGCCGAGCTGCAGGCCCCCTCCGGCAAACCGCTCACGATACTGCGACAACAGCGTGTTGCCGCTGTAAAGCGGATATTGCTGGCTGTTGGCGAAGCCATCGGGCGCGATGAACCAGTTGCTGGTTGGGGAAAACGGCCGCCAATACTGGGTGTTGAAGCCGTACTCCGAGCCGACGATTACGTCGTTGCGCAGCTCGGCGCGCGGGCTTCCGAAATCGAGGAAGGTGATGCGCGCGCCCAGGCTGAAGTAGACGTTGCTGAAGTTTGAGCCATCGAGCAGGAGCAACGGGCGCACAATGGGCGGCGCATACGGCTTAGGCTCGGCCTGTACCAGCAAGCCCGGCTCGCCGTCCTTGCTGGTCATCTGATAACTCATGGTAGCGTACCGGCCGTTGCCCAGAATGCGGGTGAGCTGGTTTTGCAGCTCGCCATTGTCCACCGGCTTGCCGACATTGTTGGCCAGGGATTTTTCGATCGGCTGGGCGAGCGTAGGCGTCGTGCCGGCGACCTCCACGAACTGCGGCACTGGCGCGGTCTTGCGGCGCGCCGCCCGGTCCGCCAGATATTGCTTCCAGGTGGCCTCATCGACGGAAAACTGCGAGAGCACCGCAGCCTTCTGTGCCGCCGCTTCATAGCCCAGCTTGATGATGGGATCGAACTTGTCGAACTGCAGCAGCGAGTACTTCTCCAGCGGCACCGAGATGAGAACGTCGGCCTGCTCCATGCTGCGCAGTTCACTGGCCGCAATGACCACGCTGACGGACTGATCCAGCACGCCGATGTAAGACAGGTTACTGGTGGTTTCCAGCGGCTTGGTTTGCAGATGGATTGCAATCGTAACTTCAGCGCCCATCTGCTTGGCCACGTCCACCGGCAGGTTGTCCATCAGCCCGCCATCCACAAAAATGTGGTCGTCCCAGCGCACCGGGCTGAAGACTCCGGGTAACGACATCGTGGAGCGCAAGGCCAGCGGCAGCGAGCCTTTGTCAAAGACGTATTTCTGGTTGTGGAGCAGATCGGTAGCGACACAGCGGAACGGTGTTGGCAGGTCGTCGAAGCTGCGCATCTCCGAATACGGCAGCGCGACCCGGTCCAGAATCATGACGACTTCCTGCCCGGTGTTGAAGCCCTCGGGGAACTGGATCCCCTTGCGCAACCCAAACTCCAACTGGTTGGGATACTCGGTGGCATCCTGTTTACGGCGAAAGGTCAGGTCTGGGTAGGGGACCTGGCCGCTCAGCACCTGGTTCCAATCGATGGTCTTGATCAGGTCGCGGGTTTCGTTGGGCGAGTAGCCAATAGCGTACAACCCACCAATCAACCCTCCCATGCTGGTGCCGGCGACGTAGTTGACCGGAACATGATGCTCCTCCATCCACTCCAAGACGCCGATGTGCGCCAGACCGAGCGCGCCACCACCCTCCAGCACCAGGCCGATTTTCGGCTGGCGCCCAACCTGACCTTTGTCTGCCGGCAGGGCGCCGATCGCGGAGAACAGAACGAGAACGAGGGTTGCTGCCATCGTCCCAAAGCGATGTTTGTAATTGATGTTCACGGCTTTTTCTCGACGCTACAGCGCAACCGAAAAGCTATTGCTTGACCAGCGGAATGATCGAGGCCACCTGAATTTCGATCAGCAGCGAAATGCGCCGGTCCAGTTGCATGAACAGCGCCGTCTGCTTGCCGGTGAGCACTTTCCGGAACTTCGGCTCCCACTGCTGACGCAACGCCGCCGCTGATGCATCGACGGCCAGCATGCGTTTCAACAAATCGTCGGCCTGCGCGTCGGTCAGCGTGTTGTAATTGTTGGCGTAGTCCTGGATGATGGCGTAGCGCTGGTCGCCCAGCTTGGCGAGCTCTTTAGCATAGGCGTCATATACCGGCCAGAACTTTTCCGCCTGGGTGTCGGTCAGTTGCAGGTTCTGCGCGATGATCTGCTTTTTGTCCGAGCGCAGATCGGACCGCAGCATCTTGATGTCATCATCGCTGGCGGTTGGACTGGAACTGGGAGCGGTGGATTGCTGTGCCAGGGATGCGATGGGGAATAGCAACAGAACAACCACGAAAAGGAACAGGCTTGCGGCTTTCTTCATCGGTCTTCCTCGAATTCGAAGTACTTCGCCGGCCCCGCCGTGTGCATTGCAAGCCTCAGACACCGAGCTGTGCTGTTTGCTGACCCGCAAGTCACCGCGGCGGAGCTCAGTTCTATTGGTAGCCGCTCGTGCCGGGGCATAACAACTAGGGAAATTCCTAATGATGGCTGTTATTGTTAGTAGCGTCCAGCACACGCACATGGGCCGCTAATATGAACCGTTGCGCAGCTCCTGACCCGCACCCGCACGCGGACCATCGCCAGGCCAAGATCGTATGCACGATTGGCCCGGCCAGCTCTTCGGAGGAGACGGTCCGGCGGTTGATGCTTGCCGGCATGGACGTAGCCCGGCTCAACTTTTCGCACGGCACCCACGACAATCACGCGCGCGTGATCGCCACCCTGCGCACTGTCGCCGCCGGAGTGGGCCGCAGCATCTGCATCCTGCAAGACCTGCAAGGGCCGAAGATCCGCACTGGCGCCCTCAAAGACCACAAGCCGGTGGAGCTAACCACCGGCCAGCAGGTCACGATTGCCGCCGCGGATGTTGCGGGTACATCCCGTGTGATCGGCACCACCTATAGCGCGATGGCCAAGGATGTCAGGCCGGAGGAGCGCATTCTGCTCTCCGATGGCAAGCTGGAGCTCCTCGTGCGTGAGGTTCGCCAGGGCGACGTTGTGTGCGAGGTCGTGCACGGCGGCACGCTCGGCGAGCATCAGGGCATCAACCTTCCAGGCACGAATGTCAGCCTTCCCTCTCTCACCGGGAAGGACGAAGCCGACCTCGAGTTCGGCTTGAAGAGCGGCGTCGATCTCGTGGCCCTCTCGTTTGTGCGCACGGCGGAAGATGTGGTCCGCGTGCAGCACAAGATGGCCGCCCTGGGTCGCGAAGTACCCATCATCGCCAAGCTGGAAAAGCCGCAGGCCGTCGAAAACCTCGACGCGATCCTGGAAATCGCCAACGGCGTGATGGTGGCGCGTGGCGATCTCGGGGTCGAGTTGGCGCCGGAAAAGGTGCCCGTCATTCAGAAACAAGTCATCCGCCGAGCCTTTGACTTCCGGCGGCCGGTGATCACCGCGACGCAGATGCTGGAATCCATGATCAACAGCCCGCGGCCCACCCGTGCCGAAGCCAACGATGTGGCCAACGCCATCCTGGACGGCACCGATGCAGTCATGCTCTCAGGGGAAACGGCGATGGGCCAATACCCGCGCGAGGCCGTGGAGATGATGTCCCGCATTGTGGTAGAGGCGGAAGAGTTCCTGCGGCGCGAGCCCCGGCCCGAGCGGCATCCGACGCAGAAGTTGTCGCTGGGCGAGACGGTCTGCGAAGCCATGGCCCACGCCGCACGCGATCTCGATATCCGGGCGATTGCGGTGTTTACCGAAACTGCGACCTCGGTCCGGATGCTCTCCAAGTACCGGCCGAATGCGCGAATTTACGCCTTTACCACTGCGGAGGCGGTGTGCAACCGCATGAACCTGCTGTGGGGAGTGACACCGATGCGCTGCCCGCGCCACCTCTCGGTCGAGCACATGGCGAATCTTGCCGAGCAGGAGCTGACACAGCGCAAGGCGCTCGCGGCCGGCGAAATCTTCGGTCTCATCGCGGGCACGACCAGCGTCGCCGGTGGCACCAACTTCCTGCGGCTGATCAAGGCCGGCGAGAGCAGTGCCGCGCATTAGCGCGGATTAGGCATCACTGTAACCGGTCGCGATGCAGGATCTGACGGCCAGCTCTACCCTCTAGTCCCCGTATACCGCTTCGCGCTCTTCCACTTCGGGCTGGGGCGCGGGCTTGATGCCGCCCAGGCTGTCGATGGGAATGAAGCTGCCCTTCGGCGCCGGCTTCTCGCCCAGCACGTGCTCGCGGTAGAGCGCCATCATGCGCGCCTTCTCGGCTTCGGCCTTGATCCTCTCGTCGCGCGCCTTGAACTTCTCCTGGCGCGCGTTCTTGGCAATGCCCAGCTTGTCGAGTGTGTCGTTGGCTTCGGCGTTCACGTGCGCTTCCACCAATTTCAGCGAGTGCGCCGTCGTCTCCAGGCCCACCTTCTTGCCGCCCGCGAAGATCTCATGCCGCCCGTGCTCCTCGTACCACTTTGTCAGAGTCGCGGTCATGTGCATCTTCTCAACAATATTGCGCCAGCCCACGCCGGTGTTGTAGGCGCAGAAGCTGATCTCGCCTTCCTGCGTCGCGTAGGGGATGATGCACTGCTCGGTGCGGCGGAAATCGTAGTTGAACAGGTCCTGGAACCACATGCCGGCCACGAACAGGAAATTCCAGCGATCGCGGCGGCGGTGCTCGATATCGTTTTCCGTGCGGTCGCCGCTCACCTTGCCGTAATCTTTGCCAGTCGCGCCGAAGGTCTTGTCGAACTTCTTCAGCAGGTCGGCGAACTTGAAGTGCTTGGGCGCCTTGAACGGATCGTAGTTCTTCAGCAGCGCCAGCGTCATGCCGGTGATGGTCAGCCACTTGCCGCGCGCGGCATCGTTCACCTTCGCGACATCCTTCCCAAGGTTGTCGCCGTTCAGGAACGCCGTCACCGGCACGGCTTCTTTCGTTTCTTTGTCGATCATCACCGCCATGCCGACGCCGCAGTTGGGATGGCAGCCGCAGCTCAGCGCGCCCCAGTCCTTGTCGGGCCCGTGAACGAGGTCGGCCCAGTCGGAGAAGGTGCTCATGAAGGAGATGGGGAACCAGTCGCGCGTGGGCTCGCCCATGCCGACCTGGTCCTTCACATCGTGCGCCAGGTGCGACAGCGTGTAGCGCTGCGCCTGACGACGCTCGTCGGTGATGGCCTCGTCGCGGCCGGTGAAGGAGACCGGCTGGAACGAGAGGAACGAAATCTTGCGCGGATTGTCGAGCGCGAACTGAATGATACGCCCGACCTGCTCGTTGTTGATGCCATTCACGATGGTCACGACGGGCACGATTTCGACGCCCGCCTTGTGCAGATTTTCGATGGCCTGCAGCTTCACGTCGAATAGATTGCCGACCAGGCGATGCGAATTGGCGGCGTTGCCGATGCCGTCGAACTGCAGATACGCATAGCGCAGACCGGCTTCCGCCGCCTGCTTGGCAAACTCGAAGCTCTTGGCGAATTCGATGCCGTTGGTCGCGGCCTGCACGCTGTTGTAGCCGACCTTGCGCGAGTAGGCGACTGCGTCGAGAAAGTACGGCGAGAGCGTCGGCTCGCCGCCGGAGAATTGCACCGACATCTGGCGCCGCGGTTTGATGGTGATCGCGTCGTCCAGCATCTGCTTAATCTCTTCCCACGTGAGCTCATGGACAAAGCCGACCTGGTTGGCGTCCATAAAGCAGGGATCGCACATCATGTTGCAGCGGTTGGTGAGGTCGATGGTCAGCACCGAACCGCGGCCATGCTTCACCGTGCTGGAGCCGTGATGATGCAGGCGCTCGTCGTTGTGGGCGCGGATGTCGCGGCCGGGGAAGACCTCTTCGAGATGCTTGAAGAACGCGGTGTCCATGGCCATCACGTCTTCGAAGTGGCCGTGCTGCGGGCAGTCCTTCACCATGAGGATCTTGCCGTCGCGCTCGATGATGGTGGCCTTGATCTCGCCGACCTTCTCGTTGAGCAGGACTTCGACCGGCAGCTTGCCGTCGATAATCTGCTGGCGAATTTCGGGCACGCACTTGGGGCAAAGCGAGTCGGTCGCGCGCGGCCAGCCCAGCGGCGGCTTGGACTTCTGATACGACTTCAGCAGCGGCTTGTCGGACCACTTCGGCGTAAACGAAGGATTGGGATTGATGCCATTGACTTTGTCAAAGACGGCCCATGCGCCACGGGCGGCATAGGTTATCGCCTTCTCAACATACTTTACGGGCTTGTGCATTCACGCCTCTCTAAGGATCAGTTGTGCGCCGTTCTAACTAGTTGGGATGTGCAGCGCCCGGCAACGGTGGCCGGAGGGCGTATCCCTACGGTTATTAAGGTAATTACCCGAATCCGGAAGGGCCAAGCAGGATGGGCCGAATGGGCGGAAATCGGGATTTAGCGGGGCAATCCCACATTGAACGGAAGCCCGGAATGGGAAGCTATGTTGTTGAAAAAGCGAGTCGAGCCACCGTTGGACGCTGCTTTCAATCGCTTCGGCTTTGCTCTTGTTGGCTCGTCGTCCACGGCGAGTTCCGCTTGGGACTTGCACAGGGTGGTTCAGCGCCTGCAACTTCAAGCGCATCGTACAATTGTACAATTCTGTATAATCGAAAGTGTGGAAATCGTTATTGATACATCCGCCCTTCTCGCTGTCATTGGGGAGCAGCCGGAGAAGGCAGACCTGGTCAGGCTTACGCGTGGAGCCACCCTGGTGGCTCCCGCGTCGGTGCACTGGGAAGTGGGGAATGTGCTGTCTGCCATGTTCAAACGCAAGGCGATCGGCATCAAGGAAGCATTCGAATTGTTGGAGGCCTATGCCGCGATCCCGGTTCGCATCGCCACCGTAGGCTTGAAGCAGGCGGTGGAATTGTCTGCGCGGTTGAACGTGTACGCCTACGATGCGTACCTGCTTACTTGCTCCATCAACCAAAGAGCGCCACTGCTCACGCTGGACGGCGGACTGAAAGCGCGCGCGCGTGAATTGCAACTCGAAGTACTGGAGGCCGGCATCCGATGAAGTCCTACAGCTATTCTGAAGCGCGGGAAAATTTTGCGACCGTGCTCGACGAAGCCGCGCGCGACGGGGCGGTGGAGATTCGCCGTCGCGACGGGACCGTGTTTCGCATTCTGCCTCTGCGAAGATCCAAAGCGTCGCCGCTGGATGTGAAAGGCGTAAAGCTGGCGGTATCGGCTGCCGAGTTGGTTGCCATGGTGCGCGAGGGCCGCGAGCGCGGATAGGTCTTCGTCAATGGGGCGGGTGCCTCTCCGATTGCACCGAAGATATTCGCCATTAGCGCTGACAGCAGCCCGGAACGGGCGACATTTGAGTCAGCCGTGGGCGCGAGCCCGCGGTCACGGTGCCCCACTGATTTTGCAGAGCCGCGGAGCGGCGACATGCCTCGGAACAGTACCGCCGCTCCGCGGCTCGACAGAAATTGATGTTGGCCTACCGCGGGCTCACGCCCACGGCTAAACCAAATGTCGCCCGTTCCGGGCTGTCATGGATTACCGTTTGCCGAGCAGGAAGGCTACGGCGCATTTCAGCGTCAATCCGGCATAGCGTGCAACCGTGATCCACTACATCGATACACAGGCCGAGCACCATCGCAAATGGAGCTTCGAGCAGGAATTCATGACGTTGCTGGAAAAATCGGGGGCGGAATACGACGCGCAGTTTGTGTTCGGATAGGGTCCCTGCCGGGACATTGTTCCCAAATATCACGCTTACTGGTCTTTCGCGAATATAGGAGTATTAAGAATCAGCATGAGCTTTCAGGCAAACGTTCTGCAAGTGATGATTGCGTCACCGGGTGATGTCGCAGAGGAACGAAAGGCCGTTGCCGAGGAGATTCACCGGTGGAATGATGCGAACGCATTCGCTCGCAAGCTGGTCTTATTACCTGTCAGATGGGAAACACACAGCACTCCCCAGCTCGGGGATCATCCGCAGACCATCATCAACCGTCAGCTCTTGGATGAAGCCGATAGTGCCTCGTTATCAAATCGAGCCGCCTCATCACTCTTCGCCAATTGGACTTTCTGACATCAGCCGACGCCTGCGTATCTACCCAGTCGCTCGACAAAGGGGGCGAAGATATCTCGGTACGAATTGCGCACGACAAAGTTGTCGCACTTTACAAATCGCCTCGCCCTGATCTTGAGCCTTATGATCTATCTGGTCCGGCAAAATTGAGGCTGGTTT
>Ga0335081_10002299_pt1 | contig 30070 bp, 26 predicted proteins | sample Lox_Sample_35_FD_206713 | JGI IMG/M metagenome (GOLD analysis project Ga0335081, IMG submission 206713) | Soil microbial communities from Loxahatchee National Wildlife Refuge, Florida, United States - Lox_Sample_3.5 | ecosystem: Environmental > Terrestrial > Soil > Wetlands | place: USA...
AGGTAGTTGGTCAGCGCGCGGAACGCGTTCACGCAGTCGGAGCACAGCACGTGCAGCTCGGCCCTGCGGCAAGCATCTTTCGCCAGGTCCCAGGGCTTGTCCTGGTCAATCTGCCGGTTGATCAGGTCCGCGACCCGCATGACCTCGCGCAGGGCCTTGCCGTACTCACGGTTCTCGTACGCTTGCGTGATCGTTTCTTCGGCGTCGTAGGCGTGCATCGAGTAACGGCGAGTTTCTACGACCCGATTGGGGTCCTCGGGCAGCACCCGGCCGTCGAAGTGCTTGTTCAAGATCGCCGCGTAGCGGCTGATGATGTTCACGTATTTGCCGACCAGGTCGCTGTTCACCCGGGCGACGAAGTCGTCCAGGCTGAGATCGATGTCCTCCATGGTCGGGCCGAGCTTGGCGGCGTAGTAGTAGCGCAGCCACTCGGGGTTGAGGCCCAGCCGCAGGTAGCTCTCCGCGGTGATGAACGTGCCGCGGCTCTTGGACATCTTCTCGCCGTTAACGGTGAGAAAGCCGTGGGCAAAGATCTTCGACGGGGTGCGGTAGCCGGCGTGCTCCAGCATCGCGGGCCAGAACAGCGCGTGGAAGTACAGGATGTCCTTGCCGATGAAATGCACCAGCTCGGTGTCGCTGCCCGGGCGCAGGAAGGCGTCCTGATCGATCGCGGCGCCCTCGGCGCGCCGCCGCGCGGCGTAATTCACGAAGCTGCCGAAGTAGCCGACCGGCGCGTCGAGCCAGACGTAGAAGAACTTCGTCCCGCCGCTGCCGGGGATGGGGAAGCCGAAGTAGGGCGGATCGCGCGAGATGTCCCAGTCGGCGAGCAGGTGCTCACCCTGCTCGCCCAGCCACTCCTTCATCTTGTTGGCCGCTTCGGGCTGCAGCCGCTCGCCGCCCTGGGTGAAGCGGCGCAGGAACGCCTCGCAGCGCGGGTCCGAGAGGCGGAAGAAATGGTGCTCGGAGGCGCGCCGCTCGGGGCGGGCGCCCGAAATCACCGAATAGGGATTCTTAAGGTCGGTGGGCGAATAGGTCGCGCCGCAGACTTCGCAGGAATCGCCGTACTGGTCCTTGGCGCCGCACCTGGGGCATTCGCCCTTGATGTAGCGGTCGGGCAGGAACATCTGCTTGACCGGGTCGTAGAACTGTTCCACTGAGCGCACCGCGATCAGGCCGCGATCCTTCAGTTGCAGGTAGATGTCCTCGCATAAGGCCCGATTCTCGGGCGAATCGGTCGTATAGTAGTTGTCGAAGCCGATCTGAAAGCCGTCGAAATCGCTCTTGTGCTCGTGCCATACCCGCTCGATCAGCTGGCGCGGGCTGATCCCTTCGGCGTCGGCGCGCAGCATGATCGGCGTGCCGTGGGTGTCGTCGGCGCAGACGTAGTGGACCTCGTGGCCGCGCATCTTCTGGAACCGCACCCAGATATCGGTCTGGATGTATTCGACCAGGTGGCCGAGGTGGATCGCGCCGTTGGCATAGGGCAGGGCGGAGGTGACGAGGATCCTGCGGCGGGACATCGGCGCGGCCTGAAGCGGAGTGGGCGATTCTAGCAAAGCGACCAGGGTTTCTATGCCGCATCAGCGCCGTTTTCGGTAAACTTGAGTGCTTTTTCTCCGCCCGGGCGTGGTGCGGGGCGAGGAAACCGAAATGACCATCAGCGAAGCCCAAGTCCAGGCTGCTCTCAAGCAGCTCATCGACCCGAACACCGAAAAGGACTTCCTCAGTACCCGCTCTGCGCGCAATATCAAGGTCAGCGGCGCCGACGTGTCGCTGGAGGTCGAGCTCGGCTACCCGGGCAAGAGCCAAATCGAGCCGATCCGACGGCAGATCTCCGAAGCGCTGCGCAAGGCGGGCGCAGCCGCCGTGACGGTGAGCGTGAGCTCGAAGGTCGTCGCGCATGCGGTGCAGAAGGGCGTGAAGTTGATTCCCGGGATCAAGAACATCATCGCCGTGGCGTCTGGCAAGGGCGGCGTCGGCAAGTCGACCACCGCGGTCAACCTGGCGCTCGCGCTTGCGGCCGAGGGCGCGTCGGTGGGAATTCTCGATGCCGACATCTACGGCCCTTCGCAGCCGATGATGCTCGGCATATCGGGGCGTCCCGAATCGAAGGACGGCAAGAGCCTCGAGCCGATGGAGGGCCACGGCATTCAGGCCATCTCGATAGGCTTCCTGATCGATACCGACACGCCGATGGTGTGGCGCGGGCCGATGGTGACGCAGGCCCTCGAGCAGCTGCTCAAGGACACGCGCTGGCGCGACCTCGACTACCTGGTGGTCGACTTGCCCCCGGGAACGGGCGACATCCAGCTCACGCTCGCCCAGAAAGTCCCGGTCACCGGCGCCGTGATCGTCACCACGCCCCAGGACATCGCCCTGATCGACGCCCGCAAGGGCCTCAAGATGTTCGAGAAGGTCGGCATACCGATCCTCGGTGTGGTCGAGAACATGTCGATCCACGTCTGCCCCAAGTGCGGCCATGAGAGCCACATCTTCGGCTCCGGCGGCGCCGACAGGATGTGCGCCGACTACGGCACCGAGTTGCTCGGCCAGCTGCCGCTCGACGCGGCAATACGCGAGCAGGCGGATTCCGGCCGCCCGACCGTGGTGGCCGACCCCGACGGGCGGGTGGCGGAAATCTACCGCCGCATCGCGCGCCGCTGCGCGGTGAAGATCGCGGAGTCGCAGCGCGACATGACCTCCAAGTTTCCCAACATCGTGGTACAGAACACCTGACGGCTAGATGACGATCAAGTCGGACACCTGGATTCGCCGCATGGCGCGGAGCTCGCGCATGATCGAGCCCTTCGAGCCTGGCCAGGTCAAGGAGCTCGGCGGGCGGAGGATCGTGTCGTACGGGACCTCGAGCTACGGCTACGATATCCGCTGCTCGAACGAGTTCAAGATCTTCACCAACATCAACTCGACCATCGTCGATCCCAAGGCGTTCGACGAGAAGTCCTTCGTCGACTTCCGGGGCGAAGTCTGCATCATCCCCCCCAATTCCTTCGCGCTGGCGCGCACGGTCGAGTACTTCCGCATCCCGCGCAATGTGCTGACAATCTGCCTCGGCAAGTCGACTTACGCCCGCTGCGGCATCATCGTGAACGTCACCCCGCTCGAGCCGGAGTGGGAGGGGCACGTGACGCTGGAGTTCTCCAATACCACACCGCTGCCGGCCAAGATATACGCCAACGAGGGCGTGGCGCAGGTGATCTTCATCGAGTCGGACGAAGTGTGCGAGACCTCGTACAAGGATCGCGGCGGCAAGTACCTGGGCCAGCAGGGCGTGACGCTGCCTCGCATCTGATCCGTCCCGCCGGCGCCACCAAAGCACAATATGGCGCCGCGCGCCGCTTGCGCTTCCCGCATCTTGTGGTTTTGGACCCGCGGCCGGCGCCGGGCGCCGACTGTGCGAGCTTGAAAAAACCGCGCCTAAGCCCTTGACTCAGCGAGGGTCGCCCCTATAATCGGCTCAAGTCTACCAACCCCCAGCGAGGGCAAGGAGGTCATCATGACAGGCAGAAAGAGATACGCGATGCGCTTCGACGTTTGCGTTCTGGAAATTCCTGAAACTTAGTTGAACCGGGAGACGTGAATGGGCGCTCGCCCCGCAAGCATAGCTCGCAACAAGCAATCGACACTTCCGCAAGAACAGCTCTTCGACACGCACCCCGAAGTCAGCCTCGACTTCGAGACCGTGCGCCAGGCCGCCCGCAAGAAGTACACGCGGCCATTCCTGATCCTCGACACTGCCATCGTGCGCGAAAAGGCGCGGCGCTTCCATGCCGCCATGCCGCGCGTGCGGCCGCATTACGCGGTCAAGGCGAACCCGGACCCGCGCGTGCTCAAGGTCCTGGTCGAGGAAGGCGCAGGCTTCGAGATCGCCTCGATCGCTGAACTCGACCTCCTCCTTTCGCTGGGGGTGCCTGCGGCCGAGGTGTTCTACTCCAATCCGGTCAAGTCACGCGATTCGATCGCCTACGCCGCCGCCAAGGGCGTCGAGTGGTTCGTGCTCGACAGCGTCGACGAGCTTAGACGGGTGCATGGGGTGAAGTCCGATGCCAAGCTCTACGTGCGAGTCGCGACACCCAACATCGGCAGCGATTGGCCGCTGTCCGGCAAGTTCGGCGCCGGGGCGGCCGAAACGCGGGAAATCATCGCCACTGCGGCCAAGCTGGGCGCCGACCTGGCGGGGGTGACCTTCCACGTCGGCTCGCAATGCCGAAACCCGGAGAATTGGCGCGTCGGGATCGAGAAGGCGCGCGCGGTGTTCGACGCCATGACGAAGGCCGGGCTCAAACCGCGCCTGCTCGACATCGGCGGCGGGTTTCCGGTGCGCCACGTCAGGCCCATCCCGTCGATCGAGGTGATCGGCAACGTGGTAAACGAGGCACTGAAGTCGTTTTCTGCCGAGGTGCAGGTTATCGCCGAGCCGGGGCGCTATCTCGTCTCCGACGCCGGCTATTTCGTCTGTCGCGTGCTGGGGACGGCGGCGCGCGCGAGCAAGCGCTGGCTGCACCTCGATGCCGGCCTGTTCGGCGGCATCATAGAGAGCACCGAGGGCCTCAAGTACCGCATCCGCACCGATCGTTCCGGCCCGGACGTGACGTGGAACGTCGCCGGCCCGACTTGCGATTCGGTGGACGTGATCCTGCGCGACGAGCCGCTGCCATCGGATCTGCAGGAGGGCGATTTCTTCTATTTGCGCAACGCCGGTGCTTACACGACTGCCTACGCGAGCGAGTTCAACGGCTTCCCGCTGCCGGAAGTGAGGGTCTTCGAGTCCGGTCGGGCGCGCTCGTAACGCACGAAGTCGTAACGCAGGCCGTCGGCCGTCGCGCGCGCGACCCGCGCGCTTTCGCGCCAAGCGCCGCGATCGAAGTCTGGAAACCGGGCGTCGCCCTCGAAGGCGCGCTGAATTTCGGTCAGCAGCAGAACGTCGGCACCGGCGAGTGCCGTGGCGTACAGCTCTGCACCTCCGATCACGTACACGAGCGGCGAATCCGCGCACAGGGCGAGCGCGGACTCGAGTGACGACGCCACGCTCGCGCCGGGCGCAGCGTACCCCTGGCGGCGGGTGACTACGACATTGTCGCGTCCTGGCAGGGGCTTACCGAGCGAATGCCAAGTACGGCGCCCCATGATCACAGGGTGGCCGTAAGTCAGTGCCTTGAAATGCTGCAGATCCTCCGGCAGGTACCATGGCAGTTTGCCCCAGGCGCCGATGACGCCGTTGGAGGCGACCGCAGCGATCAGGTGCACGTGAAGGACATGGCGTTCGACTGCCGGCGTTTGTGACATTCGTCCTGTCTGCGACGGAATTTTGCAATAATTATAGGCAGATGGGCGCCAATCCGTCCCCCGCGGCTACGGCGCTTCCGTATCCGCGCTCGTTCCTAGGGCTGCTGCTCGCCGGCTTCACGCTGGTTGCATTGCCGCTCGCGGGCGCGCTCGCCTACTCTGCGTGGAATACGGAACGGCTGGCCGAGCAGAGCCGCAACGCCGTGTTCAGCGCGGCGCAGGCAGCGCGCGCCAGCCGGTCGCTGGTCAACCGCATCGGTTCGATTGAACGCCTTGCGCAGCAGGTGACCTTGCTCGCCGATCCGGTGCTGATGGAAGACTATGCACGCGTGCACCGAAGCTTCAAGCAGGTATCGAGCGAGCTCTCGCAGTTGCCGCTCGACGGCCAGCAGCTGATCGCGCTGGATCGCACCGTAAAGCAGGAGCAGAGCCTGTATGATCGGCTCACCGTGCAGCCGCGCGGACGCATCGATCCGCGCGCGATCGGCGCCGAAGCCGACCAGCTCGCGGACAACGCTTATGAGATGCTCGCGATCAGCTATCTGGTCGCCGACCGCGAGGTCGACCGCCTGCGCTCCAGCGCGGAAGTCGTGCAACAGCGCCTGATCCTGCTGGTGATCTTCAGCACCGCGATCGCGCTTGCAATCGCACTCGGCCTGACCCGCTTCATCGTGCGCCCGATCGCGGAGCTGGACGCGTCGATTCGGCAGCTGGGCAGCGCGGATTTTACGCGCCCGATCAGGGTGCGCGGGCCGGAGGATCTGCAATATCTGGGGCAGCGCCTGGACTGGTTGCGGCGCCGGCTGACCGAGCTCGAGGCGCAGAAGAACCGCTTCCTGCGCAACGTGTCTCACGAGCTGAAGACACCGCTTACCGCGTTGCGCGAAGGCGCGGAGTTGCTGAACGACCAGGTCGCGGGACCGCTCGCGCCGCCGCAGCAGCAGGTGGTGGCGATCATGCGCGACAACAGCCTCAAGCTGCAGCGCCTGATCGAGGGCTTGCTCGACTATCAGCGTGCGCTCCATGCCGCGGCCTCGCTGGATCTGCAGCCGGTCGCGCTCGACGCTCTGGTGCGCGACGCGGCGCGCGCGCATCAGCTCGCTGCGCGCGCCAAGCGCCAGCGCGTGGCGCTCGATCTTCAACCGGTGATGGTTCGCGCCGATCCCGAAAAACTGCGCTCGATCGTGGATAATTTGCTCGGCAACGCGGTCAAGTTCACCCCCGAGGGGGGAAGCATTTCGGTGGTCGCGCGGGAAGAAAGCGGCGCGGCGACGCTCGAAGTGATAGATTCCGGTCCGGGCGTCCCGGCCGAAGAGCGTGAATCCGTGTTCGATTCCTTCTTTCGCGGTCGGGCGAAGGCCAGCGGGCGCATCGAGGGCAGCGGCCTCGGGCTCGCCATCGTGCGCGAGTTCGTAGAAGCGCACGGGGGGCGAATCGCGGTGGTCGAAGGCGGCCGCGGCGGCCACTTCAGGGTGACGCTGCCGCAACAGAGCGGGTCAGCGCTTCCGGTGGCGGCATGAGGGCGCTCTTGGCCGCGCTCATGCTCCTGCTCGCGGGATGTGCGGCGCTCGCCCCGGGTGCCGACGAGCGCGCGCAATTGGGCGAGATCGTTGCCCGCGCTGTGGCCGCCGCGCGGGCATCGGCCGCCGAGCAGCAGCGCGCACTGCGCCTGGCGCACGAGGCGTACCGCAGCGAGCGCAGCGTCTTCAATCGAGTGCGGCTGGCGACATTGCTGGCCGCATTGCCGGCGCCGCTGCGGGACGACAGTGCGGCGTACGCGCTGCTGCGCCCGCTAGCGGCGGAGCGGGGTGAATCGCCTTTGCAGGCTTTCGCGACGTTGCTGGCGGGCCAGGTGGCCGAGCGGCTGCAGCTCGCGCGCGAGAGCGAGCAGGCCGCGCGGGAGCACGAGCGCTCCATGCGCGCCGCCGAGCTGCGCGAGCAGGCGTTGCGCGAGCAGCAGCAGACATTGCGTGAGCAGCTCGATGCATTGAAATCGATCGAGCGCGGGATCGTCGAACGGGAAGAGAAACTGCGCAGGAACAGGAGATGAAATCATGACCAACCAAGCCCCCAAGATTCTGCTGGTCGACGACGACAGGGATCTTCTGCAGCTGATCGCGATGCGCCTCGGCGCGGCTGGCTACTCGGTTTCGACCGCCGACTCCGGCGAAAGCGCGCTGGCCAGCGTCACAGTTTCGAGGCCGGAGCTCGTCATCACCGACTTGCGCATGCACGGCATGGACGGCATGGCGCTGTTCGATGCGATCCACCGCGACGCCCCGTCCCTCCCGGTGGTCATTCTCACCGCGCACGGCACGATCCCGGAGGCGGTGGCCGCGACGCGCCGCGGCGTGTTCAGCTTCCTTACCAAGCCGTTCGACGGCAAGGTGTTGCTCGACACGGTGGCCGACGCGTTGCGCCTCTCGAGCGTACCGGCGGGAGGCGGCGGAGAAAGCTGGCGCGGCGAGATCATCACTCGCTCGCCCGCGATGGAGGACCTGCTCGCGCAGGCCAAACGCGTTGCGGCTTCGGACGCGAGCGTGTGCGTGTACGGCCCGAGCGGCACCGGCAAGGAGCTGCTTGCGCATGCCATACACAACGCCAGCCGGCGCAGCGGCGGGCCTTTCGTGGCGGTCAATTGCAGCGCGATTCCGGAAGGACTCATCGAGTCGGAGCTGTTCGGGCACCGCAAGGGCTCGTTTACTGGTGCGACACAGGATCGACGAGGACTGTTCCAGGCTGCGGAGGGCGGCACGCTTTTCCTGGACGAGATCGGGGACATGCCGGTCGCGCCGCAGGTCAAGTTGCTGCGCGCGCTGGAAGAAAGGGTGGTGCGGCCGGTGGGCTCGAACGACCCGATCGCGGTCGACGTGCGCATCATCTCCGCCACCCACCGCCGGCTCGAGGCGCGCATCGCCGCCGGAGAGTTCCGTGAAGATCTCTATTATCGGCTGAACGTGGTCAAGCTCACGCTGCCCGCACTGGTCGAGCGGCGCGAGGACATTCCACTGCTGGCAAACCATTTTCTGGAGCGCTTGGTGGCGCGCTATGGGCGGCGCCGGCTCGGCTTCTCGCCCGAGGCGATGGAGCTGCTGGTGTCGGCATCCTGGCCCGGAAACGTGCGTCAGCTGCTGAACGTGGTCGAGCAATCGGTCGCGCTTACCGCGACCGACGTCGTCCCGGCCTCGCTCGTGCGTCAGGCGATCGATTCGCGCGACTCGACCCTAACCCCGCTGGATGAAGCGCGCCGGGCCTTCGAGCGCGACTACCTGGTCAGAATCCTCAAGATCACCAGCGGCAACGTCACCCAGGCGGCGCGTCTGGCGGGCCGCAACCGAACCGAGTTCTACCGCCTGCTCGAGCGCCATGCGCTCGAGCCGGGCATGTTCAAGAGCGCAGCCCAGGTGCACTGAGCCGCGCGCGACCATCGGGCGCATCCATGGCCGGGTGGCGGCCGTATGGTCTACGGTCGGGCCGGCCCTTTGCGCCCCTCGAAGGAGATCTACAGCCGATGACTACCCAGCACGTGCTCCGACTGGTGACCGCGCTGGCAGCACTGGGCACCGCGCTGCCGGCCCAGGCCGCGCCCTGCACGGCCAGATCGACCCCTCGCACCGCGGCATTGGTAGAGCTGTACACCTCCGAGGGCTGCAGCAGCTGCCCTCCTGCGGACCGCTGGCTCTCCTCGCTCAAATTCGCCGCGCGAGCCTCGGCCGACCTCGTGCCGCTCGCCCTGCACGTCGGCTACTGGGATTACATCGGCTGGAAGGATCCCTACGCCAAGCCGGCGTTTGCGGAACGGCAACGAACGATTGCGGCGCTGCAGCATGAATCATTCGTGTATACCCCGCAGGTCCTGCTGCAGGGGCGCGATTTCCGGGGTTGGGGTTCGACCGCATTCGAGCAGGTGGTGGCGCGGATCAACGCCCAACCGGCGCGCGCCGCCATATCGCTCGCGGTCGAGCGCTTGGACGGCAGCGCGCTGCAGGTCGAGACGTTCGCCCAAGTACCGGATCCGGCGCGCCGAGCCGCTGCCGCCCTGTACCTCGCCGTCTATCAGAACCGGCTCAGCTCGCGCGTCGTAGCGGGGGAGAACGAGGGCCGCACGCTGGCGCACGATTTCGTGGTGCGCGATTGGGTCGGGCCGATCGATTTCGCTGCCGACGGACAGGCGCACGACAGGCGCAGGATGGCGTCGCCGCCCGGCGCCGCGGCCGGTAATGTGGGGGTTGCTGCCTTCGTGCAGGATCGCGGCACGGCAGAGGTTCTGCAGGCCTTGCGGCTGCCCGCCTGCCCCGGCTGAGGCGCCCCCGGCCCCGGGCGGGCACCGCCGGAGGCGCATCATCGCCCGCGCCGTGCCCCCCTCTCTCGGGTATATTTCCCCTATAACCGAGCCCCAGCAGGGAAAAAACCAAGGGAGGAAAGGCCGTGCTCGCGACGCAAATCCGGCAAAAGGACGGGGTTTTCTACTTCGCCAGCTACAAGGCGAAGGATCTCCTCGCCAAAGTCCGCTTCATCAGCCGCTTCTACGGAGAGGGCGAGCAGATCGCACCCAGCCGCATTTCCCATGACGACGACATCGCCCAGTTCATCGCCAAGATCGAGCGCACCGACGAGGCCTTCCAGAGAACCTTGTCGCGCGCCAAGGTGCGCGCGCTGAAGAACTTCTACGAAACCGCCGTCACGCAGCCGCCGATCCCAGGCACGGTGCTACTGTTCACTTCCGAGCGACTCGGATTTCGTGCCAGCGAGGGAGCGGTCGGGAACCTGTCGGAGCCGTCGGCCAAGTACCTGATCATCGACGGCCAGCACCGCCTCGCCGCGCTGCAGTTCTACCTGCACGAGCGTCCCGACGACGCGGCGACCATAAATGTCCCGTGCATCATCTTCGACGGCCGCAGTGAGGACTTCGCGACCGAGATGTTCGTCATCATCAACTCCACCCCGACGCGCATCAACAAGAGCCACCTGGTCGACCTCTACGACCGCGTCTCGTTTGCCGCGCCCGACCGCAAGTTCGCCGCCCGGCTGGTGGAGAAGCTCTACAGCGACGGCGACAGCCCGCTGCGCTACCGTATCAACCGACTGGGCGGGCGCAGCCAGCGCGACAAGTGGGTGCTGCAGGCCGAGCTTTTCAACGAGCTGCACCGCTGGGTGCGGGCGCGCTGGCGCAGCATCCAGGTCTCGGGCGGGAGCGCGCACGAGGTGCCGCGCTACTACGCAGTTCTGCGCGATTTCTTCAAGGCCGCCCGCGTGGCCTGGGGCGACGCCTGGGGCAAGGACAATTACATGGTCACCAAGCCGGTGACGATCAAGGCCATGGTGCGCGTCTGCGCGGATCTCGCGCGCGAGGACGCCGATCCCGAGGAAGGACGCGTCGCGCGCTGGCAGACGCGTCTCGCGCCGTGGGCCGAGCAGGTGCGCGAGTTCCGCGACGACGGCTTCTACGAGCGCTTTCCCGCCAAGGGCGAAATCGAGCGCGTTGCGCGCATCCACCGCGACCTGGCGCGCGCGGCGAGAATCGAGCTCGCCCGGGCCAAGCAGTAAGGCTTCGGCACCCCTTGGCGCGGGCGCGCTAGAGAAGCCCCTCCCGGGCCAGATCCTCGACCTCGGCCTCGGCGAACCCGAGCTCGGCCAGGATAGGGCGCGTGTGCTCTCCCAGCGCCGGAAGCGGCCCCATCCTGGCCTCGAAGCCGGAGATATTGAACGGCGGAAGCAGGGCCTGCAGCGGACCCTGCGGCGAAGCCACCTCGCGCCAGCGCCCGCGTGCCTCGAGCTGTGGATGCGACCAGAACTCTTCCATGGTGTTCAGGCGCGCGTTGGCGATGCCGGCGGCCTCGAGCCGGTCGATCACCTGCGCCGCCGTCAGGTGCGCGAACACATGCTCGATCTCGGCGTGGGTCGCGTCCCGATTGGCGTAGCGCGCGGGGCCGGTGGCGAAGCGCGGGTCCCGCGCCAGCGCGCGATTGCCCAGTACTTTGTCGCAGAAGCGTTCGAATTCGCGGTCGTTCTGAATGCTGAGGAAGACGCTGCCGCCATCGCCGGCGTGGAACGGGCCGTAGGGCACGATCGTCGCGTGGAAGGCGCCGCGCCGCGGCGGCGCGGCGCCGCCGTAGTGGGTGAAGTAGGCCGGAAAGCCCATCCATTCGCCCAGCGCCTCGAACATCGTTATGTCCAGCGTCGCGCCCTCGCCGCTGCGCTCGCGCCGCAGCAGCGCGGCGAGGATCGCGGAGAAGGCGTACATGCCGGCAGCGATGTCGGCCACCGGGATTCCGGCCTTGGCGGGCGCCTCCTCGCTGCCGGTCACCGACAGCAGCCCGGTCTCGCACTGCACCAACAGGTCGTAGGCCTTCTTGTGCGCGTAAGGGCCGGCGGGACCGTAGCCCGAGATTCCGCACCAGATCAGGCGCGGATGCCTGGCACGCAACTGCTCCGCGCCCAGCCCGAGGCGCTCTGCGGCGCCGGGGGCGAGGTTTTGCAGAAACACATCGGCGCGCTCGACCAGGCGGGCGAGAATCTCCTTGGCGCGCGGGTGCTTGACATCGAGCGCCAGGCTCTCCTTGGAGCGGTTAACCCATACGAAATGGGACGACAGTCCATTCACGCTCTGATCGTAGCCGCGCGCCGCGTCGCCCCCGCCGGGACGCTCGATCTTGATCACCCGCGCGCCGAGCTCGGCCAGCTGGCGGGTGGTGAATGGGCCGGCGATCACCTGCTCGAGCGCGACTACGGTGACGCCGTCGAGCGGACGCATCACTCGAAGCTCACTTCCATGCCGTTGAGCGGCAAGCCCTCGAACGCGGTGCCCCAGGACTCGCCCGGTGCGACCGGGTGTGCGTCGGTCAGCGTGCCGGTGCTGACGATCTCGCCCGCGCGTAGGGGCGGCGCGTCGGTCTGGCGCGACAGGATCCCGACCAGGAACGCAAGCGCTTCGAGCGGGCTGCCCAGCACGTTGGCGCCGGTGCCCCGGTCCACCGCCCGGCCGCGCTTGCGCAATTCGACCTCGAGCGCGGGCAGGCGCACTTCGAGTCCGGCCAGATCGCGAACCGGGATCGGCGTGCCCACCACCAGGCGCCCGTGCAGTCCGTTGTCCGCGGTGCAGTCGGCGATCTTCAGCTTCCAGTCAGGATGATGGCACTGCACGATCTCGACCGAATGCGCGATCCATTCGATCGCGCCCAGCAGCGCCCCCGCCTCATGGCTGATGGGCGGCGCGGCTCTAAGACCGAAGCAGATCTCGGGCTCGATGCGCGGCTGCGCCAGGCCGGCGAGCGGCACCGTGGCGCGGTCGCCCCGCGCGAAGATCACGGTCCTGTCATAAAGTGCACCCCACATCGGCTCGTACACGCCGTAACGCGGCCAGAGGGTGCGGTTGGTGAACCCGATCTTGCGCCCGAGCAGCCTCCAGCCGCGCGCGAGGCGCGCCGCGTGCAGCCGCGCCGCGACGCGATAGCCTGCGGGGGCATCGAGTCCGGCATAGCGCTCGCTGAAGGGGGCGACGATGGCGCCCGAGTCGTTCAGCGAGAGCACTTCATCGGCGAGGTCGTCGATCCGCAATGGCTTGGCCACGTTGTGGTCTCTGCGCTGTGGCCGATTGTACAGGCCAGCCTTGCCACGGTTGCGGCGGCGCGCCATGCGTGCGAAATTCGAGCGCTGAGGGAGATCGCATGACGGTATCGGCAATGAATCACTTCACCATCCTCACCGCGGACGTGGACGCGACGCTTGCGTTCTATGCCGAGTTCCTGGGGCTGCGCGCGGGACCGCGCCCGCCTTTCAGCTTTCCCGGGGCATGGCTGTACGCGCCCGGCGGCAACGATCCGATCCTGCACGTCATCGGCGGGCGTCGCGGGGAGGAGCTGGTCAAAGGCGTGATCGACCACATGGCATTCACCGGGCGCGGGCTGGCAGACACCGTAGCGAGGCTCGAAACGAAGGACGTGCAGCATGAGCTGAGGAGGTTGCCCGAATACGGCACCTGGCAGCTGTTCTTTCACGATCCGAACGGCGCCAAGGTCGAGATCGACTTCGACGCCGCGGAACCGGGACCGGTTTGAACCTGCCCGATCTGCTGCAGCGCATCCTCGGCGCGGTGCTCGGCATCGCGCTTTTTATTGCCGCATTCGTCTTCGCCTCGGTGCTGCTCGCGATCGCTGCGACCGCCGCGCTGCTGATCTGGGGCTGGCTGTGGTGGCGCACGCGCGAAATCCGGCGTGCCGCGCGCGAAGGCGAGAACGTGACGATCGAGGGAGAGTACCGCGTGGAACGCGAAACGCGCCGGCTCGACGGAGAATAGGGCGCCGACCGGTCTTCTTAGACCACCCGCGTCAGCACCGGCTTGCCGGCGAAGTGCAGGCGTAGGTTCTCGACCTGCAGGTCGCCCATCGCGCCGCGCGTTTCGTTGGTGGCGCTGCCGACGTGCGGCAGGATCACCGCGTTGTCGAGCGCGAAGAACTCGGGCGAGATCCGCGGCTCGTTCGCGAACACGTCCAGGCCCGCGCCGGCGATCTTGCCCGCCTTCAGGTGCTCGAGCAGCACCGGCTCGTCGACCACGGAGCCGCGCGCGATGTTGACCACGTAGCCCTTCGGCCCGAGCGCAGCGAGCACCTTGGCGCCGACCAGCGCCTTCGTGCCGGCGCCGCCCGGCGTGGCGATCATCAGCACGTCCGAGTTGCGCGCGAGCGCGACCGCGTCGCCGTCGTAGGGGTAGGCGATGTCCTTCCTGCTGCGGTTGTGGTAGCGGATCCTCATGCCGAAGGCGAGCGCCCGTTTCGCGATCGCCTCGCCGATGCGCCCCAGCCCGAGCACGCCCATGGTCTTGCCGCCGAGCGAAGTCGTCTTTTCGTAGTCGCCGCGCGTCGCCCAGTACCCCGAGCGGAGATACGCTTCCGACTGCGGGAACTTGCGCATCACGTTGAGCGTGAGCGCCATCGCCGTGTCGGCGACGCAATCGTTCAGCACGTCGGGCGTGTTGGTGACGATGATGCCGCGCTTCTTCGCCGCATCGAGATCGATCGCGTCGACGCCGACCCCGAAGTTGGAGATCAACTCGAGCTTGGGCAGCGCGTCCATCAGCTTTGCGTTGGCGCCCGCGGCGCCGAAAGTCGCAAGCGCGCGCACCTTGGGAGCAAGCTGCTTGAGGAACGCTTCGCGGTCGGCCGCCTCGTACAGCCTGTGGCAGGTGAACTCTTGCTCTAGGATCACCTGGGTCGGCGGGAAGATGCCGGTGGTCAGGACGATATCGGGCTTCATGCGGGTCGTTCTCGGTGCTTGAATTTCTCGGCCAGGGCGTCTGCGCCGCGGGCCAAGATGCCGACGTCGGCGCCCACGGCGCAGAACAGGCAGCCGGCGCCGATCATGCGCCTTGCGTCCGCCTCGACCGGGGAAAGATACCCCGGCGCCTTGCCCGCCTTGCGGATGCGGCGCATGGCCTCCTCGATCAGCGGCATGACCGCAGGGTTTGCAGTCTCGCCCGTATAGCCCATCGAGGCGTGCAGGTCGGCCGGGCCGATGAACACGCCGTCGACGCCGTCGATCGCGCAGATCGCCTCCAGCTGGTCGAGCGCGGGCTTGGTCTCGACCTGCACCAGCACACACAGCTCCTCCTGCGCGCGTTTGGCGTAGTCCTTTACCCGCCCGAAGCGCGAGGCGCGCGTGGTGCCGGCGACTCCGCGCACGCCCGCTGGCGGATAGCGCGTCGCCGCGACCGCGGCCTTCGCTTCCTCGGCGCTGCATACGTAGGGCACGAGCAGCGATTGGGCGCCGATGTCGAGTACGCGCTTGATCGTGACCATGTCGTTCCAGGGCACGCGCACGATCGGCGCGCTGGAGTAGGGCGCGGCCGCCTGCAGCTGCGTCAGCAGGCTCTCCAGGTCGTTCGGCGAATGCTCGCTGTCGAGCAGGATCCAGTCGAAGCCAGCGCCGGCGATCACCTCGACGCTGTAGCTCGACGACAGGCTCGACCACAGGCCGATCTGCGTCTTGCCGGCCTTGAGCGCGCGTTTGAAGGCGTTTTGCGGCATATCCATGCTCGTTCCCGGGGGCAAAAAGAGTTGATTATCCGGCAACTACGCGGCTCAGTGGATTTCCGGTTCGAGCGTCGGCGCGGTGCCTTCCAGGAAGTCGAAGTCGCAGCCCTGATCGGCCTGGCCGATGTGCTGCGAGAACACTGCACCGTAGCCGCGCGCGTATTTGCGCGGGGGCTGCGCCCACGCCTTGCGGCGCCGCTGCAGCTCGGCCTCGGGGACCTTCAGCTCGAGCGTGCGGCGCTCGACGTCCAGCCCGATCGGGTCGCCGTTCTCGACCAGCGCGAGCGGTCCGCCGACGAAGGACTCGGGCGCTACGTGCAGCACGCAGGTGCCGTAGCTGGTACCGCTCATGCGCGCATCCGACACGCGCACCATGTCCTTCACGCCCTGTCTGAGCAGCTTCTTGGGCACCGGCAGCATGCCCCACTCCGGCATGCCCGGGCCGCCGAGCGGCCCGCCGTTCTTCAGCACCAGGACCGAGTCGGCGTCGGCCTCGAGGTCGTCGCGGTCGATTCGCGCGGCCATGTCGTTGTAGTCCTCGAATACCACCGCGCGTCCGGTGTGCCGCAGCAGATGCGGGCTCGCCGCGCTTGCCTTGATCACCGCCCCGTCGGGCGCCAGGCTGCCGCGCAGCACGACGATGCCGCCTGCGGCCTTGAGCGGGTTGGCGCGCGGCCGGATGACCTCCGGGTTCTGGATCGCCGCGCCGGTTAGATTCTCGCCCAGCGTGGCGCCGTTCACCGTCCGCGCATCGAGGCGCAGCAGGTCCTTGATCTCGGCCAGCATCGCGCGCAGCCCGCCGGCATAGTAGAAGTCCTCCATCAGGAATTCGGCGCCCGAGGGCCGGATATTGGCGAGCACGGGCGTCCGGGCCGAGATTTCGTTGAAGCGCTCGAGCGGCAGTTTCAGGCCCGCGCGCCCGGCCATCGCCACGAGGTGGACAATCGCGTTGGTCGAGCCGCCGAGCGCCATCAGGGTCGTGATCGCGTTGTCGAATGCCTCGGTGGTCAGGATGTCGCGTGGCTTGAGGTCCTGCCAAACCATCTCGACGATGCGCCTGCCGCTGAGACTCGCCATGCGCGAGTGATTGGAGTCGACCGCGGGAATCGAGGCGGCGCCGGGCAGTGTCAGCCCGAGGCTTTCGGCGAGCGACATCATCGTGGCCGCAGTTCCCATCGTCATGCAGGTGCCGGCGGAGCGCGCGATGCCGTCCTCGATCTCCTGCCAGTCGCGCTCGCCGATGCGGCCGGCGCGCAGCTGGTCCCAGTACTTCCAGGTGTCCGAGCCGGAGCCGAGCGTCTTGCCGTGCCAGTAGCCCCTCAGCATCGGCCCGGCCGGCATGTAGATCGCGGGTATGTTCATGCTGGTGGCGCCCATGATCAGCGCCGGGGTGGTCTTGTCGCAACCGCCCATCAGCACCGCGCCGTCGGCTGGGTAGGAGCGCAGCAGCTCCTCGGTCTCCATGGCGAGAAAGTTGCGGTACATCATGGTGGTCGGCTTTTGCATCGTCTCGGCCAGCGCCATGGCCGGCATCTCGAGCGGAAAGCCGCCTGCCTGCCAGACGCCGCGCTTGACTTCCTCCACCCTCTGCTTGAAGTGGGTGTGGCAGTGGTTGATGTCCGACCAAGTGTTGATGATCGCGATCACCGGCTTGCCCTGGTAGTCGCTGCGGTCGTAGCCCATCTGCGCGGTGCGCGAGCGGTGGCCGAACGAGCGCAGGTCCTTGACGCCGTACCAGCGGTGGCTGCGCAGGTCCTCGGGCTTTTTCTTCATGGGGCTGTCTCCTTTGTTCGGCATTTTAAACGCGCCTCTCCGGGGCGGGCGACGCCGGGGTACACTTTGCGCCCTCTCTTCTTTTCACCCTGACATCATGGCGGAATCCCACGTTTTTCAGGCCAAGGCGCTAGAGCGGGCGATCTCCGCCATTGTCGCGGCCGGCGGCAGCGAGCCGCGCGAGGCGCAACTCGTCTCCTCCAACCTGCTGATGGCCAACCTGAGCGGGCACGACTCGCACGGCGTGGGCATGATCCCGCGCTATATCGAGTCGCTGAAGGAGGGCGGGCTACAGCCCAACCGCCACCCGCAGGTCAAATTCGACGGCGGTGCGCTGCTCGCGCTCGACGGCCAGGCAGGCTACGGCCAGGTGATCGGGCTCGAGGCTACCGACATGGCGATTGCGCGCGCGAAGCAGCACGGCGTGTGCGTGATGGCGCTCGCCAACGCGCATCACCTTTGCCGCATCGGGCAATGGGCCGAGCAGGCGGTGGCGCAGGGGCTTGTGTCGATCAGTTTCGTCAACGTGATTTCGCGCCCGATCGTCGCGCCGTTCGGCGGCAGCGACGCGCGCTTCGGCACCAATCCCTGCACTATCGGCATTCCGCTCCCCGGCCAGCCGCCGATGATCCTCGACATGGCGACCAGCGCGGTGGCGCAGGGCAAGATCCGCGTCGCTTACAACAAGGGGGAGAAAGTCGCGCCCGGCCTGCTGATCGACGACAAGGGCAATCCCACTGTCGAGCCGCGCTACGGCGTGATCGAGCCGTTCGGCGCGCTGACCACGATGGGGCTACACAAGGGCTACGGCCTGGCGGTCGCCTGCGAGCTGCTCGGCGGCGCGCTCTCGGGCGGCGGCACCCAGCATACCGGTGAGCGCAGCAAGAAGCGCGTGCTGAACGGCATGCTCTCGATCCTGATCGATCCCGCCAGGCTCGGCACGGCGGAGTTCTTCGGCCGCGAGGCGGGGTTGTTCATCGACTGGCTCAAGCAGTCCCCGCCCGCGCCCGGCTTCGACAGGGTACGCATTGCCGGCGACCCCGAGCGCGAGACACGCGTCGAGCGCGGCCGTGAGGGCATCGCGGTCGATGCAACTACCTGGCGGGACATCTTGGCCGCGGGCGAGAAGGTCGGCCTGGCGGCTGAGCAAACCGAGCGCGCCGCGCGCGGTTAGCCCCGCGCGAGGTCGGTTGCGTTCGCGAGCAGCGCCTTGTCGCCGCGCAGCTTGAACTTGGCGACACGGTGCGTCGCGGTCTGCGGCAGTGAGTCGACGAAGGCTACGTAGCGCGGCACCTTGATCGGCGCCAGGCGCTGTGCGCACCAGTCGGCGATCTCCCGCGCGCTGAGCTCGACGCCGGCCTTGCGCACCACCGCGAGCAGGATCTCGTCCTCGCCCAGCTCGGAGGGCACCGGGATCGCGGCGCACTGCACTACCGCGGGGTGATCGCCCGCCACGCGGTCGATCTCGGCGCCAGAGATGTTCTCGCCGCGCCGGCGGATGATGTCTTTCTTGCGCGCGACGAAATAGTAGTAGCCGTCCGTGTCGCGCCGCACCAGGTCGCCGGTGGCGAACCAGCCGTCGTGCATCGCGGCCGCAGTCTGCTCGGGATCCTTGTAGTAGCCCTGCATCAGGATCGGAGTTCGCACCCACAGCTCGCCTTGCGCCCCGTCGGGCAGGTCGCGGCCCTCGTCGTCGACCACGCGCAGCTCGGCGAACTTTACTTTCGGGTCCGGATGCGTGGCTGCCTTGCCCATGCTGAGCGGCCGCTTCTCGCCGTCGTAGGGGTTGTTGCACGCGCCGGGGATCTCGGTCATGCCGTAGCCCTCGATCAGCACCGGCACGCCGAACTCCTCGCGGAAGCTGCGCTCCAGGCCCGGCGTGATCGGAGCGCCATAGACCACCCGCAGCCGGTGTCCAGGGACGAACTCGCTGCGCGGCCGGCGCGCGAGGATGTTGCCCACTGCGGCGATGATGTTGACCTGGGTCGCCCCGCTCGCGGCCACGGTCTGCCAGAACTGCGAGGCGGAGAATTTCGGCACCAGCGCCATGCTCGCGCCAGCGGCGAAGGTGCCGGCGACCGTGTAGAAGAGCGCATTGATGTGGAACATCGGCAGGACGCACAGCAGGCGGTCTTCGGGCTGCAGCCACATGCGCGCAACGAAGCCTTCGCCCGCGATGACGAAGCTGCGCTGGCTGTGCATCACGCCCTTCGGAAAGCCGGTGGTGCCCGAGGTGTAGAGCATCAGGCAGGTGGCATCGGCCGCCGGCTCGGGCGGCAGCTCATGCGCCGGCGCTTGGGCGATGAGCTCGTCGAAGCGCGGCACGCTGCGGGCTTCGCCTTCGAGCATGAAGAACCAGGCCGGGTGGGCGAGGGGCTGGGCAGCCGCGCATGCGGTCTCGAGAGCCGCCGGCACCACAGCGACCGCGCGCACCTCAGCGTGCCGCAGGATGTAGCCCGCTTCCCGCGCCCCGAACTCCGGATTGACCGGCACCAGGATCGCGCCCAGGCGCGCGAGCGCGAACAACAGAACGACATAATCGGCGCTGTTGGTCGCCATCGCGCCGACGCGGTCGCCTGCGCCGATGCCGCGTGCGGCGAGCGCGCGCGCGGCGGCCTCCACGCGCCGCGCGAACGCGGCGTAGCTGATCTCGTGCCCCTGGTACCAGAGCAGCGTGCGTGCCCCGGCGTCGCGCGTGCGGCTCGCGAGCAAGCCGCCGAGCGTGAAGCCGTGCAGGGGATAGCGCTGCAGGACGGCGAGCGGCGAATGCATATCGCCGCGCAAGGTAGCACGGCGCTGCCAGCTCGTTCGAGCCGCTCCGATACTCCTAAGAAGTCACTTCTAGTCGGATTTATAACTACATGAATAATAATACCATTTTCTTCTAGAATTGATATCCTAATTTCGCTCTAAGTCTTTGTCCCATCAAGAAAAATTCCCTGCCATCTGCTTGACCTGAAGATTTCTTTCCCCTACAGTGGGAAAACGTAGAAAAAAGTGGCGAATTGCGGAGTTTGGCGCTTCGCTCGCAGCTCGCCGGGGAAAAACGGGCCATGGGTGGGACATTTCACGGGGCAACTGTCATCACGCTGGACGCGAAGGGCCGCCTGGCTGTCCCGACGCGCCATCGTGAGGCGCTGCTCGAAGGCGCCAGCGCCCTGGTGCTCACCGCGCACCCCGAGGGCTGCTTGCTGATCTACCCCGAGTCCGCGTGGGAACCGGTGCGGGCCAAGGTCGAGACCTTTCCCAGCTTCAATCCGCAGGCAAGCTGGTGGAAGCGGTTGCTGCTCGGCATGGAAGAGCATGTCGCGCCCGACGGCTCGGGGCGCGTGCTGCTGCCGGCGGCCCTGCGGCTGCACGCCAAGCTCGAACGCGAAGCGATGATGGTCGGTCAGGGCGCCTACTTCGAGCTCTGGGACAGCGGCGTGTGGAGCACAAAGCTCGCCGGTGCCCTCTCCGGTACGGGCGCGCCGCCGCCCGGCATGGAGGATTTCTCGCTGTGACGGCGGGAGCGAACGATGGGCGCCCAGACGCTCACGCATCGCGCCGTTCTCCTCTCCGAGGCCATCGAGGCGCTTGCCGTGCGGCCGGACGGGACCTATGTCGACGCAAGCTTCGGCCGCGGCGGCCACAGCCGCGCGATTCTCGAGCGGCTGGGCTCCGGCGGCCGACTGATCGCGATCGATCGGGATCTGCAGGCGGTCGCCGCGGCGCGCGCGATCACCGATCCCAGGTTCCAGGTCTGGCACGCGCCCATGAGCGAGCTGCCCGCCGTGCTCGAGGCGGCCGGCGCGCCGCTGATGGACGGGATGCTGCTCGACCTCGGCATGTCGTCACCGCAGCTCGACGATCCCGCGCGCGGGTTCTCGTTCCGCGCCGACGGTCCGCTCGACATGCGCATGGATACCAGCCGCGGGCAGACCGCGGCGCAGTGGCTTGCAGCCGCTACCGAGCGGCAGATCAGGGAGGGGATAGGGGACTATGGCGAAGAACGGTTTGCTAAACAGATTGCAAAGGCGATTGTTGCTGCTCGCGAACGCGAGCCCATCGTCCGCACCAAGCAACTTGCCGATATCGTGGGTGCGGCGGTCCGCACACGCGAACCGGGCCAGGATCCGGCGACGCGCACCTTTCAGGCTCTACGGATTCTCGTCAATCGGGAGCTTCAGGAAGTGTCGCTGACGCTTCCTTTGGCGCTGGCGCACCTCGCCCCGGGAGGGCGGCTGGCGGTGATCAGCTTCCATTCCCTCGAGGACCGCATCGTCAAACGCTTCATGCGCGCCACCTCGCGCGCCGACCTGCCGCGGGATTTGCCCATCCGCGCCAGGGAAATGCCACAAATGCCGTTGAGAATCATCGGCCGTGCCATACGCGCCTCGGCCGCCGAAATCGCGGCGAATCCGCGCGCGCGCAGCGCAACGCTGCGCGTCGCCGAGCGCACGGGCGCATCTCTCGACCCGTCGCTCCTTGACCGAATCGAGCCCGACGCGTGGCGAAGCTGAACCTTCTCCTCCTCCTGGTTCTCGTCGTCTGCGCGCTCGGGCTCGTCACCTCGCAGCACAAGGCGCGCAAGCTGTTCTCGGATCTCGACCGCGAGCAGCAGCGCGAGCGCCAGCTGGACGTCGTGTACGGCCAGCTGCAGCTCGAGGCGAGCACCTGGGGTCTGCACACGCGCGTGAGCAAGATCGCCTCAGGCACGCTCGGCATGCACGTACCCGACCCGCGCCGCGTCGTCGTGGTCACGCGCCCGGCGGAGGGCAAGCCGTGAGCCTCGCCGCTGCCCCGGCGCTGGTGCGCCTGCCGGTGTGGCGCGCGCGCTTCGTGCTCGCCGCGTTCGTCTTAGCGTTCATCGTGCTTGCCGGGCGCTCGGTGTACCTGCAGGCGATGAAGACCGGCTTCCTGCAGGAGCAGGGTGAGGCGCGCTATTCGCGCGTGATGGAGATTCCGGCGACTCGCGGGCGCATTCTCGACCGCAACGGCGAGGCGCTCGCGGTCTCGACCCCGGTCAAGTCTATCTGGATCATCCCGGAGGACGTCAAGGCGAGCCGGGCGCAGAAGAAGCGGCTCGCGGCGTTGCTCGGACTGGACGCGCGCGAGTTGGACCAGAAGCTGGCCGAGACCTCGCATGATTTCGTGTACCTCAAGCGCCAGATCGCACCCGACACCGCGGATAAGGTCGAGGCATTAGGTATCCCCGGCGTCTATCTGCAGCGCGAATACCGGCGCTACTACCCGGGCGGCGAAGTGACTGCTCACCTGATCGGCTTTACGGGCGTGGACGACACGGGCCAGGAGGGGGTCGAGCTCGCCTTCCAGTCGAGCCTAGCCGGCCGGCCCGGCAGCCGACGCGTGATCAAGGACCGCCTGGGACGCATCGTCGAGGACGTCGAATCGATCCGCGCCGCGCAGGACGGCCACGACCTGACCTTGTCGATCGACAGCAAGATCCAGAGCATTGCCTACAGCGCGCTGACAAGCGCGGTCGCGTCCCACGGCGCCAAGGCCGGCGCGATCGTGGCCATCGACGTGCGCACCGGCGAGATCCTGGCGCTCGCCAACGTGCCCTCGTACAACCCGAACAACCGTTCGCACCTGAGCGGGGCGCAGCTTCGCAACAGGGCGATCACCGACAGCTTCGAGCCAGGCTCGACGCTCAAGCCGTTCACGATCGCGGCGGCGCTCGAGCAGCACCGCATCGCGCCGTCGACCAGGATCCAGACCGCTCCCGGCAGGCTCACCATCGGTCGCTACACGATTCACGACGCGCATCCCGAATCGGTGCTGAGCGTCGCGCAGGTGATCCAGGTCTCATCCAACGTCGGCGCGGCGAAGATTGCGCTCGAGCTGCCGCGCGAGCAGATGTGGAAGATGTTCGAGCGTGTGGGGTTCGGCGCTCCGCCGCAGCTTCGATTCCCTGGCGAGGCGAGCGGTAAGGTGCGGCCGTGGCAGACCTGGCGCCCGATCGAGCAGGCGACGATGGCCTACGGCCACGGCATTTCGGTCAGCCTGCTGCAGTTGGCGCATGCCTACACGATATTCGCGCGCGACGGCGTGCTCGTGCCGCTGACGCTGGTGCGCACCGCTACTCCGGTGCAGGGCGTGCGCGTGATCTCGGCCAGCACCGCGCGCGAGATTCGCGACATGCTCGAGCTAGCGGTGCAGCCGGGGGGCACCGGTCCGCGCGCGCGCATCGTCGGCTGGCGCGTCGCCGGCAAGACCGGCACCGCGCACAAGCAGCAAGACGGCGGCTACGCGCCTGACAAGTACATCGCGTCGTTCGTTGGTTTCGCGCCCGCGTCGGCACCGCGCCTGGTGATCGCGGTGATGATCGATCAACCTGCGGGCAGCGAGTACTACGGCGGCCTGGTGGCAGCGCCCGTGTTCGCGCAAGTGATGCAGGGCGCGCTGCGCCTGCTCAACGTGCCGCACGACGCGCCGCTCGAGCCGCTCGACCAGCCGGGCGGGAGCGATGACGCAAAGGAGGGAACGTGATTCGCGACCTGGTGCTCGCCTTGGTCGCGGTGGTTTGGCAGCGCAACGGGTGCTGGGCGGACAGGTGGGCGCTAAGACAATCGACGTGTTTGGGCGTCTCGCCGAACAGGGCGCGATGATCGGTCGGCTCGTCTCGGACAGCCGCAAGTGCGCGCCGGGTGTCGCGTTCTTCGCCTATCCGGGCGAGGCGGCGGACGGCCGGCGCTACATTGCGGATGCAATCCGGCGCGGCGCGTCGGCGGTCGTGTGGGAGGCGCAGGGCTTCGCCTGGGATTCGGCCTGGCGCGTGCCGAACGTCGGCGTGAGCGGCCTCAAGCGCCAGGCGGGCGAGCTGGCGCACGAGTTCTACGGCCGACCGTCTGAGTCGATGTGGGTCTGCGGCGTCACCGGGACCAACGGCAAGACTTCGTGCACGCAGTGGATCGCCTCTCTGCTCACGCTCGAGGGCACGCGCGCGGGTGTGATCGGCACGCTCGGCAGCGGCTTCCCCGAAGCGCTGTCGGCGCTCGGCAATACGACGCCCGACGCGCTCGAGCTGCACCGTGTGCTGGCTGAATTGAAGCGCGAGGGCGCGGCGGCCGCCGCCATGGAAGTGTCCTCGCATGGCCTTTCGCAAGGCAGAGTCAACGGCGTCGCCTTCGATTGCGCGCTGTTCACCAACCTGTCGCACGATCATCTCGATTACCACGGATCGATGGACGCTTACGGCGCGGCGAAGGCTTCGCTGTTCGACATGCCGGGCCTGCAGTCCGCGGTGCTCAACCTCGACGACGTCCTTGGTGTGCAGCTCGCGCAGCGACTCGCCGCGCGCGGCCAGCGCACGATCGGCTACGCGCTTTCGCTCTCGTCGCTGGCGCCCGGCGTGGTGAGCGAATTCGTCGCGGCGCGTGACGTTTCGGTGGATGGCGACGGAATGAGCGTTGCGCTCGTTACCAGCTGGGGCGACGCGCGGACCCGCATCAACCAGCTCGGCCGATTCAACGTATCGAACGCGCTCGGGGTGCTCGGTTGCCTGCTCGCCTATGGCATCGCCTTCGAGCGCGCCGTCCAGCTGCTCGGCGCGCTGCCGCCCGTCCCCGGTCGCATGCAGCGGGTCACGGCCCCAGGCAAGCCGCTGGTAGTGGTCGACTACGCGCACACGCCGGACGCGCTGGAGAAGGTGCTGCAGGCGCTGCGGCCGGTCGCCGACGCCCGCGGCGGCACGCTGGTAGCCGTGTTCGGCGCGGGCGGCGATCGCGATCCGGCCAAGCGGCCGATAATGGGCGAAATCGCCTCGCGGCTCGCCGGGCGCGTGTGGCTGACCTCCGACAACCCGCGCAGCGAGGATCCGCAGGCGATCCTCGCGGCGATCCGCGCCGGCGTCAGTGCCGCGCACGAGCTCGAGCCAGACCGTGCGACGGCGATCGCGCGCGCGATAGGCCAGGCTTCGGCCGCCGATGTGATTTTGATCGCGGGCAAGGGGCACGAGAGCTATCAGGAGATCTCCGGCAGGCGCCTGGCGTTCTCCGACGTGGCCGCGGCCGAGTCGGCCCTTGCGCAATGGAGCGCGCGATGATGCGTCTCGCCGAGGCGGCGCAACTGCTCGCTGCACGCCGCGCGGGCGCCGATATCGGCTTCAGCGCGGTCTCGACCGATAGCCGCGCGCTCACGGGCGGCGAGCTGTTCGTAGCGCTGCGCGGGGAGCGCTTCGACGGCCACGCCTTCCTCGCGGCCGCCAAGGCGGCGGGCGCCGCGGCGGCGATGGTCGACGAGCAGTACGCCGGCCCGGCGCCGCTGCCGCTGATCGCTGTGCCCGATACCCGGCGCGCCCTGGGCGCGCTCGCGCAGCACTGGCGCGCGCGCTTCTCGCCCGTGCTGGTGGCGGTGACGGGCTCCAACGGCAAGACGACCACCAAGGAGATGCTGGCGGCGATCCTGCGCCGGCATTGCGGTGACGAAGCGGTGCTCGCAACCACGGGCAACTTGAACAACGACATCGGCGTGCCGCTGACCCTATTGCGGCTGCGGCAGGCGCACCGCTACTGCGCAATCGAGCTCGGCATGAATCACAGGGGCGAGATTGCCTACCTGGCCGGGATCGCCCGCCCGACCATCGCGCTGGTCAACAACGCGCAACGAGAGCACCTGGAGTTCATGGGCTCGGTGGCGGAGGTCGCGGCCGAGAACGCGAGCGTCTACGGCGCGCTGCCCGCGGACGGCGTCGCGGTGGTGAACGCCGACGACCCGCATGCGGCGCTGTTTCGCCGCGCGGCGGGCGGGCGGCGGGTGATCGATTTCGGGCTCGAGGCGCCGGCCGCAATCCGCGGCGGCTACGCCCTCAAGCCGCTTGCGAGCGAGCTGCGCCTGCGTACCCCCGCAGGCGAAACGCGCGCCACGCTCGCCATCCCCGGCCTGCACAACGTGCGCAACGCGCTCGCGGCCTGCGCCTGCGCACACGCGGCCGGCGTGCCCGCGTCAACGATCGGCGCCGGGCTGGCGCTCTTTCGTCCCTACAGCGGGCGGCTGCAGGTCAAGCGCACGGCTTCCGGCGCGACCGTGATCGACGACAGCTACAACGCAAATCCGGACTCGGTGCGGGCGGCCATCGACGTGCTGGCGGCCGCCGGCGGCAAGACCGTGCTGGTGCTCGGCGACATGGGCGAAGTGGGCGACATGGGGCCGGATTTCCACCTCGAGGTCGGGCGCTATGCGCGCGAGCGCGGCATCGACGCTCTGTACGCGCTGGGCGAGATGACGGCCCACTCGACCGCCGGTTTCGGGGACGGCGCGCGTCATTTCGCTTCGATGGATGGCCTGATCGAGGCCGCGCGCGCCGTGGCCGGCGCGGGCGCGACAGTGCTGGTAAAGGGCTCGCGCTTCATGCGCATGGAGCGCGCCGTCGCGGCGCTCACCGGCGCGCCGGTGAGCGAGGGGGCGCACTGATGCTGCTGGAGATCGCGCACTGGCTGGCGAAGGACGTGCGGCTGTTCAATGTCTTCAACTACATCACGTTGCGCGCCGTGTTCGCGTGCCTCACCGCGCTCGCGATCTCGCTCGTGCTCGGTCCGCTCGTGATTCGCAGGCTGACCACCTACAAGATCGGCCAGTCGGTGCGCGATGACGGGCCCAAGTCGCACCTCACCAAGGCCGGCACGCCGACCATGGGCGGGGCGCTCATACTGCTTTCGATCGGGATCACCACGTTGCTGTGGGGTGACCTGTCCAACGCCTTTCTCTGGGTCGTGCTGCTGGTCACCATGGCGTTCGGCGCGATCGGCTGGATCGACGACTACCGCAAGGTGGTACACCACAACCCGAAGGGACTGTCGGCCAAGGCCAAGTTCTTCTGGCAATCGGTGATCGGCGTCGGTGCGGCCTGCGCGCTCGCCTGGCTCGCGCGCGGTACTCCGGCGCTCACCGAGCTGATCGTGCCGTTCTTCAAGCATGTCGCCTACCCGCTCGGCGCTGTGGGCTTCATCGTGCTGGCGTACTTCGTGATCGTCGGCGCATCGAACGCCGTCAATCTGACCGACGGCCTGGACGGCCTCGCGATCATGCCGACGGTGATGGTCGGCAGCGCGCTCGGCATTTTCGCCTACGTCGCCGGTCACGTCGTGTTCTCCAAGTACCTCGGCCTGCCGCACATTCCTGGCGCGGGCGAGCTGACCGTGTTCTGCGGCGCGCTCGCCGGTGCAGGGCTCGGCTTCCTGTGGTTCAACGCCTACCCGGCGGAAGTGTTCATGGGCGACGTCGGCGCGCTCGCGCTCGGCGCGGCGCTTGGCACGATCGCCGTGATCGTGCGCCAGGAGGTGGTGCTGTTCATCATGGGCGGCGTGTTCGTCGCCGAGACGCTCTCGGTGATGATCCAGGTGCTGTACTTCAAGGCGAGCGGTGGCAAGCGCATCTTTCGCATGGCGCCGCTGCACCACCACTACGAGCTCGAGGGCTGGAAGGAAAGCCAGGTCGTGGTCCGGTTCTGGATCATCACCATGATGCTGGTCCTGTTCGGCCTTTCGACCCTGAAGCTGCGGTGACCATGTCGATGCGCCCGCCGCTGTTCAGCCTGCTGCCCCGCCCGCGACCGATGGCGCTGGCGGGCAGGCGCGTGCTGGTGCTGGGTCTGGGCGACACCGGGCTCGCGGTCGCGCGCTGGGCGACGCGCCAGGGCGCGCGCGCGCGCGTCGCCGACACCCGCCAGGTGCCGCCGCGCGCGCCGGACCTGGCAGCCGCCGAGCTGGTGACCGGCACGTTCGGCGCCGGACTGCTGCATGGGGTCGACCTGGTGTGCATCAGCCCGGGCCTCGCGCTGTCCGAGCCCGTGGTGCAGGAGGCGCTTGCGCGCGGCATCCCGCTGGTGGGCGAAATCGAGCTGTTCGCCTGGCACGTTCGCGCCGCGCGCGATCGCGGGCGCGTCGTCGCGGTGACCGGCACCAACGGCAAGACCACGGTGAGCGCGCTCACCGGCCACCTGCTGCGATCCGCCGGCATCGATTGCGAGGTCGCCGGCAACATCGGTCCCGCGGCGCTCGAGGCGCTCATGCGGCGCCTGGACGCTGCGCGCCCGCCCGCGGTGTGGGTGCTCGAGCTCTCCAGCTATCAGCTCGAGACCACCTGGTCGCTCGCGCCCGACGCGGCGGCGATGCTCAACCTGTCCGAGGATCACCTCGACCGCTACTCGGACCTGGCCGAGTACGGTGCGGCCAAGGCGCGCGTGTTCCAGGGCGAGGGCGTGCAGGTGCTCAACCGCGACGACCGGCGCTCCGCGGCGCTCGCACTGCCGGGCCGGCGGCGCGTCAGCTTCGGCCTCGACGCGCCCCCTGGGCCGGAAGACTTCGGCATCGTCTCGCGCGCCGGGCGCAATTGGCTGGCGCAGGGCGACGTCGCTCTGATCGAGGCCGGCGCACTGCCGATCCACGGCTGGCACAACGCGTCCAACGCGCTCGCCGCGGCGGCCCTCGCGCGTGCGGTGGGTGCCGGCCACGAGCCGATCGGCGAGGGCCTGCGCACATTCAAGGGCCTGCCGCATCGCCTGCAGCAGGTCGCGCTGCGGGGAGGCGTGGCCTGGTACGACGATTCCAAGGGCACCAACGTCGGCGCGACGATCGCGGCCCTGCGCGGCCTTGCGCGCAGCGTCGTGTTGATCGCGGGCGGCGACGGCAAGGGCCAGGACTTCGCGCCGCTGGCCGGGCCGGTAGCCGAGCGCGCGCGCAGGGTGCTGTTGATCGGACGCGACGCGCCGCTGATCGCGCGCGCGCTCGCGCCGAGCGGAGTACCGCTCGAGCCCTGCGACTCGCTCGAGCGGGCAGTCGAGCGCGCCGCCGCCTGCGCGCAGCCGGGCGATGCGGTGCTGCTGTCGCCGGCCTGCGCGAGCTTCGACATGTTCCGCGACTACCGCCACCGGGGCGACGTGTTCGCCGCCGCGGTCAGGGGGCTGGCGAATGGCTAGCTACGTCTTTGCGCAGAGCACGCCCATGGCGGAGTACGACCGTTCGCTCGCCTGGGCCGCGCTGCTGCTCGCCGCCGGCGGCCTGGTGATGGTGTACTCAGCCTCGATCGAGACCGCTGCCTCGAGCCGCTACACGGGCGACAATTCGGCCTACTTCCTGGTGCGCCAGGCGATCTTCCTTGGCGTGGCGCTGTTCGCGGCGACGCTCGTATTCCTGGTCCCGGTCCGCCTGTGGCAGAAGGCGGCGCCCTGGCTGTTCGCCGGGGGCGTGCTGCTCCTGGTGCTGGTGCTGGTGCCCGGCATCGGGCGCGAAGTGAACGGTGCGCGGCGCTGGCTCAACCTGCGCGCGTTCAACATCCAGCCCTCGGAGCTGATGAAGCTCGGTGCGGTGCTCTACGCGGCGGACTACACGGTGCGCAAGCACGCGGTACTAAAGAGCTTCAAGAAGGGGCTGCTGCCGATGCTCGGCGTGATGCTGCTGGTGTCCTGGCTGCTGCTGCGCGAGCCCGACTTCGGTGCTTTCGTCGTCATCGCAATCACCACCTTCGGCATGATCTTCCTCGGCGGCATGAACGGCCGCCACTTCGCGCTGCTGGTGGTCATGTTGGCGGTCGGTTTCGCCGGGCTGGTGCTGTCCTCGCCCTACCGAATGCACCGCATCTTCGGCTTCATGGACCCGTGGAACGACGCTTACGGCACCGGCTACCAGCTGTCGCACGCGCTGATCGCCTTCGGCCGTGGTGAGTGGTTCGGCGTCGGGCTGGGCGCCAGCGTCGAGAAGCTGCACTACCTGCCCGAGGCGCACACCGATTTTCTGCTCGCGGTGATCGCCGAGGAGCTCGGCTTCGTCGGCGTGGCGGTCGTGATCGCGCTGTTCGGCTGGATCGTGTTCCGCGCCTTCCTGATCGGCCGCCAGGCGGCGCTGCGCGAGCGCCACTTCGCCGCCCTCGCGGCGCAGGGCATCGGGGTGTGGATCGGCTTCCAGGCGGCCATCAACATGGGCGTGAACATGGGGCTGCTGCCCACCAAGGGGCTGACCCTGCCGCTG
>Ga0335081_10002300_pt1 | contig 30069 bp, 16 predicted proteins | sample Lox_Sample_35_FD_206713 | JGI IMG/M metagenome (GOLD analysis project Ga0335081, IMG submission 206713) | Soil microbial communities from Loxahatchee National Wildlife Refuge, Florida, United States - Lox_Sample_3.5 | ecosystem: Environmental > Terrestrial > Soil > Wetlands | place: USA...
CTATTCCTGTTTCGATTATCGGAAATACAATATCAAATAACGGGTGGGATGGGATTTACGTCAAGAATTGGAGCAACTCCATTGACACGATGTTGGTAATCGCAGGAAACAAGATACTGAACAACTGGAGAGGTGGGATATTTTCTTCAAGGGCTCTCATCGAAAACGACAGCATCGCCGGCAACCAGTACCCCATTGGTGTAATCGGGGAGCTTTCGCTCGCTGGCACTTCGACAGCGAACGGTAATTACTATTCTGACAACTATATAGCGAATAATCATTATAACGGTGTGATTGGAACCGAAAATTCAATTCAAGGCGTGCTGGGCGGAACATTTCCGCAAAGCGACACAACACACGTCATTAGCGTTTTGAGCAGTATCACAGTAGATCAAAACTCGGCACTTCAAATATTTCGCGGGACGATCCTCAAATTCAATGGCAACTATAGCTTCAACGTAAATGGTGTTCTGAACGCGTGGGGGACAAATGTCAAGAAGGTGATCTTCACCGCCTGGACCGATGATTCGTACGGTGGGGATTCTAACGGTGATACAACAGCTTCTGTCCCTTCAAGCAACTCATGGAATGGGATTGACTTGCAAACACAATCCGGGGACACATCATCTATCGTGAATGCCATCGTGAGATATGCATCTAATGGCTTATATGTTAACAGCAACGGATGCGTTATAGATTCTAGTCTCATTGCAAATTGTTCGGCCTCCGGGATAACCATAAATGGTTCTTCGCCGACAATCATCAACAATGATATAGAATATGATAACTGGGGAATCTATGCTTCATATGGAAACTCAAACCCGCTAATTAGCGGTAACAGCATTCTCAATAATTCTAATGGCTTATACAATCAATCTTCTGGAATTATTACTGCCCAGAACAACTACTGGGGCTCCACATCGGGGCCATATGTTAACCAGGGGAGCGATCAGAATCTCAGTGGTACAGGAAATCCTATAAATGTCGGGCACGGAGTTATATATCGTCCGTTCCTGACTGCTCGGAACGGCGTTTTGATAGGTGATGTCAGCGGAAATGGGACAATCACTCCTTACGATGCCTCGCTTGTTCTTCAATACGTTGTCGGTGCAGACACGAGTCTCGCTCCTGCACAAATCAATGCAGCGGATGTCTCCGGCGACGGAACTGTCTCAGCGTATGACGCATCGCTCATTTTGCAATACTCCGTAGGACTCATTTCGGCGTTCCCAAGACTTGGCAAAATCGAAGGAAAGTCCAACCTTGCTTCAATATTCAGTTTGCGTCTGGAACCGGGACCGGAAACGGATCAAGTAGATCTTGTTTTCCACGTGAGCGGAGCGAACAACGTGTATTCTACTCAATTTGCGTTAAGCTTCGATTCAAATCAGGTAGTACCGGTGAGCTCTCTCACAACCGATGCCACACAGGGCATGACGATCATATGGCATGGCTGGCAAGACTCTCTCAGGGTAGCGCTTGCAGGAACAACCGCTACGAGTGGGGATAGCGATTGGGTACGGATCCGTTTCAAGGCATTCGGTAATCCCGGCAGTCTTACGTCTTCCATGTTCCACATTACATCCCTGCTACTCAATGAACAGAAAGTGACGACCGCCGCGAACAATAATGATGGAAAAACATTGCCGACGTCGTACGCGCTCTATCAGAATTATCCAAATCCGTTCAACCCTTCGACGACAATCCAGTACGATCTGCCGAAAACAAGTCTCGTCAAAGTCGCGATTTATAACCTGCTTGGCCAGGAGATATCGGTTTTGGTGAATGGTCAGCAAACTGCGGGACGGTACTCAGTAGTTTGGAATCCGGCGAGTGCCGCAACGGGAGTTTACTATTATGTTATCGATGCTACAGCCAATGGAAAGGAAGAGCTTCGGTCTGTAAAGAAAATGCTTTACCTGAAATAACGTGTACGTGAGGTATGAATTCAGTGCACATTTTAGGAAAAAAGGGCGAGACGGGAACCTAGGATGAAGACATTGACAGGGCTTCTGAAACCGGCGGAGACTTGTGCGCTCCGCGCGAATGACCGAGCCCACAGAATCGGCTGGATTTGCTTAATCTCGATCTGTTTGCTGACGATTTCATCTGCATCCTCACAGACGATCACAGTAAGTTTTCCGGATACCGCAGGGATGCGAGGCGATACCGTCGAAATTCCCCTTTATGCGACGAGTATCCGATCCTCGGACAGCGTACTGTCGGGTCTCTTCGGAATCACGTACAACAACTCCTTTGTTAAGATTCTAGGGATCGACCAGACAGGGACACTGCTCCAAAGTGCATCGTCGGTATTGTTCAGTCCCACAACGAATAATCTCGCGTTTGCTTTGACGTCACCGCTGGTTGGAAGCGGCGTCTTAGTGAAGTTTCGTGTCGAAATTCTTGTCAACTCGAGCTCTAGCTCCACGCAACTTGGGTTTTCGCAGGCGTACTTCAATGAGGGGTCACCCGGTCTTTCAGCTGGTTCAGGTTCTGTTCGCGCTTTTGCTATTTCGGTTGCGCCTGCGTACCCATCATCCATAGCAGTTGGCGATAGTCTACAATTCTCGGTGACAGGAGACGTCCTTCCGCCAGTGAAGTGGGCCACCTCGGACACCGCTATCGCCCGGATTGATACGACCGGCAAGCTGCTCGGAGTTGCCCCGGGTCACGTCCGGGTCGTTGTAACTGACAACCGCGGATTGAAAGACTCTACCAACCTCTTTCAGATCTATCCTCTGCAATTCAACAGTCTGACCGTCTCCACTCCGGACACGTCGCAGTATCAGACTCTTCTGTTCGATCTTCCCGTGAGGGTCTCTGATGTTACCGGACTTGGTGTCACCTCAGCCGCAATTTCGTTGGCCTACAACGAGAGTATTCTTCATGCAGTGAGCGTACTCGCGTCTGGAATGCTTCCTTCATCCTGGGCACCACCGACTTCGGAGATTCTGTCCGGTGATGTCAACGTAGCTCTTGCCGGATCCCAGCCTCTCAGTGGCAGCGTGGTTTTGTTTTACGTTCGGTTTGTTGTGCAACCGGGTGCGTCGTACACGACCCGTGTTACGCCATCCAATGTTCTTTTCAACGAGTCATTAACCGCCAACGATGTTGGAGGCCTGTTCACTCCAATTTTGGCACCTTCAATTGCAGTAAGTTCCGGTGAAGCCAGTTTCATCGTGGGGGACACATCGACGTTTTCGGCAACCGGGGGGATTGGACCATATTGGTACTCTGTTGATCAACCCACTCTCGCGCTTGTCGATTCGATCTCTGGACTTTTCACTGCGTTGCGACACGGGATAACCAGAGTCATAGCACATGATTCGCGGGGATTCAGCGGCAGCGACAGCGTGCACCTGTATGATTTCCGTTTTTCAATCCCTTCAAACGTCGTCTATGTGGGCGATTCAATCAGCGTTCCAATCACAACGGCCCAAAGCTTGACTGGCAAGAATGTAGTTTCGTTTATTGCACACATTGCTTATGACACTTCTTTTATTCATTTCGTACAGCTGGCTACAAATGGAACTCTAAGCCAGAGCTACACAAATGTTGCGAACGATATGAATGGTACCATCACCATCGCTTCAGCAGGGCTCTCTCCGTTGACTGGGTCCGGTCAATTAATGAGAATGTTGTTCCGTTCGACACCAGCAGCGCGCAGAAATATGATAGACCACCTTAATTTTGAAGATCTTAGCATCGACGAGCCTTCAGCACTTACCCCTCTTGCGCTTACCAACGGTGGTAACCTGACGTTTGGGAATCGTGCGCCCGTATTTGTCAAGTTTCTTCCGGATACAACACTCCATTCTGGCGTCAACCTGTCATTCACGTATCGTGCCGTCGATCCCGACAGTGACACCGTTAGATACCATCTTCTCTCCTCCCCCGCTGGTGTTGTGATTGATACTACCACAGGGTTGTTAACGTGGCGGCCAGCGCAGCAAGGAACGTTCAAGGTAATTGTCAGCGCCAGTGATGGTGAACTTTCGGTCGTCGACACCAGCACGATCAGCGTCTTTGGTGCGGTTCTGCAATTGAGCGAGAAGACTCTCGCGTTGGGTAGTATCAAACTCGGACAGCACATAGACACCACTGTTGCGGTGACAAACAATGGGAACGACACTCTGAGGATAACCGCCATCACTTCTTCCAATCCACAGTTTATCGAACGGCCCACAAGTCTGAGCGTTCTCCCCGGACGTGCTCTGTCCGACACCCTCCGATTCGCCCCAAATGTTCTCGGTCCAAGTTCTGCGTTTGTCGTATTCACGAGCAACAGCTCTTCGTCCCCCGATACGGTTGTAATGTCCGGATACGGATCTGGAACCCCGTTGGTTAATTTGAGTGCCACCAGCATTTCATTTGGGACGGTGCCAATCGGCAAATTCAAGGACACGACTGTGACTATCACAAACGCAGGCAACGATACTCTCAAAATTACGTCCATCACCTCTTCGCATCCCTCATTTAGCGCGCGTCCGACGATGGGAAGTGCAGCTTCAGGTCAGCATTTCATTGACACACTTCGCTTTAGTCCTTCAGCAATTGGGCCCGCTTCTGCTACGTTGATTTTGGTAAGCAACAGTACTACTTCTCCTGACACCATCAGAGTGTCAGGAATATCCGCTGGGGTTCCGGGCATTAGTTTTAGTGAAATCGGTATTTCTTTCGGCGCAGTGAAAGTAAATGCGTACGCAGATTCAGTTATCACAATGACCAATACAGGATATGATACTCTCAGGGTTTTTTCGACGCATGTCGGAACAACCACCTTCAGTTCACAGCTTGTCAATGCTATCATACCTCAAGGACAATCTGCAACAGATACTATACGTTTTACCCCTTCAACGTTTGGAGTTTTTGCCGACTCGCTGACTGTCAGCACGAATATTGGGGTAGCCTATTTGAGTCTCTCTGGCAGTTCGCCGTATCCTTCCATTTCGGTGTTCCCCGACTCAGTTCGATTTGGTAATGTCGGAAAGAACGATACGGCACCTGCATCGATCTGGGTTCTTAATAATTCGGTCAACACGCTGGTCCTCGATTCAATGTACACAGCATCGTCGGCGTTCAGAGCCTCAATCACGAAAGCCAGCGTCCCCTATCAGGACACGATCTCCATCACTATTTTATTCATGCCAGGAAACAATGCCTCCTATTTTGACACCTTGTTCATCCACGGCAATTCGTTGATTTCATTGACGAAAGTATCACTCTCTGGAAATGGTACATTGACAAGTGTACCAATACCCCTGTCGGGAATACCTTCAAAGTATGCCTTGGAGCAAAATTATCCCAATCCCTTCAATCCCTCGACGAATATTTCGTTCTCGCTTCCCAAGCAGAGCAACGTGCGCCTCTCGATTATCGATCTTCTGGGAAGAGAAGTGGCTACCCTTGTCGATAATGAGGAACGAAGTGCGGGGAATTACACCGTGATGTGGAACGCATCCTCGTTTGCGAGCGGCGTCTATTTCTATCGGCTGCAAGCAGGCGATTTTGTCCAAACGAAGAAACTTGTTTTGCTGAAGTAATATGACGACAGTAAAGTATTCCATCTTATCACTCATAGGGAGGCATTTTCAATGAAGTTCAATAAGCTTGCGATGATACTCGCAATTGTGAACACGTTCTTTTCAGCAATAACCGTGGCTCAAATGCCCTCGACGACAAAATGGACGGTGCTACCGCCAGCGATCAGCTACGCCTACACCGGCTGGATATACAACTATTCTGCGAACTCTTCAAGGTATTTTATTTCCGATTCCACCTCACTTCGAATCATGGATGGCCCTTTCAGCACCACTCCAAGCGTTACAGTTGTCTTTGACCAAGCAGCTAAGGAATCCTATTATTTTGCAGATATCCCCGACGTCACTGGAGATGGTGTAAGAGATATTGACATCCCTCGCGGGCAAACTGGATTCAGAATAGTTGATGGGGCAACAGGAAATACGGTGTGGATTTTCGATGACCCCGTCAATTATAGTTATAGATTGGAAGAAGTTGTCGATCTTGATCACGACGGGAAGAATGAGCTTGTTGTAGGCAAATCGAACGCAGATCAATCTAATTACCAAGAAATTGTGTATGGAACAAACGGCATCGCACTTTCAGTGCAGGCGCAACCGCAAGTTCAACCTAACACATTTCGAGTCAATCAGAACTACCCCAATCCCTTCAATCCATCGACGAACATCTCCTTCTCGATTCCCCAACAGAGCGTCGTTCGGCTTACGGTCACCGATGTCCTGGGCAGAGAAGTTGCAACCCTCATCAACAACGAGGAACGAAATGCCGGGAACTACAATGTGAAGTGGAACGCATCCTCGTTTGCGAGCGGTGTATATTTCTACCGCCTGCAGGCTGGCAATTTTGTCCAGACAAAGAAGCTCGTTTTGCTAAAATAGTATCAGGTGATACCAGGTGTTGGATCGCTCAAGCGATTGCGGAATGTCATTCGATCGCCGAATTCACCAAGAAGACAAATACTATTCATAGCTTCTGACAGAGAGAAGCAATGACCAAAAGGAGGATCGTATGAAGCGGAGTGTTCTATTCATTTGTCTTTTCTTTTTCGGGCGTATTGTTCACGCTCAGGCCCCCATCACGAGTTCATCTTTTGCCGCGAAAGTGGATTTCCGGACAGCGCCTTCGCCAAGGATGATAGCGGCCGGCGATTTGGATGGAGATGGAAAGCCTGATCTCGTGGTGGTGTACACGAATTCTTATGCAGCTTCCATATTCCGAAATACAAGCACCACCCCCAACGTTTCATTTGCTTCGAGAATTGACCTGCCATTGAATGGAGCGAATGGATATGTCAAAATAGCGGACATAGATGGCGACGGTAAACCCGATCTGGTTGTAACAAATAACGACACCACCGGCACGAATCCCGGCGTATTCTCAATTTTTCGCAATACAAGCACTCCCGGTAATATTTCTTTTGCTTCCGAAATAGATTCCTCCCTGGGACACGGCGGTGTTTCGGATATTGGGATAATTGATTTTGATGGAGATGGCAAATTCGATCTGGCTATTGGAAATTGGACCGATAGCACAGTGTCTATTTATCGGAATGCAAGCACTCCCGGTAGCATATCGTTTGCCTCGAGACTAGATTTGGCAACGGGGCACAATCCGTGGAGCATTGCAACTGGAGACTTGGACGGAGATGGGAAGCCAGATTTTGCAGTAACAAATCAATTCAGTCATACAGTTTCTGTATATCGGAATACAAGCACGCTCGGCAACATCTCCTTTAACGCTAAGGTGGATTTTGTGACAGATGCCGACACCGGCGGCAATGGCCCCAATCAGGTTTCGCTCGTTGATGTGGATGGAGATGGGAAACTCGACGTGGTCGTGACAGGTTGGGATAAGAATCTTTCCATTTTTAGAAATACCAGCACACCCGGAAGCATTACGAGTGGTTCATTTGCGCCCAAGGTAAGTTCCGCAATAACGAGTTCGTGGAGTAGCTGGGGCATTTTGCAGGATCTGAATGAAGACAGTAAACCCGATCTCATCGTTACTAGTTCGGGGAGCAATGTAATTTCCTTGTACCAGAATCAGAGCACGGTCGGCAGCATAACGAGCAATTCATTCGCTTCAGCGGTCAATTTCGCTACAGGAAACGGAGTCTTTGCAGCTGTTGTACAAGATTTTGATAAAGACGGCAAACCTGATCTCGCAGTAACAAACAGCAGCGACAGTACCATTTCAGTGTTACTCAATACGATACCCTCTCCTTCAATCAACACGCAGTCCGCATATTTCGATGGCAATGCGCGCATACGCGTAACAGATGCCAGCCCGGCGAACCCGAGTGCAAACCCCTCCGCGTATCAGGTAAGCGGAACCGCAATCACACTTGAAGCATGGGCCTTTCCGATGGATGTGCCGACAGGCAACGACGTCCGATATATTATTATGCGACCCTCAAATAACGGCTTCGGAGTCGATCCTTATGAAACGTTTGCATTAATGATTTATGGGAATCCTGTGGATGTTCACCAGCCTCGGTTCGGTGTTGAAATCTCCGATGGTACGCATCCGATCGGCGCTGGTTATGAATACTTTGTGGACGACACAGGGGCCGTCAACGTAGGGGCGTGGACACATATAGCTGCGACATACGACGGCTCCACCATCAAATTGTACATCAACGGAGCATTAGTTCGTCAGGTATCGTGGACTGTCGGCTTGGGGACCGGATCCACGGGCTTGTACATCGGCGGGGGGGCAGCAGGTTATTTCAAGGGATTGATTGATGAAGTTCGGCTCTGGAACGTAGCGCGGTCCCAAAGCGATATTCAGGCAACAATGAACACGACTCTCTATGGAAATGAATCCGGCCTTGTAGGCTACTGGCCGATGGACAGTACGTACACTGCGACCAACGGGTTGGCAACGGTGGATAAAAGCCCCAATCACAATGACCTCTACGTCCAGTTCGATACCAAGATGTTGACATTGCCGGAAGGCTCAACCGTCCAGATTCCTACCACCAACGTCACCCTCTCGATGAATTACGCGGAGACGAGCGATCCTTACAAGGCACAACTGGGAGCCGACGGATGGCCGATGCCGTCCTACACATTAAATCAAAAACCAACGGGTATGTCCCTTGCCGGAGACTCATTGTTCTGGCAGCCAACGGAGAGTCAGTACGGTAACTTCCCCGTGATTGTCACCGCAACGCAGGATCATGGTTCGCTTGTCGATACAGTGAGTGTGTTTTCAGAAGTGCTACGTTCACTTCAGAATCAACTGAGAACCGACATCACGCATCGTGGAAAGTTAGGGACGCTTGGCAATTACGGCAGAGGCATGATTTACAAAGGCAAGAATGGTCTTTTTGTCGGTGATTTCAGCCTGGTGGATCGTGCAGCGCAGAAATATGCCGGGGGACTGTACAGCCCCGGGAACGGCATTCAGCCTTTCCAGGCCTCCGAAGCGTTTTCGACAATTCCAAGCAGGTTTCCCGGCTTCACGGCCTTGAAGACTTCGTTCACGGACTCCCTGGAAACCAATCGCATTGGGGTCCGTGTGATTCAGATTGCTCACGTGAGTACAAATCCGGGTGATGACAAATATGACATTATCGAGTGGCGAATTGTGAATGCGTCGGGGGCCCCAATCTCTGATTTGTTTGCTCAACTAACACTGGACTTGGATATCGGCTCATCAGGGAATGATCTCGGCGGATATGATTCACTGCAGCAAATGAGCTATGGATATGAGTCTGGAGGGGCAAACAATCCCTCCTACTTTGGATTTGCGTTGTTGCATCGACCAGTCAGCGGCGAAGGAGTGTTTATCAATGGTGACCAGGGTTATTTACGGTCAACGACCAACGTGACGACCATGATTCCCGTCCCAACATCAACGGGAGATATCATAAACCAGATCAGTACCGGACCTTTCAACATCGCGGTATCGGATACGTTCACTGTTGCGTTTGCCGTGATGGCAGGTGACGATCTCAACGACATCCGCACTTCAGCTGCAAGGGCCAGACAAGTGTATTCTGGAAACAGCTTGACGTGGTCAATCAGTGTGTCGGCATCGTCGGGTTCTGCCACAGACTCAAGCTCATATGCAGGGGTTGCCACAGGAGCTACAGACGCTTTCGACAGTACACTTGACGTCCCGAAACCCCCAAGGCCACCGAGCGGCTATGTCTACACGTACTTTCCGCATCCGGAATGGGGTTCAGTGCTCGGTCCCAACTTCCTTTCCGACGTTCGTCACGACACGGTGCTTTCATCCTTGACAAAGGTCTGGAACTTTGCTGTTTCGACCGACCAACTGAACAAGACGATGTCAGTCGGTCTGTCGCTCAACGGTGTTCCTCCGACGTATCCTGTTTTGCTGAGGGATGCAAAGACGGGTGCGGTCCAAGACGTGAGAGTGAACAATACGTATAGCTATAATACCGGCACCGACTCAACAAGGATGTTTCAGCTTGTTGTCGGACCTCTAGCCGTAGCCAAGTCCCGCGCCTATAATGCAGGGTGGAGTATGGTAGGGTTGCCGGTGAAGGCAAACACTACTTTGAAGGACAGCATCTTTGGATTATCCCCGACGTCGTACCTTTATGGTTATTCCTCAGGGAGTGGTTACTTCACAACCAACAGTCTTGGATACGGAGTGGGCTACTGGCTCGGTGCCACATCAACGGTCACAGCAACGGTCCATGGGACAGAGTATCTGGATACGGTGAAGGTTCCTCTTACGCCTGGCTTCAACATTGTTTCCCTTCCCTATGCTGATTCGGGGTATTCAAGGCACGTGCTGCGGGTTCAAAAGGGGACCACGATGGTGGGGTTGGACAGTGCAGCATCGTTGGGGTGGGTATCGCCCTCGTTGTATGGGTATAGGAGTGGGAGCTACTCACAAGCCGACACACTCACTCCGTGGAATGGATATTGGTTTGGAGCGATTGACAGTTCCCTGCAGCTGATCTACAGTGCACCGGTGCATATTACCGTGCCGTTGGCGAAGCGGGCCTCGCAGCCAGGGACAAGGAGCATGATTGCGTCGAGTTCGAACTGGTTGGTTCCGATGACGTTGAGTGTGGGGAATTCGGTAGACCGGTTGGGAGAGTTTGGGATGGAGACGGGGGCAACGAACGGGTTCGATGCGCAGTATGATCTACCGCATCCGCCGAATCCACCGACGACGGACTACGTCTCCTTGGTCTTCCCTCATCCGGAATGGGGGACTGTGTTGGGACCGAACTTCAGCACGGATGTACGATCTCCGGGGGAATTAATGACGTGGAATCTGAAGGCTGGGTATGCAGGAGGGACAGGGACGGCGGTGTTGGCGTGGGACACATCCGCAGTTCCGACAGGAGTTGGTCTGACATTGAACGATTTTGCCACCGGTGCGAAGACAGATATGAAGAAGGTGAAGAGTTATGAGTTCACCATCAATGGTATGGACTCATTGACGATAGCAGCAGTGGTGACGGGAGTAGGGCAGGAGGGGTCAGGAATCCCAACGGTGTATGGATTAAACCAGAATTATCCCAATCCCTTTAACCCGACGACGAACATCTCGTTCTCATTGCCGGAGCAGAGCAATGTTCGATTGACGATCATTGACTTGTTGGGGAGGGAGGTAGCGACGCTGGTGAACAACGAGCAGCGGAGTGCTGGTAATTACACAGTGACGTGGAACGCATCCTCGTTTGCGAGCGGTGTATATTTCTACCGCCTGCAGGCTGGCAATTTTGTCCAGACGAAGAAGCTCGTTTTGCTGAAATAGTGAATGACATCTTATTATGAAGTTCGTCAGGTTATTAACCTGTCGGACAGAGAGAGATTCTCCCTTTCTTCAGCGCTTCACCTACATGAAGGAATGTCATTGCGAGATGTGAACGGCGCGAGAAGCGCCGTGAACGACGAAGTAATCACCTATATTTGAAACACCTTCCTGCGGAGGTTGGCAGGATTGACTGGAATTTGGGCAATGGTAGGCGATTGCCGCGTCTTCCGTCACGTGGAAACGTGACGGAATCCTCGCAATGACATTGGCTTTTTTTTGCTTTCCCTGCTACGCTCTGTTTCTTCTCCACCGCTCAACCACCCACCACGCAATCGGACCCGTCAGCACTGCGCAGAGCGCAAACCACGCGGCATCCGCATGAGCACTTGATGTCACCAAGAGCGCGGCTAGAGCAACGAGAATACAGAGAACAGGGAGACTGGTCATAGCAATAACGCCCTTCAATCCTAGACGGATTCGGAAGGGTCTCGGTGCCAGAGGCTCCCTGATCCGCAAAACAATTAGTGAGATGAATTCCAAGATCAACGCAAAGCTGTATAAGGTTACGTCGATGATCAGAAGATCAGCGAATCCCCACAGAACCATGCCGCTTACAACCAAGGCACAGATAATAATGGAAACGTGGGGTGTATTGAATTTCGGATTCACATGACTGATGATCGCAGGGAAGATCCCGTCATCGGCCATTGCTTTGGGCACTCTCGAAATCGAAAGAAGAATTGAGAGGAACAACCCCATCGCACTTGCCATGCCGCCGAGTGAAAGAGCCGCCCCCAACCACCATCCGCTCACAAGCGTGCCCAGGGAGGGAAAGCCTTCCGTCTCAAGGACCGCAAAATCCATTCCCGTTTTCATCGCTGATAACACAGCGAGCAAATAGACAGCAACGATAACGAGGAATGCGGCAAGGATGGAAATACAATACGATCGCACCGGCCGCTCGACCTCTTCCACATACGGCGTAACGTTATCCCATCCGAGGAAATTCCACATGACTGTGTAGATTCCCATGCCGAGAGCAGCAAAATCCAATGTGCGCGACGGCGGTTGGATTGCTGGTATTGCGTGGATGTGCGTTGGTAAAAGGGCGAGAGCATAAAGAACGAAGAACGGCGCCAGGACGGCGAATCCCAGTGCGATAGAACTCTGGCCGACCGGAACAATCCCCAGAAGATTCAACGCCGCGCCGAACCAGATGAAGGCAAGACAGAGTTCATATTTGTACGGATTGACTGCCGGAAAGAAGAACGACAGGTATTCGATGAAAAGAACCGGATAAATGGCTGAGTCGACAAAAGCGTAGATCCACGACCACCAGCCTTCGAAGAATCCCCATCGGAGGCCAAGTGCGTTCTTAACCCACTGGTAATATCCGCCGTTCTTTGGCATCATGGCGTTCAGTTCCAACACCATGAGGATGGTCGGAACGCACCAGACTACAGGTGTGATGAGGATGAGAAGCAACGCATTGAAGCCCCCCGCATAATTGAGGATGGGCTCAAGGCCGTATGGCCCTCCTGACACCGCAAAGAAAACAACGGCAGTCAGTTGTAGCGGGTGAAGGAATTTCTGGGCAGCATCCTTCTTCTTTTTCATTGGAGATGAATATAGAAGAATCGCGTTGTGGAATCAATCCGAATGTCAATGATGATCCCTTCGAGGCCGTTGATATTCCCAAACGATGGTCGTTCATCTTCATTACGTTTTCAGTGTGAGCCAAAGTTCTCACGTCGTAGAGCCCTGATCGCTCCTCTTTGTGTTGCCCATCGATAGTTTTTCTTCTACCTTGTAGCCGATTGCGAATGAGAAAAACACCCCCATGCCCCTTCTGATCGTCATCGCAGGCATCCTCCTGTTGTTGCTTTTGATGCTTGTCTTCAAACTCAATGCGTTTCTCTCCTTTGTCATTGCATCGCTGGCTGTTGGGATCGCAGAAGGAATGCCGCTCGAAAAAGCCATCGCGTCGATTGAATCAGGGCTGGGAACTACGCTGGGATATGTTGTCATCATTATCGGCTTCGGAGCGATGCTCGGAAAGCTGGTGGCCGAGAGCGGCGCTGCCCAGAGAATTACCTCGCGAATGATCAATGCATTCGGGCTCAAACGCGTCCAGTTGGCTGTGATGCTTACAGGATTTATTATCGGCATCCCTCTTTTCTACGATGTGGGGTTTGTCATTCTGATCCCCATTGTGTTTACGGTGGCGGTTTCGGCGGATCTGCCGTTGTTGTATGTCGGTCTGCCGATGCTGGCGTCTCTTTCCGTCACGCACGGATACCTTCCGCCACATCCGGCCCCTACCGCCATTGCCCAGACGTTTGGTGCCGACATTGGAAAGACCATGCTCTATGGGCTCGTCATTGCAGTTCCTGCGATTCTGCTATCGGGTCCCGTCTTTTACAAGCTGGTGAAGAAAGTGGATGCGAAACCCTTGCAGGAATTTGTGAGTGTGAAAAAACTTGAAGACGGTGAAATGCCGGGCCTCTGGACCAGTATTGTTTCTGCATTGCTTCCAGTTATCCTTATTGGATCGTCTACGCTTTTCAAATCCGTTCTGCCCGAACACTCCCTGGCAGTAGAAATCGCCGCCGATCTTGGAGATCCAGCGGTTGCCATGCTCCTCTCCCTGTTGGTTGCAACGTACACACTCGGCATTGCGCGGGGTCGGAATATTGCCGACATCACGCAGTCGATGACACATTCCGTTGCGAGCCTCACCATGGTTATGCTTGTTATCGGAGGAGCGGGAGGGCTCAAACAAGTGCTCGTGGATAGTGGCGTCAGCAAGTATATCGGCGACGTGTTGAGCGGGACCGGAATCTCCCCTCTTATCCTGGGGTGGCTCATTGCAACGATTCTACGAATTTTCCTTGGCTCCGCGACGGTGGCAGGAATGACAGCCGCCGGGATTGTGCTTCCCCTTGTGCACGGTACGGGTGTGAGCCCAGAGCTCATGGTACTTGCAATCGGATCGGGCAGCCTGATGACCGCACACGTCAACGACGGCGGGTTCTGGCTGGTAAAGGAGTACTTCGGACTCAGCGTCAAAGAAACGTTTCAAACCTGGACGGTGATGGAAACTTCCATCGGGGTTACGGGATTGGTGGGTGTGCTGGTCCTGAACGCATTTGTATCGTGATGTGGTTCCAAGAATGCGTTCCCTTTGCATAATCCTTCAACGATTTCCTGTATCATCAACCTTATCGAAGCAAACGTGATCACACCAAGACTGACCGACGTCGATATTCATTTATTTACGTGCCGAGCTAAATGACCGTTCCCTCACGCGGTTTAACCCACTCCCGGTAACGTTCATTGTTCGTGCGTTGCTATCTCAAAAAAATCTCAGTAGTATTACTGCGTGTCGATACCAGCCACCCAGTCCCACATCACATCGTCTCCGACACGCATATTCGCTGCTGTGATCCTGACCGCGTTGATCGAGTGCTGAACAGTCGTTATGCAGGAATTCCAGTTTAAGCCCTTCCACGAAATGAACGATGCCGACTATGCCACCGTCGGCTTCAAGTCGGGCCTCGAAATTCACCAGCAACTTCTGACGTCAAAGAAACTGTTCTGCCGCTGTCCGGCTGGACAGTACAGCGATCAGTACGACGCTGAAATTCTTCGGCATATGCGGCCAACGCTGTCCGAGCTGGGAGAGTACGACGGCACGGCGTTGATGGAATTCAAGACAAAGAAAGAAATCATCTACCGTATCCACCGCAATACTGTCTGTACGTACGAAATGGATGATACCCCTCCATTCCAGATCAATGAAGAGGCTCTGGACATTGCGTTGGGGATTGGGATGATGTATGGATGCGACGTGGTCGACGAAATGCACATTGCCCGCAAGCAGTACCTCGACGGCAGTATCCCCACAGGATTTCAGCGCACTTCGATTATTTGTCTCAATGGGAAAATCCCTTACAAGGGTCGGGAAGTCAAGGTCGTCCAGCTCTCCATTGAGGAAGACTCCTGCCGTGAAGTGAGTGATATAGGCCATCAGCGTGTGTATTTGACTGACCGTCTTGGTATGCCCCTCATTGAGACGGTTACCGGGCCGGATATGCGAACTCCGCACGAAGTCACCGAGATCGCGCAATTTTGCAGATGGATGGCAAGGAGTACGGGAAAAGTGAGGACGGGTATGGGTGCCGCCCGCGAAGATGTGAATGTCAGTGTCACCGGAGGAACCAGGATTGAAATCAAAGGGGTGCCTAGAATTCCCCACATTTCCTTGCTCACTTACAACGAAGCAATGCGGCAATGGAATCTCCTCCGCCTTCGTGATGAGCTACACAAAAGAGGAATCCAGCCGGAGTCATTCAAGGCAACCGCCGAGAATGTCACCAAGCTTCTCCGAAAGACCAGATATCTGCCAATCCAGCACGCCTTGGAAGCTGGACTGACGGTCAATTGTGTCAACCTCCGCGGATTCCGCGGACTGCTTCGGTGGAAGACACAAACGGAGACGTACTTCTCGAAAGAAATATCGGATCGCGTCCGCGTCATCGCGTGTCTCACGACACTTCCCAATATTATTCACTCGGATAATCCAAGTGAGTCGCTGGCAACCGCCGAATGGCAATCGGTTAGAAAAGCGGTGAGTGCAACCGATGACGATACGCTTGTTCTGGTTTGGGGGAACAAGCAGGACGCCGAAATGGGTGCGAAAGAAATCATCATTCGCGCGAAGGAGGCAACGGTTGGCATACCGTCGGAAACACGTCAGGCGTTGCGCGACGGCACGAACGGCTTCGAGCGTATCCTCCCGGGAGCGGACCGGATGTACCCGGACACGGATTTGCCTCCCAAACGTATCACGGACGAGCGTCGTGAGAAAATCCGAGCAACCTTGCCATTTGACTTCTGGAACCGTGGAGATTACTACCGATCACTCGGCGTGCCTGAAGATCTCGTTCAGCCCCTCACCGTATCAAGATTTGCGCCTCTCTTTGACATGCTTGTGAAGGAATGGAGAATCGATCCGATACTTGCATCGGTGGTATTGATTCAATTTCCGAAGAGACTCAAGAGAGAAAAACTCAACCCCAGCGCGCTGTCAGTGGATACGATAAGAGATATTTTTCAGTCGTTGAGGGATGGGAAACTCACGAAGGATGCTCTGTACGTTGTGTTGAGAAAAACGGCAAAGGAAAGATTCTTTTCGCAGAACTCCCTTCCTGAGCCCTGTTCACGCGAAGAACTTGCTGCGACGTTCAAGGCTGCCGTGGTGTTGCTTTCAGAAACAAAGGTCTGTCGTGTGGACAAAAAACACGAGATTTTGATGGGAATGATTATGGACAAGCTGAGAGGAAGGATTGAGGCTGCTGCTGTCGCTGAGTACATTGCACGGGAGATGAAGTGATGGCCAACAACGATTCATTCAAAGGGTATCGGGGCGACGCACTGGATGTTCTGAAACAATTCGATGCCCGGATTTGGAGCGATGTTGAGATCAAAACGGAAACAGGAGCGTACACAGGGATTATCCTTCCCCGCTCGGAGACGGCCGACCCTTATCATATCGTTCTCAAACTTCGCGTGGGATATAACGTCGGCATTGCAGCAAAAAAGGTTCGGGACATCAAGATCACCGGTCGTAAAGAAGCGCACTACAAGATCCCCGAGAAAGAATTTCCGTTCGATCCGAAGAAACCAAAAGTGAAACTGCTCGGCACGGGCGGAACAATCGCAAGCCGGTTGGACTATCGGACGGGGGCTGTAATTCCAGCGTTTTCGCCAGGAGAATTGTATGGTTCCGTACCGGAGCTAGCAGACATCTGTAATCTCGAGACGGAAAAACTGTACGGCGTCTTCAGCGAGAACATGGGTCCGGAGCAGTGGAAGGGGACAGCCGAGGCGATTGCGCGTGAAATCCAGAAGGGTGTGCAGGGGATTGTCATCGGTCACGGAACCGATACGATGCATCACACAGCGGCGATTCTCTCGTTCATGGTGCAAAACTCTCCGGTACCCATTGTGATGGTAGGCTCACAGCGTTCCAGCGATCGGCCCTCGTCCGACGCTGCGCTGAACCTCATGCACAGTGTGAAGACTGCGGCGGAAAGTGATATCGCGGAAGTCATGGTCTGCATGTTCGGGCCCACCTCGGACGAATACGGACTGCTGCATCGTGGGACGCGCGTGCGGAAAATGCATTCAAGCTACCGGTCGACATTCCGGACAATAGGAGACATCCCGATCGCGATGGTGAGCCGGGAGCATATCAAACCACTCCGCCAGGACTACAAGCGCCGTCGATCGGATACAAACGTCGTCCTGAACACGTCGTTCGAAGAGAAAGTGAGTATCGTCTATTACTATCCCAATATGAGGCCCGATATCATAGATGCTCTCATCGATAACGATTACAAGGGGATCATCATTGCGGGAACCGGCCTCGGACACGTGAACAAACCACTCTATCCCGCACTGCAACGTGCCAAGGAGAAGAATATTGCCGTCTACATGACGGTGCAGACATTGTGGGGCTACGTCCAAATGTACGTGTACGACACGGGGCGGGATATGATGGAGCTCGGCGTTGTCCCGGCCGCGAACTTGCTGCCGGAAGTTGCCTATGTCAAGCTCGGCTGGGCGCTTGGACAAACCAGCGATCCTGAAAAGGTGAAAGATATCATGCTCACTTCCATTGCCGGAGAAATCACGGAGCGTGAGCCAAGCAATGGATATCTGATTTTCCAGGGTGGTGTCCCGGAGGTCGAAGAGTTCATTTCCAAGTACAGAAAGTGATGCAAACGCAAACGAGATTTGAAAAGAGTCGACTATGAGCACGAAGCTTTTCTCAACATTCACAATTCGCAGTCTTGAATTCCGAAACCGGATATTTGTTTCTCCCATGTGCCAATATTCTGCCACCGATGGTGTCCCCAACGAATGGCATTTTGTCCATCTTGGCAGCCGGGCTGTCGGTGGAGCAGCACTCGTGATCGTCGAGGCGACCGGAGTGACGGCCGAGGGACGGATTTCTCCTGGCGACCTCGGCATTTGGAATGACAAACAGGTTGAAGCGTTCAAACGAATTACGTCATTCATTGCCGCCCAGGGAGCGGTCCCCGGGATCCAGCTTGCGCACGCCGGACGTAAAGCATCGACGCCACTTCAATGGCTCGGGGAGCGATCACTGCGTCTGGATGAAGGAGGATGGGAACCTGTTGCGCCAAGTCCCATTCCATTCAGCGAAGGGTACGAGACTCCGCACGAGTTGACTAAATCGGAGATCGCCGAACTCATCGTACAGTTCGTCGATGCAACCAAACGAGCAGTCGAAGCCGGTTTCAAGGTCATCGAGTTACACATGGCCCACGGATACTTGCTGCATGAATTCTTGTCGCCCCTCTCGAATCAGCGGGACGACGAATTTGGGAGGGACCTGGAAGGTCGGATGAGGTTTCCTCTTCAAGTTGCTCAGGCTGTCCGCAGTGCATGGCCTTCTGATCTGCCGCTCTTCGTGCGGATATCCGCGACCGATTGGGTGGATGGAGGATGGGATCTTCCACAATCAATCGAGTTTTCCAAACGACTGCGTCAAGTTGGAATCGATCTGGTGGATTGCTCCAGCGGAGGAAATGTGCGTGGAGTGAGAATCCCGTTGGGTCCGGGCTATCAAGTTCCTTTTGCGTCCGCTGTTCGTAAGGAGGCAGAGATTGCGACGGCAGCCGTCGGACTCATCACAGAGCCAAAACAAGCGGAGGAAATTCTCCAGCGCGGTGATGCCGATGTCATCGTGATGGCTCGAGCCTTCCTGAGTGACCCGTATTGGCCTCTTCACGCCGCGCACGCACTCTCCGCTGACATCCCCTGGCCAATTCAGTACTTGCGGGCAAGGCCAAAGAAATGAGAAAGCCCCCACCTTACGCAACGAAAGAGGGCGTAACGATGTAGCATAGGTTAAATTTTTGCAGACAAGGTAAACTGAACTTCCAGCCATAAACCAAAGGCTCAGTTCTTGAATTTGGGAACACGTATTCAATCAAGGTTCGCCCTCCCCATATCTCATTTCTCTTGTTCTGAAGGCCTTTTAGGCACTATTTTGCCGACGATGAGAGACCCGAGTAGTCAGTCTTCTTTAGACTACCCCGTGGAAGGTTGTCCCGACAAACTTATTCTCCGGTTCATGATTCAGCTTTTCTAATTTGCCTCTTTGCGTCGTGCTTTGTATCTTCAAATGGCTTTCCCTTTTCCCCTCACGAAAAGCCAACACGAGTGGAGCATATCTTCGTTGGAGAAAAACTCTCCGGTCAGCGGAACATTCGGAAGCGTACCAAGCCCGCTGCCACGGCAGTGCCACACAAACTTCCTATCGGGGGAAGGAAACAATGAATCAAGATAACCTCAGCATCCTGCTCGTTGACGACGAAGAAACATTCGTCAAGATGCTGGCATTTCATCTGAAAGACCATTACGGATACCGGACGAGCATCGCGTTCTCGGGGAGGGAAGCGATCAGTATGATCAGTGAGTCCCGCACCGGCTACGATGTAATCCTTCTCGATTACATGATGCCGGAAATGAACGGCCTGAATGTTCTCCAGTGGATGCTTGAAGAGAAGAATCAGACGCCGGTCATTGTACTGACGGCGGCGGGTTCGGAACACATTGCTGTAGAAGCGCTCAAGCTGGGGGCCTATGATTACGTCCGGAAGGAACTCATCGACCTGCAACATCTTGACATTCTTATCCGAGGAACGCACGAACGGCACATGTATCGCGTCTCCGAACAGATGGAACAGGAAAAGCTCAAGGAAATGGCTCTCAACAACGACGCGACGGAGCGAGTCCGGCGTGTTGTCAACGCGATCACACCGAAATTGAACAGCGCTCTCGCCCAGCTCGCTGTTGGGGTTGAATTCGATCCGAAGGCGCTGCTCGACAAACTTCCTGAAGACGATCGCGATGATTTTAAGAAGCTCCTCGGCGATATCCAGCGAAACGTCCAGACTCTCGAAGCCGCCACACGAGGACTCTTGAGTCTCTTTGAGCTCCTCTACGCACACTATTCGGGGATCCCCGAGATCGAACACATCAAACATTGGTTTGAAACGAAGCTGCACGTACCACAAGCCTGACGCGTACTTTCATTCCCCGTTCCTGTCACACCGCGGAACGGATTGACTCACCCATAATCTTCGCCAATCTACGCACGAAGTGGAGTACAACGGTTGTGTCCTACGTCAGTGTTTTGTACATTGAGACCGGTTCTTGATTGCCGGCACGCAAGGACGCTTAGCTCAGCTGGTTCAGAGCGCGTGCCTTACAAGCACGAGGTCAGTGGTTCGATCCCACTAGCGTCCACAAAACGCAAACGCCCATCGATATCGACGGGCGTTCTTCGTTTATGAGCCGGAATCCGGCAAGTCAACGCAACGGAGCCGGCTGCTGTTGCGTTAAGCAATGGAGGGTGCCAAAACCCAGCACAACGTCAACAGCATGAATACCAACCACGGTTCGGTCCGTGAACAGTTCCGACAGAATCCCCAGCGCCAGCCGGTCATTGGGATCGTTGAACGTCGGCACGATCACGTATCTGTTGCTGATATAGAAATTCGCATAGCTGGCAGGAAGTCGCAGTCCGTTGAAGTAGAGTGGAGAAGGCATCGGCAGCGGCACGATGTTCAGCTTTGACCCATTCAGCAATCGCACCCCCTCGAGTCGCTCCATATTCTCCTTGAGAGCCTTATAATTCTCATCGCGACTGTTCTCTTCCTGAATCAATACCACCGTCGTGGGGTTGACGAACCGACACAAGTCGTCGACGTGCCCATGCGTATCATCCCCTGTAATGCCGGAGCCCAACCAGACAACATTGGAGACTCCGTAGTATGTCTTGAAGACAGTCTCGTAGTCCTGCTTTGTGAATCCCGGATTACGTACTTGAACTGACTCGTCCAAAAGGCATTCCTCGGTCGTCAGGAGAGTCCCTTTGCCATTGACATCGATACTTCCTCCTTCGAGAACAACTTCCTGGTTTCCGTGGTGTGCACGAATCAATGGCAGTTTCAGCGCTTGGGCGGCCCGTGGCGGTGTTGCATCATCTTTCTTCCAATCGGGATAACGGGCCCATGCGGTAAATCGGAATCGGATGACGGCGACATCCCGTTCGGCAGTCCGTTGGACAAACATCGGCCCCGAATCGCGAGTCCATCCACGGTTCGATGGAAACCTGAAGAATCGGATCCGCGCAAAGTCTACGCCCGCAAGCCGGAGAATACGTGTCGCTTTCTTTTCGTGGGCTGCCGAGTTGACAATAATATGGACCATCTCTCCCTGGGATATCTTCCTCGCCATTTCTCCGAATGCCCACGAAACAGGAGCGATTTTTCCGGGCCAATCCGTGAGGTTTGCAGGCCAGCTGAGCCAGGTAGCATCGTGCGGCTCCCATTCGGCCGGCATACGCAGCTCGGCAGGTACCATACTCTTCATGGTTGTTCGGTCCGGGGTTTATTTGGCAAGATAGCGGCTGGTGACGCCGTCATAAGCATCGATCCTTCGGTCACGCAGGAACGGCCAATTGCGGCGAATGTCTTCGAGGTGCATTAAGTCTAAGTCTGCAACCAGGACTTCCTCTTTGTCGGCTGAAGCCTCTGCAAGGATTACGCCTTGAGGGTCTGCGATGAATGAGGATCCCCAGAATTGAATCCCGGTCGATTGCGGAGTTGGCTTTTCGTGGCCGATTCGATTCACTGCAGCAACGTACACGCCATTGGCAATGGCGTGGCCGCGCTGGACAGTCTTCCAGGCTTCACGCTGTGCAGCGCCGTGCCGTTCCTTTTCGTCGGGGTGCCAGCCAATAGCTGTCGGATAAAATAGGACCGTCGCGCCGCGGAGGGATGCGAGGCGCGCGCCTTCCGGATACCACTGGTCCCAACAAATGAGCGAGGCGACACGCCCATACCGAGTGTCAAACGCTTGAAATCCGAGATCTCCAGGAGTGAAATAGTACTTTTCAAAATAACCCGGGTCGTCAGGGATGTGCATCTTCCTGTAGAGCCCCACGGTGGAACCGTCGGCATCAATGATGGCCGCACTGTTGTGATAAATGCCTGCGCTACGTCGTTCAAAGACCGGAGTAATTACGACCACTTTGAGCTTCTTTGCAGTTTTCCCGAGGGCTTTCGTTGTAGGGCCGGGAATTGGCTCAGCGAAGTCGAAATACGCGGGGTCTTCCCGTTGGCAAAAGTATTGTGATCGAAACAATTCCGGCAAGCAGATAATCTTTGCACCTCGTCTTGCGGCCAGTGCGACGAAATGATCAGCCTTGTGGAGATTTTCTCCTGTATCCATCGAACACGCCATCTGCACGAGACCAATGCAAACGTTCTTTTGCACAATACTGTTTTTGGTGTGTTTCATAATTCTGTTCATCGTTACAGCACGTGCGAAGTATACTTAAAAATCGCTCGAAGAGAAAGCAAACGAAAAAAGCCTTGCACTGTCTCTCTAAAACGCGGAAGCCCGCATCGCGGGCCTTCGGGGCGTCCCTTCTTGTCTGAGACTACCGTAGTTCCTCAAACTCTCCTGTCTTCTTGTTCTTCTTCACGTTGTCCCAGGGAAAATACCTGCCGTTCATCGCGACGTAGACGCCGTGCGGTAGAGCCTGGACGAAAGCAAGCGCGCTCCCGAGATTGAATAACCCGTCCGAGCTGCCAAACTTGTAAGGGACCATCGCCCCCGTGAGCACAACGGTCTTATCCTTGATCGCCGGACCAAGGACTTTTGCCGTGATTTCCATGGTATCCGTTCCGTGCGTGATGACGATCTTGTCCTCTCTGGCTCTGCTGCAATGTTCGACGATACTCCGCCGATCGATCTCCGTCATCTCGAGGCTGTCGATAAGCATCAAAGTTCTCACGTCGACACTGACTCTGCAGCGTCCCAGCCGGAGCATTTCGGGAAGATGGGTGTCCTTGAAGAACAATGTACCGTCGAGTTCATTGTATTCTTTGTCGAATGTACCGCCGGTTACAAAGATCTTGATTGCCATAATGGGGAGGGCGAAACCTGTCAGGTTGAGCGCGTTTTAGTCGCATCACAACCTGACAGGTTATGCGGGGATGATCAATGGAGGCGATGTTGCGCGAACCGGTCCGGCATCGTAGCGCCCGGACTCGTGGTCTTGAATTCATCGTTAGCAAACTTGACGATGGCATCAGCTCGTTCCACAAAGGCGTTCGGCGCCATAAACGTGGCGTCGAAAATGTCCCCTTGGTCCTTCGGGATGCTCGCCATCCGCTGGACCATCCGGACAAGGCCGAACGGATCGTACCCCGCGTTCGCGGCCAGCACCGAGCCAACTTTGTCCGCCTCAAGCTCGTATTTGATCAATCTGGGATGGAGAACTTTGTCGTACGTCGATTCGATCATGTCCTCCAGATCCTTTTCTTCATCTGTTTGACCGACTTCCTGGTCGAGTTCGTCAAATGCTTTGTCCGCAGCGATGTTTGCCTCGCGTTTGCTGATTTCCTCAAGACCGTGTCTGCGTATCACGTGTCCGATTTCATGCGCAATGACCCCCGCCAGCTCTGATTCATCCTGGCACATTTGAACGATCCCCCTCGTGAGGAAGATATACCCTCCGGGGAGGGCGAATGCATTGATCTTGGCATCGTCGAGCACGAAGACGGTGAAGTCCTCATCGTAAATCTGGGAATTGGCAACAATGGTTGCACAGATAAGGTTCACGTACCTCCGAAGATCCGGATTATCGACGACGCCGCGCGAAACCAGTCGGGCGGCGATACCAACGCCGATTTCTCGTTCTGGCAATGACACATCGTAATCGGGAACGCCCAGGTCCAAATCATCGAGATCGACTCGTCCGCGATTCTTCGAATCGTATTGACGAATCTCATTGTTGAAGGCGGCAAGGTCGCGCCCGGTGAACCCTTTGTCTGAATAGGCAAGGACCGTACTGACGTTCCCCGTGTCGGTTTTTCCGTACTTGTCTCCGAAGCCCTTGATTGCAGCCGCAATGCCGGCCTTGGAAGCTTTGGGAGAGCTCCAGACGTTTTCGAGCCGGGCCATCCTCGTGCTGGAAGGTTGTGCGACAAGGCAGTTGGCAGCGATCCATCCGACTCTGTTATCCGGGAGTTGTATCTTCACCCAGTTGGATGTCTTTTCGATGATGTCCAGTTTCGTGTTCTGCGGCAACGTAACGATGAGATCGTAATACGATCCTGGTCCTTCCCGAACATCGTTCGTCTTTCGTTTTGTATAGATGGATTCGCCATCAAGCAGAGTGATGGCAAAGACCATAAGCACGAGGAATGCAACGAGTCTTTTCATGGAAAGTTCTCCTAGCGATTATTTTGTAGTCAACGTGAAGACGCCGTCCCAATGTTCCGGCATTTTCTGAATGGCAAGCAACTTGCTGCGCTCCACGTACGTTGTGCTCGGCCCGTCATCAGGATTGACATTCAGAAGGCTTTCAAACTGGTGAGCGGCCTGGTCGAATTGCTGGTTTCGGTAGTACTGCAGACCTTCGTGGAACAGCGACATGAATTCTCGGGTGTCTTCGTTGAGGGTACCGCGTTCTCCGACGAGCTCGTAGATCCGGATGGGGACATTTTTCCCTTTAACGCGGATGAGGTCAAGCTCACGGGACTCGATTGCGTCCTTCGCCTGCTGATAGACGTTTTCGCTGATGATGATTCTTGTGCCGAAGAATTTGTTGACGCCTTCGAGCCGGGAGGCAAGATTCACGGTGTCGCCGATGGCTGTGTAGTCGAGGCGCCTCGTGCTGCCGATGTTGCCGACAATCATCTTTCCGGAATTCAACCCGATCCTGGTGGTGAAATGAGGAGTCTGCGCCGACTTTTTCTTATAAAATGCAGCGAGGGCACGCTGAATCTCAAGCGCTGTAAGACAAGCGAGCTTTGCGTGATCCGGCTTCGGTATCGGAGCCCCGAAGATAGCCATGATGGCGTCGCCGATATACTTGTCAAGCATTGCATCCCGTTTCAGGATGAGGTCGCTTGCCAGCGAAAAATACTCATTCAAGTAAGCAACCAATTCTTTGGGTTGCATCGATTCCGCTATATTTGTAAAATCTTTGATATCCGAGAAGTAGACGGTTCCTTCGACGGTGTTTCCACCCAACTCGAGTTCTCCGGAGCTCTCGACAATTTGCGACACGACTGCTGGACTCAAATAGCGGTTAAACGCTCGTCTCAACTCGCGTCTTTGTCTTCCTTCGGTCGCATAGCTATAAAAAGCGGAAAATGCAAAGGTCGAAATGAGTGCCACCGACGGAGTGACCATCGGAATCCAGAGCTTTTCATTGTAGAACATAAAAAATGTGAAACCGATGAATGCCACGACAATAATGAGGAACGTAATGATTGCCGTAGAAAGCTGGCGCATTCGGAAGAAAACCAGTGCACTGAGTAAACAGAGAAGAACGATCAGGGAATATTGGGACCAATTTGGTATGTCGCGGAGGTAATCACCGTTGAGCAAATTGCTCAACATCGTTGCGTGAATCTCCATCCCCGGATAAGGTTCCAGAGACGTAAACGGAGTGGCCCTCATGTCCCATAGCCCCGGTGCTGTTCCGCCGACAATGATGTCCTTGTTTTTGAACAGGGAAGGTGGAAGAGGGGGGATCGCTCCCGCCTGATATTTCAGTGCAGAGTTTACAACGGTGGCAATGGGATAGTATCGGAAGACACCTTCCGTTCCGCCTTTTCCATACCAGTAAATCAGGAAGTGACCGTCATTCGAAATCGGAATACTCTGCACGACATCACTCAGCTTGGAAAGCGCAATGTGCTTGTCCAACATATAGTCGGCCAAGCCGAAATACGGAATGAATTTATTTTTGAATTTGTAGACAAGAGGCACTCGACGGGCAATTGCATCGGGGTCGCTTTCGAAATTCGTCACGGCCAGGAAGCTCGCGGCCTCTTGAAACTCGGGTAAAGGAGGGGTCGCTCTGTCAACATAGGGAATAGTGAGCGAGGGAAAAGTGCCATCGGTCAGGTGTCGGTCAAGAACGACCCCACCGGGCTCGTCTTCTTTGAGACGCCTGGCAACGTTCGTTACCAACAGGACATTTCCGCTATTCTTGACTGCTTCGGCAAACATTGAGTCGGTTACAGCGCCGTCGGACTCGCGTCGGTCGAAATCCTTCCTGTCGAACAAGATATCAAAGGCGACCGTGCGAGCTCCAGCTGCGTGAAAATAATCCACAACGAATCCATACACATCCCGGGGCCAGGGCCACATGACATTGCGGTCTTGGAAGGCCTCCAGGCTGTTCTGATCGATAGCGATGAGAACGATATTGGTGTCGGCTTCTTCCGGGTGCGAGGCCTCGAGAAATCGCCAGTCGAGTGTTTTCAGCTCAACGCTGTCAAGAGCACCCCCGACCTGAAGGAGCAATGTGAAAAGAGCCCCGGCGAGTGCGAGTACGAGAATCTGGAGCGTCTTGGATTTTTGTATTCGCTGAACAATGGTGGGAGATTCCATCGTGTTGAGTTCCTTAGAAGAAGTAGCGGGTCGGATGACGGTGGATTTCACTGCAATTGTAACCTTAAATCGCAAAAAACACAAATGCTGGCCCCGCCGCTCATACTTAACTCATCGCGATCGTCGTGAATGGAGCACGACAAGAACCTCGGGTCGCGGCCTTACTTTTCCGTAAAAAATGTCGACGGTGTTGCGCATCTCTCGCCGCGTCAGACCTGAACGACCGTTTGATTCTCATACAGAAAATGGCTATTATGGGCTCAATCCAGCCTGTAACAAATTTCCGCGACTCGATACAGCTCGAATAATTTGTCTGTCGAGGACACGTTCATTTTCTGTGCGATTGAAAAACAAGCTTCGGAATCAAGAAGCGCACAAGCCTCAGTTTGAAGGAACTGACGGGTCGCACGCGATGACCGCGATGGAGCTTGCCCAACGTCTCTGTTCAAAGATGCAGAGGGTGAATGCACTTACGAAACTCACTTCATCGAATACTTTGCCTCCAGCGCACTGCGGCGGGCAACAAGATCTCGGGGCCTACGGTTGCCGATTCTGACAAAAGCCGGGCGAGACGAGCATCACAACGGAACGAAGCGCACTTGCGCTTTATCGAATGGAAAGCGATATTTTGTCAAGCTTGGCTGCGGTCCACAGTCAAGACCTCCCTTTGGTATCAAACGGTTCACTTACAGGTATGTCAGCATAATTAACTATTACTTCATCCAATTTGGAGGTGTGACATGAAATATGTGAAATTCCTACCCATCGTGCTGGCGTTGTTTGTGATGGCGTGCAGTGGCAGTAAACAGAGTCTTCAAAAGGTCGATACCGGGGACATCCCACCCTGGTATTTGAATCCACCGGTAGATCCTGCCTTCGTGTACGCGACTTCGAGTGCAACTTCGCAAGACATGCAGATGGCCATCAACAAAGCGGAGCAGGATTGCCGAGCTGAGATCGCCCGTGAGGTAGAATCGAAAGTCTCTGCGCTGACAAAGAAATTTGATGAAGAGACTGGCGGAAAAGATGCGCAACTCCTGACTTCGTTTACATCCGCATCAAAGACAGTTGCGAGCACGAGTCTCAGTGGTGCGAAAACAAAGCAGCGCGACGTCAAGAAAGATGGCGATATGTTCCGCGCGTATGTGCTGATGGAATACAACGTTGCCCAATCCATGGTTTCCCAGCTCAAAAAGGAAGAGCAACTCTATACACGATTCCGTGCAACGCAGACATACAAGGAACTCGAAGACGAAGCAAACAAAGTGGATGCCGCCAAGCAGCAACAACAGCAGCCGCCGCAGCAGTAGAAACTCCGCTTCGAGAGCCTCCGAAGAGTTAAACAGAAAGCTCCCCTCGAAACCCGCGGGGAGCTTTTCACTTTAAGGGACCGTCCATGACTGGTAGTTGGTACATTGTTGTCGCTGTACTTCTTTCATTCCACCCCCGGCCGTCTGCGTCATCATTGCCTGAAAATATCTATCCCCGCTGGTTCTTCAATCCGCCCACAGGGTCGAGCTTTGCTGTTGGTTATAGCTCTGAACACGCGTATCGCGACTCTGCTATCAAGGCAGCAACGCGGGATGCAGCCAGGAATTACGTGAAATGCAGGAAAGTGCAGATTGAGGGGGAGCAGGGATTGGCAACGCTGGCTGCAGGCACGATCACGGTTGGGTCGACGATCAAAGAATGGTATGATACTGCTGAAGCGGTCAATCTCGGGGAACGCATGAAAGTGGTTGACTACTTTCAGCGCGGAGGAGCCGTATCAGTCCTTGCATCTACAGATTCAGTCGGCGATGCACCTGGCCCCCAACGTGTGGATGCTGCAACGGTAGCGATGCCTGCGTGGACAACGAATATCCCCGAGAAGCCAGGGTATGTCTATAATTCTGGACTTGCTCCCCTCTACTACAACGAATTTAACTCGTGGCTGGAAGCGGAGCGCAAGGCAAGAATTAACCTTGCCTTGACAGTCTATACGAAAGTAAAGTTCCTTGGCAAAAAGGTCGAAGATTCTTACTTCAGAGAGTTTCAGGTTGAAGAGACAAATGTGACTTTGGAGGGCATAGAAGTGGTTGCGAGGTGGAAGGACGTTAGGAATCAAATCTGCTACGTACTTGTCCGAGTGCCTGTCGGACCTTAGGTGCGCTTGACGGTGCTTTCCCCGGTGAGCGCGGCATGAAGGAGCCGCTTGAATACTGAACGCACCCTCAGAAGGTTCAGAGTGCGGACCAACAAGAAGTACACACCGTTTTCGCGGCAAAGAAGACTACATTATTCCGGGAGGTTGTCATGCATACTGTAACGAGACGAATGTTGATGTCAACTACAATGGCGATTATCGTCGGGACATCAAGTCTGTTCTCCCAGGACGATTATGAGAAATGGAAAAAAGCACAGGAAGAACAGTTTCAGCAATGGAAGGATGCGCGGGACAAGGAGTTCACGGAGTTCCTGAAGGCAGAGTGGAAGCAATTTCAGGCTTTCAAAGAACAGACTCTCTTCGATACCCCCAAGCCGAAAACGTTGCCCATTGCACCTCCGCGCCCTGAGCCGAAGCCGGCGCTGAACCAAAAGCCCAAACCCGAACAAAAGCCGGAATTGAAGACGGAAGAAAAGCCAGTCGCCAAGCCGGAACAAAAAGTGGAGAAGACACCTGAAACGAACGTACCACCGAAACCAGAAATCAAGACGGAACCAAAACCTGAAATGAAGCCGGAAAATAATCCGGCGCCGGTCCCACCACCAAAACCGGTTGTCAAGACGGAGACAGCGCCAACGTCAAGCTCCATGGTGGACCCCGAAAAAAATCCGAACAGCGTATCCGTAGATTTCTTTGAGGCCGCGATTGCCCTCTTGTATGCAAATGGGCTGCAAACACACCTGGACGGGCCACCCAGTTCAAAAACAATCAGTGCTTTCTGGGAATCGATGAGCAAGTCGAACTATGAGGATTTCATCAAGCAAGCCCAGGCATACAAAGAACGGATGAATCTCAACGATTGGGGTTATTGCGAATTCATCAACAAGACGGCGGAGAAACTGTATCCTGGTTCCAGGAACGAAAGCAAAATGTTCGATTGGTTCATGTTGACGAAGTCCGGGTACCAGGCAAAGATAGGGTACTCGGGCGACAACATCTATCTCCTCCTTCCAACCTCTGGAGTTCTCTATGGCGTGGCGTATTACATGTTCGGCAACAGTACAACCAAGTTTTACAACGTCATGTTCGACCGGTACGAAAAGCCGCACATC